>LNFM01013708.1_pt1 | contig 10240 bp, 6 predicted proteins | sample 596031 | NCBI WGS metagenome assembly LNFM01 (sample SAMN04254537, study PRJNA301005) | activated carbon metagenome | isolation source: dual media filters at the Ann Arbor, Michigan drinking water treatment plant | place: USA: Ann Arbor | reverse complement strand
GCCGCGGCTGGCCGCCGCCGAAGGGCAATTGCTCCGGCAGGTCCCGGTTGAGGCAGAGGGCGGTGATGGTCAGCACGCCATCCGCCGGCGCCTCGGGATCAAACAGCGCGTCGCGCAGCATCAGCCGCGTCTCGGTGCCGGTCAGCGGTGAGGTCGCCGGGCCGCGCAGGGCGAGCCACTGCATCGGCGCCGCCTCCTCCTCCGGGCCGCCCTCGCGCGCCAGGCGCTGGAAGGGCTGCACCACGCGGCGCGCACCATCGGGCCGGCTTTCCCGCACATCCTGCACGTGATGGATCTCAAGCGCGGCCGGGCGGCGCGCATCGGGCAGCACCAGCCAATCCGACTGCGTCCCATCCATGGTGATCGGCTCGCAGCGTTGCGGAAACAGGTTCACGGCCGGCGTGCAATGCAGCGCCAGCGTATCGGCGGCGATGCTGCGCTCCAGCTCCGGCGCGGCGCGGCCGAGATAGAGGAACACCTCCATCCGGTCGCTCTGCTGCAGGAGGCTGCGCGCCTCCAGCCCCGAGAGTTCGAGGTAGAGGAATTTCTCCGGGTGGGCGAAATACTCGGTCAGCAGGCGATGGCCGTCGAAGGCGCGCTGCGGCCAGGGCAGCGCCGCCTCCTCGCGCTCGAAGCCCACGGGGCGGATGCGCTCGGGGCCGAGCAGGGTGGGCGCCGGGTCACCCGGCCCATCGGCCAGCGCAATACCGACGCAGGCGGTCGCGAGCAATTCATGCAGCCCGGCCGAGACCTGCGGGCTGCCGCGCAGATGCAGGCGCAGCGTATCGAGCCCCGTCTCGGCGAAGTTCAGGTCCGGCACCAGGGTGCGCAGCGTGATGCGCAGGCAGGCGGCGGCCCCCGGCGCGCGTGGATTGGCGGGGGCGGCGAGCGGCAGGCCCATCAGCCGCACCGCCTCGATCTGCACGGGCCAGAGCGTCACATCGTGGCAGGTCACGTAGCGCAGCGCCTCGCCCCGCACCGGCTCCGTCTCCACCGGCGTGCCGCGCCGCGCCACCGCGGGGCCGCGCGCCTCGGCCTTGGGGGCGAGGCGCAGCGTGGTCATGCTCGGCACCGGCGCCAGGATATGCGGGCTGAGCAGTTCCAGCAGCGCGTCGGTGATCTCGGGCAGTTCGTCTTCCAGCCGCTGCTGCACCCGGCCGCCGAGGAAGGCCACACCCTCCAGCAGCCGGTCCACATGCGGGTCATCCACCGTGCCGTCGGAGGTGACGCGCAGGCGGCCGGCGACCTTCGGATACGCCTCGGCAAACTCGCCCGCCAGGCGGCGCAGCGCCGCCAATTCGCGGTTGTAGAAGGGGAGGAGGCTTTCGCTCATCCACCGCGCTCCGTCACGCGCACTTCGTGGGAGACGGCCTCGATCACCGTCTCGAAGCTGATCGGCTCGGGGATGGGGTCGGTGCGCAGCACGGCGTCCACCTTCAGCCGCAGCGTGCGGTCCAGCTCATTGCCGCTCTCGCGCAGCTCGACGCGCACGGATTGCAGCCGCGGCTCGAAGCGGCGGATCACGCGCTCCACCTCGCGCGCCAGTTCCTCGCGCCGCTCGGGCATCGCATAGGCGCCGGAGGTGGCGTCGGGAATGCCATAGCCGAGCGCCGAGGCCACCAGCTCCGGCGTCGTGGACGGCAGCGGCCAGCGGCGGCGGCGGGCGTTGAGCAGCGCCTCCAGATCCCGCCGGACGGCGGCGCGCAGCACCTCCAGCGCCATGGCGGGCGAGACGGGCGGATCGCGCGGCGTGCCCGGATCGGAGTCCAGCAGGCGGTCAAGCAGCGGCAGGCGGACGCGCTGGCTCAGGCCACGCGCGGGGCCTGGCAGGTTGCGCTCGCCCGTGCCGCTCATCTCAGGTGAAGCGGATGGCGGTGAGGTCGGCCAGGGCCACCGCTTCCTCGCCGATCAGGAAGATGCGCTGGCCGAGGCCACGCACCGGGCCCGCGCCCTCGCTCCATTCGGTGACGCGGCCGAGGCGCACCGGGTCGGGCTGGCCCGGGGCGGCGGCGTAGGTGGTGGGCATGTAGACCACGCCCTCCGTGCCGCCTTCCAGCTCGATCGTGGTGCGGCGCCAGGCGAGGTCGCGCGGGCGGCGGGGGGCGTCAAAATCCAGCGCCACCAGGCGCTCGACCGGGACCAGGATGTGGTCGCCATTGGTGGTCAGCACCTCCACCATGGGCGCCATCAGGTCATCGGCGTCGCGGAAATCATCGAAGGCGATGGTGGTGCCATCGGCCAGCACGGCCTCACCGCTGCGCTTCGGGCGCGCTTCCTCGGCGGCCAGCGCCTGGGCCATCGCCTCCTCCGTGGCGCCGGCGCGGGCGAGGACGGCAGCCTGGACCACGGCGGTCTGCGCGGGTGTCGCGTCATCGGCGGAGAATTTCGGCGCGCGGCCCTCATTCCAGACCTGCTGGCGGATCACCTCGGCGCGCAGCAGCTTGCGGAATTCCAGGACGGCGGGCGAGGGCTCGTCCAGCACGGCGGCGTCCAGCATGCGGTCGGCGCGCTCGGCATCGCCGGCGAAGACCATCAGCTCGGCCAGCAGCCAGCGCGCGCCGGAATCGCGCGGGGCGGATTTCACCGCCGATTGCGCGGCCAGGATGGCGGCCGCGAGATCGCCGGATTTGAAGAATTCGCCTGCGCTGGCCATGGCTGTGCCCTCCCTGGTGGATGAAAGCCAAGGGGCTTTGCCCCTTGACCCTGGCAGGGTGAAAACCTGCGTGGTTTTCACGGTTTCCTGCACCTTCGTTAAATCATTGAATCACGTCAAAAAATGAAGGTCCAGGAAACCTGTTTCCTGGTGGGAGAGTATGAGAGGGCAAAGCCCTCTCATGCAACCGCCCCTCATGCCGCGCGCGCCGCCGCGAGGTCCGTCACCAGCCGGAAGGAGGCCCCAACCTCGTCCAGCTGGTAATGCGGCTGCAGCATGATGGTGCAGCCGTAGCTGCCCGGCCGCCCCGGCCGCTCCCGCACTTCCACGCGCGCATCGCGCAGCGGATAGCGCGCCGAGGCGTCGCCGCTGCCGGCCAGGCCCGTGACATGCTTGTTGAGCCATTGCTGCAGTCGCAGTTCCACATCCTCGGCGGCCAGGAAGCTGCCCACCATGTCGCGCCCCATCAGCTTCACGATATGCGCGAAGCGGCTGACGCAGAGCACGCTGTTCAACTGCGCCGACATGCGCTGGTTCGCATTGGCGATGTCGGTCGTCATGCGCGGCGGCTTGTGCAGGCTGGGCACGGCGCCGAAGCTCGCCTCCGGCAGGCTCTCCAGGCCGCAAAAGGGGATCAGCCCGCCCTCCGCGGCCTCGCGCTCCTGCTCATCGGTCAGGGTGAGTTCCAGCGGCGGGCGGGGCGGCGGCCCGGGTGGGTCGGAGGGGAAGCGCTGGTGCGGCAGATTGTCCACCACGCCGCCCAAGGCCTCCCAGCCGGGCTCGGTCCCTCGGATTTCGGCCGGCCAGCGATAGCGCGTGAAGGCCCGGGCGGCGACGGCGGCCAAGGCGTAGATGGGCGTGGTCCACACCCGCGCCTCCTCCCTGCCCGCGAATTCGCGGTAGCGGAAGCGGTCGGCCCGGCTGCCATCATCCTCCCACGGCGCGCGGCCCAGGGTGCGCGGGAGGACGAGGGCGAGGAAGCGCGTATCCTCGCGTGCGGCCAGGTTGCGCCAGCGGGCGCGCTCAGGCGTGCGCAGCGCCTCAGTCAGCGAGAGGGTGGTGGGCGCGCCCTGCCAGGAATCGATCCCGACCAGCGCCGCCGAGGCCGGCAGCACCACCGGGCAGAAGGCGGCGGCACCCACCGCGGCCAATTGGCTGAGCATCGCCACGTCATCCACCGGATGTCCCGCGGAGGGCCCGGGGCGGATCTCATAATCCGCCGCCAGCATCCCGAAGGGCTCGCCGCCGGGCGTGCCGAACTCCTCCTCATAGACCAGCTTGAAGATGGAGGATTGGTCGAATTCTGCCGCGCGCTCCAGGTCCCGCGCCAATTCGGCGCGGCGCAGGACGAGCAGCCGCACCTTCACCAGCCGGTCCTGCACGGAGCCCTCGACGAGCCAGGCCAGCCCGCGCCAGGAGCCTTCCAGCTGCGTCAGCCGCGGCTGATGGAGAATGACGTCGAGCTGTCGGGAGATGAGGCGATCCAGCGCCGCGATGTCACGGTCGAGCGCCTCTTCCAGCAGGGCACGGCGGCCCTGCCCCGCCGCGGCGATGGCTCGCAGCTTCTCGCGCCCCATCCAGCCGAGCAGCGTGGCGCCGGGATCCGGATCGCCCAGGAATCCAGCCATCTCCCGCGCCGGCGAACCGGCGCTGAAGAAGCGGCCGGCCAGCACGGTCTCGCGCAGGCCAGGCATGGCGTTGTCTGCCGCCATGCCCGCTCGCGTCAGGCCTTCTGCGGAATGCGCGCGACCATGCGCATGGAGGTGGTGAGCTCCTCCATCTGCAGCCAGGGCCGCAGATAGGCGACGGCGTTGTAGGAACCGGGCTTGCCTGGAATCTCCTTCACCTCGACCCGCGCCTCACGCAGCGGATATTTCGCCCGGCTTTCCTGGCCCGCACCCTCGATCGGGTTCACATAGTTCTGGATCCAGCGGTTCAGCCACTGCTCGCAATCCGACGCCTCCATGAAGGAGCCGATCTTGTCACGCGCCATCACCTTGAGGAAATGCGCGAAGCGGCTGGTCGCCATGATGTAGGGCAGGCGTGCGGAAATCGCCGCGTTGGCGGTGGCTTCCGGCCGGTCATACTTCTTCGGCTTCTGCGTGGTCTGCGCGCCGAAGAAGACCGAGTAGTCGGTGTTCTTGTAGTGGCAGAGCGGCAGGAAGCCGTTGTTGGACAGTTCCGCCTCGCGCCGGTCGGTGATGCCGATCTCGGTCGGGCACTTGGTGTCCATGTCGCCGTCATCGGAGGTGAAGACATGCGTGGGCAGGTTGGTCACCTTGCCACCACCCTCGGCGCCGCGGATGGCGGTGCACCAGCCATATTGCGCGAAGGCATCGGTCATGCGCGTGGCATGCACATAGGCCGCGTTCATCCAGCAATACTCATTATGCTCCATCGCCTTGGCGGTGCCATCGGCGTTGAAGGGCGCCTCCTCATAGGCAAATTCGTCGATCGGCTTGGTGTTCGCGCCATAGGGCAGGCGCGCGATCACGCGCGGCAGGACGAGCGTGACGAAGCGGCTGTCCTCGCTGTCGCGGAAGCTGCGCCACTTCGCGTATTCCTGCGTCTCGAAGATCTTCGAGAGGTCGCGCGGCTTGGAGAGTTCACGATAATCCGAGAAGCCGAACATGCCGGGGCCGGCCGCCGAGACGAAGGGCGCGAAGCCGGCGGCGGCGACGTTCGACATCAGGCGCAGCGTCTCGACGTCATCCGGGTGGTTGGACCACTCGTAGTCGCCGATGAGTGCGCCATAGGGCTCGCCGCCCGGGGTGCCGAACTCGTTCTCATAGATCTTCTTGAACAGGCCGGACTGGTCGAATTCGACGGCGCGCGTCAGGTCGCGGTTCAATTCGCGCTTGCTGGCCTGCAGCAGGCGGATCTTCAGGCTCGTCCCCGTCTCGCTGTTCATGACGAGGTGGTTCAGCCCGCGCCAGGAACCTTCGAGCTTTGTGAATTTTTCATGATGCATGATCGCGTTCAGCTGCGCGGACAGCTTGGCGTCGATCTCCGCGATGGCGCGGTTGAAGGTCTGCGTCAGGTTCTTGCTGTAGGTGACGGTGCCCTTCAGCGCTTCCTCGGTCAGGGCCTTGATGAGGTCCTGCGCGCGGTCCTTCTCGGTCTGGCGCGTGGCGCCGATGACCTGGTCGAGAAAGGAGAGGCCGCCCTCTTCCGTCGTGGTGGTGCCGGCCGCGCCGGGTTGGGTTTCTGTGCCGCTCATGGGATCAGGCCTCCGGCTTGCCGAGGCCGAGCTGGTCCGACAGCGACTTCAGCTTCGCTTCATCCTGCAGCACTTCATCCAGCAGCTCTTCGAGCTTCTCGGAATTGTCCACCTTGCTCATCAGGTCGCGCAGCTTGGAGCGCGTGTCGAGGAGTGCCTTCAGGGCGGGCACCTGCTCGGCCACGCGGGCGGGCTCGAAATCATCCATCGAGCGGAACTTCAGGTTCACGCCCATCTCGCTGCCATCGCCGGCCAGCGTGTTCTCGACCTTCATGTTCAGGCCGGGCGCGATGCGGGCCATCACATCGTTGAAGTTGTCGCGGTCGATCTGCGTGAACTTGCGCTCGGCAAGCGGCTTCAGCGGTTCGGACGGATCGCCGGCGAAATCACCCATGACGCCCACGATGAACGGCAGCTCGCGCTCGATGGCCGCGCCCTCCGTCTCGACATCATAGGTGATGTGGACACGCGGCTTGCGCACGCGATTGAGTTTATCATGGACGCTGGCCATTGCTTCTCCCGAGGCGCACTGAGGCGCCGCTATCCGACAGGTAAGGCGCGAGCATGCGCCCGACCGCTGCAACCGCCAATAGCCTATGCCACCGCCAATTCTGGCGTCAACGCTGCATGCGTGAGTCGCGAAATTATGGATTCGTTCCGCTTAACCCTGCTCCTCCTCCATGGATGTCGGGCGGATGCCCAGCGCGGTGAGCATCGCGCTGCGCGCGCTGTCATCCTGCAGCACTTCCGCCAGCAGCTCAGGCAGGCTCATGCGGCCGCGGCGCGCGGCATCGGCCAGCGTGTAGGCCAGGAAGGAATGCGGCTCGGTCTTCTGGAAGAAGGCGGCGAGCTGTTCCAGCGTGCGCAGCGCCTGCTCCCGCCCCGCGGGGTTGAAGCCGGGCACGCCAAGCGAGGCGCCTTGAGACGGCGCTTCGCCCGCCATGGGGGGGGACGCCTCGCCCATCTCCAGCGGCGCCGCACCGCCGGTCTCGGCGCCGCCACCCAGGCGCGTGGCCACCTCCACCATGCGGTCCAGCACCTCCGCCACGCGGCGCGTCGGCGGGCTGTAATAGCCGAAGCGCGCATCGCACTGGTCCTGGAATTCCTGCCAGGCGGCGCGGGCCTCGCCGGCCAGGCGCGCCGCCGCGACAAGGCGGGCACGGTCGAACTTCGCCTCGGTCTCAATGGTTTCGAGCGCGATGACACCCTGCGCGTAGCGGGCCTCGCGCCGCGCCTCATCGGCGAGGCCCGCCGTCTCCTCGGCCGCGTCATACTGGTAGATGCTGAGGTTGTCGCCCGATTGCCGGCGGAAGAGCGGCGCGCGCCGCAAGGCCTGCATCACCGTCCCGTCATTGTCGCCGCCGGCGAGGCCGCCGAGGGGCGCGGAACGACCCTCCAGCTTTTCGTCCTCGCTGCCCTCCTCATCCGGCTGCGGGAAGCCCGCATCCCAATGCTGCTCCAGCAGGCCCGTGAGCAGCCTGGCGCAGACGGTGAGCCCCGCGAGGCCCTCCATGCGGACCAGCGCCTCGGTCAGCCAGGCGGCGATCTCGAAGTCCTTGGCCTTGGACGTCAGCGCCTCGGTGGCGAGGCGGCGCACCTGGCGCCAGCCCTCGGCGATGGTGGCCTCGCCCTCGCCCTCGCTGTCGCGCGCACGCTCTTCGGCGCGCGCTTCGGCACGCGCATCGCGCAGCTTCTGGTAGATGGAGCTTGGCGAGTAATCGAGCCGCAGATCCTCGCCGCCACCCGTGTCGCCGACCGGGGCCAGCAGCGCTTCCAGATCCAGTATCTCATCCGCCATCGAAACTTCGCTCCCGCCAGGTGGCTCGGCGTTGCCGCGCCGCAGGCCGATGGTAGAGCAGGATGCCGCCGATGTGGAACGCCCGCCTGCCAAGCTTCATCCCATGCGGAAGTTTCACCACACAATGCCGCGCGTCGGGATTGAGACGCGCGCGGCGTTCGCTGTTGCAGCAAGCTGAATCTTGGCGGCGCGCGCTGGACAAGCGGGCAAGACCACCACTAGCCTCGGCATCAATCAAGGCCGCTCGCGAGGCGGCGCATAGGAGATGTCAGCTTCATGGTGGCGATCGATCTGAAGTCCCTTGTCGCGCGCATGACCGAGCTGGGTCGCCGCCAGTTGGAAGCCGCCGCCGGACTGACGCTCTCGCGCAGCCATTATAATGTCGAGATCGAGCACCTGCTCGTAAAGCTGATTGAGACGCCGGGCTCCGATGTCTCGATGATCCTCAAGCAGGCGGGCGTGGATGCGGGGCGCGTGCTGAGCGAACTGACCCGCGCGCTGGACAAGATGCGCACCGGCAATGCGCGCGCACCCGCGCTCTCGCCGGACATCGTGACCTGGCTGCGCGAGGCCTGGATGATCGCCAGCCTGGAGGCGAACCAGGGCAAGATCCGCACCGGCCACATGCTGGCCGCGCTGATCAGTGATGAAGCGCTCGCGCGCACGGTGAAGGACAGCGCGCCGACGCTGCTGAACATCCCCACCGACGCGCTGCGCAAGAACCTGGAAGCGCTGACCAAGGGCAGCGACGAAGAGGCGCAGGCCGCCATCGCCGCACCGCCGGGTGCGAGCACCGGCACCGCGACGGAGGGCGCGCCGCGCGCCGGCGGCCCGCTGGAGCAATTCTGCAACGACCTGACGGCGCAGGCGCGCGCCGGCAAGATCGACCCTATCCTCGGCCGCGATGCCGAGATCCGGCAGATGATCGATATCCTCACGCGGCGCCGCCAGAACAACCCGATCCTCACCGGCGAGGCGGGCGTCGGCAAGACCGCCGTGGTGGAGGGGCTCGCGCTGCGCATCGCTTCGGGTGACGTTCCGGAGGCGCTGAGCAAGGTGCGTCTCATGTCGCTCGACCTTGGGATGCTGCAGGCCGGCGCCGGCGTGAAGGGCGAGTTCGAGAACCGCCTGAAGGGCGTGATCGACGGCGCCAAATCCTCGCCCCAGCCCGTGGTGATGTTCATTGACGAGGCGCATACGCTGATCGGCGCGGGTGGCGCCGCCGGGCAGAATGACGCGGCCAATCTGCTGAAACCCGCGCTGGCGCGCGGCGAAATGCGCTGCGTCGCCGCCACCACCTGGGCCGAGTACAAGAAGTATTTCGAGAAGGATGCGGCGCTGACCCGCCGCTTCCAAGTGGTGAAGGTGGAGGAACCCTCGCTGCCGCTGGCCAATGCCATGCTGCGCGGCCTGGTCGCCACTCTGGAAAAACACCATGGCGTCCGCATCCTGGACGAGGCGGTGACCGAGACGGTGCGCCTCTCCGCCCGCTACATCCCCGCGCGCCAATTGCCGGACAAGGGCGTCTCGCTGCTCGACACCGCCTGCGCCCGCGTCTCGATGAGCCAGGCGGCCATCCCGGCGCCGATCGAGGATCGCACACGGCGCCTCGCGCTGATCGCGACCGAGCTCGCTGCACTCGGCCGCGAGGCCGCGACGGGTGGTGACCATGAGAAGCGCACCGGCGCCCTCATCGTCGAGCAGGCCGAAGTGGAGGCCGAGCTGGAGGCGCTGAAGACGCGCTGGGAGCAGGAGAAGGCCTTCGTCACCCGCATCCGCGAGCTGCGCGAAGGGCTGGAGGCGCCTCCCGCCGGGCATGACAGTGTCGCCGCACTCGCCGAGCTCACCAAGGTCTCGGCCGAGCTGCGCGCCTTGCAGGGCGAGGAGCCGCTGGTGCATCCCGTGGTGGATGGCCAGGCCGTGGCCGAAGTGGTCGCCACCTGGACCGGCATTCCGCTGGGCCGCATGGCCGGCGATGAGCTGAAGGCCGTGCTGGCACTCCAGGAAAAGCTGGAGGAGCGCGTGGTGGGCCAAAGCCATGCGCTGGCCGCCATCGCGCAGGCCATCCGCACCAACCGCGCGGGCCTGGCTGATCCCCGCAAGCCCATCGGCGTCTTCCTGATGGCCGGCACCTCCGGCGTTGGCAAGACGGAGACGGCGCTGGCGGTGGCGGATCTGCTCTATGGCGGCGAGCAGAACCTCACCACCATCAACATGAGCGAGTTCAAGGAAGAGCATAAGGTCGCCACCCTGATGGGCAGCCCGCCCGGCTATGTCGGCTATGGCGAGGGCGGCGTGCTGACCGAGGCGGTGCGGCGGCGCCCCTATTCCGTGATCCTGCTGGATGAGATGGAGAAGGCGCATCCCGGCGTGCAGGACGTGTTCTACCAGGTCTTCGACAAGGGGAACATGAAGGACGGCGAAGGCCGCGACATCGACTTCAAGAACTGCGTCATCATCATGACGTCCAATGCCGGCACCGACACCATCGCCAAGCTCTGCGCGGATCCGGACACGGCGCCGGACCCGGAGCCGCTGCGCGAAGCCCTGCAGCCGGACCTGCTCAAGG
>LNFM01013707.1_pt1 | contig 10240 bp, 10 predicted proteins | sample 596031 | NCBI WGS metagenome assembly LNFM01 (sample SAMN04254537, study PRJNA301005) | activated carbon metagenome | isolation source: dual media filters at the Ann Arbor, Michigan drinking water treatment plant | place: USA: Ann Arbor | reverse complement strand
TGACGTCCTTGCGCGGCTCCTTGCCGAAGAACTCCTTGACCTTCTCCTGCACCTTGGGCATGCGCGTCATGCCGCCGACCAGGATGACGTCGTCAATCTCGCTGAGCTTCACGCCGGCGTCCTTGACGGCGATCTTGCAGGGCTCCATGGTGCGCGCGATCAGCTCGTCGACCAGGCTTTCCAGCTTGGCGCGGGTGAGCTTGATGTTCAGGTGCTTGGGACCCGAGGCGTCGGCGGTGATGTACGGCAGGTTGACGTCGGTCTGGGTGCTGTTGCTCAGCTCGATCTTGGCCTTCTCGGCGGCTTCCTTCAGGCGCTGCAGCGCTAGCACGTCCTTGGTCAGGTCGACGCCTTGTTCCTTCTTGAACTCGGTGACGATGTAATCGATGATGCGCTGGTCGAAGTCTTCGCCGCCCAGGAAGGTGTCGCCGTTGGTCGACAGCACCTCGAACTGCTTCTCGCCATCGACGTCGGCGATCTCGATGATCGAGATGTCGAAGGTCCCGCCGCCAAGGTCAAACACCGCGATCTTGCGGTCGCCCTTGCCGTGCTTGTCCAGGCCGAAGGCCAGGGCCGCGGCGGTCGGCTCGTTGATGATGCGCTTGACGTCCAGGCCGGCGATGCGGCCGGCGTCCTTGGTGGCCTGGCGCTGGCTGTCGTTGAAGTAGGCCGGCACGGTGATGACGGCCTCGGTGACCTCTTCACCGAGGTAGTCCTCGGCGGTCTTCTTCATCTTGCGCAGCACTTCGGCGCTGATCTGCGGAGGCGCCAGCTTCTTGCCGCGCACCTCGATCCAGGCGTCGCCGTTGTCGGCAGCCGAGATCTTGTAGGGCATCAGGTCGATGTCCTTCTGCACCTCCTTCTCGGTGAACTTGCGGCCGATCAGGCGCTTCGAGGCGTAGACCGTGTTCTTCGGGTTCGTGACCGCCTGGCGCTTGGCCGACGCACCGACGAGGATCTCGCCATCATCCTGGTAGGCAATGATGGACGGCGTGGTGCGTGCACCTTCGCTGTTCTCGATCACCTTGGTGGTGTTGCCCTCCATGATGGCGACGCACGAGTTCGTGGTGCCGAGGTCGATGCCGATGATCTTTCCCATGTTCTTTCTCCTGATGCGGGTGTCTGATGTCTTGGAGTTGTGGATAACTTGCCGGCTTTCAAGCCTCGGGGGCCCGGTCGGCAGTGAAGATCACGACTTGGGCGCCGCCACCGTCACCAGGGCCGGGCGCAGCACGCGGTCGGCGATGAGGTAGCCCTTCTGCAGCACGGCCACCACGGTGTTCGCGTCCTGCTCGGCCGGCACCATGCTGATGGCCTGGTGCTGGTGGGGGTCGAACTTCGTCCCGGCGGGGGGCGAGATCTGCAGGACCTTGTTGCGCTCCAGGGCCTGGGTCAGCTGCCGCAGCGTGGCATGCACCCCTTCCAGCAACTGTTCCGGCGTGGCGTTCTGGATCGCGATCGCCGCTTCGAGGCTGTCCTTCACGGGCACCAGGCTCTCGGCGAAGCTCTCGATGGCGTACTTCCGCGCCTTGGAGATCTCCTCGTCCGAGCGACGGCGGGTGTTCTCCGTCTCCGCCTTGGCGCGCAGGAAGGCGTCGGACAGTTCGTTGTGCTTGGCTTGAAGGGCCGCCAGCTGCGCTTCGGGCCCGGAGGGCACGCCTGCATTGGCATCGGCGGCTTCGGTGGTTTGCACGTTGGGGTCTTGCGAGGCGGGGGAATTCGGTTCCATGTCGTCTTCTTGGGGGTTCTGGCCAAAACGCAGGGGGGAGATGGGGGCAGTGCCCATGTCTTCAAGAGGCCTTTGTGCACACGCGAACGACCTCACGCGCTTCGGCCGTGCCTACCCCACCCGCAGCAAGGGGCCGCGGTCAGTCGTCGTCGACGCTGGCGCTCCAGCGTTGCCAGTCGACGAGCTGGCGGCGGTCGCGCTTGGTCGGACGCCCGTGGTCCATGCTCTGGGCCGGCTCGGTCCCCAGGCGCCGGGCTTCAGCCGCCTTCAGCCGGGCGGCCACGCTGTCGGCCGTCTCCACGTACAGCGCCTGTGCCACCGGGGCCGGGCCCCTCGAGGCGGACAGGCCGACGACATCGACCGTGCGCTCGACGTCGCCTTGGCGCAGCGCCAGGCGATCGCCCAGCCTGACCTCGCGCGAGGGCTTGGCAGTCTGGCCGTTGACCGTGATGCGGCCACGCTCGATTTCCTCGCCGGCCAGCGCGCGTGTCTTGTAGAAGCGTGCGGCCCACAGCCATTTGTCCAGCCGGAAGCGCTGTCCCTCGTCCTTGCTCTCGATGTCCTTCTTCACCGGGTCTCCTGGTCTGACAGAGGCAGGCGCACACGGGCGTCCAGGCCGCACGGCCGCCCCCCAAGGGTGCGGTCCTCCAGCGCGATGCTGCCGCCGAGCGAGGCGACGATCTCCCGGCAAATGGCCAACCCGAGACCCGATCCGGCGCCGTCCAGCGTCGAGAAGGGCTGGAACAGCCGCTCCCGCAGCTCGGCAGGAATGCCCGGGCCATCGTCGAGCACCGACAGCACGGCGTTGCCGCCCTCTACGGTCAGCGAAACCGACAGGCGGCCCCCCAGCGGGCTGTGCTTGATGGCGTTGTGCAGCAGGTTGCGCGTCAGCTCGCGAAGCGCCCATTCGTGAGCGCGCAGCACCACCGGCACCGTGTGGATGTCGAAGTCGAGCTGCCGCTCGGCGATCAGCGGGGCCAGGTCCAGCGCCACTGCGCGCACCAGGCCGTCGGCCGTCAGCGTCGGCGCGTCGCCCTGCTGGCGCAACTGCTCGACCTTGGCCAGGGCCAGCATCTGGTTGGCCAGCTCCGTGGCACGCTCGACGGTGGTGGCGATCTCCTGCAGGGCCTGTGCCGGCTCGACGTCGCCGCGGCGTGCCGATTGCACCTGGGTCTTCAGCACCGCCAGCGGCGTGCGCAGTTGGTGCGAGGCGTCGCGCACGAAGCGCTTCTGGTGGTCGAGCAGGTGCGACAGGCGTGCCATCACCGCGTTGGTCGCATCCACCACCGGCTGCAGTTCGCGCGGCGCGCCCTCGACCGAGACCGGGGAGAGATCGTCTTCTGCGCGATCGCGCAGCCGCTCGCTGAGGTCGCGCACCGGGCGCGTGGCGCGTTGCACGACGAAGATCACCACGAGCGCGATGACGAGCAACAGCGCCGCCTGTCGCCACAGCGTGTCGATCAGCATCTGGCGCGCCAGGGTGCGCCGAAGCTCCAGGGTCTCGGCCACCTGTATGGTGGCCATGCCCTGGCCGACCGGCCCCGCCACGGGCTGCATCAGCACCGCCATGCGCACCTTTTCGCCGCGGTAGTCCTCGTCGTAGAAGTGCACCAGCGCGGCGTAGACACTGCTGCCGGGCATGTCGCTCCGCCAGCGCGGCAGGTCCTCGAAGCCGGAAACCATCTCGCCCTGGAAGCCCGAGACCCGGTAGTAGATGCGGCTGCGGTTGTCGGCCTCGAAGGCTTCGAGGGCCGAGTACAGCACGGTGCTCTTCAGCTTCGGGGTGCCCGGCTCTCCCTCGACCTCCAGCATTTCGCCAATGGCCTTGGCCGACGCGAGCAGCGTGCGGTCGTAGGCCGTGTCGGCAGCGTGCAGCGCCTGGCCATACAGGCTCACGGCATTGAACACCACCAGCCCCAGCACGGGCAGCAGGATGCCCAGCAGCAGTTGCCTTCGCAGCGACAGCCCGACAGGCTTCAAGTACCGTCCTTCAGCAGGTAGCCCAGCCCGCGCAGGGTGACCAGCTGCGCGCCGGTGCCGGCGAGCTTCTTGCGCAGCCGGTACGCCACCACCTCGACCGCCTCGGGTTGCACGTCAACCTCCCCGGGGAACACCAGTTCGAGCAGCCGCTCCTTGGCGACGGCGTGTCCGGGCTGCACCAGCAGGGCGCGCATCAGCGCAGCTTCCCTCGCCGTCAACTCCATCACCGCGCCGCGGTGGTAGATGGCGCCGCTGTCGGCATCGGCCCGCAGACCGCAGTAGTCGGCCGTGACCGGTGCTCGGCCAGTTCCGTTTCGCCGAGACAGCGCGCGAACGCGGGCTTCCAGCTCGTCCAGATCGAAGGGCTTGGGCAGGTAGTCGTCGGCGCCTGTGTTCAGCCCCAGGATGCGGTCGCCCACGGTGCCGCGCGCAGTCAGGATCAGCACGGGCGTGGCCAAGCCTTCGGCGCGGGCCTGGGACAGGACTGTGAGCCCGTCGGTGCCGGGCAGGCTGAGGTCGAGCACCACGACATCGGGCACGCTGGCCCGCCAGCGATCGAGGGCGCGCGAGCCATCGCCGCACACCACGACCTGCATGCCGCGACGCTCGAAGCTGCGCTGCAGGGTCGTCTGCATCGCAGGGTTGTCTTCGACCAGCAGCAGCTTCATCGCGCGCTGATTATCCGGCGCCCTGGGGTCTGTCCCCCCTGGGCATGCACTGGCAGGAGCCTGGCGCCCGGCCGCAGAGCGCTGGTGTTTCCCCTGACTCCGACGACAGCCGATTGACAGCCGCCGCGTGCACCATCCGGTACGGGTTTGCACCACCATCGAACAGGAGACACCTACATGCGTCGCGACGATTTCCTCAAGGCCCTGGCCGCACTGGCCGCCACGGGCGCCCTGCCGCTGACCGCGCAGGCGGCAGCCAACCTCAAGATGATGATCCCTGCCAATCCGGGTGGCGGCTGGGACACCACCGGACGTGCACTGGGCAAGGCCCTGCAGGACGCCGGCGTGGCCGCGTCGATCCAGTACGAGAACAAGGGCGGCGCTGCCGGTGCCATCGGTCTGGCGCAGTTCGTCAATGCCAGCAAGGGCGATGGCAATGCCTTGATGGTGATGGGCGCCGTGATGCTGGGCGGCATCATCACCGGCAAGCCGCCGGTGAGCGTGACCCAGGCCACGCCGCTGGCGCGCCTGACCAGCGAATACAACGTGTTCGTGTTGCCCGCCGCGTCGCCCCTGAAGACCATGAAGGACGTGGTCGAGCAGATGAAGAAGGACCCGGGCAGCGTGAAGTGGGGCGGCGGTTCGCGCGGCTCCACCGAGCACATCGCTGCGGCCATGCTGGCGCGCGAGGTGGGCGTCGACGCTGCCAAGATCAACTACGTTCCTTTCCGTGGAGGCGGCGAGGCCGTGGCGGCCATCCTGGGCGGCAACGTCACGGTGGGGGGCAGCGGATACAGCGAGTTCCAGCAGTACATCGAGAGCGGAAAGATGCGCCCGATCGCCATCACCTCGGCCACGCGCATCAAGGGCATCAACGTGCCGACGATGAAGGAGCAGGGCTACAACGTCGAGATCGGCAACTGGCGTGGTGTTTATGGCCCGCCCGGCATCACGCCGGAGCAGCGCAAGGCGCTCACCGACATGGTGGTCAAGGCGACCAAGTCCAAGGCCTGGACCGAGGCGCTCGAGAAGAACAACTGGACCCCGGCACTGCAGGTGGGCAAGGAGTTCGAGGACTTCGTCGACCGCGAGTTCGCCTCGCTGCGCGCGACGATGGTCAAGGCCGGCATGGTCTGACGCCCTTGCTCGGTGCCTGCCGCGGCCGATGCCGTGGCGGGCCGTGGGCGTTTCCACCCCGCTCGTCCCGCGGAGTCGATCCCGGCGCGGCGAGCCGCCGGAGAGCTTAGATGTCCGACCCCCGTGCCGCCGTGAGGCACCAGACCGCCATCGGCGCCAGTGCATTGCTGCTGGGTGCCTTGATGGCTTTCGGTGCCTCCTCGATCCCATCGACCGCGGGCTATGCCGGCGTCGGACCCAACTTTCTGCCGTGGGTGGTCTCGCTGGTGCTGGTGGCCTGCGGCGTCTTCCTGCTGATGCAGGCGCGCAGCGGCGGATGGCGCGACATGGAGGAGCCCTCCGGGGCGGAGCGCGGTGACTGGCAGGCCCTGGCCTGGGTCGCGGCAGGCGTGGCCGCCAATGCGGCACTGATCACCGTCATCGGCTTCATCCTGAGCTGCACCACCTGCTACATGCTGGCAGTGCGTGGCCTGCGTCACTCCGAAGGCAAGCCGCACCGGGGAACTCGGGGGCTGGTGATGGACTTCGTCACCGGCTTCCTCATCGCCGGACCGGCGTTCTGGCTCTTCACCAAGGTGCTGAGCATCAACCTGCCGGGACTCACGTCCACCGGGTGGATCTGAGGCTGTCATGGACATCTGGAACCAGTTGCTCGGTGGCTTCGTCACCGCCGGCACACCGATCAACCTGCTGTGGGCCTTCGTGGGCTGCGCCATCGGCACGGCCATCGGTGTGCTGCCCGGCCTGGGGCCTGCCGTCACGGTGGCCATGCTGCTGCCCATCACCTCGCAGGTGGAACCGACGGCGTCGATGATCTTCTTCGCCGGCATCTACTACGGTGCGATGTACGGTGGCTCGACGACTTCGATCCTGCTCAACACGCCCGGCGAGACCGGCACGATGGTGACCGCGCTCGAAGGCTTCAAGATGGCCAAGAACGGCCGGGCCGGCGCGGCCCTGGCGACGTCGGCGATCGGTTCGTTCGTGGCCGGCACCATCGCCACCGTGCTGGTGACCTTGTTCGCCCCCGTCGTGGCGGAGTTCGCGGTGAAGCTCGGCCCGCCGGAGTACTTCTGCCTGATGCTGCTGGCCTTCACGACGGTGAGCGCCGTGCTGGGCAAGAGTACGCTGCGTGGCATGACGGCGCTGTTCGTCGGCCTGGCCATCGGCCTCGTGGGGCTGGACCAGATCACCGGTCAGGTGCGGTACACCGGCGGCGTGCCCGAGTTCATGGACGGCATCGAGGTGGTGCTGGTGGCGGTCGGCCTGTTCGCGGTGGGCGAGTGCCTGTACACGGCGCTGTACGAGGGCCGCTCCGAGCAGCAGATGAACACGCTGGGCAGCGTGCACATGACGCGCACCGAGTGGAAGCGCTCCTGGCCGGCCTGGCTGCGCGGCACCTTCATCGGCTTTCCCTTCGGCACCATCCCGGCCGGCGGCTCGGAGATCCCGACCTTCCTCAGCTACGGACTGGAACGCAAGCTCAGCAAGCACCAGCACGAATTCGGCACCGTGGGTGCCATCGAAGGGGTGGCCGGTCCCGAAGCCGCCAACAACTCGGCGGTGACGGCCACGCTCGTCCCGCTGCTCACGCTGGGCATTCCGACCTCGGTCACCGCGGCCATCCTCTTGTCAGCCCTGCAGAACTACGGCATCAACGCCGGGCCACAGCTGTTCCAGACGTCGTCGACGCTGGTCTGGGCGCTGATTGCTTCGCTGTACATCGGCAACGTCATGCTGCTGGTGCTGAACCTGCCGCTGGTGGGCCTGTGGGTGAAGCTGCTGAAGATTCCTCGACCGCCCTTGTACGCGGGCATCCTGATCTTCGCCACCGTCGGCGTCTACGGCATGCGGCAAAGCGCCTTCGACCTCTTCCTGATGCTGGGCATCGGCCTCATCGGCGTGGTCATGCGGCGCTTCGACTTCCCCACTGCCCCCGTCATCATCGGCCTGATCCTGGGGCCCCTGGCCGAGGCACAGATGCGCAATGCCCTGTCGATCGGCGAAGGGCACTGGGGCGTGTTCATCGAGCGGCCGATGTCGGCCGGCCTGCTGCTGCTGGTGGTGCTGGTGCTGGTGGTGCCGCGCGTGCTGGCCTACCTGAAAGCCAAGCGAACGATGGTGGTTTGAGGCGCTTCCGGCGCCGCCGGGGGTCTGGCTTCGCGGTCGGGTCCGTCAATCGGTGGCGCCCATCGCCAGCGCCCGGGAGCGTTGTCGCCCTGCCTCGCCACTGTCGGAGACGGCCTTCGTCTCCCAGCCCTGAAGGTGACGTTCGGCCACGCCGGCCAGCGCCTGGATCCAGGCCTCGTCGTCGTTCAGGCACGGGATGTAGTGGAACTCCTTGCCGCCAGCGTGCAGGAAGGCTTCGCGAGCTTCCTGGTTGATCTCTTCGAGCGTCTCCAGGCAATCGGCCACGAAGCCCGGGCACATCACGTCGACGCGCCCGACGCCCTGCGCTGCAAGATCCTTCAAGGTGGGCTCGGTGTAGGGCTCCAGCCACTTGGCCTTTCCGAAGCGGCTCTGGAAGGTGACCATCAGCTCCTGTTCCGACAGGGCGAGCCTCTCTCGCAACAGGCGGGCGGTCTTCAGGCACTGGCAGTGGTACGGGTCGCCCATCATCAGCGAGCGGTGCGGCACGCCGTGGAAGCTCAGCACCAGGCGCTCGCCGCGACCCTGCGCCCGCCAATGCGCATGCACGCTCCGTGCGAGCGCATCGATGTAGCCGGCGTCATCGTGGTACTGGCCGACGAAACGCAGTTCGGGCACGCGGCGCGCCCGTTGCGCCCAGCTCATCACGGCATCTCCGACGCTGGCCGTGGTGGCCGCGGCGTACTGCGGATACATCGGCAAGACCAGCACGCGTGTCGCGCCGGCTGCCATCAACTCGGTCAAGACCTTGGCCACTGCGGGCTGGCCGTATCGCATGGCGTGACGGACCAGCACCTGGTGCCCACGCTCACCGAGCGTGCCCAGTAGCCGTGTGGCCTGGCGCTCGGTCCAGACCGCCAGCGGGGAACCCTCGGGCGTCCAGATGGAGGCGTACTTGGCCGCCGACTTGGCCGGTCGCACGCGCAGGATCACACCGTGCAGGATGGGCCACCAGGCGATGCGCGGGATCTCGACCACGCGGGGGTCGCTGAGGAACTCGGCCAGGTACGGCCGAAGGTCGGCCGCCGTGGGCGAGGCCGGTGAACCGAGGTTGACCAGCAGCACGGCAGTGCGCGGGGTGCTGCCGTGCCGGTACGGCGGTTCGGGATCAAAGGGCATGGTCGCACCGAGAGGGGGCGGCCGAAAGCCCGCTGGGGGCACGGCCGAAGTCGCGCGGGGGAGATGCCGCCACGCCGGGAACAGTCAGACGAAAGGCTGCGGCTGCGTGTCGCCGAAGCGCAGCACATCGAAGCGGATGCAGGCCGAGGTGGGGTCGATCGGAGAACCGCCCAGGCCGATGGAGCCACTGCCGTGCAGCAGGCAACTGCCCCGCCGCAGGCTGACGATCTCGCCGTCGTTGAAGCGCACGTAAGTGCCGTTGTAGCTGAGGTCGGTGAGCTGGAAATTGCCGCTGTGCCAATCGACCCGGGCGTGCGAACGCGAAACCCGGGAGTCGTCGACGCAGAAGCTGGCCTGCGGGCTGCGCCCCAGCACCACAGGCATCTGCTGGACGGCAAACAGGCGGTTCAGGTCGAGCCAAGTCAGGCGAAGGCCGTCGGGGGTCTCTGCCACCGAGACGCTGCCGAACTGCGTGATCTGGGCATCGCTGGCATTGCCTCGGCGGCCGCCCAGGACATGCACTTCGACGGGCTCGACCCGGCCCCGAAGGACCAGGCGGTCGAGGCTCCTGTAGCGTGCGCGCAGTGCCACCGGCAAGCCCAGCAAGACCTCCGAGGTGACCAGGGTTTCGTTGTCGCCGGCATGGTCGACCAGCCGCGCCGCCACGTTGACGGCGTCTCCATAGCAGTCGCCAGCCATCTCGACGACCTCGCCGCGCGCCAACGCCACCTGCAGTCGCAGCACGCGCAGGCCGGCGGAAGCCCCGCGCTCGCTGCCCCGCGAAACGATCGACTCCAGCACGTCGTGCATGACATTGGCAGCATGGGCCGCCGCAGTGGGCGTCTCGAACACGGCCATCAAGCCGTCGCCCAGCGTCTTGACGACCCGCCCCCCGGCCTCGTTGACCGGCCGCATGACGGCGTTGACGCAATGCGTGACGACCGAGGTCGCCTCGGCATTGCCAAGGGTCTCGAACAGCGAGGTGCTGCCCCGGAGGTCGGCAAACAGGACGGTGCGTTCGGCGATCTGTGTCATTCAGCACGCAAGTTTAGCGTCGACATGCTGGACAGATCACCTTCGACCCCCTGCAGCCACAGGATCTCAGCGGGTCAGAGGTTGTCCAGGTAGGTGCGCAGCTTGTCCGACCGGCTCGGGTGCTTGAGCTTGCGGATCGCCTTGGCCTCGATCTGGCGGATGCGCTCGCGCGTCACATCGAATTGCTTGCCAACCTCTTCCAGCGTGTGGTCGGTGCTCATCTCGATGCCGAAACGCATGCGCAGCACCTTGGCCTCGCGCGGCGTCAGGCTGTCCAGGATGTCCTTCACCACGTCGCGCAGACCGGCCTGCATCGCGGCATCCACCGGCGCCACGTTGTTGGTGTCCTCGATGAAGTCGCCCAGGTGGCTGTCGTCGTCGTCGCCGATCGGCGTTTCCATGGAGATCGGCTCCTTGGCGATCT
>LNFM01013706.1_pt1 | contig 10240 bp, 8 predicted proteins | sample 596031 | NCBI WGS metagenome assembly LNFM01 (sample SAMN04254537, study PRJNA301005) | activated carbon metagenome | isolation source: dual media filters at the Ann Arbor, Michigan drinking water treatment plant | place: USA: Ann Arbor | reverse complement strand
ACATGGATTGTCCTTACTGGGAACGTTTACAATATGTTGGCGACACGCGTATTCAGGCTTTGGTTTCCTATTATGTTTCGGGTGATGATCGACTAGCAAAAAATGCCCTTGAGCAATTTGAAAGTTCACTTACCTACGATGGACTGACTTACAGTCGATACCCATCCTCGTTGCCGCAATATATTCCAAACTATTCGCTGGTGTGGGTAACTATGGTGCATGATTATTTTATGTATCGCAACGATCCGGAGTTTGTGAAAACTTTCTTGCCCGGCATGCAACGTGTACTCGATCACTTTGAACAGTACATGACGCCTGATAATATGATGCGCGAACAACCCTACTGGGATTTTCTGGATCATTCCTTCCCCACCCATAAAATCGTAGAAGAGAGTTTTTTTAAACGACTCACTACAAATTCTCTTTTCTACGCCTACACACTGAGTCTCGCTTCTGAAATGTTTGGCTATTACAATGAACCACAACTTGCTCAGAAATATTCGGTACGCAGCCAACAATTAAAGGCAGGGGTTAAAAAGCAGTGCTGGGATGCTAACAGGCAACTATATGCAGACACACCTGATAAAAAACATTTCAGTATGCACAGCAATATTTTGGCAGTGTTATGTGGCATCGTGCCAAAGGAAGTACAACAAAGTTTTATGAAGCGGATAGTGGAAGATAATAATCTCACCAAGACCACACTTTATTTTGACTTCTATCTTGGTCGCGCAATGAACCAAACACAAACCGGGGATTTGTATTTGTCTTTATTGAATCAATGGAAAGAATTGCTGAATGTGGGTTTAACAACATTCCCGGAAGGAGTAGACCGCAGCGAATGTCATGCATGGAGTGCAAGTCCGGATTTTGAAATGCTGGCCACCTTTGCAGGAATACAACCACAAACTCCGGGTTTTAAAAAAGTCCTTATTCGTCCTCTCTTGCAAAAGCTGGAAACTGTTACTGGAAGTATTCCGCATTGGGCAGGAGAACTCGCAGTTGATTTCAAGAAAAATGGAAATCAGCTAACCGGAACAGTTACGTTGCCATTGTCAATCACGGGTAGATTGGAGTGGAACGGAAAAGTAGTTGAACTAAAATCTGGGGAGAATAAGATTTTGGTTGACTAAGCTTAGTTCTCCTTATCCAAAAATGGATAGCGATAATCTGTTGGCGTAACAAATGTTTCCTTGATTGTTCGCATGGATACCCAACGCAACAAATTAACTTTTGCACCGGCCTTATCATTAGTGCCCGATCCTCTGGCTCCACCAAAAGGTTGTTGACCTACCACGGCCCCGGTTGGCTTATCGTTGATATAAAAATTACCGGCCGAGTTCACGAGCTTCTTAGTAGCCATCTCGACCGCATAACGATCTTTTGCCATGATGGAGCCCGTTAAGGCATAAGGTGATGTGCTATCCACAAGGTCAAGAGTTTGTTCAAAGTTTTCCGCATGATAAACATAGATGGTCATCACAGGTCCAAAAATTTCTTCACACATCGTGAGTGACGAGGCATCTTTGGTTACAATAACCGTAGGCTCAATGAAATACCCCTTTGTTTTATCGTATTTACCTCCGGCAATGATTTCGTTCATTGGGTTTTGACGCGCTTTTTCAATGTATCCAGTGATAGAATTGAATGCTTTCTCGTCAATAACAGCGTTAATAAAATTTCCAAAATCTTCTGTTGGCCCCATCTTGAAGCTTTTTAGATCTTCGATCAGGTATTTTTTTACATCATCCCAGAGATTGGATGGAATATAGCACCGCGAAGCAGCTGAACATTTCTGGCCCTGATATTCAAAGGCACCACGGGCAATGGCGGTTGATACTTCTTTGGCATTAGCACTCTTATGCACCATAATAAAATCCTTGCCTCCGGTTTCCCCAACAATGCGTGGATAAGAACGATACTTATGAATGTTATTGCCAATTGTTTTCCAGATGTTTTGAAACACACCGGTACTTCCTGTAAAATGAATGCCGGCAAAATCGCGATGATTAAAGATTACTTCACCTGCATCTGGCCCGCTTACATACACCAGATTGATAACGCCATCCGGTAGACCGGCTTCTTTAAGAACCTGCATAATTACGTTAGCTGCATAGATTTGTGTATTGGCAGGTTTCCAAACTACCGTATTGCCCATCAACGCGGCACTGGTGGGTAAGTTACCCGCAATGGCCGTGAAGTTGAAAGGGGTTAATGCGAACACAAAACCTTCCAGTGATCTGTACTCCAACCGATTCCAAACACCCGGTGATGATTCTGGCTGGTCGCGATAGATCTCACCCATGAAATGAACATTGAAGCGCAAAAAGTCAATGAGCTCGCAAGCCGAATCGATTTCTGCCTGAAATGCATTCTTGGATTGGCCAAGCATAGTGGCCGCATTGATTTTGTATCGGTAAGGCCCCGCCAGCAGATCAGCGGCTTTTAAAAATATGCTTGCTCTATTTTCCCAACTTAAGCCCGACCAAAGTTCTTTTGCTGCCAGTGCAGCATTGATAGCTTGCTCTACATGACTTTTATCTCCTTCATGAAAATAGCCGAGTATATGTTGATGATCATGTGGTGGAGAAAGCGGTTTCTTTTTGTCGGAGCGAACTTCTTCGGCTCCAATGTACATCGGTATATCCAATACGGTTGCTCGGGCTTCGGCCAGCGCCTTTTTTAAGGCTGCCCGCTCTTTGCTACCAGGTGCGTAGGATAATACAGGTTCATTTTTTGGAACTGGGATGTGAAAGAAACCGGTTGACATATCTGTTATAGTTTAGTCTTAGTGATTTTGAGTGATAATAATTCTAGCTTGTTGAATAGGTTTCGACAGGCTCAACCTGACAACTTATTCTTATTTTAAAACAGCAAATTTACTTGATAAAGCCGGTGTTTTAAAGAATATCCTTTAACTCTTTCAGGTCATGAATTTCGAATCGGGTTTGTTCTTTGTGAGGGATTTTGTTCGGGTTGTAAAACACAGTGTCTAAGGAAGCATTTCTTGCCCCGCCAATATCTGTAAGCAAGTTATCACCAATCATCAGTGTTTCATGCGACTCAAAACCGCTTTCTGCCATTGCAAATTCAAAAATTTCTTTGGCAGGCTTTTTATGTCCGGCCCGGGCGGAAGTAACAATACTTTTAAAATAAGATGTGATGCCGGATGAATCCAGTTTGGTAGATTGAATTTCATCAAACCCGTTGGTTACAATTGTCATTGGATATCGCGGATGCAAATAGTCAAGGATCTCAATGGCATTCGGCATCAGGGTGCTTTTTTTTGGCGATTTATCTACATACTCATCCGATAGCTTCAACGACAAATCATAATTATCAATTCCCATTTCTAACATTATTTTGTGAAAGCGCTCATAGCGAATAACATCGCGATCGATTTGCCCAGTGTCATACAGCGTCCACAAATGGGTATTAACGGTAACAAAGGTTTTTAAAAAATCATGGATAGAAGGCACCCCGACTTCTCTAAGGTTATGTTCATGGAAGAGTTCTTGTAAAGTTTCGGTAGAGTTGGTTTCGTAATCCCACAACGTGTGATCAAGATCAAAAAGAATAGAACGATATTTCATGAAAATTGCGTGGTCGGCTTGATTTGAAGTTTATTGAGGGATAATTCTCGATTGCTGTAAAGTGTTTGAAAAACCTGCTGGTCTTTTTGAAGGACAGGATCCCGGCTCAAGAACTGAAATATCTGGCGTGTTATGTCAAAAACTTCGTCTTTAAGTTGATAAAACACCCATTGGTTAATTTTTCTTGAAGTAAGAATACCCGAATTTTTGAGATACAAGAGGTGTCGGGAAGTTTTGGTTTGAGTGAATTCAAGAATGTGTTCCAGGTCGGTAATGCACATTTCTCCGTTGGTTAAAATAAGGTTTAAAATGCGCAGTCGGGACGTGTCTGAACACGCCAAAAATATCTGGGCACCTAAATCAATATTAAAGTGTTTTAATCGCATCAGGAACCTGTAAAAATGCCGTCTTTTACCGTTGCGAAGATAGCAAAAACCATTGGTGGAGGAAGCCGGTTTTCATTAGGGTTGAATCACCTGAATCTTTATCTTTGAAAATTAACGATTGAAATGTGAGGAAATCAATTGGCTTTATTCTTTGTGTCGGACTTTTATTGATGTGCACCGCCATGTCAACGATGGCCCAAAGCAAACGGAGGATTATTCAGCTTTCAGGTTTTGTAAGTGATAGCGTAAATGTACTTCCCGGAGTGCACGTGTATGTTCCCAAAGCTGGCCGGGGTACCAGTACAAGTCCTGCAGGTTTTTTTTCGATGCCCGTGCTGGAAGGTGATAGTGTTGTCGTCAGCTCAATCGGTTATCACCGCCAGCATTATATCGTTCCACGCGGTGCTAATGATAACCTGACTATTATTGTCGAAATGGTATCCGATGTCACCTATCTAAAGGAGGTACAGATCATGCCTTTTCCAACGGAAGAAGTATTTAAAGAGGCTGTTCTTGCATTGAATATCCCCATGGATAATGGTATTAATCAGCGCAACCTGAATGCGGAGTTAATAGCCTTGATGATCAAAACAACCCCCATGGATGGTGCGGCTAATTATAAATATTATATGGACCAATGGTCTACGTCTGCAGTTGATAAATTTCAACCACGCACCAATCCGTTCTTAAATCCATTCAATTGGGCCAAATTTATTCGTGATTTAAAGCAGAATAAAAAGTAGGAGCAAGAGGGCACGTTAGATGCCTTAATTTACTATTATTGCAACCTCAAAATTATTTCGAGATGTAGCGCAGCCCGGTTAGCGCATCACGTTAGGGACGTGGAGGCCGGAGGTTCGAATCCTCTCATCTCGACTTGAGCGGACGCTGGTGAATTTTTTTTACCGTGTCCGCTTTTTTTTTGGTCTAAATCACTGGGATTCAGGCTCATTAATTCCACAACTTCATTGAGCCTTTTGGTTCGAAATTGATTTTTTTCAAAAATCAATTTTTCAGGAAACACCGAACCAACGATAAGCTGTTTTTCGCTTAAAGTCGCATTCTGATAGTATCGGTCAATGTTTCGAATAAGAGTAACACCTATTTTTAATTGTTCTTTGATGTTCTCCTGATCAGTTGAAAGATTAGCCTTTTTACGAATCAGATCATCATTAACAGTTGTGAGCTTTACCTTAATCTCCTTATAGTCGTTAGCGCTAATTTCAGCATCCAACATTAAGTGTTGAGCATTCTGAAGTCTTTGATTGTTCCTTTTGATCTCCTCATCAATTTTAAGAAGCTCAGTTCTTTCATTTTTAGCCTTGCTTTGAAAATACTCTACAATTACCTCGTAGTTCAAATCAAGAGTCATTGAATTAGGTTTGATGAATTGGAGATACTCTACAAATTTCTTATTTGCTTCTTCAGCCCTAAATCTTTCATTGCAGCCACAAGTACAGTGATAATAAAAGTACTTTCCTCCATTCCCTTTAGAAGCACTTCCTGATAAGTTCTTTCCGCATAGACGGCACTCCAAAAACCCTCTCAGAGGAAGTTGCTCTTTGAGCGTATTTTTAGTTGGTCTATTCGGTGACCTTCCCTCCAGTATGTCCTGAACTCTAAAAAACAATTCTTCACTAATTAAAGGTTCATGAATTGCCTTTGCATAATATGAAGGTTCATCTTTATAAGCTGGTACTAATATCTTACTAATGTAAGCTCGATTTCTTAGCAGTTCTGGAAATCTTGAGCGTTCAATTTTTAATCCCTTGTCGACAAGTTTTTGTCTAAGTTCCTCCATTCCAAAAGCACCTGAAGCAAACTCGTTGAATGCTTCTCTAATCAAATCTGCTTGGTTGCTTGGGACTATCATGGCACGGCCATCTTCAGTCCGAATGTTGCGATAGCCAGCAGGAGCAAGTGTTGTCCAGCGTCCCTCCTTTTTTGCACGATAAATACCAGATTTTACATTGATTGACCTTCTGTCATTCTCAACTTCAGGAGAGGCTAAGTAAAAAGCCAGCATCATCTTGTTCTCTGGTACTTTAAGATCAAGAGGCTGCTCAATTGCCTGTGGTTCTATATCCAACTTATTCAATTGCTTGATGATGCCATACGAGTCTCCGGCATTACGACCAAAGCGACTCCAGTTAATGAACAGTAACAAGTCTACCTCTCCAGGATTCTTCTTGCAAAAGTTCATCAACTTATTAAACTCTGGTCGGTCGAAAGTTTTGGCTGAATAATCTTCTCTGTAATGTGCTACTACGGTTATGTCTCTATTCATGCAATACTTACGCAACTGTTCTTCCTGATATTGCAAGCTGTATCCTTTTTCAGCTTGTTCATCAGAGGATACTCTCGTGTAAATGATCGCTCTTGTTTTCATCTTTCTTTCTTTGATAAATTTTATATTCGATGGCAGCCATTTTATATAAGAAATCTCTAATCTTCAATAGCTCCTCATCCGTATAATTATTGCCATACTTTTTGGCTAGTTCCCTGCACCTTTCCAACGACACCATTCCACAATAAGGTTAACAGGAGCATAGTTTTGAGTTAATAGTCAATTCTACTTATCATAATATGTGCCAGATGATACCTGACTGACTGACTCACCCAATCCTACGCTCCTTAAATATATACTTACAATTCAGTTCAGAAATTATTTACTTCTTTTTTTCACGTTATAGAGAACAGGCCCCAGGTTTTCACTGATTTTCTCTAATGAACGACCTGCCACATAACCTCCAACACCCAAGTCCATCAATGTCCAGATGTGATCATCAAGAGTGGTTACCGGAAGGCCGAAGTATGGCACAAGCACATAGTTATTGAAAACTATAAACATGCAGATGCACATGAGTATCGGTCTCCAGTTCCGTTGCAACCAGCTTTCACCTTTCGTCTCTGATTCAATGATTTTTGATTTCGTTTCCAGCAGCTTGCTTTCATAATCAATACAAGCTCCTTCCATGTTCATGAGAAGTTCCTTGTACTTCAATTGAAGCTCAAGCTTCTCATCTGACTTGTCGATTTTGTCGATTGCATTTCCAATGGAATCGACTGTCTCCTTTACTCCAGCTCCGAGAATTTTAGACAAAAATCCTCCGATAGCTGGTTTTTTACCAACTTCACTTGCCTCCATGTTTGTATGTTTAATTGTTAGATAATTCTGTTTAGTAATGCTGACTATCCTTAGTGGTCATCTCACCGTTGATCGGATATGGTTTTAACTTTTGCTTTGTCATTGGCTCTTGCCATTGGATGCCGAATTGTCGGAAGAAATCCAAAGTGCTCTTAGGTGCATACCTGTTTTTGGTAATGTTTACTACACCTTTATGTACCTCACCTGCTATCTCAGCGATATGCTCCCAATCTTTTCCACCTTTGAAATCTCCGGCTTTGGTATGCTGAAGGATAAAGATGAATGCTTTGTCAGGATGTTCCTTTCGAAGCTCTTTGTATTCATTGATTTTCAATCCAAGGTCATTCACTGAATCGAGAATGATAAACTGATAATCCGAAAGGTCAGGGTCTTGCAAGTTTTCAGCGAAGTGCAACCTTGATGGCAGAGGATTCAAGAATTCGTTCACCTTCTTAGTCATGGTTGGAGAAGCAAATTCCTCCGATGACACGTACAGCACATCACCGAAATTCTCAGCAAGGTATTGCGCAAGCTTTAACAGAAAGATGGTCTTTCCATTATGAGGTTCGCCATGAAACATCATAGTGAAGTTCCTTGCCGGATTTCCAAACAGGGAATGCCAGAATGAAAAGAAATTAAGCAAATCAAGCTTACGGGTTGCCATTTCTTCCGCAGTCAGAACTCCACTGAGTCCCCTGTTGTGCGAACAAGCTCCACGACTTGCATCGGAGTAAGTTTTACTTTTGCATGGTCTTAGCTTTTTTCCACCTGTGTCATAAATTCTGCCGACCTCATTTTTGCATCCATGTACCTGCGCTAAAGCTCCGGCACACGAGCAGGCTTTTACGATTCCTTCCAATCCATTTAGTTCAGCTTTTGAAATTGATACTTTAGTACTCGACCGCTGTCTCAGACTTTTGTAGATAGCATTTACTTTATCGGCATAGGGATCATCCTTGGTCAGCTTCTTCTTATCAACCAGGTTCTCCAAGTACTTGATGAAATCGTTAATCTTCTTCTGGTCATCTTTTCCTTGCAAGCCGATGTAGCGTTTAATAGCAGTAATCGACTGGTACACCTTCTCACCACCCGCGATTGCGACCAAATGATTAAGGTCTTTATCGTTGATCGCAAAAGATTCATCGCCCTTCATCTTGTTATAAGCCTGAACAAGTTTGTTCTGAATCATTTCAATTTCCTCCGACAAGGGTGAGGTTTTGCGGATGAGCTTTTGAACGATGGAACGCTGCAAGGCTTTGATGAAAGCAAGTATGGCATTGGGTGACTTAACCTTGTTGTGTAACCCAACATATCTCTTGATGAATTTCACTTCCTCACGGATATGCTCCACGTGTTTTACATTCTTTGGCTCTTTAGCCTCCTTAACCGTTTTCGCCTTCGCTTTTTGTTCAGTTTTTTTGACTGGTGGTTTCTTCCCCTTCGATGGCTCAGGACTTACGCTTTTCGGACTGACTGTATTTGCGTACTCATTCAACTTTTGAAAGTACAAGTCTATCACCTTCTTAATCCCTTCGCTGTTTTGATAGTTCGCCCAATTTGTTCCATTGGACGTACTCTTCACAACCAGGTCATGTCCTTTCTTTAGCGTTTCCGGCAAAGTCTCTACACCGATCCGCTCCACTTCAATAAAATAATTACTAGCCGTTATCATTACGCTGCAAAGTTTAATAGTTCTAATTCGAGTTCCAGAGCAAGAGCTTCAAGCTCCAGTTGCTCCATTTCAGATTGTGATTGTTTAGGGAGCATTACGATGGTAGGCTTTGTCCTTGGTTCCTTTTTCGGGATCTCTCCTTTGATTACTTCATACTGTGGGGGACTAAGCGAAACGCTATCGTTGAACTTATCTTGAAGCACATTTACAAACTCATCAATTCTGCCTTCACCCAATGAAGCCGTCATCCGGTCAGAAATCTTTTCAAAGTTGTTTCCATCAACAATCTTCAAGAGGTCTGGATCAAGGTAAGTATCACCGCCCTTCGACCGTGAGGATGAAACCACGATCTTGAATTTCCCTGGCTGCCGGAAGATGGATACTCCATTCTTTGTTGCGATACTTGCTCCAATCGTTAATGACCGGATTATTTTCATTGCTCTGGAAATAGGTACGACTGTTTTTTGCCCGACATCATTTCCTGGCACCCAATATTCGGGCATGAGGATTCCTTTCTTGATTCCTCCATCAATCATAGTATAACTCACAAGTTTCCCTTTGTAAGCACTGAAAGCTTGCAGCACATTTCCGGTAATGATGTGCCGTATCTTTCTGTCAACGGTACTCTCTTTAATGGAGGCTTCCCATTTTGCCAATAGCGATTCCTTTTCAAGGTGCGGTAATCCAACACTTGCACCAATGATGGCTCTTACGTCCTGTGCGTAGCTTGCAGGAATGGCGATGTACTTGTTGCTACTTGCCAATGCAAAGCGAAGGCGCATAGAACTTGGCGCATACGGGTTCTTCTTTTTCTTATCAATGATGAAACCCAAGAATACAGCAGGTACAAGTTCCTGACCTCCCTCATAACTACTCACGGGATAATTCAGATTTCTTCCTACATAGAAGGAAGTGAAAATGGATTCCAGGTATTGTCTGCGATTATTGAATGAACGCTTTATCTTTTCCTCAGAATCATTCATGGCTTTTTGCAGCTCAGTGGTTCTGGCTTTAATCGCCTCTTGCGCTTCGGCAGCATTACCCTTCTCAACAAGCTTTTGAATCTTCTTCTCTTGAGGAACCTTTTGCATAAGGTCTTCATAGTATGCCACATTATCCGCGATTTCCTTTTGAAGCTGCTCCTCCATGTAGCCTTCATATTCCAACTTCACTTCCTTTTGCAATTCCCTTCCGTCCTTTCCCTGGAGTGATTCTGCAAGTAGGTTGCTTAACTCTTGCATAGAGAATGGTTTCTTGAGCACGTTGGCCATCACTGTCTCCAAAATGCTATCATCCCCAAACTCACTTGTTCCACCTTTGCCGACAATCACGGTTCTGGCAGATTGCGTTTCTGCCTGAAGATCCATCGCCTCCACTTCAAGGTCATACTCACCGATCTGTTTGAGATACTCTACATACTCACTGTAACGGTTAGCGATTT
>LNFM01013705.1_pt1 | contig 10240 bp, 6 predicted proteins | sample 596031 | NCBI WGS metagenome assembly LNFM01 (sample SAMN04254537, study PRJNA301005) | activated carbon metagenome | isolation source: dual media filters at the Ann Arbor, Michigan drinking water treatment plant | place: USA: Ann Arbor | reverse complement strand
ACGGTGGCCACGCTCAGCACCTGGGCCTGCAGGGCGGCCTCACGCAAATAGGCGCGCAGGCTGGCCTGTTCGTCTCGCTCGTGCTGGAGCACCGCCTGCACGTAGCGCAGGGTGCGCAACCAGCTGATGTCGGCGCTGCGGTTGGCTCGGCTGTGCAGGTAGTGGCTCACATCCTCCAGCTGCACGGTGTCCAGGCACAGGAACCAGGTGTCCATCTCGGTGGGGGCTTTGGGGCCGTCCAGCCATGCGGTGGCCAGCACCTGCCGATGGTCTGGATTGCGCATCGGAATCTGGACCTTGTGAAAGCCCCCGCTGGCGCGCGCCACGAACTGGCTGGGCACGCCCGTTTCGATGGGCTTGAGTTTTCGGATGTTGGTGCCGGCGCCCTGCACCGCCTTGAGCTGATTGCCCGGTGCCACGGCCACACGCGAGCCGCTGCGCAGGTAGCTGTTGCGCTCGGCGATCCACTCCATCACCGGTGGGCGGGAGCCCTCGCCCAGTAAGGCGTGCTCCTCATCGTCGTGCACGAACTGGAAGTACTGGCGCTGAAAATCCAGACTGAGCATGCGCATGGCCTGCTCGCGCGGGTAGAAGTCGCCAAACAGGCGCTCCCGGTGGTCGAGCCCGCACAGCAGGATGAGCAGGCGGGTGTAGTGCAGGTTGGTGCTCTCCCAATCGGCGTTGGCCTTGCCGAAGCGCACATCGTGCAGGCCGATGGTGGAGCCGTCGAGTCCTTCGAAGTGGCCCCGGACCTCGTGCGCCGCAGGGAACAGGCGCTCAGCCGCCTCGTGCGAGGGTTCATCTGAATACACGGCATGTACGTTCTGGCCGTTGCGCACCAGCAGGAACACCGCCTTGTTGGCGATGTCGTTCATCAGGCGGTCGTACCAGTGCATGTTCGCGCTGTAGCGGACCTGCCGGCGCGTCACGGCCATGGTGACCACGCAGCGCGGGGCTGGCAGCACCTGGTCGAGCAGCGCATCGTTTTCGCGCAAGGCGGTGAAGAAGCGCTCAGCGGAGCGCCAGTCGAACTCGACGCCGACATCCGCCCAGACCGCCAGCTCTTCATCAACGAACACTTTTCGCTGCAACAGCGTCAGGCGCTCGCGGCTGGGCGCATCGGTGCCTTGGCGTACCGGCACCACGTCCACACCCTCTCCGGTGTACAAGCGCAGGGTCTGGATGCCCTCCTGCAGGCTCTTGACATGGGCGATGGCCTTGTGCGCGCTGGCCAGGGCCACCTTCTGCTGCTCGGTGTAGAACGGTGTGAGTCGTTCCAGCTCGCGCCCGATCTCTTTGGCGCGGGCGCTGATCCACTTGCTCAGTGCTTCACCGCGTGCGATGTGGCGCCCGGCTTCCAGCGTGAGTTCGTACACCCCATCCGGGCTGATGCCTTCGTGCAGGATGTCGCTCACCGAGTTGGACAGGGTCATCTGGCGCAGCGCGATCGGGTTGCCCTTCGCGGCGGAGCGGCGCGCTGCGCGGCGGTGGATGCGGCGCAGATCGGCTTCGCGCTTCTCTCGCTCTTGCACCTGCGCCTGCACGCGGGAAATCTGCTCCTGTTCGTACTGCTGGACCGCCTCCTCGGCGGCCTGGCGCACCCCCGGAAGCCCCAACGGGTCGGTCTGAGCCTGCACCATCTCCGCCTGCATGGCGCTGACACCACTCATGATGGTGTGCATCTCGGCCGCGCGCGCTGCCTTGGCCTCCTCATCGGCCACCGGCTCGAAGTCCCGAAGGAACTCCGCCACCAGGATCGGGTAGCTGTGAGTGCGCCCGCTGGATGGGGTGTCCAGTACCTGCACCGAGTGGATGCGGTCCTCGAACATCACCAGATCGGTGATGAGGTAGATCTGCTGCGCGTGCAGGGGCAGGCTGTGGTTCGCGAAGCCCGGGTACGGCACCTCGCGATCATTGAGGCAGCGCCAGTACCGCCCCGGGTGCAGCATGTCATCGCGGCGGTGCGCGGTGAACTCGCCGTCCTGGGCGTTCCAGTCGGGGCCACTGGTGGGCTGGCCCGATGGACTGAAGGGCGCAACCTCGAAGGTGTCGGGGCGCTCGGTGCTCACGATGCATCCCCCTGATCGCCTTGTGGGGGCTGGCCTTCCCCTGCGGGGGCTTTGGGGCTGCGGGCCTTACCCGGCGTCTTCGCGGCCGCGCCGATGGCTTTCTTCGCGTCGCGCGCGGCCTTGGCAGCGACTTTGCGCGCTTCTGTTTTCTCGGCTGCGAAGGTGACTTTGTCGGCTTCGGCCTTGGCCAGCGCTTCCTGCAGGCTGATCTGCAGGATGTCGAGGTGGGTCAGCCTGTAGTCGTTGAGGACGGCGGAGCGCCGCTTCTTCAGGAGCTTTTCAATCTCGGCGGGCGTGGGCTCTTTCTTCGTGAAAAACTCCACGAGGTAGTCATCACCCCCCGCTTCGGGGTGGATCATGGCCAGCAGCCGGTGGGTGAAGCCCTTGGCCTTGTGATCCTCGGCGCGCTGCAGCTCCGCCTTGAGTTCGCGGATGCGTGAGGGCAGCATCTGGCGCTGGAAGTCCCGGTCAATGCGCTCCAGAAAGCAGCTTTCACATTCACCTGCACGGTTGGTGATGCTGGTGGCCGGATCGAACGCCGGCGCGCCGCAAGTGCGGCAGGGCACGACGCCCACGCTCTCGAACAGCGCCAGCGCATCGCCCACGGTGGCTTTCTCGAAGGGCAAGTCGGGTCTGCGGGCACCGGTGCTGTTGTGGCGGGTTTTGCCCCCATCGTCGATGGTCACACCGATCTGCAGCCCCCAGTTGGGGTAGCCCCATGAGGGGTGTTCGATGCGCATCGTCAGGGTCGCGCCTGCACGCTGGGTGGTGAACGTGAAGTCGCGCGCCAATGGGGCGCTGGTGTCGATGCCGGGGTATGGCGTGGGGCTGCTGTTGTCGCTCATGACGGGGCCTTGGGGCTGGCCTGATCACTGCTGTGCTCAGGCGGGTGAAGGGATGAAAACCCGGCACTGAAGGGGTTGCCCCAACACATGCCGATTCCTCAATCCAAACTAGCACCCATCCCTTTTCTGTCAAGGACGACTACCTGCAAAATGCTCCGAATGTCCGCTTGCACTTGCCTTGTCATCAGGCCTTGCGAACAGAACCATCGGGATTGACGATGTCGTAGCTCACGCCCAGTGCTTCAAGGCGGCTGCGAAGTTCACGGTCTTCCTCGCCGCTGAGCGCGCGTACACGCTCACGATAAAGCCACATCCCGAGCCAAAAACCACCTGGAGACCGGTAGCGGATTTCAATTCTTGCGCTCCCATGCGCCTGTATGTAGTCGGTGGCGTCGCGAACAATTTGCTCGGCCTTTCGATTGATCTCTCTCTTTGGCTGCACTCCCAACTTAATCAGCTGCTTGCGCAAGGCCGTGCGTCCACGGCCTTCCCCCTCGCGCATGAGATTGCGGACGCGGTTGCCTAGTGTGAATCCGTCATCGCAAACGTACGATTTGGCTATTGAGCAGTGGCCGTGCTCGGCCTTGAACTGAATCACGCGCTGCAGCAAAACCTCGCCTTTTGGATCGATCACCGTGACATCAAAGCTAAAACCCATCTCGGCGAGCTCACTGCGGCGTGCCTGCGGGTAGTCTGGTTTCCTTGCTGCGCGGCGCTCGTATCCGCATCGGTTGCCCAAACAGTAGCCGAACTCATCTCGATATCCGGACGGGACATCGCAGTCCCCATGCTTTTCCTTGTAGGCTTTCAGAAGAACAACAAAGTCATCCCGAGGCATCACCAGATCGCGTGAGGAGAGACTTACGCCAAGCTTCTCCAGCGCTTCACGGAAGACTGGACTCAGCCTTCCTGCTTTGTGGTTGACGCGCGCTTCGCTAAGTCGCAAGCCCAGCCTCAGCCCGTGTGGATCTATGTAGCGGGTCGGAACATCCACATGGCCGTGCTCTTTCTTGAAGGCTTTGACGCCGTCCAGCACCGGCTTTTGTTGTTCGGGGCTTGAGTAGTATTCCGTCTTCAGAAATGGCGGGCTGCTGTAGTGGCACTTGGGGCTCGTCATGTTGGGAACGGCCTTAACGCCGCTTTGGTTTTCCAACGTATTGGTTGATGTTTTTTTGTGCCGTGGTGCCATGATATTGCGCCAAGGGAGACTGGCTTAGGGTGAGCGAACTGTCCTGGCAGAATGCCGGGAGGAATGAAGACCCGGCACTGGCTGCGAGGATATCTAGACATGCGCACTCGGTGGTGTCGCGTCGGTCAACGTCCGCAGCCCGAGGTGTCCAGGGCCCACTTGAAACCGTCGTGTTTCATCTGTGCGGTCCAGTGCAGGATCGTGCCGTCGCCGAACCGGCTGACGCAGCTGGCGTTCGTGCAGCTGGTCTCGCATGTGTAGTGCTCGGTGGTTCTGGCAGTGCTGCGAACGCTCTTGACAGGCGCTGGAGCCTTCACACGCATGGCCGCGGCGCGGTTCTTCTCGGCCTGTGCTTCCAGTGCTTGCATCGCCTTGGGGCTGGGCAACGGGTCATCGTTGCTGTATTGCTGGGCCACCTTGCAGTCAAGGGGTTTGCTGGGCAATACTGCGCAGCCCGTCAGAGCCCCACTTGCGGCCGTTTCACGGTCGAGAGCGACTTTGAGGTAGCTCAGCTGGGCGCTGTCTGAGGTTGCGATCGCGACGCTCCCTTTGTGAGCGGCGTCGCCCAGCAGTTTGCACGTTTTGGGTGCAGACGAGTTGCTCAGGCAGTCGGCCATGACTTGCTCTTGAACAGCCTCGGGGTCCGGGTTGTTGTAGCGAACCCATGATCCGGCATCGCTCATGGCCACGGCGAGCCAGACGGCGCCCCTGTCCCACGCCGCAGACCGGATCTCACAGACCTTGTTGTTCTTGCGGCAGTTGGCCTTGGCAAGTTTCTCTGCCTGGGCAGGGTCACGTGCGAAGGCTCCGTGGTAGCCCCCCTTGCTCACGTAAACCACGAAGGCTCCACCATTGCTGCCATTGATCAAGATGGAGCAGGGAAGACCCTTCTGCTCGCACCGTGTGATCGCCTCTTGCTCGGCCTCAGCCGCGTTGGCGTGGCCCGTTGCGATGTGGGTGCCCGTCTCCGGGTTGGATGCAATCGCTCCCCAGGCCATGGCCAGGGCGGGGACCATCAGGAAGGCGCTCAGAACGGCGCGCTTGAGGCTCTGAAGATGATTCATGTGTTGTTGAAGGTTGGTCGAAGTGCATTGCCACGGAGAGGCAACAGGGGGTTTTGGAAAAGGTGCGATGAGCCGCGTTTCTTCAATGCGAGGGCATGAAGGTTGAGCGCTCCTCAATCCAAACTAGCACCCATACCTTCTCTGTCAAGGAATGTTGTGGAGCTCCTTTGTGAGTTCTCACGCTGAGTGGATTGAGTCTTTATCGCCTCAGTGCTTGAGGAACTTGAGGTGTAGTGTCTTGGTGGCGCTTTACTTGGCTTGCAGTATCTTGTCCAGGTCATCCTGGGAACAGCGACTTTCGGCCATGAACTTCGCCCGCGCAGCATCTCTGAGCGAGCCACCGTGTTGCGCGATCAGTTGTTTCAGTGAGCGCAAGCGGTATCGGGTGATCTCCAGCAGTTCATCGTAGGTGACGATGTGATGCTCTGCGCCTGGCCAATTGCTGGAAGCGTCTTCGAAGCAGCGGTCTCTGTCTGCTGCCCGTTTTCTTGTCAATGGATCGTGAAACTCGAAACGCATGGATGGCGCAAGCCAATCGAACGGTTGCTTGTCGTACCAGTTGCGCAGCTCTGCTCTGGTGTGTGGTTTCACACTGATCATGCAGTGGGTGTAAGCCTTGCGGTGCACGCGAGCGCTTCCGATGTCCCAAACCTCACGGTCGACTTCAGCCAGTTCTAAGCGCAGGTCTTCCTGTATTGCGTCCAGGACATCAAGCGTGTGACAACGCTCACACTTAGAAACCAACTTTGGAAGGCCTGGCACAACACGAATGGCGGGTGGATTGCAAAAACAGCAATCCGCGACAACGACCTTCTCGGCCAGCGCGACGACGTCACTTACGCGGGCGAGTTTCGCGGGTATCTGCGTGTTGTGAGCGCGGTGCCACCTCAGTGACGGCGTGGTTGGCATTTCAAGGTTGACCCAAGCCGTGAGGTGATCGACCTTTGGCTCGGGACTCTCTACACCGGGACTCAACGCCATCGTCAGTGTGAATCCACCCTTGTCGATGCGCAGCATGAAGTCGGGTGTCAGCGCCTCGTTGTCTTCGTGCACGGAATGAATGTCTCCGTTGTCGTCAGAGGCTGTCATGTGAATGCCTCTTGCGCATCGGGGGAATTCGCCAGAGGCAGCATGACCGTACCTGTCTGGAAGTAGCAATTTCCAATGCCCCGACCCTGATTGTGGTCCCACACGAGGGGTGACAAAGACACAGAAGCGGGTGTCACTGCCTTGTACTGGGCGTCAAAGGTGCGGAACACGTTCTTCAGGGTTTCGCTCTCGAGTGCGAACACCTTCCATTTGTCGCATTGCCTGTAGAAATCTCGCCTGGTGTGCGGGTTCTTGCCCATCAGGTTGTCGAAGGCGCGGTTGAAGTTGAGTTGCCGAGACTTGGGACTCGCCCAGTTCGGCGGCGGCAGACGCAGAGGCAGGTGTCCGCTGTTCACGCTCATCTCCCCGATGGGGCCTTTGATTGGGCTCGCTGAGTCGATGATGGCCCAGACCAGCTGAGATTCGCCCTGTGCCGGGGCATCAAACTCCGCGCCTTTGGCCCGTGCAATCGCGCGTTGCTGCAGAGGCGTGGCGCAGTGCCTGACAACGTGTGTGAGTTTTGCGGCGGCATAGACGTAGCGGGGAGGCTCGTCCAATGCGGCTTGTACAACGGCAATCGGCAGGCACAGAATGAGGCCTTCGTCCTGAACCGTGCCTTTCGCGAATGGGTTCATCCTGCTCTCGTAGACGCCGATGATCGCCTTCATGTACTCTGGCGAAATGCCTTGGATCTCAGGTGGAAGAAAAGCTCGCACGTTATCCTGCCTCCCGTTTTTGACGGGGTCATGGTGTTCTCTCATGCGAACATTGCGAAGAACAGCAGCCCATTGAGTCGCGGCCTGCATGTCCTTGTGAAATCTCCTCAGTTTCAGCCGGTCTACCGGCTCTGGCGATTTGTTGAGAAACGCTTGCAGCTTTGGCCAGCTTTGCAGCGTTCTTTCTGCGCACATCGGATGATCGAGCAACCAGACGGGTTTGCCTTTGCTGATCGTCCAGCTGCTGGGCGATGAGCAGCTGATTCGGTAGCGCATCACCCAGCCCCAGTGCACGCCAAAAGACACGCCACCAGGCGCTCCATGTCGGTCCTGATCTTGTTCGGTGGCGGTGGCGTAGAGGGCATACTCGTTGTCATCTGTGGCGGTCACCAGTAGCGGGAACGCACCGATCTTGGCGGCATGTCCCTTGGCCGTGTCACGGGCACGATCCTCAAGTGATTGACGCCGTTCGGGGTTGAGCAACATCCTTTCAATGGCGCCAAGGTCACGGGCTTTGGCGGGGTCGGAGCCCATATGCAGTGCGCGCCAGTCAGCGATGGCCTCAGTGATGGCTTCCTCCACGTTGTTTGTCGGGATGTCGTATTTGAAAAAGGAGCTGTTGCGCATGTGTTCCCTCACGCTCTTTTCGTTCTCCAGGTCGTTTAGCAACACGTGTTCGGCATCTCGGAGGAGCTTGAGCACAGCAAGGTTCGTGCTACGGCCTTTGCGGCAACGCAGGTGGTGACTCAATTCGTCGAGGTTGATCTTCTCCAGGCACAGGAATTTGGCGGGATGGTGGTGCGCCGCATGTGGGCCGTTGAGCCAACCCACTCGTTTAATGTCAGTGGCGGTGAGCACCTTCTTTCCTATGTCGAGGTGGTGGTATCCATCTGTGGAACTGACCAGTTGAGGAGCGCTGCGATACGACAGGTTGAATGTTCGCCGGTAGTCTGTGAACGGGTAATCGGTAATGGGCACGCCGCCATCTTGCAGTTCAGACACGAGCACGCGGGAACCCTTTCTGATGCTGCGGTTGCATTCAGCTATCCAGGCAAAGACAGGCGAGGTTTGCTCTGTTGGCTCCGATGCATCCATGGCGTGTTCTTCCGCCACGAACTTGAGATGCCTGCGCTGAAACTCCAGATCCAGCAAAGAGGAGCCAGGGCTACGCGGGTGGAACGGGACGAAAGAACGGTCGGTCTCATGCAAGTAGTTCAAGAGGCCGAGCACTCGCGCAAAGAGTTTCTCATCGGTGACGTCGGTGTCGCTGTGCCACGCCTCATCGAGCGTCATACCGGTGGCGTCGATACCGTCGAACGCCAAACCAGCTTCGTTGGTACTCGGGAACAGTGCTTGCGCGGCCTCATGCGTAGGCAGAAGACTGAAGACCGCTCTGACGTTCTGTCCGTTTCGAACAAGAAGGAACTGATTGGGGTACCCAGTGTCTGGGAAGTCCTGTAGTCGTGCTGCCTTTGGCGAGTCCTTTGGTGGGCGTGCGAACGCCATCGTGATAACACCTCGCTGGGCCGGAATGAGTTGATCCAAGAACGAATCATCTCGATCGTGCAGGGCGTCTTTCAATTCGTCTAGCAGGCAACCCCCCTTCACGCGGCCACCCCATGCCATCAATTCCTCACAATAGAAGCGGCGAGCTTGGAAAAGTGTCAAAGGTTCATCGAGTGATGCTTCCTCCCCAGATCGCAGGTTCCTCACTTCAATTGAAGCGGCGAGGTTGTAATTCAACAGATTTTCTTGTTTGTGCATTGACGATTCAGCCCCGTTGTTTGTGATGCGTGTGGCCCTGCGAGCCTTTGCTTCAATGGACAGTTGCAACAATGTCCTGAAGCCCATGGCGAGCGCGATTCCTGACCTGGTGCATCTCTTGAACCAAGTGAAGCGCTGCGCCCCGAGGAGTGCCGTCAATCGCGCTTACGAGATCCTTGATGCATGCAAGCCGTTGGCGAGTGATTTGCAGAAACTCTTCTGTGCGAAGTTGCAGCGGCTTGCCAACGAACTTGATCTCTTTCTCAGCGAAGAACGCACGTACGTCCCCAAGTGGAACGATCGTTGGTGCGAAGGCGATTGTTTCCATGTAGCTATACATCGCCAGCTCTGCGCTTGGTTGCTCGCCATAGATCGCAGGCATATCGGCTTCTGTGATTTCATCTGTGAGCCGAACGAGCACCGTCACTGTTCCGCCCTTGTGAAGCGCCCTCACCGCTTCGGACTCGTTGGTCGCTAGTGTTTCCAGTTCTGCAAGCAGGACTCGCTCCACAAGGGCCGATTGTTTTGCTTGATAGCAACTGCCACAGATGCTTGGATCTCGGTACATGGGGCTCGTAGTTGCTGGGAAGATGTGACCACATTCGGAGCATGTGAAAATGCTCACGCTGCGCATCAACCTGTGCAGATCTCTCACCTTGGCGCGCGTTTTGGTGATGCTCTTGTCGAGCACGCTTGCGATTGTGGATCCGGTTGATTGTTCTCGTTCGAGATACACGATGGCGTGTAAGGTGGCCTCCTCACCGTTGTCTTCATCGAGCCCGGCGCAGACCCTTCCGACCAAGGTGTGTCCCTCGTGTTCTATTGAGCATGCGTATTTCTCTGGCAACGAATCGGCGGGTGCCAAGTTGACCTGTTCTGCTTCGATGAATTTGAGATTCAACATGATGTCTTGGTTGGTAAAAGTAAACGGGTGATCAGTCCCACAGCCCCAGCGGATGGCGCACCCGCGCGTAGTGGCGTTGGGTTTCGCGCAATGCCACCAGCACCACCAGACCGGGAAAACTCTCCTCAATCTCCCGCGTTGTTGAGCAAGGCGCGGTGTTCGTGAGGGGGCTCGTGCCCATCAGGTCGGCTGCGATGTGAGGCTGATCAGCCGTGATCTCCTCCATCGTGATCGCCGCGGCGCGCCGGGCCAGCGCACGGATGCGCAGCTGGTCGTGCATGTCCTGCATCTCCTGGTCATCGGCCGGCGTTGGCAGGCCTGCGGTCTTCATGTGAGCACTGCGCAGCGCATCTGTCACGCTCTCAGCGCGTTCGCAGACCTGCCACTCGCTTCGGAAGTGCATGTGCGAGGCGTACTGGCCAGCGGCATTCACGCTCATCACGAGGATGGGGTCACCGGGCATGCGGGGTGAGAAGGCCATGTGGACGATGGAGCGCTGATTGATCGCGTGCAGGCTGTGGCTTCCATCGGCGAAGGCCTGCGGCAGCGGGGCCCAGCGCAGCAGCGTCTCGTAGAGGGGATGAGGGGCGCTGAGCGTGG
>LNFM01018060.1_pt1 | contig 10241 bp, 9 predicted proteins | sample 596031 | NCBI WGS metagenome assembly LNFM01 (sample SAMN04254537, study PRJNA301005) | activated carbon metagenome | isolation source: dual media filters at the Ann Arbor, Michigan drinking water treatment plant | place: USA: Ann Arbor | reverse complement strand
CCTAGTAGGATTCATGGGCCAATTTGCGCGTACTCGGTCAAAATGCTTTTGAATTCAGCATCTTAGATGACCTGGGTTGTCCCACCTCTGTCACTTGGCATTTCTCGCCCCTGTCCAGAGCGCGCTTGCCTGCTATGCGGGGAAACACCAGCAGCCCTTTATCGGTGCACCGTGGGGCGTCAACCTACAATCCACACGCTTGTCTCAACCTACTTGGCGATCGACTCGAACGCCATTGAAAGATATCCATGAAAAACCTGCTTTTGTCCCTGAGCCTGATTGGTGCCGCCGCCTTGGTGGGCTGTGGAAAAACCGAAACGCCAGCACCTGCGGCCGCTCCTGCACCAGCCCCTGTCGCGGCACCAGCTGCAGCACCCGCACCGGCTGAACTTCCCGAACTCAAAGTCGCGATCGATCCGACCTACGAGCCATTCACTTTCAAGACCGCCGACGGCAAGCCCACCGGCTTTGACGTGGACATTGCAGAAGCACTGTGCAACGAGATCAAGCGCAAGTGCGTGTATGTCGAACAGGTCTGGGACAGCATGATTCCCGGCCTCCAAGCCAAGAAATACGACGTGATCATCAGCTCGATGTCCGTCACCGAAGAACGCCTGCAAGTGGTGGACTTCTCCGACAAGTACTACTTCACACCCAGCCGAATCGTGGTGAAAACCGGCACCGCATTCACCGATCTGGCTTCGCTCAAAGGCAAGAAGCTCGGCGTTCTCAAGGGCAGCACTCAAGAGAAGTACGCCATGGGTGAACTCAAAACGGTCGGCGTGAACGTGGTTCCCTACGAAGCGCAGGACCAGGTCTACCTGGACATCAAGTCGGGCCGTCTGGACGGCACCGTGGCTGACCAGGTGGAAGTCAACGGTGGTTTCCTGAGCAAGCCTGAAGGCGCCGGCTACGGCTTCGTGGGTCCGGTGCTGGCCGATGCCAAGTACTTTGGCACGGGCGTGGGTGTCGCCATGCGCAAGGACGAGACCGCTCTCAAGGGTGAATTGAATGCCGCGATCAAGGCCATCCGGGCCAACGGCGTCTACGAAACGGTGAGCAAGAAGTACTTCGACTTCGACGTGTACGGCAACTGAGCTGACGCGTTTTGTCCGGCTACTTCAGTTCGATCCTGCAGGGCGCCCTCCTCACGGTGGGCGTCTCACTGGCCGCCTTGATGGTGGCCATTTTGCTGGGTTTGCTGGGTGCGGTGGCCAAACTCTCCGGCCGCCCCATGCTCGTGGGGCTGGCCACGGTTTACACCACGCTGGTGCGTGGCATTCCCGAGCTGGTGCTGATGTTGCTCATCTTTTACGGCGGCACCATCGGTCTCAACCATGTGCTCGAGGCCTTGGGCAGCAAGTCCTCGGTGGACATCAACCCCTTTCTGGCCGGTGTGCTCACCATCGGCTTCATCTATGGCGCCTACATGACGGAGACTTTCCGCGGCGCCATCCTCTCGATCCCCAAGGGCCAGATGGAAGCGGCCTGGGCCTTCGGCATGGGACCGGTGCGCACCTTCATGCGCATCACCGCGCCCCAGATGGTTCGCTACGCCCTGCCCGGCTTCACCAACAACTGGCTGGTGTTGATCAAGGCCACCGCCCTCGTGAGCCTGATCGGTCTGCAGGAAATGACCTATCTGGCCAAGCAGGCGAGCGCGGCCACGCGCGAGCCTTTCACCTTCTTTTTGTTCGCCGCGGCACTGTTCCTGGTCTACACCTCGGTGTCGCTGTGGGCGTTGCGCTGGCTGGATCGCCGGTTCAGCCTGGGCGTGAAGCGCGCCAACGCCTGAGCACCAACGCATGAAGTGGGACGTCATTTTTCGACCCAGCACCTTGGCCATGTACGGCGAAGGGCTCGTCACCACCCTGTGGCTGCTCCTCTCGTCGCTGGGTGTGGGCACGGTGCTGGCGGTGCTGTTTGCGCTGGCTTTGACCAGCCCGATCAAACCCCTGCGCTGGCTCGTCGGCACCTACACCTACGTGATCCGTGGGACGCCACTGCTGATCCAGCTCTACCTGATTTATTACGGGCTGGCGCAACTGGACTGGATCCAGGACCGCTGGAACGATGTGTGGCCCTGGACACACTTCAAGGAGCCGTTCTTTTGCGCGCTGCTGGCCTTCAGCCTGAACACCGCGGGCTACACCGCCGAGATGCTGGCCGGAGCCATCCGGGAAACCTCGGCCGGTGAAATCGAAGCCGCACAGGCCATGGGCATGAGTCCGGCCACCGCCATGCGCCGCATCGTGCTGCCGAGCGCCATGATGCTGCACGCCACCAGCCTGGCCAGCACGGTGCCCGCCATGCTGGACGTGACCGCTGCGGCCAGCCGCATCTATTCCGATTTCTACCTGCCGTTCGAGGCCTACATCTTTGCGGCGGCCATTTACCTGACCATCACCTTCAGCCTGGTGGGATTGTTCAAGCTGGCCGAACGCCGGTTCCTTGCGCATCTGGCGCCCCGGGGGCATTGAGGCCGGTGGCCTGTGTCGAACCATGCAGCGCATCGAACACTCCTTGCTGAGCCCGAGCCTGGGCAGCCAGAAGACCCTGGTGGCTTTTCACTTCGGCACCCCAGGCGCCCGCCCCAAGGTCTATATCCAGGCCAGCCTGCACGCCGAAGAACTGCCCGGTATGCTGGTCGCGCACCACTTGCGTGAGCACCTGACCGCGGCCGACCAGGCGGGCCTCCTGCGCGGCGAGGTTGTTCTGGTGCCGGTGGCCAACCCGATCGGCCTGAGCCAGCGCCTCGACCACCGCGCCATGGGCCGGTTTGAATTCGACACGGCGCAGAACTTCAACCGCCACTACCCGGACATGGCCGAAGCCGTTTTGGGTGAGGCCCGCACCCGCCTGGGCCCCGACGCGCAGGCCAATGTGGCCACCGTGCGCCGCCTGGTGGGAGCTTGGCTTGAACAATGGCAGCCCGCCAGCGAACTCGACAGCCTGCGTCGGCAACTGCTGCTGCTCGCCCACGACGCCGACCTGGTGCTGGATTTGCATTGCGATAACGACGCCGTGATCCACCTTTACAGTGAAGAGGCCTGCTGGCCGCCGCTCGAACCTCTGGCACGCTTGCTGGGCTGCCAGGCCGTGCTGTTGGCTCGCGAGTCGGGCGGCGGGCCCTTCGACGAACGCCTCTCGGGTCTGTGGTGGCAACTGGCCGCCGCCTTGCGCGCAGCTGGTGTGAACGCTCCCCTGCCCCAAGGCTGCGCCAGCGCCACGGTGGAGCTGCGTGGCGAGGGCGACGTGTCGCACGACCTGGCCCGCCAAGACGCCCAAGCCATCGTGGCCTTTCTCGCGCATGCGGGCGCCTTGGCCGCTTCTGGTGCGCCCCCGCTCCCGCCCATGGCCTGCAAGCCCACGCCACTGGCAGGCTCGCAGACCTTGCGTTCACCGGTCCCGGGTGTGCTGGTCTTTCTGGTACGGCCGGGCAACGTCGTGAACGTGGGCGATGTGGTTGCCGAGGTCATCGACCCGACCGCAGCCGACCTCGCGCGCGTGCACGAAGTGCGTGCCGAGGTGGCCGGCGTGCTCTACGCCACCGTGCGCGAACGCTACGTGGTCTCGGGCGGCGAGGTCGGCAAGATCGCTGGCTCCACACCCTTCCGCTCTGGCGACCTGCTGGGCGCTTGAACTTTCTTTCCATCGGGCATCGATCATGACTGCAGACCCCACCGCCAACCGAACGCCCGGCCGCCCCTTGCTGGAGGTCCACGACATCCACAAGCGATTTGGCTCCAACGAAGTGCTCAAAGGCGTGTCGCTGCAGGCAAGCGCGGGCGACGTGATCAGCCTCATCGGCAGCTCTGGCTCGGGCAAGAGCACGCTGCTGCGTTGCATCAACCTTCTGGAGAATCCCAACACCGGCCGCATCATCCTCGCGGGCGAAGAGCTGCAGCTCAAAGCCGACAAGCGGGGCGAGCTCCGCGCGGTGAATGCCGCCCAACTGCAGCGCCTGCGCACCAAGCTGGCCATGGTGTTCCAGCACTTCAACCTCTGGGCCCACATGACGGTGCTGCAAAACATCATCGAAGCGCCGGTGAACGTGTTGGGCATCCCGAAAGACAAGGCGGTGGAGACCGCGCGCCGCTACCTGGAGCGCGTGGGCTTGCGCGGCGTGGAAGATCGCTACCCCTCGCACATGAGCGGTGGTCAGCAGCAGCGCGTGGCGATTGCGCGCGCGCTGGCGGTGGAGCCCGACGTGATGCTGTTCGACGAGCCCACCAGCGCGCTCGACCCCGAGCTGGTGGGCGAAGTGCTGCGCGTGATGAAGCTGCTGGCCGAAGAAGGCCGCACCATGGTGGTGGTCACGCACGAGATGGGTTTTGCGCGCGAGGTGTCCTCGCACCTGATCTTCCTGCACAAGGGCTGCATCGAAGAGCAAGGCGTGCCCGCCGAGGTGCTGGCGCGCCCGAAGAGCGAGCGGCTCGCCCAGTTCCTCTCAGGGAACCTGAAGTAGGCCCTTCAGGGCACGAGTTCCAGCGTCGAGGTCCATTCACCGGGCTTCATCGAGAGCGACCGGTACGCCACCGCAGCCCAGGCCTTGCTCATGTCGCGGTAGCGCCTTGAGAACACATTGCCGCTCTGCCCGGTCTGGTAGATGAAGCGCGAGTTGTCCAGGTCGGCCAGATCGTAGATGGCGCGCAGGCTGGCCGCATGCCGGTTGGCAAACGGCGCATCGGCTTTGTCCAGGTGGTACTGGCCCACATTGACCGTGAACGGATCACCGCCCGTGGGTGTGCGCACCTCGAAGAACGGCGCCAGTGCCTTCACATTGCTCAGGGGCCGGTGAAGAGAAATCGCCGGATGGGCGTCGGCCCAGCGCCAGGCGGCCACGTCATCACCGTGCGTCTTCTGCAGCTGGTCCAGCGCACGGTTCAGCGCCCTTGTGCTGGCGGCTTCGCAGCCCGCCGCGCCACACCACGCCTTGTCATCGCGCTCCAGAATGCCCTCCACCGCGTTGCGAAACAGGCGTTTGCCGTACAGCGACTCAAAGCGCGCCTGGCCCAGACGCTCACCCACCACCTGGCGCGTGAACGCGTCAACCCAGGCGGTGTAGATCAGCGGCGCGGCCAGTTCGGCGCGCATCTCGCCGTTGAAGTCCTTGAGTTGCGCTTGTGCGGGTGCGGCCAGCGGGTGGCTCGACGGTGTCCGTTGCAGGAACGGCAGCAGGCGGACCGTGGCGGCCGATTGCAGGTCGCCGTGCATGGCCTGGAACGACGCCACGGTGTGTTGCGGTGTGGCTTCCAGCAACGCTTCGATGCGCTCCTGGCGGTACGACGGCGCCCAGTCCTGCGTGAGGAAGTGCGGGTAGTCGGCGGCGTGGATGCGTTGGTTGGCGGTGGCGATCCATCCGCGTTCGCCTGCGCTCTGCGGCGTGTCTTCGTAAGGCAACCAGCCCGCCCAGTCGTAGCGTGCTTCCCAGCCAGGGGCCGGCGCCACGCCGCGGATGTCGTTGTCGGCCGAACGCACCGGCACCCTGCCCACCGCCTTGTAGGCAATGACGCCGCGGCGGTCGGCCATCAGCACGTTCTGCATCGGCGAGTGGAAATCGGTAAAGGCCTTGGTGAGGTCGGCCACCGACTGCGCGCGGTTCGATTCGAGCGTGGCCACCACGTTGCGGTTGTCGGCGTCCAGGGCCGTCCAGCGCAAGGCCAGCACAAACCTGCCGGTGTCGATGAGCTCGCCGTGGCGCGCCTGCGCGTCGCTGAGCACCGGACCATGGCGCGTGCTGCGCACCATGTGACTCACGTCGGGCTGGTTCTTCACGCGGATGGTTTCCATGCGCAGCTTGAAGTCGGCCCAGACCGGCTCGGTGGTGCTGCCCGGCACCCGGTACTGCGCCGGGTTGGCCGGGTTGATCTGTTCGATGTAGAGGTCCTGCACGTCCGGCCCGGTGTTGGTAAAGCCCCAGGCCACCTGCTCGGTGCGCCCCAGCACCACGAACGGCGTGCCTGGCAGGGTGGCGCCGATCACGTCCATGCCTTTCACGCCCTCGGCATCGGGCGCCTGCAGCCGCGCGAAATACCAGATGGCCGGCGCGCTCAAACCCAGGTGCGGATCGTTGGCCAGCAGGGGCATCCCCGTCTGGCTGCGGGCACCCGACACCACCCAGTTGTTGGATCCCTTGCCTTCGATGTTGCCCAGCGCCTGGGTCCAGCGCTCCATGTCGCGGCCAATGAGCCCGGCCAGGGTCTGTGGCTCGGGCGAGGCGTTGGATGTGGTCACCGGCCTTGGCCGGTACAGGCCGAGGCCGCGGTACAGCTTGGCCAGGTCGGCTGTGGCCGCGGGTGGTTCACCCGGGTACGGGGGGAAGAGCTCCCACAGCGCAGGGGTATCGATGGACTGCAGGGCCGTGAGGCGCGCAAATTCGTTGCCCCAATTGCCGCCCAGGTCCAGCGCCATCATGATGGACCAACCCACGCTGTCCAGCGGATCCCAGTAGCGCCCGGCCCGGGCCTCAGGCCCGGGGTCCACGCTCAGCAAAACAAACTCGGGCGACAGCGCCTGCGAGCTGTCTGCAAAGAACGCGTTGATGCCATCGCTGTAGGCCTGCAGCGCCAGCCGGGCGTCCGGCGGCAGCCCCTCCCACTGGCGCTGGGCGGCTTCGCGGATGCCCAGCGTGCGCATGAGCTTGTCGGTTTCCAGCGTGGCCGGGCCCAGCACTTCCGAGAGCGCACCGCGCATCACGCGGCGGTTGAATTCCAGTTGCCAGCCCCGTTCCTGCGCGTGCACAAAACCCAGCGCTTTCCAGGCGTCGGTCGGTCGGCTCGCCAGGATGTGCGTCACGTCGCTGGCGTCGCGGTGCACCCTGACCGACCCAACCAGGCCGGTGACTTGCAGCCGACCATCCATTTTGGGCAGCGAACTTTGCGCATAAAACGCAGTGGCGGCCACGACGGCGACCAGCAGCACCACCAGGAGTTTGAAGAAGCCTTTGATCCAGCGCATGGTGTCTTCCTCGAGATTTTTGGCCAGGTTGCGCACCGCCAGCGACCGGGCGTCCTGGCCCGAATGGCGCACCCTCAGTTTCGAAGCGGCTTGCGGCCCAGCACCATGTTGCCGTTGACGAGCTTGAAACTCACGGTGGGCGCGCTGAAATCGGTGAACGGTGCGCCCAGCGCGATCTCGCCATCGCTGTGCAACATGCATTCCTGCCTGCGCAGCGCGATCACGTTGTCGCCGCCGGCAAACCGCACCCAGGTGCCGTAGCTGCTGATGTCTTCGAGCACGTAGTTGCCGGAGCGGATGTCGATGCTGGTGTGCATGCGGGACACGCGGGGGTCGCTCACCACGAAGTCGGCCTCGGGCACCCGTCCGATTTTCAGGGGCAGCTCGGTCAGGCCAAAGCTGTGGGTGGTGTCCAGCCAGGCCAGCTCGATCCCGCCCATGCCCACATCCCTGGAAGGCATCAGCGCATGCAGGTCGGCGGGCAAGGTCAGGAACTCGGAAAGCATTTCCTGCTGCCACTCAATGCGGAAGACCTCGCAGGGTTCGGTTCGCCCTTTGATGCGCATGGGACCCAAGCTGCGGCTGCGCACCGGGGTGCGCGGACCCAGATCGCGCACCACGTTGTCGGTCGCGAGGATCTGCTCGCCACCCGCCAGATCGCTCAGGCGCGAAGCCAGGTTGACCGCGTCGCCGAAACAATCGCCATCCACGACGACGACCTGACCGCGCGCCATGCCGATCTGCATCATGAGTTTGAGGCGGTTGGGCCACTGGACCACGCGCTTGGCGTGCTCCTGCTGGATCTGCACCACCGCCTCGACCGCTTGGCGGTTGCTTGAAAAAGACAGCAACACGCCATCGCCCAGCATTTTGACAACGGTGCCCCCGTGCTCCGCGCCCGTGGATCCGATCCACTGGGTGAGCTTGGTCACCACCATCGTGGCGCGGTCGTTACCCAGTGTTTCAAACACCGAAACGCTGCCGGTCAAATCCACGAACGCAATTGTCAGTTCAGCCATAGAGCAAATGAATATCGAGCGGATTAGAGCACAGGCCCTCTGGTCAACTTCGTCACCAACAAATACGCCTGTTCAGATCGCTCACGCGCGCTGTTGCGTTCTTGTCAAACGCGAAAGTCGCTCAGGTATTAACACGCCGCTGCCGAGTTCGGCCGAATGGATACAAAAGGTACTACTTACCTAAAGCGACTGATAAAAACCATCGCGTAAACCCTTGATTTGAATGTTGTTTTTCCAAGGAGATGCGACGTGCGGGATTGCGCAACCGATGTGAGAGAACGTATCCTTGGCGCGGATTCATAGATAAGTCGTTGAGGACACACCATGCGCTGGTTCAAACCCGGTATTCGCAACAGCATTTCTGCCCTGCTCGGGCCGGAAGTTCACCGGGATCCGGGCGAAGCGCTGGAGCCGGTGCGCAGGGCCATGCTCGACGTGCTGGGTGAAGACGGTGCACAAATCAATCCTCAACTGGTGCGTCGACTGAAATACCTCCACGACCCCCATGCGTTGTGGTTTGCCCGTGCAGAAATGGTGGCCGTGTTGAGTCAGTTGCACGGTGAGGCCTTGGCGGTGCACCGTGTCCAGAGCCTCTCACCGATCTTTCAAGGTCTGGTGCCCAAGAGCCTGATCGATTCTTCACGCCTGCGCACGCGCTGAGCAGCCTCCGGCAACCCGGCGGCCGCGCGCTCCCCTAGCCGGGCTCAACCCCAGTAAATCAGGGCGTCTCGCCCTGCCACCATCAGGTCGACCTTCTGGCCCACGGGCAGAAGTACCTTGGTGGGCACGTGTCCGAACGGCAAGCCCGTGAACACAGGGGTCTTGGTCTTGGTGCGCAACCAGCCCACCACCGTTTGAAGTTTGAAGCCGCGGTCGTAACCGGGCACCAGCGTGAATCGGTTGAACGATCCCATCAGCACCGCCTTCTGCCGCCCGAGGATGCCGGCATTGAGCAACTGCGTGAGCTGGCGCTCGATGCGGTAGGGGTGTTCGTTGGTGTCTTCCAGGAACAGGATGCCGCCCGAGATGGCGGGCAGGTGGGGCGTGCCCACGAGTGAGCAGATCACGCTGAGGTTGCCGCCCCACAGCGTGGCCGAACGCACGCGCAGTTCGGGCTCCGCGTCCGCCTTGGCGGGCTTCATGACCGTGAGGTCCGAGGCCGGCAGCCGCCAGCCAGCGCCTTCACCGTGCCCGGCCAGCAGGTCGTCAAAACACGCTTCCATGATGTCGTCCGGCGCCTCGGCACCGAAGTCTTCGCCCAGGGCCGGGCCGGCCCAGGTGCAGGCCCCGGTTTTGGCCAGCAGGGCCATCTGCAGGGCGGTGAAATCGCTCAGGCCAACGAACTGCGTGCCGCTTTCAATCGCCTTGGTGAGCTTCTTGAACGGCAGTTCAGCCAGGATGCGGGTGAGCCCGTATCCGCCACGCGAAATGAGCGCCACGTCGGCGCCGCTGGCGGCGGCGCGGCCGATCGCGGCGAGGCGGCTTTCGTCGTCACCGGCAAAGCGCATGTGGCTGGTGAGTGCTGCTTCGTCGATTTCGACCTCGTGCCCCAAGGCCTTGAGCCTCGCCACGCCTCGGCGGTACGCGGCCTTGTCGCGCACCGCGCTGGAGGGGGAATAGATGTAGATGTGGCTCATGGGTTCGGGTGCGGCAAAAGACGATGATTATCAAGGTGCTGCACCACCGAAATGGCGCACAGCCGCTTGGGCAATGGCCTCGCCATGCTCCTGCACAAAATGCCCGGCCTGGGGCAGCAGCATCGGCTCGGGGCAGTGGCGGATCGAGTCGCGCAACGCCCGCATCACCGGCTCGCCCAGCACCGGGTCTTGCTGGCCGATGGCCATGAAACTCTGCCCCGTCCACTGGTGGGACCAGAAGGTCTGCGCCTGGCGGCTGATGGTCGCACCATCGTCGTCCAGATGCTCCGGAACCTTGGCCGGAAAAGCGCGCAAGGCTGCGCGGTGACCTTTGTCGGGAAACGGCGCGTTGTAGGCCTCGCACTCCTCGGCGCTCATCTGCGGATTGCCTCGCGCAAACAGACGGGCCACGTCGAACGCCGGGTTCTGCGCGCACATGGTCCGCCAGGCCAGAAAGCCGGGCGACAAAGGTGTCTCGCCGGTGGCCAGGGTGGTGTTCATCACGAGCAGACCGCGGTAGCGCTCGGGTGCGTGCATGGGCAGCGTGAGGCCGAGCAGGCCACCCCAATCCTGAACCACCAGCACCACGTTGCGCAAGTCGAGCCGCTCGATGAATTCGAGCAGC
>LNFM01013704.1_pt1 | contig 10241 bp, 8 predicted proteins | sample 596031 | NCBI WGS metagenome assembly LNFM01 (sample SAMN04254537, study PRJNA301005) | activated carbon metagenome | isolation source: dual media filters at the Ann Arbor, Michigan drinking water treatment plant | place: USA: Ann Arbor | reverse complement strand
GCCTGCCGAGATAGACCGAGTGACCGCGGCAACCGGCGTCTTCGAGGCACTATGCGCGGCAGCTCGCTGCCGCGCCGCCGCTGTCGTCCCTCGCCGCCGCTGTCGTCCCTCGCTGCCGCGCCGCCGCTGTCGTCGTATGGAAGGAGATGCACCCATCTCAGTCACCCGCTCGCGCTACAGCGCGGCCAGCGCTTCGAGAACCGCTCCCATGAGAGGGCCGCTGTGCGCAGGAGCCATCGCGCGCACGGAATGCCCCTCGCGACGAAGCCTCCCAGCGAGCGTGCGCAGCGACGCGGCCCCGACGTCGGTGTCCTCGGAGAACATCCAGATCGGCCCGCGCGCACGGTTGTCCGTCGTGGCGCTCGCGGCGTCACCGACGAAGAGCACGTCGCGCGCGAGGTACGCAGCGCTGCCTTCGGTGTGTCCTCGAATCGCGAACACGCGAACCTCGAGCGATCCGTACCGAAGCACCTCGCCGTCGCGCGCGAGCCTCGTGACGCGAACGCCGGTGGGCTTCGCGCGCGAGAACCTCGCCATCGGAGAGCGCGCCGTGACCGCGCCCTCGACGAGCGCGCGCTCTTGCTCGAGCGCGACGATCTCTGCGCTTCGAAAGAGCGGCGCGGCCGCGATGTGATCGCCGTGTCCGTGCGTGAGCAGCACCGCGAGGACCGCGTCGGGCCCGTATCCCGCTGCGCGAAGCGCCGCCAGCAGCGCGACGCCCGCTCGGTCCGCGCCAGCGTCCACGAGCACCGCGCGCCCTCCGCCCGCGTCGAGCACGAACGCGCTGACGAAGCCCAGCTTGACGGTGCGCACTCCCGCGAGCGGGCCCTGCCCGTCAGCGATCGGCGCGAGCCCCCATGACGCCGCGACGAACGGGGCCGCGAGCAGGCCCATCACCGCCACGAGCGCGATCGAGACACGCGCGATCCACCGGCGAGCGCGGCTCATCGTGCAGCGACGCCGCGCCCGCGATGGCGCCGACGGCGCGAGCGCATGGTGGTGGCGATCGAGCCGAGCAGCATCGCGGTCAGCGCCTTGGATCCGTCCGCGCGTGATCCAGGCGTCGCGCAGCCGCAGCCCTTCGGAGCGAACTCGGGGTCGAACGCGCGGTCTTCCGCTGGCACTTGATCGAGCGGAACCACTTGAATTCGTGTGGTTGCCGCGGCGATGTACCCTTGTCCGTCGCGCACCTCGACGCGCACGTTGACGAAGCCCATCACGCCCGCGCGCACGAGCTGCGGGGCGACGGGCTGCCAGGGGGTGTCCGGCGTTCCGTCGTAGTCGGTGTCCCACCGGACGCGGAGCTCGCTGGCGGGACCGTCGTCGGTCACCATCGGCTCGAGGCGCACCTCGCGCATCGGGCCCACGCGCGAAGGGCCGCGGAGCACCAGCGTCGGCGGCGTCCCCGTCGCCGCAGCGATCCCCAGCGCCGCAGCCATGTCGAGCTTGCCCGCGCCGAACTCCGTTGGATTGTCGCTCCGCGCGTTGCTGTCGCGCCGAGCGTGGTCGAGGATCATCGCGCGAATGGCGCCGGGCGCCGCGGTCGGGTTCAACTGCCGCAAGAGCGCCGCGGCCGCCGCGACGTGAGGACCCGCGCCGGACGTGCCGCCGAAGGGCGTGTACGAGCCCGCGGGGATACGCGTCCCGGCCATGCTGAGCGTGCTCATCGGGTTGTCGGGGGCGCCGATTTCGATCCCCGGCTCACCGTCGAGCCTCGGTCCGCGCGAGGAGTACCGCGCGAGCGCGCCCATCGCCCCAGAGCCCGCGAAGTCCGGACCGCTGTGCAACACATACGCGGCGACAGAGATCGTCTTGTCCGAGGTCGACGGGTAGCAGATCGTCCGCGTGGGGTCGTTGTCTCGAAACGAAAACCCTCCCGCCCAGCTCGACTGGTCGTCGCCCACGTAGAGATCGGCGTCCACCGGCGATCCAGCGTCCATCTGCACCGACGCCGTCCAGCCGTCTTGCGGCAGCGCCGCGCGCGAAAAGATCGACACGTGGATCATCCGCATGCCGCGCGCGGTCACGCTGCTCTCGACCGCCGCGAAGATCGAGGGGCTGAGCATCACGCCGCGCGGGGCGCTCTCGGGCAGCTGCATCGGCATGAGGCCCGGGACGCCGATGGTCACCCTCGCCCGCCGGGTGCTCGAGCGATAGTGCACTGAAAACTGCGCGAATCGCGCGCCTTCGAACACGGCGTCGGTCGTCAACACGATGGGGTTGTCGCCGGCGCGAAGGCTCACGCGAATGTGCTTGTTGCCCGTCGCGAGGTTGCCCGCGGGCGACACAGGAACGCCCCCGCTGTCCGCGAACGCGTCGAGCAGCTGCTCGCCCTCGGACGAGCCGTCCAGCGTCACGCCCGCGTACGGAGCGAACTCGGTCACGAGCACGTTGGCGCCCTGATCGACCACCCACTGCATGCCCGCGACGAGGCCCTGATCGCGGTTGTCTCCGAGCCCGTAGTAGTCGGTCAGCACGAGCTCTGCCCTCGGCGCGAGGCCGAGAAACCGCGAGACGCCGGGAACGCCGCCCAACAAGATCCCCGTCACGCCCGTCGCGTGGTTCTCCGCTTCGAACCCTGCGGGCGTCTGGTTGGTGTCGTAGCTCACCAACGGAGACTCGGCGCTGCCGCGGACGAACTCGGAGCGGCCGTTGATCGCGCGGATCTTCGGGGTCTTCAGGCGCAAAACGCGCTCGGACAGGTCGAGCGTCCCGTTGCGATTGGCGTCGTCGACGACGAAGATGGGCTCTCCGTACGCGGGCGTGTCTTCGGAAAACTCCACGCCGAAGTCGCGACGGTTGTTGCCGTTGGCGTCCGCGTAGAGCCAATCGAGGTCGGGCCTGAGCGCGCTCGAGGGCATGGTGCGCTGCAAGCGAGCGTCGTAGGTGTGGGCGCTGAAGAGCTTCAGGACCTCGGTAGGCTCGATGGTCCCGTTGCGATCGAGGTCGACGCCGTCGGTGCCGACGTCGAACGTCCCGTTGTTGTTGACGTCGCGCCACTCGAGCACGCCGCCGTCTGCGTGATAAAATGCTGGGTGATAGAGGAAGATCGACGAGTCGATGTCGCCGATCACGACGCCCCTGCCGTCGAGCTCGACGCCGTCCCTCGCCATGATCGCGCGGCGCGCGTGCTCGATGCGGGTCTCGGTCGCCGACGAATCCAGCGGCCGCGGCCCTGCAGGAAACAGATCGCACTCGACCCTGCCCACCATCGGGTCCGCAGCGAGCGCGCGGGCTCCGTCCTCGGTCACCATCGCCGTGTACGCGCCGGACACCGTGGGACGGCCCTGACGGGTCCACCGCACGCCGCGCGCTTCGAACACGCGCAGCGTCGTCGCGGTGGGAGCCCTGAGAAACCGCAGCACCACCGGCATCTCGCCGGTGCGCTCGAAGTAGCTCGATCGAATGAACCTGGGGCTCGCCGTCCCGAACAGCGCGCGCATCGAGAAGCCGTACTCGACGCGCGGGTCGAGCACGGGCCTGCCGAAGCCTCGGTCTTCGCCGACGGGATCGACCGGAGACCACGACGCATCACGACCGGGGTTGGTGCTCTGCGCGAGCGTCGTCCGAGGCGCGAGCGCGCTCGCGAAGGACACCGAAGCGAGCGCGAAGAAGGCGAGCGAACGAGAAGCGCGAACCTGCATGTGCTCGTGATTGTCCAACAACCCTCGGGCCGCTGTCTCTCGGAGCCTCGCGGATCGTGCGGGGAAAAGTTGCGCACGACGGCTTGGTTTACGGTACCGATACTGCCCACCTACACATGCCGTTCGACAAAGAACATGACTTCATCGTGATCGGTTCGGGCCCCGGCGGGGAGGGCGCCGCGATGCGCGCGCGCAAAGCAGGGGCGTCGGTGGTGGTCGTGGACCGCCATCACTCGGTGGGCGGAGGCTGCACGCACTGGGCGACCATCCCCAGCAAGGCGCTTCGTCACTCGATTCGCCGGGTCATGGAGTTTCGCCGAAGCCCCTTGTTCGAGTCCGTGGCGTCCAACTTCGAGGTGAGCTTCCCCGCGCTGCTCCGCGCGGCGCAGCGAGTGATCGGCGATCAGGTCAACGTGCGCCGTGATTTTTACGTGCGCAACAAGGTTCCTATCGTGCACGGACACGCGCGGTTCGTCGACGCCAACACCGTCGAGGTCCAGTTCGACGGGACCGTTCGCACGCTGAAGGGAAAGAAATTCTTGATCGCCGTCGGCTCGCGCCCCTACCGCCCGCGCGACGTCGACTTCTCGCACCCGCGCGTGTTCGACAGCGACACGATCCTGCGCCTCGATCACACGCCCGAGAGCATCACCGTCTACGGCGCGGGCGTCGTCGGCTGCGAGTACGCCTCGATGCTCCGCAACCTTGGCATCAAGGTGAACCTCATCAATTCGCGTGACAAATTGCTGTCATTTCTCGACGACGAGATCATCGACGCGCTCGCCTACCACCTGCGCGACCAGGGAGTGCTCATCCGTCACAACGAAGAGTACGAGCGCGTCGAGTGCCACGACGATCACGTGATCGTTCACCTCAAGTCCGGAAAGCGAATCCGCAGCGACGTCCTGCTCTGGGCCCAGGGTCGCACCGGCAACACGCAAGACCTCGGGCTCGAAAAGCTCGGCGTCTCCGCCAACTCCCGCGGCCAGGTCGACATCGACGAGTTCTATCGCCTGCCGCAGCACTCCAACATCTACGCCGTCGGCGACGTCGTGGGCTCTCCTTCCCTCGCCAGCGCCAGCTACGACCAGGGCCGCTTCGCCGCCGAGCACGCCATCACCGGCGAGTGCGACGCGCGGCTATTGAAGGACATTCCCACGGGGATCTACACGCTTCCCGAGATCTCGTCGCTCGGGCGCACCGAGCGCGAGCTCACGAGCGAGGGCGTCCCTTACGAAGTCGGGCACTCGATGTTTCGCTCCCTCGCCCGCGCGCAGATCACCGCCACCCCCGTCGGGATGCTCAAGCTGCTCTTTCACAGAGAGACGCTGCAGATCCTCGGGATCCACTGCTTCGGCGATCAAGCCGCGGAGATCGTCCACATCGGACAGGCCATCATGGCGCAACGCGGCGAGGCCAACAGCATCAAGTACTTCGTCAATACCACCTTCAACTACCCCACAATGGCAGAAGCGTATCGCGTCGCCGCGCTCAACGGGCTCAATCGTTTGTAGGCTCCGTAGACTCCGTCGGCTCCGTAGACTCCGCCCGCGCGCACCGCGATGAACGACCCTCCAAGCTATCGACTGCTCAGGCTCGTGCCGCCGCTCGTCGCGCTCGGGTCGATCATCGTGCTCGGCGGCGTGGTGCTCTCGCTGATGAGCAAGGGCCAGTGGGGCCTGTGGCAGTCGATCTACTTCGCGATCATCTGCGCGTCGACCGTAGGCTTCGGCGAGCTGCCCGAAATGGATCGGGTCCCCGGCTCGCGCCCGATCACCACGGCGATCATCATTCTTGGACTGACGACGGTCTGGTACTTTCAGTCCGCGCTCACCTCCATCCTGGTCGAGGGCGTCCTCGGCCAGACGCTGCGCAACCGTCGCATGCAGAAACGCATCGCCGAACTCGAAGACCACATCATCGTCTGCGGCGCAGGCTCGACCGGACGTCACGTGATCGCCGAGCTCATCGCCACGCGCACGCCCTTCGTCGTCATCGAGCACACGACCGCCTCGATCGAAGCGCTCGCTGAAGAGCTCGGCGAGCGAGAGATCCTGCACATCCTCGGCGACGCCACGCACGACGTCGTGCTGCAAGCCGCCGGCGTCGCCAGGGCGCGAGGCGTCGTCGCGGCGCTCACAGAAGACAAGGACAACCTGTACGTCGCGCTCTCGGTGCGCGACCTCAACGCCAAGGCGCGCATCGTCGCAAAGGTCGTGAGCGCCGAGGCCGAGCACAAAATGATCCGAGCCGGCGCCAACGCCACGGTCTCGCCCAACCGCATCGGCGGCCTGCGCATGGCGAGCGAGATGCTTCGACCAACGGCGGTGCGCTTTCTCGACCGAATGCTTCAAGCGAAGGGCGGCGTGCTGCGCGTCGAAGAGATCCCGATCGCGACCAACTCGTGGTTCATCGGAAGGACCCTCAAAGACCTGCCGATTCGCGCGCAGACCAACGCGCTCGTGGTGGCCATCCAACACGCCGACGACTTTCACTACAACCCGGACCCGAACACCATCGTGAAGGCCGGGCAGGCCCTCGTCGTCATCGCTGAAGTGTCCAACATCGAGAAGCTACGAGCCCTCGCGCGCAGAGAGACACCGCCGTGAACGAGCTCGAATACGTGTGCTCTCGGTACGCGACGCTCGCGCACCGAAGAGCGCTGCCGCTCGGGACAGGGCTGATCAACGACACGTTTGCTGTCGAGCTGGGCGACGGGCGCAAGGTGGTGTTGCAGCGCGTTCACAAGATCTTCGGCCCCACGGTGCACGACGACATCGAAGCCGTCACCGCGCGGATCGAAGCGCAGGGGATGATCACCCCGCGGCTCATCCGAGCGGACGATGGCGGGCTCTACGTGCGCGACCGCGAAGCGCGCGTGTGGCGCGCGATGACCTTCGTCGACGGGGTCGCGTTGGACAAAGCCGACTCGCCCGCGCGCGTTCGCGAAGCGGGCTCGCTCGTCGCGCGATGGCATCGGTGCCTGCACGGATGGAGCTACGAGTACGCCCACGTGCGAGCTGGCGCTCACGACACGCAGAGGCACCTCAACGTGCTGCGCGACGCGGTCGCCACGCGGCGCGATCACCGGCTATACGACGCGGTGGCCGGTGCAGCCGAGCCGCTGTTGCGCGCGGCCGAGGGGCTCCCGTCGCTCGCGGCGCTGCCGCCCGTCCACGCGCACGGCGACCTCAAGCTGTCGAACCTGCTGTTCGACTCGAATACGGGTGCGGGTATCTGCCTGATCGACCTCGACACCGTCGCGAAGATGCCGTGGGCCTTCGAGATGGGCGACGCGCTGCGGTCCTGGTGCAACCCAGCGGGCGAAGACGTGACCGAGGCCTCCGTCGATCGAGCGCTGTTTCGCGCGGCGCTCGAGGGCTACGGCGCGGGCGCCGAGGGGGCGAGCCGCGAAGAGCGCGAGGCGTGGGCCGAACAAGCGACAGACGGCCTCGGGACGATCGCGCTCGAGCTCGCGGCGCGCTTTCTAGGCGACGCGCTCATCGAGGGCTACTTCGGGTACAACGCGCAGCGCTACCCCGCCCGCGGCGAGCACAACCTCGTGCGCGGCCTGGGACAGTGGTCGCTCGCCAGGGACGCGCTCGCCAACCGAGACGCGCTCGTGTCCGAAGCGCGCCGCGCGCTCGGGGTGTAGAGGGCGACTCGCCCGCTGGGACCGATCGGTCCCATCCAAGGGGTGTGATTCCCATCCTGCTCAAGCGGCCCTTCGGACATCGGCGCCTCGCTGCCCAAGCAGAAGCTGCATGGCGAGATCGAGTACGTCACCGCTTCGTCGACGGCGTCCTTCCCGGTTCGAGGCTCCGCGAACGTCAGCAGCGCCTGGAGCTCGGCCTGCAGCGCCGACGCGGCCTGCGAGCCGTTGAGCAGACGAAGCTTCCACCGCTGCAATTCTCGCCTCGTTCGCGCTTCGTCGTACCTCGCACGCAGCGCCTTGCCCACCTTCTCCAGCACGTGCCACAAGTCCACGAGGTGCCGCAACGCACCGCCCAGCGAAGCCCCCGTGAACTCGGCGCCCAGCATCTTCCACAGCTCTGCCGCCTCGTCGCACAGCACGATCATCGGCAAATCGGGTTGCCATTGACGGAGACATCGAACGTCCGAGAACAGTGCGTCGACCAGCGACGCGGTGTCTCCGTCGGGCATACGGCCGTAGCGGAGGGTGTGATTCCCATCCTGTTCACGAGCTCAGGGTGTGCCCGGATCTCCGAGAGACACCAACACCTGCACGGCTGTGACGCCGATCTCGAGTTGTAATTCGAGAGACGAAACGAATTTCGGCATCGAGCCCCGGAGCGCGGCCCCCACGTGCCGCGCAACGCCCCGACGGACGACGGTTGAAGGGCAGAGGATTTGCTAGGGAGCAGGATGGGAATCACACCCAGTTCAGCGCTGGGGCGCGCCCCATTCAGGTTTCCAGCTTCGGTGCGACGGCCCGCTCGCGATGCTAGCGTCTGTCTGATGCGATGCGTGTTTGTCTCCGCGCTCTTCGCTCTCGCGCTGCTCACGCAGGCGCGCGACGCTTCGGCGTGCCGGGCGATCCAACCCGGCGGATGCGACCAGTGGGTGCGCAGCAACTACATCTCGCTCGTGAGCATCAGCGTCGCGCCAACCGCACTCTTGGCGACGGGCGTCGGACTGGCGGTCGTCGGGTTGATTCCGTCGGATCGACCGATGCCACGCGGACTGGTGGTCGCGTCGCTGGTGGTCTCGTCCGTCGCCACTGCGGCCAACGCTGGTGTCGCGCTCGCGATCGCGATCAACGCCGACTGGATCGGCGCGAGCGTGCTCGGCTGGACGGGTCCCGCCCTCGCCCTGAGCGCCGCGTCTCTCGGCGTCTCGGCGTGGGCGTATCGCTTTCGAATGGCTCCCGTCACCGTCGCGCCGACGGTCGCGCCCGGGCTCACGACGCTGGCCGTCGGCGGGCGTTTTTGACCCGAGCGCTGGCGCGTACAGCGACTTCGGCGCGCAGCGTCGCGAGCGATCGAGCGCGGACGAAGTAGTCCGCGACAGCGTCGGCGGATCGCGGATATACTAACGGACATGGTCGTAGCGATCGCGAAGAGTCGACTCGAGTCCAGCGTCGAGGTCTCTACCGACGCGCAGGCGGTTCGGCTCTTCGATGACAGCGGCGGATACGAAGCGTTTCGTCTCACCGACGGCGGCGCAACGCTCTACGGTGATGATCGCTCTCGCGGCGGGGTCGCGTTCATCGACGTCGCCAGCGGAGAGGTCTCCTCGGTGCTCTCTGTTGGAACAATCGGTGAGGCTCTCGTCTCACCGGACGGCAGTCGGGTCGCGGTTCAGGGATGGGACGACCGGCCGTATGTGCGGCTGTACTCGCGCAGCGGGCAACTGCTCGGTGAAGACCGGCGCCTCAAAATGCAGCACGCGCGCATCGCGTTCACCGGTGACAGCCAGCGTCTGGTGATCGCACACAGCTGGTTCTCGCGCCCGTGGCCGCTGCACATCTTCGATCGAGACGGCAACGACCTCGGTGACTTCAAGGTCGACGTTGATCCGTCCAGACTCGCGACGGTTGGGCCCACCTCGATTGCCGCCCACGGCGCGTGGAACGGAATGCAGTTCATCGACGCCGTCGCCCGCGCCAAGAGCGAGATCATCGGTCACGATGTAGCAGCGGTGTACACGCTCGCTGTCGACGGCGATCGCGTGATCGCAGGCTCGCAGACCGGTCTGGTGATGCTGTCTTCTCTCCCTGGCACCACCGCGGCGTGGCCGTCTACGGAGTCTCTGCTCGACGCGCGCCTCGAGCCTCTCGCGGCGCTCGTGAAGCGACTGAAGAATCGGCTCGCGAAGGCTCGTTCGGGAGCGCACAAGCGCGATCTCGAAGCGCAAATTCAAGCTACGCAGAGCACCCTGCAGAAGCCTGAGTTCATGAGCGACCGAGGCGCGATCTTTCCTGGCGTCGGCGGAGAGTTGTTGGATCTCACCCTGGCGGGAGACGACATCGTTGCCGCATCTCGGACAGACGTCGTTCGGTTCTCGATGGCGACGTTGCGAGAGGACGTCGTGCTCGCTAGCAGCCCTGCAGGCGGCCTTCACGTGAGCCTGACCCTGCGGAGTCGCTACGGACGTCGGCTGCTCGTCGAAATCTCCCACAAGCGACGCGAGCTTTGGGTGATCGACATGGGCCAACGCTCCATCGCCGACCCAGCTACGACGCGCGCGACGAAGCCGAAGACAGCTTCGAAATCGACGTCGTCCGCCACGAAATCATCGCCCGAAACAACGGCGAAAACGCCTGCAAGACACGCATCGAAGCGCCCTGCCAAAGAGCCTTCTACCAAGAGAGGCACCGGGTGAGTTGACGGTTGACTCGCAAGCACTTCCGCCGTGCGTTGCACAGAAAGCGTCATCGACGACGGAGCCAGAGCCAGCCAAACGCCAACGCCACGATGAGCAACGCGCCCAAGCTGTCGCCCACACCCATCACAGGCGAAGAGCCAACGCGCACCTCGCGAGGGTGTGATTCCCATCCTGCTCACGAGCGCAGGAGGTGCACGGATCTCCCAGAGGCACCGAAATGCCGACGTCTGAGACAGAACGTATCGCCTG
>LNFM01013703.1_pt1 | contig 10241 bp, 9 predicted proteins | sample 596031 | NCBI WGS metagenome assembly LNFM01 (sample SAMN04254537, study PRJNA301005) | activated carbon metagenome | isolation source: dual media filters at the Ann Arbor, Michigan drinking water treatment plant | place: USA: Ann Arbor | reverse complement strand
GAAGACGTGCCGTATCGCCGGACACGACAGCCTCGCGGATCTGCCAGGCCGCGAGCAACGGCGCCGTCGCGTAGGCGCCGGCCGCGAGCGCAAGCAGAACTGAAACCAACACGAGCTTGCGCAGCATCCGGTGATCCCTCGGCGCGGAGCGACCTGATCGTCTCTGACGTTTGTCTTCGGACAGAACGCAGGCGCGAGAAGGGCGTGTCCAGCGCTACCCAAGGTCGCATGGGGAAAACTGCCTTCCCGGAGCGCTGAGAAGCCGCCGCACAAGCGCCACGATCGACCCTGAACCGGTGGGAGACGAGCAATGATCGAGCAGCGCACCGCCGTCCGACCCGTTCAGCCGGACGGCGGCCTTGGGCATCAGGCCAGCGGAGCCACGGAGAGGCCGTTCGCCTTGTGCTTCTCGATCAGGCCCTTGACGAAGCCGGTCCGCTTGGCCTCCTCGACGAACGCGGCGAGCCAGGGGGCGGCCTTCACGTTCTTTTTCGGCGTGCCGATGGCCTGCTGCACGGCGGAGAACTGGCCGTCGAGGATACGCGCACCCGGCAGCTTCTTGACGTCGTCGATCAGGCGCGGGCGCAGGCCCGCCAGCACCTCGAGCTTCTCGGCAACGAACTTCTCGAGCGACGCATCGAGCGTGTCGGTGCGCACCAGGGTGGCCTGCTTGATGTTGTTCTCGAGCCAAAGCCCGTAGGCCGAGCGGCCCGTCACGGAGATGCGGATGCCGGGCTTGTCGACGTCGGCGATCGACTGGATGGGCGAACCGGCGGGCACGAGGTAGGTCGATTCGATCTCGCAGTAGGCGGCCGTGAAGGCGATGGTCTTGGCGCGCTGCGGCTCGGCGCCGATGTTGCCGATGTCCCAGATATTCTTCTCTGCGTCGTCGCCGAGCTCGCCCGGCGACTTGTAGGGGACCAGCTTCAGCGGCACGCCGAGACGGCGGGCGACCTCGGCCGCCATGTCCGGCGAAACGCCGACGGGGTCGCCCGAGGCCGTCTTGCTGGTCACCAGCAGGAAATTCGACATGTTGATGCCGGCGCGCAGGACACCGGTCGGCGCCAACTCGGCGACGATGTCGGGGGAAACGGACATGCTTGGCTCCTTCTCGGAAATGCACCCCGGACTCGAGGCTCGCCTGACAGTAGGATCAAGCGGGCGCCGCCAGCAACCTCGGCCGAGCCGGTCCCGCCACCGCATTGCCCTGGCGAGGCGCCTCACATAATGTCCCGCCACCGAAGCCGGCCGGCGAGCCGACGACGCGGAGCAACCCTTGAAGCTGTCCGATCTCCTGGGTCCACGAAGGACGCCGGCAAGCGAGGCCGCCGACCAGCCAGCCCCGGTTCCGGGCCGCGCCGGCGCTACCTTCGCTGCCAGCCTGACGTTCGATCATGTGGAGCGGCGCTACGGGGGCGTGACGGCGCTTGCCGGCGTCTCGCTCGCCATCGAGCCGGGGGAGGTGGTGTGCCTGCTCGGACCGTCAGGATGCGGCAAGACGACGTTGCTCCGAATCGCCTCCGGGATCGAGAAGCCATCGGCAGGCCGTGTGCTGATCAGCGGGCGCGAAGTGGCAGGGCCGAGCCGGTTCGTGCCGCCCGAGAAGCGCCACGTCGGGCTGATGTTCCAGGATTTCGCCCTCTTTCCGCATCTGACCATCCTCGACAATGTGGCCTTCGGCTTGAAGGCCCTGTCACGCGAGGAGGCGGCGAAGGAGGCTCGCGCGGTGCTGACGCGCGTCGGCATGATTCGGCACGCGGACAAGTATCCGCACATGCTTTCGGGCGGCGAGCAGCAACGCGTGGCGTTGGCCCGCGCGATCGTGCCGCGACCCGCCGTGATGCTGATGGACGAGCCGTTCTCGGGCCTCGACGTGCACCTGCGCGAGCGCCTGCAGGAGGAGACGATTGCGATCCTGCGCGAGACCCGCGCGACCTCCATCATCGTCACGCACCACCCCGAGGAGGCCATGCGTCTCGCCGACCGGATCGCCGTGATGCGGCGGGGACGCCTGGTGCAAGTTGGCCGCGCACGAGATCTGCATCGCAATCCGAACGACCTTTTTGTCGCGCGACTTTTCTCCGAGATCAACGAGATACCCTGGACGGTGGAGGGTGGTGCGCTGCGCACGCCGGTCGGCACGTTCTCGGTGCCCGAGATCGCCGAGGGCGAGCGGGCGGTGCTTTGCCTGCGCCAGCGGGCGATCGAGCTGACCGAGGTCGGCGCCGGGCTTGCGGCGCGCATCGTCCGGGTGAAGCCGCTCGGCGATGCCGTGCTGGTCGATCTGGCGGTGCAGGGCTTCGAGGGCCAGCTCAGGGCACGCGTGCGCGAGAGCGAACTGCCGGGGAGGCAGACCGAGGTCGGGATCCGGATCGACCCTGCCCGGGTGCTCGTGTTCCCAGCCGACGAGGCTGAAGGCGAGCCGGGCGTCTCGGGCTGAGGCTCGGGATCGCAGGGGCTCACGATTGGCGATCAGACGAAACTATTACCGCAGCTTAACTTGCGGCACAGGTTTGGGTCTGCGATAATATCGTCAGATCGCAATTGGGCGTGGCAACGCCTGAGATGGAGTACCCGAGGACATGGGCAGCTTGAGCGTCTGGCACTGGCTGATCTTTCTTGCCGTAGCGCTTCTGTTCTTTGGTGGCGGCGGTAAGATTTCTGCCGTCATGGGCGATTTCGCCAAGGGTATCAAGAGCTTCAAGAAGGGCCTGCAAGACGACGCCGAGGAGGCCAACAAGCCGGCCGAGCAACCTCGCACGATCGAGGCCCAGAAGACCCAGGATACGCACGCGACTGGAACCGGCAGCAAGGTCGGCTGACCCGGCACGCCGATCCCCGACCGCCGTTGCGCCTGCACCCGATCGGGGGCTGGCCCGGGCGGACGGTTAACGAGCCCTGCGCAATTGCCCCGGGCGGCAGAAACCGGACACGATGTTCGACCTCACGTCGTCAAAGCTGCTGATTCTTGCTGTCGTCGCTCTGATCGTCGTCGGTCCGAAGGACCTGCCGGCGTTGCTGCGGACGCTGGGCCGCTACATGGGCATGATCCGGCGTCAGGCCAACGAGTTCCGCGCCCAGTTCGATGACGCGATGCGCGAGACGGAGCTTGCCGATCTCAAGAAGGAGGTCGAGGACCTCGGGCGCGATACCCAGGCGACCCTTCACGACGCAACCCGGTCGGTCGAAACGCAACTCGGCGACGTGACGCGCGAGGTCAACGACTCACTCGCCGATGTGGAAAAGGCCGCCGCCCAGCAGCCGGCGCTGCTCGGCTCCTCCGCGACGGAGGCCGTGCCGAGTGGACTCTCCCCACTGGAAACATTGGAAAGCACGCCGCAGCCCGTGGCGCCTCCCGCCGCCCAGCCGAGGGTGATTGCCGAGGCCGGTGCCGAGCGGACCGGAGCCTGAGACCATGCAGGACATCTCCCCGGTCTCTCCCTCTGCCTCGAGCCCGCCCGAGCCCTCACGCGACGGCCAGGACGACATCGATCAATCGCGGATGCCGCTGATCGAGCACCTGACGGAACTTCGCCAGCGGCTGATCACGTCGCTGTTCGCGTTCTTCGGTATGTTCGTCGCCTGCTTCTTCTTCGCCAAGCCGATCTACAATGTGCTGGTGTGGCCCTACGTGCGCGTGGTCGGCGAGGAGAAGGCAAAGCTGATCGCCACGCACTTCCTCGAGCAGCTCTATACGAACATTCGGCTGGCCATGTTCGGCGCCGCATTCCTGTCGTTCCCGATCGTCGCCAATCAGGTCTACAAATTCGTAGCACCGGGGCTCTACAAGAACGAGAAGCATGCGTTCGTGCCCTACCTGATCGCGACGCCTATCCTGTTCTTTCTGGGCTCGCTTGTCGTCTACTTCGTCGTGATGCCGATGCTGATTTCGTTCTCGCTCGACATCACGCCGCAGGCAGCCGGCGACGGCAAGGCCGCTATCGAGCTGCTGCCGAAGGTGTCCGAGTACCTGTCGCTCATCATGACGCTGATCTTCGGCTTCGGAATCTGCTTCCAGTTGCCCGTCATCATCACGTTGCTGGCCCGCGCGGGCGTGGTTACCGGCGATTCGCTGCGCAGCTTCCGGCGCTATGCCATCGTGGGAATCACGGGTGCCGCCGCCGTGCTTTCTCCGCCGGATCCCTTCTCGATGCTGGCGATGATGGGCCCGACCATTCTGCTTTACGAAGCCTCGATCTGGATCGTTGATCGTATGGCCAAGAACAATCCGCCGACGGCCGACATTTCCGAGTGACAGAGTTGCGTGTTAGGCCCCTGGACGAGGCTGTTTCCTCGTACTAGACCACCCTTCGTCCCCGCCAAGCGGGACCCAGACGCGTAGACGGATCGTCCGGCTTGGCGCGCGTTGGTTTCAGTCTCCCTTGCGGACGACGAGCAGAAGGGCACGCCTGTGTTCGACATCAAGGCCATCCGCGATAACCGGCAAGCCTTCGACGAAGGCCTGAAGCGCCGTGGCATCTTTGGTGAGGCTGAGGGCCAGTTCTCGTCGGCCGCCATCCTGAAGCTCGACGAGGAGCGGCGCGCGCACGTCACCAAGCTGCAGGACGCCCAGGCCCGGCGTAACGCGGCTTCGAAGGAGATCGGCGCGGCCAAGAAGGCCAAGGACGATGCCAAGGCCGAGACGCTGATGGCCGAGGTCGCGAGCCTGAAGGAGCTGCTGGCGACGGGTGAGGCGCGCGAGCGCGACCTGACGGCGGACGTTGAAAAGATGCTCGCGGTGATCCCGAACAGTCCGCTCCCCGAGGTGCCCGAAGGCCGTGACGAAACGGGCAATGTCGAGGTGCGCCGCTGGGGCGACCCGGCGATGCTGAACTTCAAGCCGAAGCAGCATTTCGAGCTCGGCGAGGCGTTGGGCCTGATGGACTTCGAGACAGCGGCCAAGGTGTCGGGCGCGCGCTTCGTCTATCTCAAGGGCGCGCTCGCGCGCATGGAGCGGGCGCTGACTCAGTTCATGCTCGACGTGCACACGGAGGAGTTCGGCTATACCGAGGTCAACCCGCCCCTGCTGGTGCGGGACCATGCGGCGTATGGGACGGCGAATTTGCCGAAGTTCGCGGAGGATTTGTTTCAGACAGAGAATTCTCGTGATCTAACACGCATAATCAATGCATTTGCGCGACATGTTCACAATCCGGGCAACGACATCGCAGACCTCGAGGCCACCGAGGCCGATTTCGTCAAACTGGTGAAGTTTAGCCAGCAGGCGACCTACGATCAGATCGAGCCGCGCGTCGAAAACGCAATTGAGTTGTTGCGTAGCAAGAACCGTTTCTGGCTCATCCCCACCGCCGAGGTGTCCCTCACCAACCTTGTCCGCGAGTCGATCCTCGACGAGGACACGCTGCCCCAGCGCTTCACGGCAGGCACGCCCTGCTTTCGGTCGGAGGCAGGCTCAGCCGGCCGCGATACGCGCGGCATGATCCGCCAGCATCAGTTCATCAAGGTGGAGCTGGTCTCGGTGACCACGCCCGAAAAGTCGCTCGAGGAGCACGAGCGCATGACCCAGTGCGCCGAGACGATCCTGCAGCGCCTGGGCCTCCCCTATCGCACGATGCTCTTGTGCGCCGGCGACATGGGCTTTGCGTCGCAGAAAACCTACGACATCGAGGTCTGGCTGCCCGGCCAGGACGCCTACCGCGAGATCTCGTCGTGCTCGGTGTGCGGCGATTTCCAGGCGCGGCGCATGGGTGCGCGCTACCGGCCCAAGGGGGCAAAAGATGTGCGCTACGTGCACACGCTGAACGGCTCGGGCCTCGCGGTCGGCCGCACGCTGATCGCCGTGATGGAGAACTACCAGCAGGACGACGGCTCGATCGTCATCCCGGAGCCGCTGCGCCCCTACATGAGCGGCAGGGACCGGATTGCCAAGGCGTGACGGCACCTGCCATGCCGCTGTAGCATCCGGCTGGCATCCGGGCGACAAAGGCCACACGAATCGCGGGTCGGACAGTGCCCGCCGCCAGCCTTCAAGGAGCCCGAGCCATGCGCATCCTCGTGACCAATGACGACGGCATCGATGCGCCGGGCCTGCACGCGCTGCGCCAGATCGCGGAAGAGCTGGCCGGTCCGGACGGCGAGGTGTGGGTGTCGGCCCCCGAGACGAACCAGTCCGGCGCCGGGCATTCACTCTCACTCAACGAGCCGCTGCGGATGCGCCAGATCGCCGAGCGGGTCTATGCCGTGCGCGGCACGCCGACAGACAGCGTGATCATGGGTGCCCGGCATGTGCTGAAGAACCGCCGGCCGGATCTCGTTCTTTCGGGCATCAACCGCGGCGCCAACATAGCCGAGGATGTGACCTACTCGGGCACCATCGCTGGCGCGCTTGAAGGAACGCAGCTCGGCATTCCGTCGATTGCTCTCTCGATGGCCTACAGCTACGCGGCGGGCGATCACCCGCACTGGGAGACGCCGATCGCGCGGGCCCCGGCGCTGATCCGCCAGCTGCTCGCCGAGCCCTGGCCGCCGCTGGTCCTCATGAATATCAACTTTCCCGACCGTAAACCGGACGACATCGAGGGCGTGATGGCAACGACCCAGGGCCGCCGCGATCAACAGAACCTCGGCGTCGAGGAGCGCCTCGATACGTGGGGCAACCCCTACTATTGGCTCGGCTATGCTATGCGCCGCTCGAACCCCGATCGCGGGACGGATATCTGGGCGGTCTACAACGGCTGGATCTCCGTGACGCCGCTGTCGATGAACCTCACCGACAGGGCCATGCACGCGCGCCTGACAGAACGGCTCGCGCCTTAATTCTCCACGGCGATCGGTTGCACAGTCCTGTTATCCGGCGTTCATCAAAACGCCGCAGGAACGCCGAAAACCAGCCCTCGTCCCCCCATAATCTCAGCTTAGACCATATTCTGCTGAGGCAGGCTGCGCGCAAGCAGATCGGCACGCGGGGGCATGCCTCACGCGTCGCCATCCGGCGACAGTGCCCGCACTCGGGGCGTCGCTTCATATTGGGGGCGCCAGGGGAGCAATTAAGGGCTCATTAACCCAAAGAGGGTTAACTCGCCGTGGGTATGAGGTATGCACATGTCGAGTTCAAAAGTTAATGCGTCGGACCGCACAGCATCGGCTCGTCTGAGCCTTGTCGTAGCCAGCCTCCTCAGTGTGACGGCACTTGCCGGGTGTAGCGCGGATCTCGCGCGGCTCGACATGGCCAGCGCCGGATTGGCACCGGACGCGTCGCAAAGGCGCGCGCCCGTGCCCGCAGAGCCAGTGCGGCGCAGTTACGCCGGTGGCCCGGTCGACACGGCGCCGTCATCGACGCCCTACAGTTACCGTCCAGCTCCGAATGAGTCGCCCGGAGTGGCCGTCGCGCCGGTGCGTCAAGCCGGACTGCCAGACCCGATCTCGCGTGAGCCGGCGCCTCGTCTCGCGCTCGAGCCGACCCCGCGCGGTGGCAGGACCGCCCCAGAGCGAGCGCCGCTGCCGGTCGCGGAACGCGGTAGCGCTGCTGGCGGCCAGACCATCGAAGTGGCCCCCGGCGACACCCTCTATGGCATCGCCAAGCAGCACCGCGTCTCGATCTCCGAGCTGATGAGCGCCAACGGACTGCAAAACCCGATGATCCGCCCCGGCCAGAAGCTGGCGCTGCCGGCCGCACGGCGCCAGGCGCCTGGACGACGACGGGACATGGTCGCGACGGCACCGACGTTGCCGACCGTCCGCGAACAACCTGCTGGGCGTGTCGACCCTCCCATTCGGAATGAGCCTGCGGCGCGCGAGGTGGCCTCGAGCCAAGCCCCGTCCGATTGGACGGGCACGCACACCATCACCGCCCGGGACAGCCTTTACGCCATCGCCAAGCGCTATGGCGCCAAGGTCGCCGACCTGCAATCGGTCAACGGCATCACCGATCCGGGCCGCCTGAGGGCGGGATCGGTTCTGAAGGTGCCCGGTGCCCCCGGCGGCGCACGCCAAGCCGAGGCGGCCACGCCCCAGCCCGCAATGGTGCCACCCGCCGTGGCGCGCGAGGCACAAGCCGAGTTGTCGCCCGGCCTGCCGCCGCGTCCGAGGATCATCAACTCGGGCAGCGAGCCCCAAGTCGAGCCCGAGGCGCCCGAGCGCGTGGCCGTGGCCAGCCCGAAGAGCCCCGTGCTCAACGACGTGAGCCCCGCCCCGCGTCCGGCAAAGCCGCAGTCGGCGGCGCTGCCCGGCAAGTTCCGGTGGCCCGCCAAGGGGCGCGTCATCGCGGGCTTCGGTCCACGCCCGGACAGCACCCACAACGACGGCATCAACATCCTGGTGCCGCAAGGCACGAGTGTCGTCGCCTCCGAGGGCGGCACTGTCGCCTACGCGGGCAGCGAGCTGAAGGGCTACGGCAATCTCGTCCTCATCCGGCACGAGGGGAACTGGGTTTCCGCCTACGCCCACAACGAAACGCTTCTGGTGCGGAGGGGCGATCGCGTCGAGCGCGGACAGGAGATCGCCAAGGCCGGCAAGACCGGCGCCGTCGACCAGCCGCAGGTGCATTTCGAGCTGCGCCAGGGCTCGAAGCCGGTCGACCCGATGCCGCATCTCGAGCGCTGAGGCGGACAAGCGGCGGTGCTGGCAGAACGGCGCCGCCCGCAGCAACGCGCATCACTCGGCAAGCATTCGTCGCAAATCGCGCTTCAGAACCTTGCCGCCGGCGTTGCGCGGCAATGGCTCGCCGAGAAACGTGATCGTCTCCGGGACCTTGTAGTCGGCCAGCTGCGCTGCAGCGTGACGCCTGAGCGCCTCGGCGTCCGCAAAGCCCACGCTGGCCACAACGAAGGCGTGCACCCGCTCGCCCAACACTGGGCATGGTCGCGCCACGACGGCAGCCTCGAGCACGCTCGCGTGGGCTGCCAGCACGTTCTCGACCTCGACCGAGAAGATCTTGAAACCACCGCGGTTGACGAGATCCTTGGCGCGGTCGAGCAGCGTGACGAACCCGTCGGCGTCACACACGCCAATGTCGCCCGAGCGCCAGTAGCCCTCGACGAAGCTGTCGGCCGTGGCCTCGGGATTGCGCCAGTAGCCCGGCACGACGTTTGGGCTCTGCAGCCAGATCTCGCCGGCTTCCCCCGGCGGCTGTTCGCGACCGGCGTCATCCATCACCAGCACGTGGGCGCTCGGCACCGCGCAGCCGACCTGGGCGAGCCGGGCCCGGCTCTCGTCCGATGGCATGAGGACGACGGGGCCTGTGGTCTCGGTGGAGCCGTAGGCATTGAACAGACGCAATCCCGGTAGCTGCGCACCGAGCCGTTCGATCGTCGCGGTCGGCATTGGCGCCCCGCCGTAACCTCCGATGCGCCATGCCGATAGATCGGCACTCGCGAAGGCTGGGCTCAACAGGCACAAGTTGTACATGGCTGGAACCATGACCGTATGCGTCATGCGCTCGGCCGCCGCGAGGGCGAGGAACGCGTCGGCCTTGAAGGCGGGCATGACGATCAGCGTACCGCCGACGCGCAGCATCAGGGCAATGCCGGCCGTGAGCCCGGTGACGTGGCTCAAGGGGACGCTGACGATGGACCGGTCGCCGGGGCCGAGGCCCATCGCGGCCTCGTAGATCATGGCTGCGTGCACGATGCCGAGGTGGGTGAGCATCGCACCCTTAGGCCGCCCGGTCGTGCCGGAGGTGTAGAGGATGGCCGCGACATCCTCCTCGGAGGTGATCGCGGGCGGCAGACCGCGCTCCCCATAGAGGCGGGCGAGCACATTCGCCTGCCCTATCGCGGCGATGGGCAGGCGATGGACGAGAGCAGGCGTGTCCGCTCGCGGTGGCAGGCTGACAGCGAGCCCATCGTCGTAGAGCAACGCTTTGGCCCCACAATCGGCGAGGACGAAGGCAAGCTCGCGCGGGCCCTCGCGCACGTTGAGCGGCACGACGATCGCGCCGAGGCGGACGACGGCAAGGAAGGTCAGGACGAACTCAGCCGAGTTGGCGAGCAAGAGGGCGACACGATCGCCCGCCGCAATGCCGAGGTCGGCAAGGCCGGCTGCGAGCCGAGCTACGTCAAGGTCGAACGTGCGGTAGTCGCGCCGGGACGTGCCGCAGACCAGTGCCTCGGCGAGAGGACGGCGCGCGACCGCCTCGGCCAGCATTTCATTGACGCTCTGCGGCCGCTCCGCAAAGCAGGTCAGCAGACTGGACCTCCCCGGATTCAGTGGAGAGCCATTCGCTCTATCCGTGCCGCAGCTTCGTGCCTTGCCTCGAAGGCCGTTGGGCTGATGTAGCCGAG
>LNFM01013702.1_pt1 | contig 10242 bp, 5 predicted proteins | sample 596031 | NCBI WGS metagenome assembly LNFM01 (sample SAMN04254537, study PRJNA301005) | activated carbon metagenome | isolation source: dual media filters at the Ann Arbor, Michigan drinking water treatment plant | place: USA: Ann Arbor | reverse complement strand
GCACCGAGATCGCGTACTATGTGACGAGCCTGCCGCTTGCCGAGGCCGGACCAGACCGGCTGCTTGCCATCGCACGCGACCACTGGAGCATCGACAACAAGCTGCACTGGCGGCGCGACGTCTCGATGAACGAGGACCGGTGTCGCGTGCGATCCGGCGCACGGCCCCTCGTGTCGATCCGCAATCTCGCGCTGGCCCTGCTGAAGAACAGCGGCCAATCCATTCCCGCTACCCGCGAAGCCTACGCCGCCGACTGCGCCAAACCCCTCGCCGCAGTCACCGGCCGGATTCTTTGAATGGCCCTGGATCCACTGGCACCGATACCGCGTCGTCGGAGGCCGCCCCTATGAGTTCACGATCTCGACCGGAGCAATCGCGTCTGCCGGCGTAAAGCCCAAGACGCGGCCGTAGAAGTACAGCTCGGCCTCAAGCGCGCGTTTGATGTTTTCGGCCATGCGGAAGCCATGCTGCTCGCCTGCGAAGGTGATGTAGGCCGTCTTCAAGCCCTTGGCCTTCACGGTATCGAACATGGCAACGCTCTGGTTTGGCGGAACCACTTTGTCCTCCAGTCCCTGCAGCAGAAGAAGCGCGGCGGAGATGCGGTCCGAAAAATGGATGGGTGAGCGCGCAACATAGAGATCGCGCCGTTCGGGATAGGGACCGATCAGGCTGTCGAGGTAGCGGCTCTCGAATTTGTGCGTATCGCGCGCCAGCGCTTCGATATCGCTGATGCCGTAGGAGCTGGTGCCGGCCTTGAATAGCGAGCGGAACGTTAGAGCCGCAAGCGTGGTGAAACCGCCGGCACTGCCACCGCTGATCAACAACCGTTGTGGATCGACGAGGCCCTCGTTGGCGAGGTGGCGCGCCGCATTCACGCAATCATCGACATCGACGATCCCCCACTGGCCATTGAGCCGCTGCCTGTAGGCGCGTCCGAACCCTGTGCTGCCGCCATAATTGACATCGACGACCCCAATGCCGCGGCTCGTCCAGTAGAGTATGCCAAGTTTCATCGAAGCGGATGCGGCAGAAGTCGGTCCGCCATGGCTCTTGACCAGGAGCGGCGGCAGGACACCCGGAGGTGCGGCGGAGTCGCTGTTCACCGGTGGATAGTAAAAAGCATGCGCAGTCAGCCCGTTTTCCGTCGGGAACTCGATCGCGCGCGACTTCGAGATATAGCCCGTGTCGACTTCCAAATCGCTTGCGCGCTTCAACTCTTTGAACGTGCGCTTGGCCGCGTCGAATTCGACGATCGCCGCTGGTTGCGTCGGCGAGCTGCCGATAAAGACCGCCCGGCCGTCGCCACCGGCGAGCCCGTCGATACCGGAGTAGCAGCATTCGACATCCGTCAGGCGCTTCGATTTTGTATCGAGCAAGCCGAACCGGACGGAGCCGGCATCGACAATAGCGCAGACAATTGTTTGGGAACCTACGAAGGCATAGCTGGATGCATCGAGGTTCCACAGCGGGCGTCCGATTTCGGCTTCAAGTTTGGTCAACGCCGTGACCTTGCCGCGGCGCAGGGCGTAGAGGTTCCACCAGCCCGTTGCTTCCGAGATGAACGTCAACTCACCTTCGGGTGACCAGCGCGGTTGCAGGACGCTCAAGTCAGATTCGCCTGCAATGCGCCGCTTCTGTTTGACCAGGCCACCGGCATCGAGTTCGGCGAGCCAGAGATAGGCGCCGTCCCACGGCATGTTCGGGTGGTTCCAGCTGATCCAGGCCAACTGTCCTCCGTCGGGACTCAACACGGGATACGCATAGAAATCATCGCCATCGACGATCGTCGTCACGTCACCGGTCGCTCGATCGATCGCGCCGATCGAATTTCGCGGTTCCTTAAGGCCATCGAGATGTGCCTCGACTACCGCAATCAGCCGGTTGCGCCGTTCGTCGCGCTCATAGGAGGCGAAGCGCAGACCATTGACCGGGGCGGTGTCGGCCGCAGCGATGCCAGACGTCGAGCCGACGGGATGAGGTTTGACGCCAGGCCGGACCAGATGAGGCCGCTGGTTTGCAAAGTGCGAAAATACGATCTCGCCGTCCCGTGCGAGATAGGCGCCGCCGCCGTACTCGTGCACGCGCGTGCGTGCATTGAACGGAGGTGCGATCACGTCGCGTGTCCGGCCGCCGCGTCGCCGAACGATGACGTTGCGACCACCCTCTGATGGCCGCGACTCGATCCAGCACGTGTCCGTGCCGTCGAGTTGCGGGCTTGAGAAGCCTATGTTCTTGGCGACGATCATGTCGGCCGTTATCGGCGAGCGCCATTCTCCGTAGGGCGCCGTTGTCTTTCCTTTTCTCGGCTTGCGCATATTTGCGATCCTGATGAGGTGTGTTCTCGGAGCAGGGGACGAAGCAGGTGATGGTGCATCGTCCAGGGCGACGCTCTATCCGTGCACAACTATGTTGAACTAGCTGCTGACGCAGACATGCCAACATCCACCACCGAGATCGCCAAGAGTGAATTCGACGGGAAGAAACTTCTCAATCACCGCAATGTTCGTGCTCGTGTGCTCGGTCGGCTGCATCGTCACGAATGAACCACTGCCGGCCAATGCCAGCGGAAGCAAGAGCTGATCGGCGAGGTGCGGACCGACCGGCGCCTTCGCGTCAAGGTACGCGCGTGCTTCCTTTACTGTGAGCGCGAGGATAGCTTCCGCCGAGGTGCCGCGCTCGCCGAAACCGGTGAAGATCTCCGTCACGTTTTCGCAGGCGATCTCGATGCTGAGCACGTTGCCGGGGCCATCTGCCTTGATCGTGCGTGGGATGGCCGCGTCCTCTGGCCACGACAGCATGGCGGTCGACTTGCGCGCCTCGCGTTGCGCAATCTCGAACGGCAGGTTGGCGACATCGGCGATGACGCGTCGCATGCGAACTTCGCCGGCGTTCTCGATCTTGAGAGGCAGCAGGGTCGTCGCGGGGCGGATCCCGGCCAGCCAAGAGCCGCCACCGGCGGGATAAAATCCGGCGCGATGCAGGCTGACGTCGACGTCCGCACCCATGCGCTTCAGCTGGGGAAGGAACGCGCGCTCGAGATAGTCGAACGTCGGCGCCATCGGATTGTGCGTGCCGCCGGACAGCTTGATGCTGCTCGGCGTGTCGGCTCGAAGCAGGATCGGCAACACGGTCTGGAACACGAGGATGGTGGAGCCTGCCGTGCCAATCGCGAAGTCGTAGGCGCCGCCACGGATCTCGCCCGGCTCGAAGGTGAGCGCGCTCGAGCCGAGTTCCGCGCCCCTCAGCTTCGCCTGTGCGATCTTCGCCGCCGCTGTCACGCAGGTGAGATGCTGACGCTGCAGGCCGGGCCTGCGGCGCCTGGCACGAATTTTCTCCAATGCGAACGGCGTTCCCGTGATCGCAGAGAGCGAAAGAGCGGTTCGCAGGATCTGCCCACCGCCCTCACCCGCACTGCCGTCTATGGTGATCATACCGTTCTCCTAGAGGTCAGATCAGCAGGAGCTGCCCTCTTGATCAACCCTTCACGCACACCACCTGACGCAGCGTGTGGACGATCTCGACGAGATCCGCCTGCGCTGCCATCACGGCGTCGATGTCCTTGTACGCCTTCGGCGTCTCGTCGATCACGTCGGCATCCTTGCGGCACTCGACGCCGGCCGTATCACGTGCGTGATCGGCGAGCGTGAAGCGTCGCTTGGCTTCCGTGCGCGACATCACGCGCCCCGCGCCGTGCGAACACGAGCAAAAGCTCTCGACGTTGCCGCGTCCGCGTACGATGAACGACTTCGCGCCCATCGAGCCCGGAATGATGCCCATCACGCCCGTTGCTGCACGCACCGCACCCTTGCGGGTGATCAGCACGTTTTCGCCGAAGTGATGCTCGCGCGCGACGTAGTTGTGGTGGCAGTTCACGGCCTCCAGCGACGCATCGAACGGCTTGGGCACCGCGCCGCGGAATGCCGCGATCGCATGATCCATCATCACCTGACGGTTCATCATCGCGAAGCTCTGCGCCCACTCGACCGCCTCGACGTAGTCGTCGAAGTGATCGGTCCCCTCCGGAAAGTACGAGAGATCCTGATCGGGCAGGTTGATGTACCAGCGCGCCATGTCCTTCTTCGCGAGTTCGATGAAGTACTTTCCGATCTGGTTGCCGACGCCGCGCGAGCCCGAGTGCAGCATCAGCCACACGCGGTCCGACTGATCGAGGCACACCTCGAGGAAGTGATTGCCGGTGCCGAGCGTGCCGAGGTGGTTCGCCGTGTTGGCCTTGGCAATGCGTGGATGCTTGTCGGCAATCGCTTTGAAGCCGCCTTCAAGCACGCGCCACGCTTCGGCAGATGCACTTGGTAGCTCCCCCCACGCTCCCTTGTCACGCGCATGTCCGCGGCCGACCGTGCGGCCATGCGGCACCGCCTGCTCCAGCGCCGAACGGACACCCGCGAGGTTGTCAGGGAGATCGCTGGCGACGAGCGACGTGCGCACCGCCATGATCCCGCAGCCGATGTCGACGCCGACAGCGGCTGGGATGATCGCGCCCTTGGTGGGGATCACGGAACCGATCGTCGAGCCCAAACCGTGATGCACGTCCGGCATGACCGCCATCCACTTGAAGATGAAGGGCAGGTGCGCCGTTTTCAGCAGCTGCTTCGCAGCCAGCTCGTCGACCGGCACGCCGCGCGTCCACATCTTCACAGGCACGGCGCGCGTCGACGCTTTAGCCGCGTCGAGACGCTGTCCGAGAAACTCGTAAGCGCGTTCTGTGTTGGGCGAAGTCATGGGCGTATGTCCTTCTGGCAGCTGTTCGTTGGCAGTCCGCTTCAAAAAAGTCGTGACGACGAGGGGTGATGAAACGTCCTGCTCTACCGCTGAGCTACGGGCCCATTCGTGTCGAGTGAATGGTGGACCCGGCGGGAGTCGAACCCGCGACCTGGTGGGGATAGCCATGTAGTTCCATCTGCATTCGTCACGAATTTCCCGTCGGCAATAAGTCCCGACGACGAGTTACGGCGAGACTTCTCTCTGAGCTACGCGGGTTGCCCCGCGGGGGAAGTCGAATCCCCGTCCTTCCGAACCTTGCGGCGCGGGTGCTCTCACCCTGTAGTCCCGCCGGCATTCGCCGGGGCATTCGATGCAAAAGAGACCGGGGAGACGAGATCGTGCCCTGAGACGTTCTTCGGGGATAGCGATGTAGTCCCAGGAGGCATTCCCCCCGGCCTGTTGTTGGGGTGTCAGACCCGGAGGGTCTGACACCATCGTTCACACCTCGATCTTTTCGATCTCGGCAACCCAGTGACCGGGCGACGCGCGTCCGGCTGCGAAGTCGGCGACCGCTTCGAACACCGCGTCCGAGAACCCACCGACATTCAAGATGTCGTCGCGATCGGGCGCCTGCGTCGTGCGGTTCGGCTGGATGTCGATGCAGACGAGCTTGGCGCCCGGGTTTCGAGCCTTCAGCTTCATCCACTCCGTCATCGTCGCCGTCGATCGACCAGCGTTCGCGTCCATCCAGGACTCGTTGTCCGAGATGAACACCACGAGATCGACCTTCGCGCGCTCCGCGTTCAGCTTGGTCAGCGGCGCCGAACAGTTCGTTCCACCACCACCGACAGCGGCAAGCTTCGCCGCGTTCGTGAGCACCGTGTCGCGCGGGTTCAATTCCACGCCGACCACGTCGCACTCGAACGGCAGAACCAGCGCGGAACGGTTCGCCCGCAGCAACGCCGCGGCCACGAGAGCCGCCACATCGATGCAACGGACCGCCGACGTAGCGCCCTTGCGGACACCCGTCACCGGCGAGCTCATCGAGCCCGACACGTCCGGGCAGATCGCGATGCGTCCCGCAACCGCCGGAACGTTGGCGATCGCGATCTCCATAGCGTCCTGCAACGCCTCTCGCACGATTGCCGGCACCTGCGTATTGGTGGCCATGTAGGTGGCCATCAACTGGTAGGGCAACACACGCGAGCGCTTGATCTCGGTTGGATCACGCAGCCGCGCAGCAACCATTTCAGCCATCCCGTCGAGCGCGAATACGCACTGACGGTCGAACGTGTTCAAGTTCATGCGCAGCATCTGCCATCCCGCGTTCTTCGCTATCGCGGCCCAATGCATTGGCGTCAGATCCAGTGCCGTCAGCATCTGGAACGGAACGTCGGGCACGGGCGCTTCCGCATCACGCTTGAACACCTCGAACGCGCGAACGATCCCGGGCACAGCGGCGACATCGTACGGCTTGCCGATCAGATACGCGTAGAGCGCCCGTCGCTCGCCCGAGGCCGGCTTGGGATGCACCATGCGGATCACGTCGGCGAGCGACGGCGACTGACCGACAGCGGCGCGCATGATCTGTGCGTCGCTAGCATTGTTCAGCCACGCCTGCACCATCGCCTTCGGCCGCGAGCCGAGCGACTTACGCCCGGCAGCGCCCGAGCGCATGATCTGCACGAACGTGCGGAGCATGCGGCCGTTGTCGACCACGCGCGGAAACGCGCGAGCGAACAGCACGGGATCACGCGTAGAGAGAGCCGCCAGCAACAGCGCCGGCATATCCTTCATGTGACCACGCTGCCGCGCATAGATGGCCGCCTGCGCCAGGAAGCGCGGAGCGGCCTCGGCCGTCAGCGCCAGCACGTCGTCGAGCTGATTCTGCGCCGAAGCGTAGAACGTGCGCGACAGCGTGCCCGTCACCGCCAGCTGCGCCAGCGCATGCTTGGGCGGCAATGCATAAGCCGGAGCGCCCGCGCGGTTCAGCGCGTCCGTCTTCGGCAACAGCTTGCCCTGGTAGCTCGCAAACAACATCTTGTTCGCCATGGCACGGGTCCTTCCGTAGGCCGCCGCCGGCGATGATCCGGCGGCTTCATGCCACCAGCTGTTGCAGGGGCTGTGCCACGTCGTGTCGCGCCTCGTAGAGTGTGGATTAACTAGCTGATATATATAGATATAATGTGATCTTCGGGTGGCGTCGCTTATGCGTAACATGTATATAATATATCTTTCTATAGAATTTTTTATCCTATCATATATACTGCATATCCATGAAATCTCGTGTCGTCATCGGCTTCCTGGGCTCGACCTTGGACCAGGGCAAAAATGCGGAACGCTGGCAGCGCTGGCAGCGCTGGCGGCCGACGGTCAGCCTGTGCCAGCACCAGGACTTGGCTGTCGACCGACTGGAGCTGATCCACGGGACGAACCACACGGCGCTCGCGAACCGTGTCGCGGAGGACATCGTCCAAGTCTCGCCGGAGACGCAGGTCCGCCGCCATATCATGGACCTGAAAGACCCCTGGGACTTCGAGGAGGTGTACGCCGCGCTGCACAAGTTCGCGCGCGGCTATCCGTTCGATCCCGACGCCGATGACTATCTCGTCCACATCACCACGGGCACTCACGTCGCGCAGATCTGCTGGTTCCTGCTGACGGAGGCGCGCGTGATCCCCGGCCGCCTCATGCAGGTGACGCCGCCGCGGCGCTGGAAAGTCGGCGATCCCGGCACGCACAGCATCATTGACCTCGACCTGTCGCGCTACGACCGCATCGCCACGCGCTTCCGCGCTGAACATGCGGAAGGCGCGTCGTTCCTGAAGTCGGGTATCGAGACGAAGAGCGCCGCCTTCAACCGCATGATCGAGCGGATCGAGCAGGTGGCGATCCGTTCGAAAGCGCCGATCCTGCTCACGGGGCCGACCGGTGCCGGCAAATCGCAGCTCGCACGGCGCATCTACGAGTTGAAGCACGCGCGGCATCAGATCAAAGGCCCGTTCGTCGAAGTCAACTGCGCCACCTTGCGCGGCGACAGCGCGATGTCGGCTCTGTTCGGGCACATCAAAGGCTCGTTCACCGGCGCGATGGCCGACCGCCCCGGTCTGCTGCGAGAGGCGAACACCGGCATCCTGTTCCTCGACGAGATCGGCGAGCTCGGGCTCGACGAGCAGGCGATGATCCTGCGCGCGATCGAGGACAAGCGCTTCCTGCCTGTCGGTGCGGATAAAGAGGTCGCGAGCGACTTCCAGCTGATCGCGGGAACCAACCGCGAGCTAGCCCGCGCCGTCGAGGCCGGCCGGTTCCGCGAGGACCTGCTCGCTCGGCTCAACTTGTGGACGTTCGCGCTGCCGGGCCTGAAGGAGCGCCGCGAGGACATCGAACCCAACCTTGCGTTCGAGCTGGCGCGGCATGCGGCGTCCGCGGGCGAGACCGTCACCTTCAACAAGGAGGCGCGCGCGGCCTACCTCGCGTTCGCCACATCGGCGGAAGCTGCGTGGTCCGCCAACTTCCGCGATCTTGGCGCATCGGTGACCCGTATGGCTACTCTGGCGCCGTCGGGCCGCATCAACGAGGCCGTCGTCGCCGAGGAAATCGGCCGTCTGCGCGTCGCATGGCGCCGGACGTCCGCCGAGCCCGATGCCGAGCTCCTGGCCGGCCTTCTGGGCGCGGAACGTCTCGCGCTCGTCGATCTGTTCGACGTTGCCCAGTTCGCCGCGGTCGTACGCGTCTGTCGTGAATCCAAGTCGCTCAGCGCCGCCGGCCGTACGCTGTTTGCCGCCTCCCGTGCCGCCAAGACCTCGACTAACGACGCCGACCGGCTGAAGAAGTATCTCGCGCGGTTTGGCTTGACCTGGGATGCAGTCGCGGGGCGATGATACAAGATAAGACCGCCACCTTGAGCCCGGCGCGCCGTGCGATCGCCTGCGCCGAAGATGCAGCATCCCAAAAGCAGCCATCGGCTATCCGGGGCTGATCAATGACCAGCGAACTGTCAGGCAAGTCCGGAATCCGAGGAACTTCGACACGCTCGCGCGTCGTTGCGAACTCGGTAGCCATCATGGCCTGGACCTCAATCGCCGGCCGCCGAAGGGCACAGAGCCCCCCAAAGATGCGGACCGTCTCTAGCAAAATGCGCGTCGCTCCCACCTGCCAGTGTTAGCGACGGGTTTCGTTGACCACCAACGTTGGCTCTGAGGGCACAACGAAGCCGCTAGAGGGGCCAATGATTGATCGACGCAAATTCATCGGAGCCGGCGCGGCGACTACTGTCCTCCCGTCGATAACCGCCCTCGCGCAATCAAGGCGTTCCAGCAAACGAGACCTGTTCTTGATGAACCGGATCGCGCCGTCGACGTCCGAAATCTACGTCGCCAATGCCAACGGTTCTGACGAGCGCAAGCTGCTCGGCAACGGTGCATTCGACTACAACGCCAGCTTCTCCGCCGATGGCCGGAGCATCGTGTTCACGACGGAACGCATGGGCGACGGCAACGCAGATGTGTATCGTGCTCGCGTCGATGGCAGCGACGTGCAGCCGCTTGCTACCGGACCGTCCGTCGACGATGCAGCGGTGCTATCGCCCGATGGCGCGCGGCTCGCCTTCGTGTCCACGCGCAACGGCTACTACGCTAACATCTGGATTCTCGATATCCGCAGCGGCCGCTTGCGCAACGTGACCGGGAGCCCGGGCATACAGGGCGAGCACAGCCAGCCGAACAGTTTCCTGCGTCCGTCATGGTCACCGGACGGTCAATGGCTCGCCTTCTCCTCCGACCGCAATTCCGACTGGCGCGGCCACAACAACAACCGCGGCTGGGAGCATATCCAGGAGCTCAGCATCTACATCGTACGCGCCGACGGCACGAGCTTCCGTCGTATCGCCGCAAAGGAGGGCTTCTGCCTTGGCTCACCGAAGTGGTCACCGGACGGTCGTCGTGTCGCGTTCTACGAGATGAGCGCCGAGGACACCTGGGCTGCGCGCCGGCCGAACCTCGTCGCCAAGGCCGTCTCGCAGATTATCTCGGTCGATGTCGCCACCGGCGACCGGACGGAACACACGAAGGGCCCCGGCCTCAAGCTGCATCCCCAGTTTCTAAGCTCGGACGAGATAGGCTATCTGCTGAAGGGCGGCCCGGACGAAGGCATCGCCTATACCTCAGGCCGTCCAGGCTTCAAGCGCCAGGGCCTTCGCGCGCCGGTGTGGTCGGCCGACGGCAAGACCATGCTCTACGAGAAGCACGGCTGGACCTCGCGTGAGCAGTTGAAGCCGCTCTACGGCTGGGATCCGCAGCTCGAATATCGTTTCACCGACGTGTTCCCCGTCCTTGCTCGCGACGGCACGCTTGCCGTGACGTGGAAGCAGCAGGGTAACTCCTCGCTCGTCACGATGAAGCCTGATGGCTCCAATCGAAAAACGGTCTTCAATCCTGCCGAGCACGGTTATGACCCGAAGGCACTCGATATGGGTCTCGCCTGTGCCTTCCAGCCGACGTGGTCGCCGAACAGCCAGTGGCT
>LNFM01013701.1_pt1 | contig 10243 bp, 8 predicted proteins | sample 596031 | NCBI WGS metagenome assembly LNFM01 (sample SAMN04254537, study PRJNA301005) | activated carbon metagenome | isolation source: dual media filters at the Ann Arbor, Michigan drinking water treatment plant | place: USA: Ann Arbor | reverse complement strand
GCGGGCGAACTTACGACCGCGCGGGGACGCGACGCTGCCGTTCCAGGGCGGCTGGGCGCTGTTCCTGGCCTACGAGCTCGCGGCCCAGGTCGAGTCGCGGCTGGCGCTGCCGGCCGCGCCAGGCCCGCTGCCGGTCGCGCTGGCACTGCGCTGCCCCGCGGCCGTGCTTCGCGATCGCAGCAGCGGCCGCTGCCTGGTCGCGTGTGAGCCCGGCGCCGAGGCGCTGCTGGAACTGCCGCCGCCGGGGCCGGCGCCGGATCCCGCCGCTTTCTCGCCGCCACGCCTGTCCGAAGACGCGCCCGCGCGCTTCCTCGACGGCGTCGCCCGCATCCACGACTACCTGCGGGCCGGCGACGTGTTCCAGGTGAACCTGTCGCGCGCCTGGCGCGCCGAGTTCGACGAGGCGCCCGAGCCGGCCGACGTGTATGCGCGCCTGCGCGAGGCGAACCCGGCGCCGTTCGCCGGCCTGTTGCGCTACGGCGACGCGGCCCTGCTGAGCTCTTCGCCCGAACGCCTGGTGTCGGTCCGTGGCCGCCGCGCCGAGACGCGGCCGATCGCCGGCACCCGTCCGCGCTTCCCTGGCGACGACGAGGCCGCGCGGATCCGCGACCTGGTCGGCAATCCGAAGGAGCGCGCCGAGCACGTGATGCTGATCGACCTTGAGCGCAACGACCTGGGGCGCGTCTGCCGCCCCGGCACCGTGCGCGTGGACGAGCTGATGACGGTGGAGAGCTACGCCCACGTCCACCACATCGTCTCGAACGTCGGCGGCGAGCTGCGCGACGGCGTGAGCCCGGGCGAGGTGATCCGCGCCGTGTTCCCCGGCGGCACGATCACCGGCGCGCCGAAGGTGCGCTGCATGGAGATCATCGCCGAACTCGAGGGCGAGGGCCGCGGCGCCTACACAGGCGCGCTCGGCTACCTTGGCCGCGACGGCGACCTGGACCTGAACATCCTGATCCGCAGCGCCTGGCTGCAGGACCGCGCGCTGCAGTTCCGCACCGGTGCCGGGATCGTGGTGGACTCCGACGCCGGCCGCGAGCTCGAGGAAACCCGCGCCAAGGCGCGCGGCCTGCTGCGTGCGCTGGGAGCCGAGGGATGACTCCCGCCGGCACCGTCATCTTCCGGGGACGCGACCGGCTGCCGGCGCTCGACGCCGCCGACCGCGGACTGGCCTACGGCGACGGGCTGTTCGAAACCCTCCGCGTGCATGCCGGCCGGCCCGTCTGGTGGGACGCGCATGTCGCGCGCCTGAACCTCGGCGCGGACCGGCTCGGGATAGAAGCGCCCGCGACCGACTGGCTGCGCGCGCAAGTCGACGCGCTGCTGGCCGGGCAGGGCGAGGACGGCGTGCTGAAGCTGGTGCTGACGCGCGGCGCCGGCGGTCGTGGCTATCGCGCCACCGCCGGGCTGCCGCCGACCCTGGTGCTGTCGCGGCATCCGTTGCCCACGCACCCTTCGACGCCGCTGGTGGTGCGCTGGTGCGGGCTGCGGATGGCGCTGCAGCCGGCCCTGGCCGGCATCAAGCACCTCAACCGGCTCGAGCAGGTGCTGGCGCGCGCGGAATGGCGCGACGAGGGCATCCACGAGGGCCTGCTGCTCGATGCCGCCGGTCGCGTCGCCTGCGCCACGTCCGCCAACGTGTTCGCGCGGGTCGACGGCCGCTGGCTCACGCCGCGTGTGGACGACTGCGGCGTCGCCGGCGTCGTCCGGTCCTGGCTGCTGGCGAACGTTCCCGGCGCCGCCCAGGCCACGCTGCGGCCTGCCGACGTGAATGGCGCCGACGCGCTTTTCCTGTGCAATGCCGTGCGGGGTATCCTGCCGGTCGGCCGCCTGGGGGATCGAACCTGGGCGCCGCACCCGGCGCTGGCTGAACTCCAGCGCCAACTGGGCCGGGCTGAGCCGGCATTCCAAGGGAGTTGATGTTTTTGGCGAAGAAGCAGTCCTCGCATCGCGTCCTCAAGGCGATGATCGCCCTGTTCCTGCTGGCCAGCGTCGCCATCGGCGGCTGGCTATGGCAGCGCTACCTGGGTTTCGCCGACACGCCGCTCGCCCTCTCCGGGGAAGAGCGGATCCTGGTGGTCGAGCGTGGCGACGGCTTCCAGGACATCCTGGGCAAGGTCCGCGAGCTGGGCATCGACGAAGGCCACGACCTCGAATGGCAGGCGCTGGCGCACGAGATGCAGGTGATCGCGCGGCTGCAGGTCGGCGACTACACCATCCGCCACGGCATCACGCCGCGCGAGCTGCTGACCAAGCTCGAAAGCGGCAAGGTGATCCAGCATCGCTTCACGATCGTGGAGGGCTGGAGCTTCCGCGACCTGCGCGCCGCGTTGGCGAAGGACGAGATGCTCGGGCCAGGGGGCGCGTCGGCTCTCGACGATGCCGCCCTGATGGCCGCGATCGACCGTGCCGGCGTGCATCCGGAGGGTCGTTTCCTGCCCGAGACCTACCACTACACCCGCGGCGCCACCGACCTCGACCTGCTGCGCCGGGCGGCGCTGGCGATGGACAAGGCGGTCGCCGACGCCTGGTCCGCGCGCGCCGAAGGCATTCCGATCGAGACGCCGGAGCAGCTGCTGATCCTGGCGTCGATCATCGAGAAGGAAACCGGCAAGGCGTCCGAACGACCGGAAATCGCCGGCGTGTTCATCCGCCGCCTGAAGCTGGGCATGCGCCTGCAGACCGACCCCACGGTCATCTACGGGATGGGTAGCCAGTACGACGGCAACATCCGCCGCAGCGACCTGACCACCGACACCCCGTACAACACCTATACGCGCGGCGGCCTGCCGCCGACCCCGATCGCGATGCCTGGCCGCGACGCGCTGATGGCCGCGGCCAATCCCGCCGAGGGAAACACGCTGTACTTCGTTTCCCGCGGGGACGGCAGCCACGTGTTCTCGGCGACCCTGGTCGAGCACAACCGCGCCGTCAACTGCTACCAGCGAAAGCGCTGCCGATGACTTCCCCGGGCCTGTTCATCAGCATCGAGGGCGGCGAGGGCGCGGGCAAGTCCACCGTCATCACCGCGCTGCGCGAGGCGCTGGCCGCGACCGGCCGCGAAGTGGTGCTGACCCGCGAGCCCGGCGGCACGCCGGAGGGCGAAGCGATCCGCGCGCTGCTGCTCGACCCCGCCAACCACCTCGCGCCCGAGGCCGAGCTGCTGCTGATGTTCGCCTCGCGGGCGCAGCTGGTGCGCCAGCTGATCCGGCCGGCGCTGGCGCGCGGCGCCGTGGTGGTGGCCGATCGCTTCACCGATGCCAGCTTCGCCTACCAGGGCGGCGGGCGCGGCCTGGACATGGGCTGCATCGCCGAACTCGAGCGCTGGGCCGCCGGCATCAAGCCCGACCTGACCCTGCTGCTGGACGTCGGTGTCGCGCAGGGCCTGGCACGCGCCCGGGCCCGCGGCGGCGACCCGGACCGGATCGAACGCGAGCGCGTGGATTTCTTCGAGCGCGTGCGCGCCACCTACCTCGCCCGCGCGGCGGCCGAGCCCGCCCGTTTCCGTGTGGTCGACGCCAGCCAGCCGGCGCCGGACGTACGCACGGCCGTGCAGTCGCTGCTGGCGGACTGGCTGGGGCAGGCCCGGTGAGCACGCTCGCGCCCTGGCAGCAGCGCGTGCTGGACGGCGCCCTGGCCTCGCAGGCCGAAGGTCGCCTGGGCCATGCGCTGCTGTTCGCCGGGGCCGCCCGGATGGGCAAGCTCGCGGTCGCCGAACAGCTCACCGCGCGGCTGCTGTGCAGCGCGCCCGGCGCGAACGGACTCGCCTGCGGACGCTGCCGCGGCTGCCAGCTCATGGCGGCCGGCACGCACCCGGACTTCAAGCGCGTCAGCTTCCTCCCGAACGACAAGGGCGACAAGCTGCGCAGCGAAATCGTCGTCGACCAGATGCGCGAGCTCGGCCATTGGTTCTCGCTGACCCCGCAGATGGGTGGCGCCCAGGTGGCCCTGGTCACGCCCGCGCACGCGCTCAACATCAACGCGGCGAACGCCCTGCTCAAGACGCTCGAGGAGCCGTCGCGCGACCGCTACCTGCTGCTGGTCACCGACCACCCCGGGCGGCTGCCGGCGACCATCCGCAGCCGCTGCCAGCGGCTGGACTTCCGTCCGCCCGCGCGCGCCGAGGGTGAGGCCTGGCTGCGTGCCCAGGGCCATGACGGCGCCGGCCTGTCGGCTGCGCTCGATGCCGCCCGCGGCCACCCTGGCGTCGCCGCCGCGTGGCTGGAGGAGGGCGGTATGCCGCTGCGGGCCGAAGTGCAGGGCGAGCTCAACGGGCTGGCCAGCGGACGCCAGACGCCGGTGGCGCTGGCCCAGCGCTGGCTGGCCGACGGCCAGGGCGAACTGCGGCTGCGCTTCGCCGCCGAGCTCGTGCTCGACGGCATGGCGCGCCAGCTCGGCGCCGCGGGCCCGGCCGGCTTGACCCTGCCGGCGGAAATCCAGAAGCTGGCGACCTGGTTCGACGGCATCAACCGCGCCCGCGAGCAGCTCGCGGTGCCCGTGCTCAGGCATGACCTGGCGCTGGCCGCTCTGCTGCTGGAATGGCGTAGCATGTTCAAGGACACGGCAATGCAGGGAGCTCGGCGATGATGGGTGGCGCAGGCGCAAGGCAGGGCATCCTTTCCCTGGCGATCAAGGACAAGGCGGCGCTCTACAACGCCTACATGCCCTTCGTGAAGGGCGGCGGCATCTTCGTGCCGACCACCAAGCGCTACGCTCTCGGCGACGAGGTCTTCATCCTGCTGTCGCTGATGGAAGAGAAGGACCGCCTGCCGGTGGCCGGCAAGGTGGTCTGGATCACGCCGGCAGGAGCACAGGGCAATCGCGGCGCCGGCATCGGCGTGCAATTCGCCGAGACCGCCGAGGCCGATGCGGTGAAGGGCAAGATCGAGACCTTCCTCGCCGGTACGCTGGAAGCCGACAAGCCAACGCACACGATGTAGCCGAGACGGGCCGGCGCCCGTCGTCAGCCCAGCCTGCCGCTCATCCAAAGCCCGAGCAGCAAGCCGCCGGTTCCCAGCAGCAGGCCCGTGCTGGCGCCGATCCAGGCCCAAATCCGGCCGCGGCGCTGCTTTCGGGCCGCATCGGGATCCACCGCCCGTTCGTGGGCCAGGCGCCGCGCCATGATCCTCGGGAACCACCAGCCGCAGCTGAAGAGCATGCCGGCGCAAAACCCGAAGGTGACCGCCACGTGCGGGATCCAACCCGGCAACGTGGACACCCAGAGGATGCCTGCGGTGAAGGCCAGCACCAGCGCACTGGTGAACACCGCATAGGCCATCACCTCGCGCCGCTCGCGTTCATCGAACGGATCGCGCAGCAGCGTGCGAACGCCGAACCAGATGCCCCACAGGCCACCGGCGACGCCGGCGAAGGCGCCGCCGAGCGCGCCCGCGCCGATCTTGGCCAGCCCGTTGGCGGCGCCCAGCGCGCCGGCGCCGAGCGCCGTGGCGGCCGCGGCCGGCGGCGCGCCCACCATCAGCATCGCCGCGACCGCGGCGGTGAAGCCGGCCCCGGGTGCCGTGCTTCTGGCGAACTCGCCCAGCCGCGCCAGCAGCTCCTCACGCACTTTTTCCCGCGCGCGCGACAGCCGCTTGCGAACCGCCGCGTCCTGCAGTCCCAGCAGGCCGGCCACCTGGCGCGAGCTCTGGCCCTCGCGGTAATAAAGCAGCAGCACCTCGCGCGACTCCTCGGGCAGGGCGTCGATCACGCCGGCCGCCACGGCCCGGTCCTGGTCGGTGGCCAGCTGTTCGTCGGGACCTGGCTGCGGGTCGGCGACCGTTGCGATCAAGGCCTCCACGTCGGCGACCGCGTTCGCGCGATACCCCTGGGAACGCAGGTGGTCGCGGGCGAGGTTGCGGGTGATCTGGCGCAGCCACGGCAGGAAGCTGGCGCGGTTGTTGAGCTTGCGCAGGTTCTGCCACGCGGAGAGGAAGGCTTCCTGGGCGATGTCCTCGCTGGCCGGCACGTCGCGCACGATCGCCAGGGCGATCGAGGTGACGGTGGACTGGCAGCCGGCCACGATCCGGCCGTAGGCATCCCGGTCGCCGCGGGCGGCGGCGGGCAGGTGGGAGTTGATCAGGGAATCAAGGATGTCACTCACGGCGCGCTCCTGGGTTGTTCAAGCCCAGGGACGGACCGGCGCGGCGGATGTGACCGCCGCGCCGGGGACGATCAGAGGCAGTTCTTGCGGGCCGACAGCAGGTCGGTGCCGCGCGACTCGTTCCAGGTGCCGGACAGCGGGGCCAGCAGCGGCGCGTTGACGCCGATCTGGGTCAGGCCGCGACGGCCGTCGCTGCCATTGATGCCGATGGCGCGGGTCAGGGTGCCCGTGAGGCGGGAGACCGTCGGCATATGACCGCAGGTTGGGCAGAATCCGGTGAGCTGCTCCAGCGCCACGGTGTTGACCCCCTCGTTCCAGGGCTTGGCGCCGATCAGCCAGCGCGCCACGCCGGCGGCGTCGTACATGTAGGAGATGTAGATCTCCTGGCTCGGCTCGAACTGCGCGCTGTAGCCGAAGCCGGCGAGGGACGGCGAGTACCAGTGGCCGGTCGAGTCGAGCGGTTGGCCGCCCGAGACCGGGCAACCAGAGCCGCCGCCGAGGCGGAACATCGCCTCGCTGCCTGCGTCGCCGTCGAGGTTGTAGGAGAACTCCATCTCGTTGGTGCTGACCGGCGTGACCACCAGGTCGCCGACCACGGTCGAGGTCGTCTGGCTGCCGTTCCAGCCCACCCGGAACAGCGGGGCGTTCCAGATGCCGCTGGCGCCGGGTGCGGCGGCCTGGCTGTAGTACCAGGTCGGCGTGCCGTCTTCGCGGTAGGTGTACCAGACCGAGACCCACTGGTCGCCGGCGAAGTCGACGAACACGCCGTGGCCCGGTCGCTGCGGGTTGTAGTACTGGCCGCTCTGGAAGGCCGGCGCGGCCGACTGGGTTTCGACGCGGGCCGTCACCGTGGCCTCGTTGTAGACGAGGGCGGAATTGGACGGACGACCCAGCCCGACCATCCAGCGCTCGGCGCCGACGACGCCGGGGGTGCGGGTGATCACGATTTCCTTGGTGGTGGCCGGGCCGGTGTCGGAGACCTGGGTGGCGCCTCGCTCCAGCCCGGGGCCGATCAGGGCCGAGGTCGCGACCGAACGCGCGCCGGCCGGATGGGCGTAGAGGTCGACGTCCACGTTCGACACCATCCGCACGCGCGCGGTGCTGGCGTGCGGCGGCAGAACGAACTGCATGCGGGTCTCGTGGTAGTCGCGGCTCACCGACCAGCGCGCGGCCGAGACGGTGACCGGGCGGTTGTCGCCCAGGGTGATCGGCGCGGGCATGTAGTCGCGCAGGGTCAGCTGCAGGTTGCGGGTGCTGGCCACGACGGTCGGCGACGATTCAACCACCAGCTGCACGGGGAACGCGCTGTTGAAGGGCGCCTGCAGTCCGCTCCAGGACAGCCGGGCGGTGATCGTGGCGCCCGCCGCGGCGCGGGTCGGGCCGGTCAGCGTGAAGCTGCCTGCACCGGCGAAGTTCACCCGCCAGCGGGCGTCGGTCAGGGCCGGCAGACCCGAGAAGGTCACGTCCATATGGCCGCGCGAGCTGTTGATCTGGCGGGCATCGCCGTCAGCCGGCTGGAACCAGGCCGCCACCAGCGGCATGGTCTCGGCCAGGCTGCGCGCGACGTCGGCCTCGGGCAGGCCGCAGGGAAGGTTGTCGCACTCGGGGTGGCTGACCAGCGGATTGGAGAAGATGTTGGCCGAACGCTGGCTGCCGGTGCCGTAGGCCATCACGGTGCTGAAGCCGTTCTGGCCATCGGGCGTGACCCGGTAGCCATGCGCATAGCTGTGCGCGGCATTGCGGGCGCCGCCGGTGGTGTCGATATCGTGGGTCTGGCCCAGGTTGTGGCCGATCTCGTGGGCGATGGTGGTGGACAGGCAGAAGAAGCCGTTGTCGTTGCCGTGGTTGGCGTTGAAATAGCCGGAGTTCTGCTGGAGCGGGATGTTGCCTGGATTGTTGCCGCTGCCGTTGACGTAGCCGACGCCGCAGCTGCCCGAATCGCTGTTGAGGTAGCGGCGCACCAAACCGACCAGGTCGGCGCCGTGCCGGTGGCGCAGCGTGGCCAGCTGCATCGCCATCGGATGTGCGCCGGCACCGTTCCATGCCCGCATCAGCGCCAGGGTGTCGCTGTTGGAGCCGGTGTCGGGATAATCCACCCGGGGCGTCGCCACCAGCCGGAAGCGGCCCGCCACGCCGGCATTGGCCAGGGCCGTGTTGCCGAGGTCGATGCGGTTCTGGAGCATCGTCCGGGTTTGCGGGTCGCCACCCAGGTACGTCGCCAGGCCGGGCGTGTACGCCAGCATGATGTCAACGCGGTTGTGGGTGGACTGGGTGCGCGGCGCCGGACGCGCGGCGGCTTCCTTCTGCGCCGCGATCAGCTCGCTGGCGTCGGGGAAAACCTCGTCGTCGACCAGTACCGCCGAGCGCTGGCCGATGTCGACCGCCAGGTCCTCCATCAGGCGCAGTTCGCCGCCGACGGTCTCGATGTAGAGCAGGCTGCCGTCGGCGCGCGGCGCCTGGCCGAACACGGCGCCCCCGCCGACGGTGAACACGGCTTCGAAGCCCGGCAGGTCGCCTTCGCGGCGGCCGACCCAGGTGGTGATGCCGTTCTCGTGTTCGGTATGCGACACGTACTCGTAGACCAGTTCGCCGCCGTCCGGATCCGGCACCGCGATGCGGCCGCGCGACGCGGCGGCGAATTCGAGGGCCTCGGTGTCGATCGACAGCGGGCGGAAGCGGAGCAGGCCCTCGTGCTCGACGCGCTCGTCGAGCTCGAACAGCCGGGACGCGCCCTTGCCGTCGGCGGCGTGCGGCGTGACGGGTGCGAGCGCAAGCGCGATCGCCAGGGACAGGCAGGGAATGATGGCGAGGCGCATGGCGTGGAGCTCCGTGAAACTTTGGAAAGCCCGGATACTCGCACGGGGGCGGCCGCCCCTCAAGGCACCGCCGCTACGTTTTCTTCACGCCAGAAGGGCGCGCAGCAGCAGTCCGCCGCCCACAATCACAACGATGAACAACAGCGCCATCCGGATGCGGGACACGCGCGCCGCGGTTCCTTGCGCAGCCGGATCGCGGAAGTTGAGGTGCTCCGGCAGGTAGCTGGCATCGCGGGTCGCTTCGAGCAGGCCGGCGTCGTGAAGGATCTGCCGTGCCAGCTTGAAGTCGTCCGGCTTGATCACCCACAGCGATGGCTGCTGGCTGGCGTCGTGGTTCTTCGCGCTGTAGCTGAACTCGCGGCGGCTCACGCCCTTCCAGCTCCGGCCCTGGGTGATCTTGGTCTCGATGCCGGCGTCCTTGAGCATCTGGTCGACGCGTTCGACGTTCTCCAGCCGCACCGACGTGAATACCTGGCGCATCAGCGACCCTCCGGGGCATCGGGAAGGACCCGGATCAGGCCCTCCTGGGCGGTCGAGGCCACCAGCCGGCCATCGCGCGTGTAGATCTGTCCGCGCGACAACCCGCGCGCACCCTGGGCGCTGGGGCTGTCGATCGAATAGAGCAGCCAGTCGTCGGCGCGGAACGGCCGGTGGAACCACATCGCATGGTCGAGCGAAGCCATCTGCACGTTCGGCTGGTAATAGCTGATGCCGTGCGGAAAGGTCGCGGTGCCGAGCAGGTGGAAGTCGGACGCGTACGCGAGCAGCGCCTGGTGCAGCACCGGCGAATCACCGACCTCGCCGTTGAGCTTGAACCACACCTGCTGGAACGGCGGCCGCTTGGGCGGTTTGAGTTCATCGCGCGGATACACCGGGCGGATCTCGAACGGCCCCATCCGCGACAGCCAGCGCTGCGCCTTGGGCGGCAACTGGGCGAGCTGCTCGGCGGTGGGCGCGGGGACCGCTTCGATGTCCTCGGGACGCGGGACCTCGGGCATGGACAGCTGGTGCTCGTTGCCCGGCTCGGGCTCCTGGAACGACGAGGCGAACACGAAGATCGGCTTGCCGTGCTGGATTGCGGTGACGCGCCGCACCGAGAAGCTGTTGCCGTCGCGCGAGCGGTCCACGTCATAGACGATCGGATGCTCGACGTCGCCCGCGCGCAGGAAATAGGCGTGGATGGAGTGGACGTGGCGATTGCCGTCGATCGTCTGCTGGGCAGCGGACAGCGCCTGGCCCAGCACCTGGCCGCCGAAGACGTACTTGGTGCCGATGTCGCGGCTCTGGCCGCGGAACAGGTTGTCCTCGAGGCGCTCGAGGCGGA
>LNFM01013700.1_pt1 | contig 10244 bp, 12 predicted proteins | sample 596031 | NCBI WGS metagenome assembly LNFM01 (sample SAMN04254537, study PRJNA301005) | activated carbon metagenome | isolation source: dual media filters at the Ann Arbor, Michigan drinking water treatment plant | place: USA: Ann Arbor | reverse complement strand
GTACGGCATCATGATCATCGATCGCATGTTGTTGGGTCTAGACGGGTTGGGGATCGTCAAGACGGTGTGGGACGCAGGCATCAAGACACCCATTATCTTCTTGACCACAATGGTCGGAGTGGGAGACCGCCCCTAAGGGCTGGAGGCCGGCGGTGACGATTACTTCGTGAAGCCGTTGCGCTCGCCGAGATCTTGGCCGGGGTCAGCGCACCTTCGCGTCGGCCTCCTATGACAGGTGTCCGATTAGTCGATCTGCCAGGGGATCGGCCTGCAAGCTAGAGTTCCGGCTTCTGGAGCATCGAATGCGCAATGCCGGTCGGACGTGACGCGGACGAGCTGCTCGAAAATGTGTGGGATTTTAACTTCGATCCCAATACCAACATCGTCGAGGTCCATATGAGCCAACGTCGGTCGAAGATTGAAAAGGGCTTCGAGCCAGAACTATCGAGACGGCTCGGGGCGCGGGGTATTTCCATCGTCCGCAGCACCGGCTTCGATTAGCGGTCCTGCACACGCTGGTGTACGTCGTCGGCATCGGGTCTCGCAAACGAAAGCCAACGTTCGCCGTCACATACGGCTGGGTAAGCTGTCATTTTTGAATGAGGCGAACGGGCGACCCTTTGGAACGAGACCCGGAGCACTACATCCTAGTATTTGGGTCCATTTTGCCGACTTCATCACACAAAGTTACCTTGTTGGCATCGATCCCACGGTCTGGGCGATCACCGACGACGAATTTAAATCAACTGCTCGGATACTATATACATGGTGGCTTGCAGAAGTTGCGGGAAACAATAGAAAGGCAGACGCGAACTGGCCGCGCCTCACTGGGCAAGCCGTCCGATAACGTATTCGCCCGCATAGCCTTAAGATTAGCCGGGACAGCGGAAACGGTTCGGACGGCCAGGAGGGCGCGCCGGGCGCCGTCGCAACTGTTGGCGCGCATGTGATGAAACTGGGCCGGGCGAGTTGGGAGGTATCGTGGTGGGCGCAACCTGCAAGACGGAAATTGAAGAGGGCTCCAGCTTCAGGCCAGCGTTCGATGCGGACGGGCTGCTTCCGGCGATTGCGACCGATGTCGAGTCTGGCACGGTGCTGATGCTCGCGTGGATGAACGCGGAGGCGCTGACCAGGACGCTCGAGACGGGCGAGGCTTGGTACTGGAGCCGGTCACGCCAAGCTCTGTGGCATAAGGGCGAAACGAGCGGTCAGGTCCAGCTTGTCCAGGAGCTCCGGATCGACTGCGATCAGGACGCCGTTTGGCTCAAGGTGCGCTTGAAACGAGACGGCGGCTGTTGCCATACGGGTCGAGCGAGCTGCTTCTATCGATCGATCGTGAACAGCCCAGAAGGTCCAGTCCTCCGGAACCAAGAGAGCTCCTCGTGAGCGCCGTCGCTCGAAGCACAAGGGCCGAGACGCCACCATCCCTCGGGCCTAGCTCAGCCTAAACCGAAATGGTGCAGAAATCGGGGGGCCCGAGAACCCGCACCTCTTGGTTTTAAACGAGGGTTTCCCTGAATGGTTAATGCCCGGCCGACGTTCGGACTGGTCAGCAGCTTTGGGCGTGGGGGCTATTTGACCTTGTTCAGCTTAGAGCGGAACCCGACCTGATTAAATCGGCGGGATTCCCAAATCGGGAGGTGATTCAGACCGCCTGCCGGATGGAGGCCGGCAGGCATGTCGCGAGCGTTGTCATTCGATCTTCGGGTTCGGGTTCTGGGGCTGTGGCGGCGGGCGCGACGCATCGCGAGACTGCCAACCGTTTTAGGGTAAGCGCTGCCAGCGTCAGCCGTTGGCGCAAGCTGCACCGCAATCAGGACGATTTAAGCCCCAAGGCGCCTGGGCGGCGACCGGCGCTCGGATCGGATCGACGCCATCATGAAGTGGTGATGGCGGCCTTGGACCAAGTTGGGACGCCATCACCGAGGAGGTTCGCGCAAGATAGGCGAAGCAGGGCCTTGTCTTCGGCTTTAGCACGATCCAGCGCCTCTTCGCGCGCCACGCCATCACGCGCAAAAAAAGACCGCGCACGCTGAACATGACCGCCCCGATGCCGGCAAAGTGCCTGCTCACGACCGTTCTGCTCGACCGCAACCCCGCGAAATCGGCCGATTTGTTGGCCGAGCCGGATCGGAAAGGTCGGATATGGTCGCGGTTTTCGGGACCCGGGGGGAGCGCTGGTGGCAGTCAGTTCGATACCCACCGGTCCGTAACGATCTGGTGTCCCCTATGTCGCATTGTCTGGCAGATACAGTCTGGTTATACCGTCCAGTGAAAGTCGTCTCCTATCAAACCATCATCGCTCGGGCGCTGATCGTGCTGTCCACGACTCATCTATCGTCCATGCAGGGGCTGTTTGCCTGGGCCGCCGCTAGTGTTCAACGCGGTTCACGGAACAATGCGCCACGATTGGAACAGGTCCTTTGCTCCGACGCGCAGAGTCCCGGAAAACCGCTGCCGGACGACGAGAGACGACAGCGTGCATCTACTCAATATTTCAGCTGCGCTTGGAGCCTTCCGCCGGCATTGCATCCTGTCGCTTCGCCGAGCGTGCCTTCGACTAAACAACAGTCGCAGGCACCCAGCAACGGCGCGCCACAGCCCGCCGCGTCCGAGCGTTCGGGACATTGAGGCGCGTCATGCCCATCCTCAAATGGATTCGCTACGGCGCCTGGGCTGGCGTCGTCCTCGTCGCCTTCGTCGGGGCCGCCATCCTGCTGGGATGGTGGCAGGTCGACGGTCCCGGTCGCTCGACCGGTGAGCGTATGGCCGTGCAAGGGCTGCCGGCGATCGGCGGGGCCTTCACGCTCGTCGATCACACGGGCAAGACCGTCACCGATGCCGACTACCGGGGCAAGCCGATGGCCGTCTTCTTCGGCTTCACGCACTGCCCCGAGGTATGTCCGACGACGCTTTTCGAGATCACCACCCGCTTGAAGAAGCTCGGTCCCGAAGCCGACAAGCTCCAGGTTCTGTTCGTTACCGTCGATCCCGAGCGCGACACGCCCCAGCAGCTCGCGCTCTATCTCCAGTCGTTCGATCCGCGCATAGTCGGGCTGTCGGGCACGCGGGAGCAGGTCGACGCGACCGTGGCGGCCTACAAGGCCTATGCCAAGCGCATCCCCACCGATGGCGGCTACACGATGGACCACACCGCATCGACCTATCTGATGGATGCCCAGGGCCGGTTCAGGACAATGGTCGACTACCACGAGGAGGAGGCGCCGGCGCTGGCCAAGATGCGCTTCGTGCTCAAATGAGCGAACCAGATCCGTCCTTGCGTCCCGACACTGTGCTGCCGGCACCCCGCGGTCGACTTGGGCTCTTTACGGCAGTGATTTTGGTCGCAGTGGGGGCGGCTCTGGGCGTCCTGCAAGGCGCCCGATTTCTCCGGGACACGTCGAGCCGGTCCTCGCCGGTCTCGGTACCCGCCCTCGCGTTCGAAACCGGCGACGGGCGTCCGCTTGCCCTGTCCGATTTCCGGGGACGCTTCGTTCTGCTCAACGTGTGGGCGACCTGGTGTCCACCCTGCCGGAAGGAAATGCCGTCGCTGGATCGGCTGCAAGGGAAAATCGGCGGTGAGGATTTCGAGGTCGTCGCCCTGTCGATCGACCGCCAGGGCGCGGAGCTGGTGAAACCGTTCTTCGCATCCGTCGGCGTCGCGCGTCTGGCGGTCTATTTGGACCGTACCGGCAGCGTCATGCCGGCGCTTCGGATCGCAGGGCTACCGACCACGATCCTGATCGACCCTCGCGGAATGGAGATCGCCCGTTGGGCGGGCGCCAAGGAATGGGACGAGCCGGCGGTGATCGACGAGCTGAGAACGCTGATGCGGACGTCCAGATCGTAGCGGTCAGTTGCCGGCGGGTGTCGCCGCCAGATACTTGCGCAGAACCGCCGCGAGAGCCGCGATCTTGTGCGGCAAAAGGGTCAGGAACTGCCCATGAAATAGGTGCCAGGCTGGCGGTCGTCGTGCCGACACGTCAAACGACGGCCATACAGGTTCGGCCGGCACCGCCTCGCTGGCGCAGGTCAGGTCGCAGCGACTACGACCAGTCCAACACTGGTAACCATGATGATGGTCATCCCGGCGAGAGGATCAACAGATCGCGAGCAGGGCGGGTTGCATTTGCCCATACCTGATCGCCGAGACTATTCTGCAGGGATGATGTCGAACGGCGCACTACGGGATTGTGGACGCGGCCTTCTCGCCGCGGCCTGCGGTGTCGTACTCATATTCCAGTTTATGTCCAGCGCGCTCGCAGGCAGCACCCATCTCGGCGCCAAGTGCGACGCCGGGGAGATCTCCCTCATCGAGTTATGTGGGAACGTGCCGAGTTCGGAGTGTCATCGAACGCATGTCGACGGCGTCGACACGTGCTGCGTCTCGGCCAAAACGATCTCTCTGGCGCCGTTGGCGCCCCCTGCACCAGTCTCCCTGATCCCGGAACGCGTCGAACCGGTGATGGCTATCTTCGCTCCGAGCGCGGCAGCCTCTGTCGCATTTAGTCCTGAGGGGCCGCCACAGGCCACTGGCCCACCTCGCAGGAGCTGAAGGGCGAGCCTTCATAGGGGACAGCGGCGATATCGCGCGCAAGTCCCTCATTCCAGATCCGCCGACGCCGGTTGCGAGCGAGGTTGCTCGCAGCTTCGGACCCGCGCGACACGACCACCCCGTTTTCGAGGCCCGATGTTGATCGGACCAGCGTTCAGATCCAGATGGCTCGCGCTGTCGCTCGTCGCCATGACGACGCTGGCGGTTGCCGTCGCCTATGTCATGGTCGCCGATAGGACGCCGCGGCCGCGGAGCGCCGTGCTCGCCTTCCAACGGCTCGATGGAAGCACTGCCGACCTCGCGAGCTTTCGCGGGCAGGCCATTCTTCTGACGGTCTGGGCGACGTGGTGCTGGTCTTGCCGCGAGGAGATGCCGGCGCTGGCGAGGCTTCACCGTGGCCTTGGCGGACGTCCCCCCGCCGTGCTCGCGCTCTCCATTGATCGCGACGGCGCAGAAGTCGTCGAACCGCTACTGGAGCAGCTGAACGTCAAGGACCTGCCGGTCTACCTCGATCCAACGGGCGCGTCAGTGGGCCGGCTGTCGATCTCCGGGCTGCCCACCACGATCCTGTTCGGCCCCGACGGATCCGAGAGAGGGCGTTGGTTCGGCGTCCGAGCCTGGGACCAGAAGCACATGATGGACGAGATCGCGACCCTCCTCGTCGACGCTCCAGGACGGAGAGCACGCTGATGGAAATCGCCAGCATCGGCATCTGGGCGGCGCTCGCGGCTGGCGCCGTCTCGTTCCTGTCGCCTTGCGTCCTGCCGCTCGTCCCCGGCTACGTCTCCTATATCGCTGGAAGCGCAGCGGCGGCCGGCGACCTTCCCCCGCGGTCCTCGTCGCGGTTCAACGCCCTCGTGATGAGCATCTGGTTCGTGCTCGGCTTCTCGACGGTTTTCGTGCTGCTCGGTGCAGGCGCGAGCGCGCTCAGCCACCTCCTCCTCGCCTACCGTTACGAAGCCGGAATCGTCGGCGGCGCCATCATTCTCGTCTTCGGCGTCTTCTCGACGGGGCTGATGCGCTTTCCGTGGCTTGAGCGCGAGCTTCGCCTGCAGGTCCCGATCGAAGGCGGGCGGCCGGTTGGTGCCTATCTGCTGGGCCTCGCCTTCGCCTTCGGCTGGACGCCCTGCATCGGGCCGGTTCTCGGCGCCATCCTGACCGTCAGCGCGACGTCGGCCTCGGCGTCAAGCGGCATCGCCCTGCTGAGCGTCTATTCGCTTGGGCTGGCGATCCCCTTCCTCCTGACGGCGCTCTTCGCCGACGGCATAACGGCGCATCTGCGCCGGATGCGTGGTGCGGGGCGCGGCCTTCAGATATTGGCGGGCGGCACCATGATCCTGATGGGTCTCGCCATGATGTCTGGCCAGCTCTCCACCATGGCGTTCTGGCTTCTCGAAACCTTCCCTTTCCTCGCGAAAATCGGATGAAAGGTATGCCTTCCATATGACCAACAACGACATCACCGCCAGCGGACACGATCGCTGGCTCTATCTCTTCGTCGCCTGGATCATCGCAGTCGCGGCAAGCCTTGGCGCGCTCTTCATGGGCGAGGTCGTCGGCCAGGCTCCCTGCAGCCTGTGCTGGCATCAGCGCGCCTTCATGTTCCCGCTCGCGATCTTGCTCGGGGTGGCGAGCTTCAGGTCAGACGCTGGCGCCTGGCGCTACGCGCTTCCCCTGGCCGCCATTGGCATGGCGATCGCCGGGTTCCACAGCCTGCTCTACGCCGGTTTCATCCCGGAGGGCATCCAGCCCTGCTCGCAGGGACCCTCTTGCGCCAGCGCCGACATGACGATCCTGGGCATGCTGCCATTGCCATACCTGTCTCTCGCGGCTTTCGCCGTCATCGCCATCGCGCTCATCGGCTCCAGACCAAAGGCCGCGTCATGAACCGCCGTGCCATCGTCGTCCTCACCGGTATCTCCGCCCTGGCGATCTTTGCCGGCGCGACCATCTTCCATCAAAACGAGCAGACCAAACGGGCGCGTGCCATCGCCGCCTCGCGCTCAGAGGCGCTGGTCCGCGATCATTCGCCAATCATCGGCCCCGTGAACGCGCCCGTCACGATCGTCGAGTTCTTCGATCCGTCCTGCGAGGCCTGCCGCGCCTTCTACCCGCCGCTCAAGCAGATCCTGGGGCTGTTCCCGAACGAGGCGCGGCTCATCATCCGCTACGCGGCGTTCCACGAGGGATCAGACGCAGCAGTCAAGATTCTTGAGGCGGCACGGCTTCAAGGCAAGTTCGAGCCCGTCCTCGCGGCGCTGCTGGAGTTCCAGCCGGAATGGGCGGATCACGACAAGCCCGACCTCGACAAGGCGTGGTCGCGGGCGAAGGACGCCGGTCTCGACATCGAGCTGGGCAAGCGCGACGCCGCCCGGCCGGAGTTCCAAGCGACCCTTGACAGAGATGGCGCCGATGCCAAAGCGCTTGAGGTGACCCGAACGCCGACGTTCTTCGTGAACGGTCAGCCCCTTACGGAATTCGGCCCGCGCCCGCTTTACGAGATGGTCAAGCGCGAGGTCGAGAAGGCGCGGAAGTAGAATAAAATATCGCAGCGCCCGCAAGTTAAGCCCCGACAGGTAATTTCATGCTCGCAGCATCCGTATCCCGCTCCTTAGCAAGAGCGCGCGGAGGACCAACAAGGCATTGCCCTGCCTCTGTACAGGCAGCCCTCCCACGTTGCAGCTGATCGGAGCCTTAGCGAAAGCCTAACGGGCCCCTGGCGATGAAACTAGCGGTTGAAACGCTTCCCTAAGATCGCACTGCTATGCCGGACCCGGGCGAATGCGGAGCATCGCAAAATGAGCCAGATCGAGGCGGACCGAGTCGGGTATCTGGGCGGGCCCAAAACAGGCTCGGGCCGGGATGCGGTCGCTCATCCCCTGGAAGGCCTGGAAGCTTCCGGCGCGCTGGCGACGATCGCCCGGGCGAGGGCCCGCTGCGGCGAGCCGGGATCGGGCGCCCTGTTTGAGCTGATCGGCTGGGTCGAGGGCTATCTGATGGCCGCCCATCCCGATCTCGGGCGAACCGGCGCCGTCTGCCCCTTCACCCGACAGGCGGCCAGGCTCGACACCGTCCGTCTCGGCATCTGCGAGGCGGGGCCCGGCGACGAGGAGGCGGCGTTCGCGCTGATCCGCGCAAGTTTCCAGGCGCTGGAGGCGATCCCGGCCAAGCCCGCCATGGCGCATTTCCGCACGATTATCATCGGTTTCCCGGCCTGTGGCGGCGAGGACGGCATCGCCATGCTCCGGCGCATCCAAGACCGGCACAAATTCTATTCGCTGTCACGCAACCGGATGATCGGCCTGATGCATGCGACATCCGACGCGCCGGGCCTGTGGAATCCCGATTTCCGACCGCTGCGCGCGCCCCTGCCCGTCCTCGCCATCCGCCACATGGTCGAGCAGGACGCCCCTTTCGCGATCCGCCACCCGCTGCTGCTGCTGCCCTATCTGGTGCGCTTCCCGCTTGCGGGGCTGAAGCGCCTCTACGCGCATCTGCGCGCCGGCCGCTGACGCGTGACACTGACCGTCAACCTTCGCAGCGAGATGGGCCCGCCGGGAGCGGCCCCTGTCCAGGCCGAAGGCCTGCGGCGCGACGATGCCGTCACGGTCTCGGTCGTGACGACGCCGGCGGGGTTCCTGGCCTTGCAGGACGCGTGGGACGGGCTGTTTTCGCGCGCCGCCCTGCCGCATCAGGTGTTCCAGGGCCATGTTGTGCTGCGGCACTGGCTGCGGCATTATCTCGATCCAGGTACGAGCCTGTGCATCGTCACCGGCTGGCGGGCCGGGCGGCTGGTTATGGCTTGGCCGATGGTCCGCCAGCGCCGCTTCGGCCTTGTGAGCCTGCGTTTCATGGGCGTGCCGGTGGCGCAGTTCAGCGACGTATTGATCGAGGGGCCCGACGAGGACGGGGTTCTGATGCGGGCTGGTTGGGACTGCCTGCGGCGGCTCGGCGCCGATCTCATGGAGCTGCGCAAGCTGCGCGCCGATTCGGCCTTGATGCGCTCGGGTCTGATCGTCGGCGCCGTGCTGCGCGAGCGGCTTGAGGCGCCTTTCGCCGATCTCGCCCGTCGGGTCGGGGCCGAGGGACCCAGCCACGCCTATGCGGCCCGCGACCGCTCGAATCACCGGCGCCGACTGCGCAGGCTCCGTGAGCACGGTGCGATCGGATTCTCGATGGAGCATCCCGGGCCTGAAGCCGCACGGCTCGCCGTGGCGGCGATCTCGATGAAGCAGGCGGCGCTGCTGCGCCATGGCGCGGTAGCTCCAACGATCGCGGATCCACGCTTTGTAGCGTTCTTCCGGGATCTCGCCGGCGATGCCGAGGGCGGATCGCCGCTGCGCATCGCCGCGATCCTATGCGACGGCGCGCCGATCGGGATCGACATCTCTCTCGACTGCAAGGGCACGAGTTTCGGACACGTCATTGCCACGCATCCTAGCCATGAGCGCGGTGGGGTCGGCGGGCAGCTGGTGCATCACAGCTTCGCTTGTGCCAAAAGCCGCGGCAATGCGGTCTTCGACCTGCTGGCCCCGGCCGACGCCTATAAGCACGAGCATGCCGACGGCCTGACGGCGGTTAGCGATCTGGTGCTACCGCTGTCGAGGATGGGTCGGCTAACGGTGAGATCGGGCCTAGTGAAATGGCGGCACCTCCTAAAGCGAGCCCTGCAAAGCTTGCCGCAGCCGGTGACCCGAAGGCTGGCGGCCTGGGCAAACAGCGGCAAAGGCGAAGTGCCACTTTAGTCGCACGCTCGATCCAGCGTGATTGTGTTGCATTTCAGTAGCAAACGGCACCTTAAGTGCAGTCATCGACCCGCGAGCTTAAGGCGACAGTGATCGAGAATCACTTTAGCTATCGTACGGTCATACTCGGCCTTTGGCAAAAATCAGAAAAACGATCGGCGCCTATTGTTACAAATTATTACCGCCCGGAACGAATTCTAAAGACCGACGTATATCAGAGTGCATGGGATCATTGTCGGCGTTGCGGCACAAAAATCGTCGTATTGATCGATGAATTCTCCATGTCAGCCATTCTGATCTGAATGTTGTCATCAGAATGCGCGTAGCCGGCGCGTCCAATCATTCAACCGCGCCTCCCCGTCCGACGCTTCAATCAACCAAGGGATTTCCGACCATGGTCCGCCTTACACTTATTTCGATATCATCCGCACTTGCCATCACCGCTGCTGTTGCCCAGCCGGCTACCAAGCCGGCCATGGATCCCGGCATGCACATGAAAATGATGCAACCTGCCGCATCGGATTCCGCCTCGACCAAGGGTTACAAGGAATCGATGATGGGCATGATGCAATCGATGCCGATGACGTTTACCGGCGACGCGGACATCGATTTCATGACGCAGATGAAAGGTCACCATCAGGGCGCGATCGCCATGGCGAGGGTCGAACTCGCGCACGGCAAGGATCCCGAGGCCAAGAAGCTCGCGACTGAGATCGTCGCGGCTCAGGAAAAGGAAATCGCGATGATCGACAAATGGCTGAAGTCTAAGGGGAAGTGACCCAGGGGCCGATCTAGCCGTCGAGGTGATCGTTCTGCCACATCACCGGCAGGGTATCTCAGTGAGGTACCCTGCTGGTCGCCTGATGTACGCCGCCCTATTGCAACCGGGGCCCAGGCCCTTGGGCAGCCCTTGATCCGACTTTCCGGCCAATGAGCGGTAAATC
>LNFM01013699.1_pt1 | contig 10244 bp, 12 predicted proteins | sample 596031 | NCBI WGS metagenome assembly LNFM01 (sample SAMN04254537, study PRJNA301005) | activated carbon metagenome | isolation source: dual media filters at the Ann Arbor, Michigan drinking water treatment plant | place: USA: Ann Arbor | reverse complement strand
CTTGCCGCTGAAGCTGCGATGCGGCGGCATGAACACCAGCAGACGTTGGGCTGACTTTTCCTTCATTCGATGCCTCAAAGCTCTCGCTGCCACAAGACCCGCACCGGCAACTGCGCCGTGTCAGCGCGCCGCACCAGCGCTTCCATCCGCGTGCTGGCCCGGTCCAGTCGCACCTGGCCGCGCACGATGAAATAGCGCGAGCTGACCGCGATGCGCACGTCCGACGGTTCACCTTCGATACGGTACCGGTCAAGCCGGCCGTCGCCAGTAATGATGAAGTAGGACCGGTCCCGTTGCGCCACGATTGCCTTGGCGTCGGTCAAGGACATGGCGGGAAAACGGGCGGCGATCACCTCTTCGCGCGCCGTATTGATGTTCACCGGCGTCGCCTGGTCGAGCACCACGATATACGGCGCCAGCTTGGCGGCATGCGCCGGATCGATCCCCGGCACGGCCAGCAGGTCATCGGGCAGCACCAGCGGGATCGGGCGCGGCTCGCGCGGCTGCGTGCTGCGGTCGGCGTCGGCGGCCGGTGCCGGCATTAACGCCGCCTGCATCTGTACCGCGATGAGATCGGCGATCGCCTCGGGCAGCCCCAGCAGGCTGCACAGCTTGCGCAGCGAGGTCCGCTCGAACTCGTCGATCTCGAAGTTGTCGCTGCGCACCAGGTTGCGCAGGTTCAGGCGCGACTGCGCATCTTCGATCGCGCCGGACATGGTGGCGCGCGATGCCAGCGCGGAGGTTTCGCCGAGTTGGTCCAGGCGCGTCTCGGCCAAACCTTTGGCCCAGGGTTCGTCGAGGTTGTCGGTCTGGTTGCGCTGGTCGTCGCGCAAGATCGCGCGCGCCCAGTCGAGCGCGCCGCGCAGCAACAGCCGGCTTTGGGTGACGAGCTGCTGGTTCTCGATCGTGCGCAACAGCACGAACTGGTTCCAAAAGAGGCCCGACACGATCAGCGTGGCCAGCGTCGCGATAAAAAGTGCCATCAGCACCGCCGCACCGCGCTGGCGATGCAGGCGCGCGGGCGTGCTCGCGCCGCGTCCGACCGCTGTCGATCGTGGGGAGCCGTGGCAAGGTAGGGGATGCATCGTCAGCCCACCAGCAGCACGCGCTTGAAGCTGCGGCCGTCCGTGCGCTCGATCGTGATCTCGATGCCCTGCGGCACCTGCACCTGGGCACCGGGCGGTGCCACGGTCGGCGGTTCAGCGGCGCCTGCTACCAACGGATCGACCCAGGCGACGTCGCGCCACAGGCGGATGCGGATGGAAGCGACATCGCCGAGCAGGCGGGCGCTGGACAACTGCTCGGCTTCCGGCGCCTCGAAGGTGCGGCGCGGCGGCGATACCTGACGAATGAGAACGCCGTCACCGACCCGCCAGAACACCGTCTGCACCGACGTCGGGGCAACCACTGTGGTGGGTGCGATGCGCAGGATCTCCAGAACTGGCCCCTGCGAACTGGCGCGCACGCTGACCGGGCTGACGCGCAGGTTGAAGACGGCGGGCGTGGTGACCTGGGCCAGGTCGCGTTCGAGTTGGCCAAAGGTGGTGAGAATCGCGCGCACCTCGTTGCCTTCCGGTTCCAGGCGCTCGCGGATCGCCAGCAGCGAATCGAGGCCACGCCACGAGATCATCGAGACGATCGCCAGCACCGAAATGGCCACCAGCAGCTCAAGCAGCGTGAAGCCGCGCCGCGCGTTGCGACGAGACCAGCGATCGGCCGGGGTGAAGGCGGGCGTGCGCGTCATTGGGTGGTCGGCAGGACCGTCATGATCTCGGCGTACTGCCGGCGCGAGTCCTGATCCGCGCGCGACACCCGCAACTCGACCCGCCGGAAGAACGGATTGGGTGTGGAGCGGATGATCTGTTCGCAGGAAAAGGTGGTGCCGCCCTCGGCGCAGTCGGTGGTCGTCTGTCCGACTTCCAGCCGCTGGCGCGCCAGGCGCAGCTCGATCAGGCGGTTCTCGGCGGCCAGCGTAGCGAGCAGGCGGTAGCGCGTGTCCTCCGCTGTGGCGATCAGCGTCATTGCGCCGCGCATTGCGGCAGCCAGCGCGACGCCGATGATCACCAGCGCCACCAGCACCTCGAGGAGGGTGAAGCCGCGTGCGCGCGGCGGCTGGCCGGCGCGGCGGTCAGCGGACGGCGACATTGCTGCGCCCGGTTTCGTCGAACGCCACGCTGGCGGCGGCGATGTCATTGGTCAGTTCCAGGCGCCAGCGCGGCTGCACCCATTCGCGCACGATTGGCACCCGCACGGGCGGCGCGCCGGGCCCGAGCACGACCTGCGACGCCGTGGTGTCATTGGCCGCCTCGTAGACCGCCAGGCGTCCGAGCGGTCGTTCCCAGGTGCGCTCGCGCAGCAGGTCATCGCCGGTGATCAGCCGCCGTTCGCCATCGACCTGGGTGACGAACCGGTAGCCGACGAGATCACCTTCCCAGACGATGGTCTCCTGGCGAATGCGCGACTCGTCGGCGGCGATGGCGAACAGTTGCCCGATGCGCGCCGCCTCGCGCTGCAACTGCTGGCGCGGATCGGGCGTGACGCTGATGGTGACGATCGACACCAGGATGCCCGCCAGCACGATGACGACGAGCATCTCCAGCAGCGTGAAGCCGCGGCAGGGCGATCTGACATGTGAAGCATGAGTCATCATCGGCGCCGATTTCACCTTGCTTGCGGTTGCTCTGTCTGCCCGATGCTGCGCCTGCGGGCGGTACGGTCACTGGCGCCTACAGGCTCCAGGAACCGATCTCGGCGTCCGGACCTTCGCCGCCCGACTGGCCATCGCGGCCGAAGCTGAAGACATCGATTTCGCCGCGCAGGCCCGGGCTCAGGTACTGATACTCGTGGCCCCATGGGTCCTTGGGCACCGAGCTGCGCTCGAGATATCCGCCCTGCTTCCAGTTGTTGGCCAGCGGCTCGGCGGTGGGCCGTTCGATCAGCGCGCGCAGGCCCTGCTCGGTGGTCGGATAGCGGCTGTTGTCGAGCCGGTAGAGTTTGAGCGCGCCCATGATCTGCGCGATGTCCTGCTTGGCAGCGGCGATCCGCGCGTCATCGGTGCGACCGACCACGCGTGGCACGATCAGCGCGGCGAGGATGCCGAGGATCGTGATCACGACCATGATCTCGATCAGCGTGAAGCCGCGCGCGCGGCGGGCTGGGAAGGGTGACCTGTGGGCTTGCTGGACTGGCGTCATGGGCGTCGGCTGCTGAGAAGGAATCGAATCGAGGTTGCGCGCGGAAATACTTGAAAGACAAGCGTTTTTACCGGCTGCGCCAACCCGGACGGGCATAATATCAACCGCGCGTGGCGCTGCGGGCAGCCCGTTCGGGCGATCCACCTGCCGCGCGGGAGCTTCGGCTCATGCGTCGGGATGGCCGCTGATCCTGATCATGCGCCGGCCTGATCAGCCGTAACGCGGGCAAGATCTGCGAAGCAACAACTTAGCTGGCAATCCACACTACCGACCGGGCGTCCTGGGTCACGTGCATGGCGAACAAGATCACTTCCAGCCTCATCCATATCGCAATGCTCGCGGTGGTGTGCGCCATTGGCGCCTATTGGGGCGTTCGGATCCTCACGCCGCAGCCGACGGCGGCACCGCCGCCCCTGGCTGCGCCGCCGCCACGGTCGCCTGACCCGACGCTGGCGGCTCGCATGTTCGGCCTGGTGCAGCAGGCGCAGGCGCGGGTCGCCGCCAACATTCAGGTCGCTGGCATCTTCGCTGCGGGTGAGCAATCCGCCGCAGTGTTGACCATCGATGGCAAGCCGCCACGGGTGTTTGTCCTCGGCCAGGAAGTCACGGCCGGGAATCGCCTGGCTGAAGTGACAGCCGAGCATGTCGTGCTCGAGACGCAAGGTGGCCGGCAGGAATTGCGAGTGCCGCCGCCGCGACCTGTGGCCAGTCTGGCCAATGGCGCACCGGCACGCGCCTACGTGATGGATGGCAACACGCTGTCGCCCTCGGGAACTGGCGCGCCGCCGGGCGCTGGCTCGGCGCCGGTCATACAGCCTGCGCCGCAACCGGCGGCGCAGCCCGGCGTCCCTCTGCGGGCACCAAGCGACGCCGTTGTCCCGGGGCAGCCCCCGCCGCCTCCGCCAGGAAGCCAGTCTGCAAAGCAGGACGATTAGCGGGTCAGGACCGGTCGCCCGTCGTGGCGTCTGGATCGAGCGGATTGGGCGGATACGTCAGTTCGCCCCGCAGGCGGGCGTTCAGTGGCAGGGTGTCGAGTGCCGCAAGGCGCGTGTAGAGCTGCGTGAAGTCGGGTGCGGTCGCGTCGAACAGCTGGGCAAAGCTGCGGATCACGAAGTAGGTCTCCTGGTAGTCGTCGATCCGGTAGGGCGTTCTCATCACGCGCTCGAGGTCGAACCCGAGCCGCTGCGGCGTGTGACTGGTCAATGCATGCACCGTCTCGCCGCCCGATGACAGGATGCCGGCGCCGTACACCCGCAAGCCGTCCGGAGTCGTGAGCAGTCCGAACTCCACCGTGTACCAGTACAGGCGCGCGAGGTACTCAAGGGCATTGAGCCCTTCGGCCTTCAGGCCGCCGGCGCCGAACGCCTGCATGTAGTCCGCGAACACCGGGTTGAACAGCAGCGGCACATGGCCGAAAAGGTCGTGAAATACGTCAGGTTCGACGATGTAGTCGAACTCGTGAGGCTCGCGCAGCCACACCGTCACCGGAAAACGCCGGTTCGCCAGCAGCGAGAAGAACGGGCGTTCAGGGATCAGGCCGGGAACCGCGACGATCTCCCACCCGGTCGCGCGGCGCAGTTTTCGGCTGATCTCCTCGAAGCGCGGTATCCGGGTCTCCATGCCCAGTCGCGCCAGCGCGTGAATGAACTCGTCACAGGCATGCCCCGGCATCTGCCGGATCTGCCGCTGAAACAGGCGTTCGAACAGCGCGTGCTGCTCGACAGAGATGGCCCCCCAATCCTGGTCGCAGGTGTAGTCGTCCGCTGCGATGGCGTAGTTACCGCGAGGCGGGCGATCACTGCTGCCGTAGACGACCGGTTGCACCGCCACAATCGCCTCTCAGACCGTGATGTCTGCCGGTTTCAACACGCCTCGCCTGATCTGGTCGAGTTCGATCGACTCGAACAGCGCGCGGAAATTGCCTTCGCCGAAGCCCTCGTCCCCTTTGCGCTGGATGATCTCGAAAAAGATCGGACCGATCACGGTCTTGGTGAAGATCTGCAGCAGAAGTTCGTTGGGCGCGCCCTGATGGGTCGCGCCGTCGATCAAGATGCGCAGGCGCCTCAGTTCAGCAGCGTCTTCGCCATGATTCGGCAGTCGCTGGTCGAGCAGGTCGAAGTACGTTTCGATGGTGTCCTGAAAAGAGACGCCATTGGACTGCATGCGCTCGACCGTGCGGTAAATGTCCTGGGTACCGAGCGCAACATGCTGGATGCCTTCGCCGTGGTACTGGTCGAGGTACTCGGCGATCTGGCTCTTGTCGTCCGAGCTCTCGTTGATCGGGATACGGATCTTCCCGCAGGGGCTTGTCATCGCCTTCGACTTGAGTCCGGTCAGCTTGCCCTCGATGTCGAAGTAGCGAACCTCGCGGAAGTTGAACAGCCGCTCGTAGAACTCGGCCCACTCTTTCATGCGGCCCCGATGCACGTTGTGAGTGAGGTGGTCGAGCGTGGTCAGGCCGAATCCCGCCGGCACCAGTTCGGCGCCGGGCAACGCGACGAAGTCGACGTCATAGATGCTGATGTCGCCAATGACGCCGGGCGCCGCTGCGCCTTTGCCGCGCCAGCGATCCACGAAGTAGATGACGCTGTCACCGATCCCCTTGATCGCGGGGATGTTCAGCTCCATCGGCCCGCTTTTCGAGTCAAAGCCCCAGGCACCGAGTTCGATTGCGCGTCGATAGGCGTAGGCAGCGTCGTCCACACGGAATGCGATGGCGCAGATCGAGGGGCCGTGCAGGCGAGCAAAGCGCTGGGCGAAGGAGTCCGGTTCGCCGTTGATGATGAAGTTGATTTCGCCTTGCCGATACAGCGTCACGTTCTTGTGCCGGTGACGGGCAATAGCGACGAAGCCCATGCTCTCGAACAGGCGGCCAAGCGCAACTGGATCAGGTGCCGCGTACTCGATGAACTCGAAGCCGTCGGTTCCCATCGGGTTGTCCCAAGGCGTGAACTTCATGGCGCTGTCTCCTTCGTGTTACGGCGCTGGTGGCAAGCGCAATGTCTGCGAAGTATCTGCCAAGGGGTAGCGCAGAAAATTGCGAAAAGCGACCTTAGGGTCGGCTGTTGCGCAATAATTTGCCGGTCACATTACTGAACTGAGCAATGACATGCCTGCCGTCGCGCTCGACCGTACCGACTTGCGCATCCTCGATATCCTGCAGCACGACGGTCGGCTGTCGAATCAGGAGATCGCCGAGCGGGTGTCGCTATCGCCGTCGCCCTGCCTGCGTCGCATCCGGCGGCTCGAGGAACTGGGCGTGATCCGCCAGTACGTCGCGCTGGTTGATCCCCGGCGCATCGGCCTAGGAATGCTGGCCTACGTCACAGTCAAGCTGGAGAAACGCGGGAAGATGCCCATGGAGGAGTTCCGGGCGCGTGTTCAGACTTGGCCGGAAGTGCTGGCCTGCTACGCGATGACCGGCGACATGGACTACCTGCTGCGCGTGCACGTCGAAGATCTCGAACATTTCTCGCGACTCGTCATGACCCAGCTTCTGAAGCAGCCCGGTGTCGTGGACGTGAAGTCGAGCTTTGCGCTCGATCGCATCAAGGAAACGACTGCGCTGCCGTTGAAGCATCTGACCGGCACTTGAAGGCGACCAAGTCGTACCCAGATGCCATTCATATAGGAGGAGTGTCGCCTGATGACACCATCGCCGAATCGTATTCGACCACCCGAACGGCCTCCTGGAGGACCGCGCAACCCGACGCAGCCAACACAGGGCGAAAGGGTCTGGCGCAACTCGTTCTTCTACTTCAGTGCATTGATGGGTGCGCTTGCACTTGTCGACTTCAGTGCTGGGCGATTCGCACAGGGCTTAGGCGACGCCGGCATCGCCTGCCTCATGCTGTCCTTGATGACGCAGTTCCCCTTCGTGCGGGCCGTGCTTGAACGGGGCAGCAGCAGCGCTTCCGACAAGTCCGGTGAAGCGCTGCAACGCGAGGCGGAGCGGCTGCGTGCAGAGAACCCGTGGGTCGAGCGGTTGAGCAACCTTGGCTGGATTCTCCTGCTCTGTTCGCTGTTCCTGCGCGTCACCGGAATGGAATAGGCAAGCCGTCAGCGCTGTTGGTCAGGCTCCGTCGTCAAGGGCTGGGCCATCCTTCCGTGCGGCTGCATAGCGTTGTGGTGGTCGCTTACCGGCTGATCTGCCGTTTCTGCATTCCGTCGCAGCCACCTTCCAGCGCCTTGCGCTTGATCCTAGAGTTCCAACTGACCGCATCGAGCGGACGGTTTGGGCGAGGAAGAGCGGGCGACCGCGAGGAACCAACGAATGAGCGAGAGCGGACAGTCGCCGCCCGATGGCGAGGCTCGTAAAGGCCTGCCGCCGCAGCCTGATGCGGAAGGTGGCAGTCGGCGTGGCCGTGCGGCTGGCGTACTGCGCCGCGTTGCGCGCGATGTCGGTTCGGGCGCGCGCGCCTCTGCACCGGTACTCAAGCAAGCAGGCGGCCGACTGGGTGATTGGCTAGCCCAGGTCGGCTGGGGAAAGTTCTTCTTGCTGGCGATCTTGTTGCTGATGTTCGGTGGCCTGTTGTCTTCTGCCCTGTTCGAGCGTCAGCCGGCCGTCGTTGTCGACCATGGGGGAGAAACCGAAGTGACTGTTTCGGTCGACGTCTCCGGCGACGGCGTGCGTATTGCGCCAGGGCGCGCCGGCGCTGTGCCGAAGCCACCACGCCCCCCGGTTCCGCCCGTTTCACCGAGTGCTCCCTCCGCGCCTGATGCGTCGGTAGCGCCTGGTGGTGTGGTGGTTGACGAGAACGGTGTGCGGATCCTGGCCAACAAGGACGGTCGGCAGGTCGCGATCCAGATTGACGGCAAGGGCATCAGGATCAGCGAAGCGGGCGCTGCACCGGGCGCGCGTCGTGAAGACGGCGCCGTCGTGATCGACGCCGACGTCTCAGGCGATCCGGAAAAACTCGCCGAGGCGATCGAAGGCGCGCGCAGCAAGATCGAGGAGATCGTCAGCGACCAGGTCAAGCAACAGGTTGCCCGCCGAACCCGCGTCTACCAGGAGAAGTCGAGCGACTGGTTCATGAGCTTCATCGCGTTGCTGATCCTAACCGGCATCATCATGAAGATTGTTCTTGGCTCCAAGCGCAAAGCCGAAGTGCGCGCTCAGGCGGCAACTGCAACTGCGGCCGAAGAGGGCTTGAAGCGTCAACTTGCCGAAGCGCAACTGAAGATGATGCAGGCGCAGGTGGAGCCGCACTTCCTCTTCAATACGCTCGCGTCGGTGGACTATCTCATCGAGACGGATCCTTCGCGCGCATCCACCATGCAGAAGAACCTCATTCAGTACCTGCGTGCCGCGCTGCCACAAATGCGAGAAGGTTCGACCACGCTCGGCAAGGAGGTATCGCTGTGCCGTGCTTATCTCGAGATTCTCAAGGTTCGGATGGAAGATCGACTGCAGTTCGCCATCACGGTGCCGCAAGGGCTCTCCTCGGCACGGTTTCCGCCGATGATGCTGCAGTCCCTGGTGGAGAACGCGATCAAGCATGGCCTCGAACCCAAGCCCGAAGGCGGGTCGTTGACGCTCACCGCCAATGTGTCTCACGGCCTGCTGCGCGTGACGGTCGCCGATACAGGCCTTGGTTTCGGAGGCGCCACGACCGCCGGCACCGGCGTGGGGCTGGGCAATGTGCGTGAGCGTCTGGTGGCGTTGTACGGCGGTCAGGCGCGCTTGTTGGTCGAAGCGAACACGCCTTCCGGGACCATCGCGACGATCGAAGTGCCGTACGTCCTCGACAGCAGCGCTACCCCTGCGGGCTCCGGTCCGATCCCGCGGCCGGCCTAACGCCGGGCGGCTGGAGTTCGCCCCGGTCCGGTCGTGGCCCGTCTGACCGCTTTGTGACTTCCGCCCCGCGCTAGCATTCGACACATGTCCACCGTAAAAGCCGTCATCGCCGACGACGAACGCCTGATGCGCGATCAGTTGCGCGCTCGGTTGGCCGAGGTCTGGCCGGACCTGACGGTCGTTGCCGAGGCTCGCAATGGTGATGAAGCTGTTGCGGCCGTGGCCGAACATCGGCCGGACTTGATCTTTCTGGATATCCGGATGCCGGGCAAGACCGGGGTCGAGGCAGCGCGCGAGATCGGGGATGCCTGCCATGTCGTCTTCATCACCGCTTACAGCGAGTACGCAGTCGAGGCGTTCGAGCAAGGTGCAGTCGACTACGTACTCAAGCCGGCCGAGCGCGATCGACTCGAGCTGACTGTGGCGCGTCTGAAGAAGCGGATGGGAACCCGTCCTGCCGACATCAGCGGGCTGCTGGAGCGACTCGCAGCCAAGCTTGATACACCGGGGGGCGGGCCGGCTCCGGTTGGATCAGGTCCGCAATACCTGCAGTGGATTCAGGCCTCCATGGGCCAGCAGATTCGTCTCATTGCAGTAGAAGACGTGCTCTTTTTCACCTCTGACGAGAAGTACACCCGCGTCCAGGCGAACGGTTTTGAGGCATTGATTCGCAAGCCGATCAAGGAGTTGGTGGATGAACTCGATCCAGATCAGTTCTGGCAGATCCACCGTGCAACGATCGTCAACGTCAAGGCCATTGCTGGCATCACACGAGATTTCCGTGGCCGCCAACTCGTGCAGTTGAAGAACCACTCCGAGAAGCTTGAAGTCAGCCGCAATTACACGCACCTGTTCAAGCAGATGTAGCGTGGCTTCGGCGCGCCGCTCGCTCTCGAGCCGGCTCTGCTGAGAGCCCCCGGTCCTTACTCCTTCGTAGCTGGTTTGACAAGCGCAGGGGCGCCCACCATAATTTGCGGTTCTCCGCCTGGAGGGGTGCCCGAGTGGCTAAAGGGGGCAGACTGTAAATCTGTTGGCTTACGCCTACGTTGGTTCGAATCCAACCTCCTCCACCAAGCCCGCTTATCGAGGCGCGTGTGGTCGGCGTGTTTGAGGCAGTTTTGGTGGTGGGGAGCGTTGGGGTTTTAGCGGGCGAAGCGACGGCGGCGTCCGGCAGGCGGGTGTAGCTCAATGGTAGAGCTGAAGCCTTCCAAGCTTAAGACGAGGGTTCGATTCCCTTCACCCGCTCCAGATTT
>LNFM01022843.1_pt1 | contig 10245 bp, 11 predicted proteins | sample 596031 | NCBI WGS metagenome assembly LNFM01 (sample SAMN04254537, study PRJNA301005) | activated carbon metagenome | isolation source: dual media filters at the Ann Arbor, Michigan drinking water treatment plant | place: USA: Ann Arbor | reverse complement strand
ATGTCATCTAACTGTCACAACCGATTCACGGCCACGCAACGGCCTCCATACACAATCTGCTGCGTGTCGTGCAATCGCGCCCGACAGATTTAGTACCGGTCGAGATTTATCCACATGACCGTGACCTCATGACAGTTATCGAGCGTCATCCACCTGCCCGACATCGCGCCATCTTCCTGTCCGACATCCATCTCGGAACGCGCGGATGCCAGGCCGAGCTGTTGCTCGACTTCCTCAAGAAGAACGAGAGCGAGCATCTGTTCCTGGTCGGCGACATCGTCGACGGCTGGCGCCTGAAACGCTGGTGGTACTGGCCGCGAACCCACAACGACGTGGTGCAGAAGATCATGCGCAAGGCGCGCAAGGGCACCAACGTGGTCTATATCCCCGGCAACCACGACGAGGCCGCGCGGCAATACTGCCAGCTCACCTTCGGCGACGTGCGGGTCGAGGACGAGGTGATCTACGAGACACCCGAGGGCCGCAAGCTGCTGATCATCCACGGCGACCAGTTCGACGGCGTCGTCCGCTATGCGCGCTGGCTCGCCATCACCGGCGACTGGGCCTATTCCGCGGCGCTCCGCCTCAACACCTGGTTCAATTGGGGCCGCCGCCGGCTCGGCCTGCCCTATTGGTCGCTGTCGGCGTTCCTGAAGCACAAGGTCAAGAACGCCGTCCAGTTCATCGCCAACTTCGAGCATGCCGTGGCTAACGAGGCCCGCCGGCGCGGCGTCGACGGCGTGGTCTGCGGCCACATCCATCATGCCGAGATCCGCGACATCGACGGCATCCTCTACTGCAACGACGGCGACTGGGTCGAGAGCTGCACTGCCCTGGTCGAGGATTTCGAGGGCCGGCTGCGCATCGTGCGCTGGGCCGAGGAGAGCGCGCGCCAATCTTCCAGGCTGCCGGCGCGGCTGGCGCCCATCCAGTTGGCGGCGGAGTAGACCGGTTGCGCATCGCCATCGTCTCCGACGCCTGGCGCCCGCAGATCAACGGCGTCGTCCGCACCGTCGAGACGGTCTCGCAGATCCTGGGCGCCGAGGGCCACGAGGTGGAGGTCTTCGGGCCCGACCGCTTCCACACCCTGCCCTGCCCGACCTATCCCGAGATCCGTCTCTCGCTGTTCCCCTCGGGGCGCCTGGCCCACATGCTAAAACTGTTCGCGCCCGACGCGATCCATGTGGTGACCGAAGGGCCGCTCGGCTGGGCCGCGCGGGCCTTCTGCCTGAAGCGCGGCATTCCCTTCACCTCGGCCTATCACACACGCTTCCCCGAGTACGTGCACGCCCGCATCCGCCTGCCGATCTCGTGGAGCTACGCCTTCGTCCGGCGCTTCCATGCGCCGTCGGCGGGCGTGCTGGTCGTGGCGCAGACGATCCGCGATGAGCTGGCGGCGCAGGGCTTCAAGAACCTCGTGCCGTGGTCGCGCGGCGTCGACATCACGGCCTTCAAGCCACGCCTCAGGGATGCGCACGAGGGTGAGCGACCGATCTGGCTCTATGCCGGCCGTGTCGCCATCGAGAAGAACATAAAAGCCTTCCTCGATCTCGACCTGCCCGGCACCAAGTGGGTGGTGGGCGGTGGCCCGCAGCTCGCCGAGCTCAAGCGTCGTTACGGCCAAGACAAGGGCATAAAATTCTTCGGCGCCGTCGGCACGGAAGAGCTGTCGATGCGCTATGCCCAAGCCGACTGCTTCGTCTTCCCCAGTCGCACCGACACGTTCGGCCTGGTCATGGTCGAGGCGCTGGCGTCGGGCGTGCCGGTGGCGGGCTACCCCGTGCCTGGCCCGCTCGATGTCGTCACAGTGCCCGGGGTGGGCGCCGTGAGCGAAGACCTGCGCGCCGCCTGTCTCGCGGCCGTCACCGGCGATCCAGCGGCCTGCCGACGCCACGCCGAGACCTTCACCTGGGCCAAATGCGCCCAGCAGTTCCTGGCCAACCTGCGCCAGATCCCGCGCAGCGTCTGGCAGCCGCTCAAGGGCCGCGTCATGCCCGACGCGGCCGCGTCCTGACAAGGCGCCGCCGGCGCTCAGGGCAGGTGCATCAGGGCGCGGCCCGCCCGGAGCACGGTGCCTTCACCGATGTCGTCGCAGAGGCTGAAGCCCTTCGGCGCAAACACGATGATCGTCGAGCCATGTTCGAACCAGCCGAGTTCCTCGCCCTTGCGGAAAGAGGCATCGCAATCGATCTCGGCGGCGCCGCGGTAGTTCATGTTCATGGTCACGTCGAGGAAATGCAGCCGGATGCTGGCGACGAGGATTGCCGCCACCGGCACCAGGCTCACGAGATGATCGGAACCGCGGAGCCGCGTGCGGATCACCGCGCGCTCGTTCTTGCAGAACAGCTCGGCGACGCGCTTGAGTGCGATCGGATTGACGTTCCAGGTATCGCCCGAGATGTAGGTCACGTGCTCGACCGTGCCGTCGGCGGGCGCGTGGAACCGATGGTACATGCTCGACGTCAGCCGGATCGTGACGTAGCGGCCGTCCCGGTAGGCATCGACCAGCGCCGGGTCGTGCAGCAGATCGCGCAGCGTGTAGGGAAACCCCTTGGCCTGGAGCAGCTCGGTGCCGGCGATCGTGCCGTGGGCGCCGACAATGCCGTCGCACGGACTGGCCAGAACCTGCGGATCGGGATCGAACGGCCGAGCCCCCGGTTTCAGTTCGCGCGTAAAGCAGGCGTGGAGGCTGTTGAAGCTATGCGACCTGGCCTCGCTGAGATCGAGATCGGCAAACAGGCGCCAGGTCGCGATCGACGCCCGCGCCACATGGGGATTCTCGATCCGGCTGAACCAGCCCATGAAGCGGGTCGCGAACCGGCGCGGAATGCGGTTCGTCAGCAGAAAGTTGACGTCTTCGTGCTGCAGCACCTTCGCGAGTTCGGAACGAATTGTCATTGCCTTCAGGGGAGCTAGGGAGAAACGATGGAAATCGAGTGGAACGTTTCCTCGGCAATCGGCCTCGTTTTCTGCGCCGTGCTGCTCGGCGTGCTGATCCTGAAGTTCAAGGCGCGGCTCGCCCTGTCGCGTGCCAAGCACCGGTCGCTGGGCGGGCATTCGCGCCTGTCACGTCGCATCGCCGGCCTGGTCCCCAACTACGCCTTCGACCAGGCGCGGTTCTTCTCTGCCGACGACGCCACGACGGAAGTCGCCGGCCGGCGGCGCGCCGAATTCGAACGCCTCTCGCGCCTCTTCCGGACGCGCTACCAGCGCACCCTGGAGCAGACGAAGGACGCGGCCCGGCACATCTCCGACCTGCAGTTCACCGAAGCCTACCGCGTCCCGTTCCAGTTCAGCCCGCTCGCGAAGGCGCAGTTCCCGATGGGCTCGTTTCTCGCCCAGTCGAGCGGCGTCATGGTCACCGACCTCGACGGCAATGCCTGCTACGACCTGACCGGGTCCTACGGCGTCAACCTGCTGGGCTACGACTTCTACAAGGCCTGCCTCGACCGCAGTGCCAGACGCGTCGATACCCTTGGACCTGTGCTGGGCTCCTACCCTTCGCTGGTCAGCGACAACGTCACCAGGCTGGCGCGCATCTCCGGCAAGGATGAAGTCTCGTTCCACATGTCGGGAACCGAGGCTGTTATGCAGGCCGTCCGCCTGGCGCGCTACCACACGCGGCGTTCCCATCTCGTCCGGCTCTGCGGCGCCTATCATGGCTGGTGGGGCGACGTGCAGCCCGGGGTGGGCAATCCTGTTCCCGCTCACGACACCTACACCCTCGCGGACATGTCGGAAGCCACGCTCAACGTGCTCCGCACCCGCACCGACATCGCCTGCGTGCTCGTCAATCCGTCGCAGGCCCTCTATCCCAACCACGCCGCGCCGGCCGATTCGACTCTGGTTCACAGCCGGCCGAACGCCAGCGTCGGTCGCGAAGCCTACGCGCGTTGTCGTGCTGATCTTCGACGAGGTCTTCGTCGGCTTCCGCCTCGCGCTGGGCGGCGCCCAGGAATATTTCGGCGTCGAGGCCGATCTCGTGACCTATGGAAAGACGGTGGGCGGCGGTCTGCCCGTCGGCGTCGTGTGCGGCCAGCACAAGTACATGAAACGCTTCCGCGACGATCGCCCGGCCGACGTCTGCTTCGCGCGCGGCACGTTCAATTCCCATCCCTATGTGATGGCGGCGATGAATGAATTCCTGCGCCATCTCGAGACGCCGGAGATGCAGGCGCTCTACCGCGATCTCGACGCCACCTGGGACCGGCGTACCGCCTCGCTCAACCGGCGGCTGGCCGAGCTCGGCATGCCGCTTCAGGTGGCGCACCTGTCGTCGATCTGGACGGTCTGCTACACGCGCTCCTCGCGCTACAACTGGATGTTCCAGTACTACCTCAGGGCCGAAGGACTGGCCTTGAGCTGGATTGGCACCGGCCGGTTGATCTTCAGCCTGAACTACACGGACGCCGACTTCGAGGCCGTGGCCGGGCGCTTCATCGCCGCCGCCGAGGCGATGCAGCGCGGCGGTTGGTGGGAGGTCGGCGCCCTGGGCACCGACCGGGCCATCAAGCGTCGCATCCTGCGCGAGATGCTGGCCCACTACATCGCCTCTTGGAAGGCCGGTAGCCGGCAGCCGGACAGCGTTGTCGGCCGTCCCCTAGACGCCCGGCTTTGAGGCTTCGACGGGGATTGGTTCGATAGCTTCCTCGTCGATGACCTCTGAGATCGTCTCCGAGATCGATTCCGAGATCTCGTCCCCTCGCCGCTTGCCCGCCATCAACTGAAGCGGCGCTCGGTGATAGAGCTTGATGTCGTGAAACGGATCGGTGGCGATCTTGGTCGCCCACACCAGGCCGGTCTGGATGTCCTGCAGGATGAAGAGCTGAAGCACCCGGAAGGCGATGCCGGCAAGGCCGACAACCAGCCAAAGCTCGCCGACATGGCGGACGAATTCGGTCGTATCGGCGTGCGGCGCGAAGATGCCGAGCAGCGTCGGATCGAGCACCAGCAGGAGCGGCGAAGCAGCCCAGATCGCGAGCAGCACGAGCTTGCGCTTGATGTTGTAGCCGACCTTGATCTCTTCCTTGTACTCGTCGGTGGCCTGGTTGATTTGGTCATAGCCCCGCGGCTCGAAGAACAGATGGCCTGCCTGGCGGGTGGTCATGGCGACCAGCCAGCCGATCAGGGCGGCCATCGCCGGGTCGGAAAAGGCCAGCACATAGGCGACGAGGAAGCTCGACGCGCTGACGAAGTGGAGCGACTGGTTGACGAGGCTGTGATGATAGTAGCGATGATCGTCCCAGCGCTGAACTTTCAGCGCCGCCAAGAAGTCACTCATTAGTGCTTTCCTTGTTTTTGGAGAGGGGGCAGCCACACCGTCTGACTTTGTAACCCCGGCTCGTTACAATTGAACGACGATCACCTTCAGGAGGTCGCATGGCAGCGCTCAACCACATCATCGTTCCGGCCAAGGACAAGCACGCCTCGGCCAGGTTCCTGGCCGACATACTGGGCGTCGAGCCCGAAGCGCCCTGGGGCCATTTCGTGCCGGTGCGCACCAGCAACGGCGTGGCACTCGACTTCATCGACTCCCAGGACGTCCGGACCCAGCACTACGCTTTCCTGGTCGACGACACGGAATTCGACGCCGGCTTCGCCAAGATCAAGGAGCGCGGCATCCCCTACTACGCCCGCCCCGACAAGAGCGGCCCCGGCGAGATCAACCGCTACTGGGGCGGCCGCGGCGTCTACTTCGAGGACCCCGACGGCCACCTGCTCGAACTGATCACCAAGCCCTATGGCGACCTAGCCGACCTGCGCTAGGTCATCAGGCGTCCGATCGCCCAACCCAGCGCGGCGATGACGGCGGCGACGAACGCCAGCGGAATCGCCAAGGCAACGAGGGGGTGGATGTTGTTCAGCCGGCGAAAGAAGTTGCACAGGAATCCGACGAAGACCTGAGGCGGTGTCCTGGGGCTCTTGGAGTATTCCATCGCCGCCTTAACGACGTAGAACACGGTCGTGTTGGCGGCGAGCGCCGCGCGACCCAGCAGGGCGGCGTTGCGCGGTGTCACCAGGTAGTTGCACTTCAGCAGGATGCGCTGCCGGTCGGCAGGATTGTATTGCCCTTCGACCCAATGCAGTTCGCGGTGAAAGTCCAGCAGGCCGAAATCGTAGGTGGCAAAGGCCTTCTCGACGTGGCTGTCATGGAACACGACCTTGTAGGTCGCGTCGGACTGCAGGTAGATCAAGGCGCGCACCACCACGCTTCCCGACAGGAAGCGCAGGTTGCCGTCGTAATGCCGGTCGAATAGGCCCTGATCGCCGCCGCGGTCCTTGTTGTAGTGGGACACGTAGAGTTCGTCGGTGTGCTGCATCGGCGCGATGACGCTGCCCGCGGGGACTTGCGCCTCGATCAGGGAGCGGATGAGCGCGCCGTCGCGCAGCCGATCGATCTGTTCGGTCATGAAGGCGGGCAAGGTGCGGATATAGACATGCTTGGAGGGCCGCTGCAGCAGGTCCTCGCGATAGTGATCCTCGACCCATCGCACGAGACCGTCGATCACCGCCCGGTCGGCCCGTTCCTCGAACCGGCCGATCGTCGCCGGAAAGTGCCGCGCCGCGAGGACTTCAGGTTCGGACTCCGCCCTGTGACCCGCCCAGTTCAGCATGCTGTTCATGAGCATCTCCTAAGGATTCCCTGGGTGTAGCGACGATAGAAGGCCCAGGTGCAGGCGGCGGCAGCCACGCCCAGCAATGGCGCGGCCATGACCGCAGCGACCAGAAGGCCGGCGAAGACGACGCTGCCGCCGACTCGCACCGCGCGCCCACGCCCCATCAGTTCCATGACGAGCAGTCCGATGTTGAGCGCGACATGCAGAGCCGCCAGCGGCCACCAGTCCTGCGCAAATTCGGGATTAATCAGCGTGCCGCCAAAGGCCGCGACGTTGCCCAGGATCATCGGATGGGCGGTCAGCGAATAGGGAAAGGCGGTCACTCTTTTCGGTGCGAGGCCCAGCACCTCGTGACCGTAATAAGTCCGGTCGATCCCCAGGACCGAAGCGGCCCGCATGTTCAGCAGGATGCCGCAGCCCATGATAGCCAGGGAAACCAGATCGAGCGGCGCGGCGAGATAGGCCACGGCCAAGGCCATGACCGAGACGGTCTTCATCGCGATGGCATCGCGCTTGAAAACGTCGAACGGGACCGCGCCGAAAGCGAAGGCGAGCCAATAGAGATAGTAGTGCCAGAAGCTCAGCAGATAGACCGCGACCGGCAGGTTTCCCTCGAGAGCGGCGCCGAGCAGGACCACCGGCACGAACAGGGCGCAGGACAAGGTCGATCCGGTCACGTGACCGAACGATACCGCCTCTTCGTTTCAGAAACGTTACCTGTCGGCGCCGGCTACTGAACCTGTTGGGGGCCGGCTATTGGCCCCGCAAGGCGCGACCACCGCTCAGCACGCCGATATAAAGGCCGTCGACACGGCTGCGATCGAACGATACATGGAACTCCTCCTCAGCAACTAAAAGGGCATCACGCGATTGCCTTCCAGCACGGCGCGGCGCCCCTGCTCAGGTCCAGTCTCGCGAATGGTGCAAGTGGACTGGCCCGGCGGCTGCTCGACATCGACAAAGCGCAGATCGCCCGGCGCCAGGGTCATCGACGCCCCGCTCGCCGACCCTGGCGAGATGCAGCGCAGTTCGTGCCATCCCGGCTGCCGATCGACCCGCATCCAGGTCTGCGGCGCCACCTGGCCCACCGTGTTCACGCCGACCATCACCGAGATGACCGGACCCGCGCTGGCGGGATTGTAGAAGTAGATCGCCGCCAGGTTCGCAGGCGGCGGACCGAACTGCTTGCCGGCCGCATCCAGCGCCGGCGACGCCGTCGGCACCTGGGTCTGTCCGCAGGCTGCAACCAGCAATAGGCAACCCGTCGTCACGATCCGACGCATCTCCCCTTCCTCAACCGCCGGCCGGTTCGCCGGCCTTGATCCAGGCCTGATAGAGCTTCCTGGTCTCGTCGTTGGGCGGATAGGTGCCGGTGATCGGATGGCCCTGACCGACCCGTATGGCGACGAACTTCTCCAGCCGCTCCTGCTCGAAGGAATCGCGCGCCACCTCGTCGGCCAGATGCCGCGGCACGACGATGGCGCCATCCTCGTCGGCCACGATGATGTCGTCGGGATAGACCGGCACGCCGCGGATGCCGACCGGCGTCTGCACTTCTACCGGACGCAGGTTGGCCATGCTGGGCGGGGCGGCAGCGGCGGCGCAGTAGACCGGGAAGTCGAACTTGCCGATCACCGGCGTGTCCCGCATGGCGCCATCGGTCAGCACGCCCGCGATGCCGCGCGCCTTCAGCCGGAGCGCCAGGATGTCGCCCAACGTTCCTGAGCGCGTGTTGCTCTCGGTGGCGATCACCAGCACGCAGCCCGGCGGCGACTCCTCGATCGCCGTGCGCTGGGCATTGGGCGGATCGCTGGGCGACGGCGGCTTGTCGAGATCCTCGCGGCATGGGATGTAGCGCAGGGTGAAGGCCGGCCCGACCAGGCGCGCCGCATTGGGATTGAGCGGCCTGACGCCACTCACGGCGCAATTGCGGAACCCGCGCTTTAGCATCTGCATCGAGACGGTGGCGGTGCTGGCGTACATGAAGTTCTTGATCGTCTCGGTCGACAGCGGCGCGCTGCTCATCTCGCTTCCCCCTACAACAACGAACCCTGACTGCCGCTGCCGCCGTCGCGGCGACGCGGAGCCGGCGGCGGCGCGGGCTTGGGTGTGCCGCCCGCCCCTTCGGTCACCCGGGCGCCGATCTTGCCGTCGGCGAACTCGATGCCGATCGTCTGGCCCGTGCTCGTGCCGGCGGCGGCCAGCACGGGCTGGCCATCCTGGTCGCGCACCAGCGCGAAGCCGCGGTTCAGCACCGAATGGAAAGAATAGCTCTCCAGCAGCTTGGCCGCCTGATCCACCTGGCGCCGGCCGTTCTGCAGCAGATCGCTGCCGTGGCGTTTTAGGCGCTCGCCGAACTGTTCCAGCCGATCCGCCATGCGCTCGGCCTTCTGGCGCATCTCGCTCTTGAAGCGCTCGCCCGCGCCGCGCAACGCGCGTCCCTCGGCGGCGATGAGCTGCTGCTTCACCTCGAGCACGCGGCGCGGTCCGGCGAGCAGCCGTTCGCCCGCGATGTCGAGCCGTTGCTGCCGCTCCTCGATCAGGCGGCGCGGGTCGCCGAGGCCACGGGCAAGGCCCGCGAGTTCCATGGTCGATTCGCGCAGCAGCCGGGTCATGCCGCCGGCCAGGCGCTTGGCGTAGTCGAGCGCCTCGGTGAGGAGGTCGGCGCGCACCGGCACCGCCATCTCGGCCGCCGCCGTCGGCGTCGGCGCGCGGCGATCGGAAGCGAAATCGATCAGGGTGGTGTCGGTCTCGTGGCCGACCGCCGAGATCAGCGGGATCTCCGACGCCGCCGCCGCCCGCACCACGATCTCCTCGTTGAAGGCCCAGAGGTCTTCCAGGCTGCCGCCGCCCCGCGCCACGATCAGCACGTCGGGTCGCGGCACCTTCCCGCCGACGGAAAGCCGGTTGAAGCCGGCGATAGCCGCCGCCACTTCGGCCGCGGCCTTCTCACCCTGGACCGCGACCGGCCACACCAGCACATGGCGCGGGAAGCGGTCGGCCAGGCGATGCAGGATGTCGCGGATCACCGCGCCGGACGGCGATGTCACCACGCCCACCACTTCGGGCAGGAACGGCAGAGCGCGCTTGCGGTCGAGGTCGAACAGGCCCTCGGCCTGCAGCTTCTTGCGCCGGTCCTCCAGCAGCTTGAGCAGCGCGCCTTCGCCCGCCAGCTCGAGGCGGTCGACGATGATCTGGTAGCGCGAGGAGCCGGCATAGGTCGTGAGCTTGCCGGTGACGATGACTTCCAGCCCCTCCTCGATCCGGATGCCGAGCCGCGGGATCGTGCCCTTCCAGGCGACGCCGTCGATCACCGCGTTCTCGTCCTTCAGCCGGAAATAGCAGTGGCCGGAGCGCGGGAACGACGGCTGGCTGATCTCGCCGCGTACCCGCACGCGCGGGAAGGCCGTCTCGATCTCGCGCTTCAGCGCGAAGGAGAGCTCGGAGACGGAGAATTCCGGGACATTGCTGACGGCGCCGGCGGGCGCTTCAGGGGGATCGAGGTTATCCATCAAGGTTTTCCATGGGGTGACGGCAGCCTAGCCGCTTGTGCCCACGGCGCAAACTGTGGTCAAAGCCTCGCCATGCGAATCCTCGTGGTGGGCGGCGGCGGCCGCGAACATGCGCT
>LNFM01021582.1_pt1 | contig 10245 bp, 14 predicted proteins | sample 596031 | NCBI WGS metagenome assembly LNFM01 (sample SAMN04254537, study PRJNA301005) | activated carbon metagenome | isolation source: dual media filters at the Ann Arbor, Michigan drinking water treatment plant | place: USA: Ann Arbor | reverse complement strand
TCATGTCATCAAAAATTGCCGCTTGCAGACGGGGCGGGCCATACGTTTTCGCCCGCAGGCTCGAAGCCGTGCGGTGCGCCTTCAGGTAGGTCGCGTCGATCATGACGACCTTCTCTTCGCCGCCTGCGGAGGCCAGCCCCTCCATCATCCGGGCGAACACCCCCATGTCGCCCCATCGCTTCCATCGGTTGTAGAGCGTCTTCGGCGGGCCATACTCCCGAGGCGCATCGCACCACCGCAACCCATTGCGATTGACGAAGATTATGCCGCTCAGAACACGCCGGTCATCGACACGCGGCTTGCCATGGCTCTTCGGAAAGAACGGCCGCATCCGGTCCATCTGCTCGTCGGTCAGCCAAAAAAGGTTGCTCATCTTCACCCCCGTCAGTCCGGGAGCTTGAATCATGCAGGCCTGGCGACCTCAAGCAGATCAATGGGTCCTGACCCTAAGCTCGTTTCCTTCACCCAGAACGGGAAACGCAAAGCCAGTAGAGAGCCCGGCGGCAAGGAAAATGTCCTTTCGCAGAAAATTCGATTCTGCCGCCAGTGCCTCGATATGTACTGCGTCGCGCAGGAGCCAAACCCTTCCCGGCAGCCCTTCTCCGAGCGCGAAGGACATCTTTTGCGACGCTTCGACTACTCCCTCATACTCGCCTTTACCCAAATGCCAGATACCTGACGAGATCAGACGTTTCGGATGCTCCGGATTGTCTGGCTTGTAAAGGTGTCCCACATTCCACCCGGAGACCTCGCAGACCTTGCTGAGGCAGAGCTGGACGAGATCATCGGCCGAAACATCTTCCACCAGCGCATACGCAATGCCCGCCAGGACCTCTGCCTCTTGCGACCGCCGCGCCAACTCACGTTCGGTATGTTGTTCAGCTGCCAGACTCCGGATAAACGCATAGAAGACCTTTTTGCCGCCTGCGGCATCAAGCGGCAGGATCGAGAGTTCAATAGGGAACTCACTCCCGTTTTTGTGCAGAGAGGTGACCTTCAGGCGCTGCCCGACGACCGGGCCGATGCCTGTGCGAATATAGCGGGCGAGTCCCGCATGATGCGCCGTCCGATGCTGATGCGGCACAATCAGTTCGCCCATGTTGCGGCCGAGGGCATCTTCGGTCTTCCAGCCAAAGTGCTGTTCCGCGGACGGATTCCACGCGGTAATAGTGCCTGACGCATCCATGCCCACCACCGCATCGAGTGCATGTTCGAATATCCCTCTGAGGTGGCTTTCGGAGTCGTGTTCCGGCGTCAGCGCCATGATGCAGGTCTGCCGTGCAATACACTCCGGTCCGGTGACCACCGGAGTGCCGTGTCAAGGAGCGCCTGCAACAGATCAGACGGCCTCAATGAGACTGCGGTCTCGAAGCCCAGCGGACAAAGGCTCACTTCCAGACGCATCAAAGAGGTGCCGGGAAGCCCGAGAATCGGCGAAGATAAACGTCGCTGGGATAGATAGCTACGTTCGGTCAACTCGGCTTGCATATTCGCGGGTAGAGGAGTCCCCGCAAAAGGACGAGGGGATCTTGCGATGTTGGCTTCGCCCACGGTCACCTGTGACGCTCCTTATGTTTGAGAGAGCATGCTGCACCACCCAACTTCAACTTTCCAGTTGCTGTCTCCGCAAGATCAAGTTGGCGTGCAATTCGGCCTACAAACGTCGTGAAAAAACGGCCGTTGGTTTTCCGGACAGACGGGTGCCCGCAGCTGTTTGAGCGGATCAATTTAGCTATCCGGGCCACTGGAACGCTTTTGCGGCCCGCAGCATTGCCGCTGTTGCCGGGCTATGGGGGCGGCCAGAGACGCTGAGCATCGAGATGGTGCGGCTGACCTCTGGTTCGATCAGCGGGCGTTGCAACAGATCCGGCAGCGTGACCGAGCATTCCGGCATGAAGGCAAAGCCGATCCGCGCCAGCACCATGGCCTGCACCCAGTCTTCGCGTTCTGATCGAAACCGCGCGTAAAGCGTCACCTTGTTCGCCGCGCAGACCGCCATCACCATTTCGCGCATCTCGCAGGACAGCCGGTCGACATAGGGCTCACCCGACAGGTCACTCAGCTTGATCGCGTTCAGCGCGGCAAGCCAGTGGTCGGGTGGAAAGATCACCACATATCTTTCCCGGTACAAGTCAAGCGCCGTGACGGTCTCGCGCTGATCGTCCAGAACATTCAGCACCGCAAGATCAAGCTCGGCATTTTCAAGCCGGGATCTCAGCTCTGGCGCACTCGCCTCGATCACAGCGACTTCGACGCCGGGATGGTCGGCCTGAAATTTCGCCAGGAACCGCGACAAACGCACCGGACCGATGGTGGACATCACACCCAGCCGGACCGGCACCTTGTTGAGCAGCCGGAAATTGTCGGCCAGCGTGCGAGTGGCCTCGGTTTCGTTGAGGATCAGTTGCAGATGCGGCAACAAGGTCCGGCCAAAATCACTCAGCAGTATCTTCCTGCCCTCGCGGTGGAACAGCTGCGCCCCAAGCTCGGCGTCGAGCGTGCTGACCGCCTTGGTCAGCGCGGGTTGCGAGACATTGCACAGCGCAGCCGCTTTGGTGAAGTTCAGCACCCTCGCCGCGGCCAGCACATATCTGACCTGGAACATCTCCATTGCCATTCCTTCCGCTGCAAGCCCGTTCAGGCGCAGCATAGCATCATTTTCGATAACCGTGGGCTATGGAACCATCACCAATCGGTCGTTCCAGGGCCGCAAGTCCTGGCGCATGATGGCGGACATGCGCAACCGAAAGGACCGGACACATGACAGTCTACATGGTGGAACGTGATCTGAAGGGCATCAGCATGGACGCTTTGGGCGCTGCCCAGAAGGCGGCCATCGGCAAGGCGGCACAGATGGCGGCGGAGGGCACGGCGATCCGCTACATCCGCTCGACCTTCGCGCCCGAGGACGGGCGCTGCATGTGCCTGTTTGACGCTGCCTCCGACGCCGATGTCAAGCGGCTGAACGACGCGGCGGGGTTGCCTTATCACCGGGTGGTGCCCGCGCTTGACCTTACACCCTGAGCGGGCCGACAGGGCACCGTTCTGCAGGTCAGCCAAGCCGGGAGTCGTCCGCAATGCACAGCAAGCAGCACATTCTCGACGCCATCGGCAACACACCGCTGGTGGAATTGCGCCGGATCGTGCCGCCCGGCAGCGCCCGGATCGTGGCCAAGCTGGAATCGGCCAATCCAACCGGCAGCATGAAGGACCGGCTGGCGCGGATGATTGTCGAGCGGGCGGCGGCGGCGGGTCGCTTGCCGCCCGGCGGCACGGTGGTCGAATACACCGCCGGGACCACTGGGATATCGCTGGCGCTGGTCGCCAGTGCCTTGGGCTACAAGACCCATTTAGCGTTTTCCGATGCCTTCAGCGAGGAAAAGCGCTTTGCGATGCTGGCTTACGGTGCCACGATCACCGATGTGCCCAGCGACAACAAGCAGATCACCAAAGAGCTGATCCAGGCAATGATCGCCAAGGCGGGCGAGATCAGCCGCCAGCCCGGTCATTGGTGGGCCGATCAGTTGAACAACACCGACGGGGCCGACGGCTATGCGGGCTTGGGTGACGAAATCTGGCAGCAGACCGCGGGTCAGGTCGATGCGCTGGTGCACACTGTCAGCACCGCGCATTCGCTGCATGGCATCAGCCGGGCACTGCGCCCGCACAATGCAGCGCTGACGATCCATGCGGTGGAACCAGCCGAGTCGGCGGTGCTGTCGGGCCAGCCGCCGGGATCGCACAAGATCGAAGGCATCGGCCTTGGCTTTCTGCCGCCGCTCTGGCACCCCGACGAGGTGACGGAAATTCTGACCGTCTCGACCGAGGACGCCAAAGCGATGGCGCGGCGTCTGGCGCGGGAGGAAGCGATCTTTGCCGGCACCTCGACCGGCGCGAATATTGTGGCGGCGCTGCGAATTGCCGCGCGGCTGGGGCCGGGCAAGACGGTGGCGACGCTGATCGTCGATTCCGGCCTGCGTTACCTCAGCACCGACGTGTTCCGCGGCCGTTAATTGCACCGGATTTGTGCTATGATGCCTCAGGGGTTCCGGACGCAAACGGGACCGGGGGGGAGGAATGCAAACAAGCGTCATTGATCTGATCGGCAATACGCCATTGGTTCCCCTGCGCCAGGTTGTGCCGCCGGGCCACGCCAGGGTGTTGATCAAGCTGGAATCGGCCAATCCCACCGGCAGCATGAAAGACCGCGCAGCGCTGGCGATCGTGCGCCGCGCGACAGAGGCTGCCCGGTTGCAGCCCGGCGATACCATCGTCGAATGCACCAGCGGCAGCACCGGAACCTCGCTGGCCAGCGTCGCGGTGGCCCTGGGCTACAAATGCCTGCTGGTGTCCTCTGATGCGTTTAGCGCTGAAAAACTGTCACACATGCGCGCCCTTGGGGCCGACCTCGAACTGCTGCGCAGCGACAACAAGAAGATCACGGTCGAATTGGTGACCGCATTGATCGAAACCTCGCGAGAACTGAGCCAGCGGCCCGGCCATTTCTGGGCGGATCAATTCAACAATGCCGACGTGCTGACCGGCTATGCGGCTCTGGGTGATGAAATCTGGACCCAGACCGAGGGGCGCATCGACGCCTTTGTGCAGGGTGTGGGAACCGGCGGTTCGCTGCGCGGCACCGCCGAGGCGCTGCGCCTGCATCACCCGGCCATCCGCATCGTCGCGGTCGAGCCTGCGGAGTCGGCGGTTCTGTCGGGCGGCGAACCCGGGGCCAACCTGATCGAGGGCATCGGCATGGGCTATGTCGTGCCGCTGTGGAAACTCGGTCTGGCCGATGAGATCATTGCCGTCTCGGCCGCCGATGCCATGGCGATGTCAAGGCAACTGGCCCGCGAAGAGGGCTTGTTCGGCGGGGCATCTTCGGGGGCAAATGTCGTGGCGGCGCTCCGGCTGGCCGAACGGCTGGGGCCAAAGGCGACCATCGTGACGTTGATGTGCGACAGTGGCATCAAGTATCTGAGCACCGAGGTCTACAAGACCCATTGACCATCGGACGCTGCTCATGGACCGGCGTATTTGCTCGAACAACAGTCTGGGTGGTTCAGCAGTCTTGCCATGGCGTAACCGTGTCCGCTTGCCAGCCGGTTCGATGCAACAGCGGGCGGTCGTCGGCGAAGTCGGCGTATCCCAGACAAAGATAGCTGGTGAAAACCCAGCTCTGCGGGACATCGAACAGTGACCGGATGGCACCGGGATCCAGGATCGACACCCAGCCCATACCAATGTTTTCGGCCCGGGCCGCCAGCCAGAGCGTATGGATTGCCATGGTCGTTGAAAATTGCAGGGTTTCGGGCATGGTCTGCCGCCCCAATCCGCGTCCTTCGGTCGGGGCGGTCTCGGTGAATACGGCAAGTTGTACCGGTGCCTCGCGCAGGCCCGCCAGTTTCAGCCGGACATATTCCGCCCGCGTTGCATCATCATAGCCTGCCGCCGCGTCACGGTTGCAAGTGTCGAAGATGCCCTGCACCAGCGCTCGCAATCTCTGGTCCCTGACGCGCAAGACCCGCCACGGTCGCGCGTTGCCGACCGAAGGTGCCAAATCCATCGCAGCCCGAAGACGGTCAATGACAGGTTCCGCAACAGGATCGGCGCGGAAGTGACGGACATCCCGCCGCCAGCGCAAAATCTCGTCTAACGTACCAGCCTGTTCTGCCGAAAATTCCATCCTGCCTCACTTGGAAAAACCAAACCTGACGTCTGCCCGCCGAAACCAATCTGCGAGAACGCTGCGGCGGTTTGTCAGCCGCGCCCGCGATATGTCGGCACGCCTTGATCGGGGATCCACAGGTTCTGCGGCGAGGGCCCGGTCTGGTAGAAGACGTCAATCGGGATACCGCCGCGCGGATACCAATAGCCGCCGATGCGCAGCCATCCAGGGGCAAGTAGGTCAACTAGCCGTCTGCCGATCGAAACCGTACAATCCTCGTGAAACGCGCCATGATTGCGAAATGACCCGAGATACAGCTTCAGCGATTTGCTTTCCACCAGCCAGTGCTGAGGCACATAGTCGATCACCAGATGCGCAAAGTCAGGCTGGCCGGTCATCGGACAAAGCGAGGTGAATTCGGGGGCGGTGAAGCGCACGCAATAAGCGGTGCCGGCCTGCGGGTTCGCCACCTTTTCCAGCACCGCAGCCTCGGGGCTTTCCGGCAGCGGGGTGGCAGTGCCAAGCTGTTGCAGATCCTTGTAGATACCGGTCATGTCGATCTCCCATCGCGGTCAGACGCCGCGTTTGTTGCCCCAAAGCAGCACATGAAGTTGCGGCAGCACATGGGCGGCAAACCAGCGGTCGGCCATCACCAGGTCCACCAGCCATCCCATGCGCTGCAAAATACCGTCGGTGTCGATAAAGGCGTTGTCATCCTGCGGCCCCGGCGGGGTGTGATTGCCTGGTTGCAGATAGACCGGCAGGCCCGGAAACCGCGTGGCCGCATCACGGGCATAGGCATAATCTGCTGCATCGAACACCACGAATTTCAACACGATTTGCGGCCCTGCGACGGCGGCGTCCACACAGGCCCGCAGCGCCGCCCAGTCGGTCGTCATTGCACTGGAGGGTGGTTTGGGGCTCAGCACCAATACATCCAGATCGGCAAACCAGTAAAGCGGTAGCCCTCTGCCTGCCCCTGCCGGATCAGCGGCCCCAAGGGCTGAATGGCCGGATTTCCCCCCGACAACGACACCATCAAGGGCTGGTCCCCCGACAGCGTGCGAACCTGATCAAGCACATCGTCAGTGCTCATCGCGCGCCAGTCGGCGCGAAAGCGGCTGTCCACGGCGTGCAGACTGTCGCACCAGACGCAGCGATAATCACAACCGCCGGTGCGCACGAACACGGTGGGCTGGCCAATCAGCGCGCCTTCGCCCTGAATGGTCGGCCCGAAAATCTCGGAGATGCGGATGACGCTGCTTTCATCGGTCATGGTCGGTATTCCGCCCAGGTCTTCGGCGTCTCGCTGACCCGCACTGCCACGGTTTCCGGCAGGCGCGTCTTGCACCAGTTATAGAAATGCTGCGCCAGAACTTCCGAGGTTACCCCATCATGGCCAAGCACCTCATTGAGGTGGCGATGATCAAAATGTTCGTCGATATAGCGCTTGAGCGGGGCAAGATCGTGGTAATCGCGCACGAAACCAAAGCCGTTCAGCTTGGCTGCGGCAAGCTCCACCACCACAATGTAATTGTGGCCGTGCAGCCGCGCGCATTGATGATCCACCGGCAGCTGGCACAGTTGATGTGAAGCGGAAAAGTGGAATTCCTTGGTGATGCGGAACATCAGACCGCCCCCCGCTTGACGGCTTCGCGCCAGAAATCCGCGTCGGCGTATTCGGTCGGGTCAGCAATTCCAGCCAGATCGAAGGCCTCGCGCCGCTCGACACAGGTGCCGCAGCGCCCGCAATGCAAATCACCGCCCTTGTAGCAGGACCAGGTCTGCGCAAAAGGCGTGCCATGTTTCGCGCCATCGGTGACAATGGCCGACTTCGGTACATTCACATAAGGCGCCAGCAGCGCGATGTTGGCATAGCCGTCCAGCGCATGCTGCTGCATGGTCTGGAAGGCGTCAATAAAGCCGGGGCGGCAATCGGGATAGATGAAATGATCGCCGCCATGCACTGCGGTGGCCACGGCATTCGCTCCGCGTGATGCAGCAACCCCGAAGGCGATGGCCAGCATGATCGCATTGCGGTTCGGCACGACGGTGATGCGCATGCTCTCTTCGGCGAGAGCCGAGCCGGACAGGCTTTGGCCAATCGCGCGAATGTCGATGATCTGATGCGGCACGTTCAGGCGCGTCGCACAGGCCGCCGCAAAGTCCAACTCTTTGCGGTGCCGCTGTCCGTAATCAAACGACAGGAGCCCAAGCAGGTCATGCTCGGCCGCGACCCTGTGGGCCAGCGAAACGGAGTCCAATCCGCCGGAGCAGATCACGATGGTTTTCATCCAGATGTCCTTGTTTTGACCGGGTAGGCTGCGACCGGTATTCTGAGTGCAGTGGCTATACTGCGATGAACCGGGCAAGGGAATACGAAAGCTGTGGCCCGATGCGCGCTTGGTCAGATCCACGCCGCAAGATAGCGTTTCGCCTGCGCGCAGGCCGTAGCCAGATCATGCCCCCGCGCCAGATGGACGGCTATGGCGCTGGCAAGGGTGCAGCCGGTGCCGCGGCGGCTGCCGGGTTTGCGCACATTGGCAAATCGAAGCGGGGCCCTCTCAGGGCGCAGCAGCCAGTCGATCGCCTCGGGGCCTTCGGCATGACCTCCCTTGAGCAACACAGCCCGCGCACCCATGGCGAAAAGGACACTCGCCGTGTGATCCAGTCCGGCACCAGGGGCGAGGCCGGTCAAGATGGCGGCCTCGGGCAGATTAGGGGTGACCACGGCGGCGCGCGGGATAAGTCGGGCGATCATCGCGGCCCGCCCGGCGGTGTCCAGCAGCGAAACCCCGGCGCTGGTGGCTAGAACCGGATCAAGCACAAAGGGCACATCGGGCAACGCTTCGGCTACCGCCACGACGATCCCAGCATTGGCCAGCATCCCCAGCTTGGCCGCACGCAGCGGACCGGCGGCGCGGATCTGTGCTGCGACCATGGCAGGCGGTACCGGAAGCACCGCGCACCCCCCCGCTGCATCCTGCGCCGTCACCGCCGTCGCCGCCACCCTTGCCGCGATCGCGTGATCGGCCATAACCGCCAGATCACGCGCCAGCCCGGCCCCTGTGGAACTGTCTAGCCCGGCGATGATCAGTACGCTCATTGCCCGTCCGCCAGCAGGGCCAGCACCGTGGCCCCGCGCGCCGCCAGCACCTGCGCGCCGCGCCACGCGCGCAGGCCGGTCGAACAGCACAGCACCACCCGTCCCGCCGGGATCGGCCAATCGGCCAGATCGCCGGGCGCCACCATCTGCGCCCCCTGAATGCGATGCACGGTGCCCGCGGGGCGCAAATCAATCACCGTATCGTTGGCGACAATCTGCGCGGCGGCGACAAAGCCAAAGCCCGGTGCCTCCGTGGCATCGTCAAAGCCGAAACCGCCAAACCGCCAGTTTGCCATATCAAGCGTTACAATCCGGCCCAGAGGCGATGGCTCCAGCCCGATCAGCACTGACAGCGCCATCTGTGCTTGGACTGCGCCAAGCGCCGCCACCGCTGGCCCCAGCACCCCGGCACCGGCACAACTGTCGACCTGCGCGGGCAAGTCGGGAAACACCGCGCGATAACTGGGCGCCGCCCCGCAAAAGCCGCCTGCATAGCCCGCACGCCCGATGACCGAGGCCGAAATCAGCGGCCTGCCCGCCGCAAGGCACAGATCGGACAGGGTATAGGTCACGGCAAAGCTGTCGGCGGCGTCCACGACCAGATCGGCGGTGGCAATCAGACCGGGGGCATTGGCCGGATCGAGCCGGTCAACAATCGCCGTGGCTTGACCATCTGGGTTCAGCGCTGTGGCACGGGCCGCCGCAGCCACGGCCTTTGGCTCGCCAATGTCGGCGGCGCGGTAAAGCGTCTGGCGGTGCAGGTTGGACATCTCCACCTGATCAGGGTCCATGATCGTCAGCCGCCCCACCCCCGCCGCCGCCAGCGCAGGGATCACCGTGCAGCCAAGGCCACCCGCGCCGATGATGAGCACCCGCGCAGCCGCCAGCCGCGCCTGCCCGATGGCCCCGACACCCGGCACCTGCATCTGGCGCGCGTATCGGCTCATGCGATGGCTCCGGTCGCCTGCACCCAGAGGCGCGTCTGCGCCTTGGGGTCGTGGGCTGTCACCAGATCAGTAACGACAGCCGCCACATCCGCTCCCGCCGCGAACACCTCGGGCAGCCGCGCAGGTGTCAGCCCGCCGATGGCCACCAACGGTACCGCCCCGATCCGCGATTTCCAGCGCGTCAGCTTGGCCAGCCCCTGCGGATGCCACGGCATCTGCTTCAAAAGCGTCGGCCAGATCGGACCCAGCGCGATATAGGCGGGGTTAAGGGCAAGCGCCCGGTCCAGTTCCGCCCGGTCATGGGTCGACACCCCCAGCCGGACCCCGGCGCGAGCGATGGCGTTTGTGTCGGCGCTGTCCAGATCCTCTTGCCCCAGATGGATGAAGTCCGCACCGTGATCCAGCGCCGCCTGCCAGTGATCATTGACGACCAGTTGCGCGCCGTGGCGGGCACAGATGGCCAGCGCCGTCGTAATCTGCGCCGGAACCTCGGCCACATCGCCCTTGAACCGCAATTGCACCAG
>LNFM01013698.1_pt1 | contig 10246 bp, 9 predicted proteins | sample 596031 | NCBI WGS metagenome assembly LNFM01 (sample SAMN04254537, study PRJNA301005) | activated carbon metagenome | isolation source: dual media filters at the Ann Arbor, Michigan drinking water treatment plant | place: USA: Ann Arbor | reverse complement strand
CTGGCGTTCTGCTCATTCGGCGCGCGGCAGCGCGGGTGGGGGCTTCAGCACTGCGCCCACTGTCGTTGCACTCGCTCGCGCGCGGCAGCGCGGGTGGGGGCTTCAGCTCTGTGCACAACGTCGTTCTCTTCACTCGGGCCGCGCGGGTGGGGGCCGCCTCGCGGCTCTGCGCAAAACGTCGTTCTGTCGCTCGACTCACAGCGCAAACTCTCTACGTTTGCCGCAGAGTTTTCGGCGCCGCTACTCCCGCGCCTACTCCCGCGCCGCCATGGCGGCCACCATGGCGGCCACCCTGGCGGCCGCCACCCCACCTTCGCTCGTTCGCGGCAATCTTCCCTCGATGGACCGCGCACGCGCTGTGCGCTCTGCGCGCTCGTGCGCTCGCCCCTCTCGCTCGTCGCCGGCTCTCTCCTGCTCGGAACGACCCTCTCGCGTCCACACTACGCACACGTATTCATCGTCGCGTCGCTCGTCTTGATCGTCCTCGGATCGCTCGCGGCTCGCCGTCGCAAGAGCTACGCGGGGCTGACGTTGCTGCTCGCGGCGTTCGCCACCGGCGCCGCGATGCGAAGCGCAGAGCGCCCAGCGGCGCCGCGCACACGCGCCACACAACACGCGCGCGAGATCGACGGCACCCTCGAGCGCCCCTGTCGTACCCGCGCCGATCGCGCGACGTGCCTCGTGGTCGAGCCCGACCAGACGCGCATCGCCCTCGCCTTCCCCGCGCGTTCGTGTGATGCGCGCGTCGGCGACGGCGTTCGCGCGCTCGCGACGCTGATCCCCGTGCAGCCCACGGTCAACGACGGAGCGCTCGGGCCTGGAGCGACCCTCTTCGCGGACGGAGTGCGCTTTCGCGGCGAGAGCGCGGCGTGCGACGTGACACCGCGCCCGCCGACCCCCGTCGCGCTCGCTCGCCGCGCCGGCGACGCCCTTCGCGCCACGCTCGACCGAGGAATCTCTCGCGCCTTCGACACCACCGCTGCCAACCGCGCGCGGGCGCTCTTGTTCGGCGACGACGACGCGATCGAACCCGACACCGTCGACGCCTTTCGCAGGACAGGCCTCTCGCACCTGCTCGCCGTGAGCGGCGCGCACGTCGCGCTCGTCGCCGCGATCCTCGCGTGGTTCGCTCGCACGGCAGCAGCGAGAGTGACCGCCATCGCCGAGCGCGGCTGGGTGTCGCGCTTCGAAGCGCTCTTCGCGCTGCCCGCGGTGCTTGTTTTTGTGTGCGCAACGGGAGAGGCCCCGTCCGCGGTCCGCGCGCTCGTGATGGCCTCGCTCGCCACGGTCGCGAAGCTCGGCGCGCGATCCAGCGACGGGCCCTCGCTCCTCGCGGCGAGCGCGCTGGTCACGGTGGCGTTCGTCCCTGGATGGAGAACGGACGTCGGCTGGCAGCTCTCGATCGCAGCGTCGTGGGCGCTCGTGTCCGCGCATCGATCGCAGGACGAGCCATCGCTCGCGGAGCAGACCTCGATGTTGTCTCGCGCGACGCGCTGGGGGTGCGACTGGCTCGGGTCCGCGCTGACAGCGACGCTGCGCGTGGCGTTGCTCACGGCGCCGATCGTGGCCGCGATGAGCGGAAGGCTCCCGCTGTCGGGTCTGTTGGCCAACCTCGTGGCCGCTCCCATCGGCGAGGTGTTCTCGCTGCCCCTGGTGCTCGTGGCGGCGCTCACGGGCGCGCTCTCGGCGCCGCTCGGCGCGCTCTTCGCGATCCCAGCGAAATGGGCGCTCGCGGCGCTGTTCGCGATTCCGACGGTCGCGGCGCGCTGGCCGCTCGCCTCGATCGACTGCTGGCCTCCGACCTCATTGCAGCAGACCGTTTGGCTTGCCATCGTGGGCGCGGCCTTGCTCGCAAAGCGAAGGCGCTCGCTCGCGGTAGGCGTCGCGGTCGCGTTGCTCGCGGTCGTCGCGATCGAAGCGGTGCATCGACGCGAGGCCCAGCCCACCGGGATCCTCCGCGTCACGATGCTCGACGTGGGCCAGGGCGACGCGATCCTCGTGGATCTTCCCGACGGCGAGGCGATGCTCATCGACGCGGGCGGGGTGATCGTGGGCCCCGATCCCGGAGAGCGCGTCGTCGCGCGCGCGTTGGCGCTTCGGAGACGGCGCTCGCTGGCGGTCGTCGTCGCGTCGCATCCGCACCCTGATCACGTCAACGGGCTGCGCGCGGTCTTGCAACGGGCGACGGTCCGCGAGCTGTGGGACACGCGACAGAGCGAACGCTGGGCCGGAGGAGCGCGATGGCTCGCGCAGCGCACACAGGCCGAGCAGGGCGGCGCGCGGGTGCTCGGCCCCGAGTCGCTGTGCGGACCGCCGCGGTACTTTCACGGAGCGACCCTCGAAGTGCTCGCGCCGTGCCACGGAATCGGCGACGAGACCTCGCCCAACGACGCGTCGTTCGTCCTTCGATTGCGCTTCGGAGCAGCGTCTGTGCTCTTGCCAGGAGACCTCGAGCGCGACGGAGAACGCGCGCTGATCGACGCTGGAATACTCGAGCCGGTCACCGTGTTGAAGCTCGGACACCACGGCAGTCGCACCTCGAGCACGCTCCCGTGGCTCGCCGCGCTGCGGCCGCGGCTCGCGCTCGTCAGCGCGGGGCACCCGAGCCCGTTTCACCACCCCCACGAGAGCGTCGTCGATCGTCTGTCCGCGCTGCGAATTCCGCTGTTGTCGACGAGCGAACGGGGAATGATCGTCGTCGATCTCTTTCGCGACGGCGCCCTGCGCGCCAGGGACGAGTCGCTTTCGCGCTGCAGCGCGTGCGACGAAATCAGGATACAACCCCCGGCTCAGGAGAGCTTCCGTTGATCGACCACTCGTTGCAGGCGCTCGTTTCGTACCTGCCGTTCTTCACGATCCCCGATGGAAAAATCGGGCCCATCCCGCTGCACCCGTTCGGCGTCCTCGTCGCGACTGGGATCATGGTGGGACACAGAATCGCCACCAAACGCGCTGCGACGCTCGGGCTCTCGGCAGAGAAGTTCGAGTCGCTTGTGTTCTGGACGGTCGCCACGGGCATCGTGCTCTCGCACGTGCTCGACGCGATCTTCTATCACCCGCAGCAAGTGATGGAGGACCCGCTGTATCTCCTCAAGATCTGGGCGGGGCTCAGCTCGTTTGGCGGCTTCTTCGGCGCAGCAGTGGGCTTTCTCTTCTACCTTCGGCAAAATCCCGACGTCGACGGATGGAAGGCCGCGGACGCCATCGGACTCGGCCTGCCCGTCGGTTGGATCTTCGGTCGCCTGGGCTGCGCGACGGTGCACGATCACCCGGGGAGGCCCAGCACGCACTGGCTCGCCGTTGATTTTCCCGTTAATTCTCCCAGGCCATTGGGATTTCCGCCCGGGCCTCGCTTCGACCTCGGGCTGCTCGAGCTGATGCTCACGCCCATCCTCGTCGCCGTCGTGTACTACGTCGCGAAGAAGACCCAGAAGCGCGGCGCGGTGATCGGCGCGCTCTGCACGGTGTATCCGTTCTTGCGATTTCCCTTGGATTTTTTGCGAGAAACCGACGCCAACGGCGGTGACATCCGCTACTTCGGCTTTCTCACGCCCGGCCACTTCGCCAGCGTGGGTTGCCTCTGCATCGGGCTCTACTGCCTGAACCACGCACGCAAGGACACAAAGCCTCCGTTCGTCCCCAAGCCGAGAGAGGACAAAGACGACGACACGGCGACATCCGAGACGGACGAGTCGAGCGCCAGGCAGAGCAAGGACGCCGCGAAGGACTCTTCGGAGAAGGCTGAGCCCACCGCCAAGAAGAGCAAGGACGCGAAGGCGCCCGACAAAGCTGACAAAGCCGACGAGCCCGAAGCGCAAGCGAAGCAATAGCTCACGGGGGGGCGTAGGCGTCCCACTCGATCGCGCTTCCGCCTGCCGATTCGCTGACCCGAATGTGAATGTGGTTGTCGTGGTTGGGCCAGTGCTGCACGTGCACGCCGTCGGTGAACTGCGCCAACACCGAAGGCGCAAACACCGCCATCCGCGCCGCAGGAACGACCAACGCGATCAGCTCACGATCGAGAAACGACACCGTCACGCGGTTGGTCGCGAAGTATCGCGAGAAGTACAGCGCGTTGAGCGCGCCGTCGAAGTCTCGCGCCGTTCCCGCGACGCACTCGCGCCCGCTCGAGCTGCGCTGGATCGTGCAAAAGCTCCGCCAGATCGTCTGTCGATCGACGCCGTAGAGGGAGATGTCGACGTCCTTGCCGCGCTGATGCGAGGCGTGCCGAAGCGATCCGGTGTCTGTTCCCGGCGTGAGTCCGTCCCACTGGGACAGGTCCTCGATGAGCACCGGCGCGTGGCCGCGACGCCCCATCTCCTGCCCCGCCGCACGAATGAACATCAGCAAATCACGGCGACCAAACTGGTAGCGATACACGACCGTCGAGTCCATCGCGTAGCCGTCCCGCGATCGATCGTTGGGCAACGGGAGCTGCATCAACCGCGCGCAGTCGCTCGAACACGAGGCTCCATCCGCGAAGGGCGTTCGCAGCACCTCGAGCGTCGCGCCCGCGAGCGCCGTCGTCGAGCGCACCCGCGCCCAGAACGTCCGCGGCCCCGAGGGATCGAAGACCGCCAACACGCGCAAGCCCGGTCCAGCGTCGGTGCGTCCGAGCTCGACTGGGCGCGAGCCGTTCCACCGATCGACCTGCATGACCACCGAGCCCGCTGGCGCGGTGAAGCGCAAGAAGAACTGCACGTGCTCCGAGGGCCGCGCGTCGACGCGAAACACCACTTCGCCACCCGCGACGCCGGGAACGGGATTGCGCCCATCCCGCGCAGCGATTTCACCGCTCACCGCGCCCATCGGCGCGACGCCCGAGGGTCCCGCTCCCGAATCGGCGACCCCTGTGTCTGCCATACCCGCGTCCGCAAAGGCAGCGTCGCGACTGTCCGCGACGGCGGCGTCCTGCGCGACCGAGCTCTCCGTCGCATCGAGCATCGCGGCGACATCTGCGGGCGCGCTGTCGTCGATGATCGCGACGTCGAGCGCGTCTGTTGCGCCGTCGGAGTCGGGCTCGATCGGACCGGCGCACGCGACGAGCAGCGACGAGGCGAGCAGCAGCGAACGGGTGCGCATCGTCCGAGTGTATTCAGAAGCGGGCCTCGCGTGGAGGAGCGCGTCGACGCGAGAGTGGCGAGCTGAGACTCCCGCGTGCGTGCTCCCGCTGGCTCAATTCGCGGGCCGGCCGCCCACGACTCGGGTCGACCGGAGGTACTCGATCAGGGCGACCATCGAAGACTCGGGCAGCGTGCGCTCGTCGATCGGAGGCATCATGCTCCGCGCGCTGACGCTGCCGCGCCGAATCTGTCGGCGCACGTCCTCTTCGGCGCGCTCGGTGGCGGCGAGCGGTCCGCCCGTCGGAACGTGCCACATCCCCACGTGACACGGCCCGCACACACGAAAGAACACTTCCTGTCCCGCGACGTGCCGCGCGACCGGAGCGCTCGCATCCTGCGATGCGCTCGCGTCCTGCGAAGCGCTCGGCGGGGTCGAGGGCGACGGCTCTGGGCGTTGCGTGGCCGCGGGGCGATGAATCACTGTAGCGGGCGCTCGCGTCTGCTGCGTCGCCTGCGCCGCGCATCCCACAACGGCCGTGGCGACGACCGTCAGCCATGCTCCCACACGATCGAGGCGCCTTCGTTGCATCACGAGAACGCTATGCAACGACGCGAGCCCGTTGCGCCAGCGCGGACGTGCGTTTGTGCGAAGGGTGTTAGATCCGAGCGCATCGCTCCACACGGCAGCGGACTCACTCGGGCCAGGCGCGGCCGCGAACGAGCGCCTCGAAGAGCGCGCGCAGCTCGGGCGTCGAGGATCTCTCGAGCTGCGCATCGCGCGCTTCGGTGAGCGCAACACCGAACGTCGTGCACACCGTCGCGATCGACTCCCGCAGCGCTCGTGCGGCGCCCTCTTCGCGACCCTCTTCGCGACCCTCTTCGCGGCCCTCTTCGCGGCTGCGAATGATGACCCGCTCGAGCGCGGGGACCTTTCTCTCGACGAGGTTGCGCACCGACGCGTCGAGCGCGGCCTCGCGATCGTAGAGCGCCACCACGGGAACAGCGTTGGCCAACACGCCCGCCGCCTCGAGGGACTCTCCTTCGCGCGCGATGCGTGTGGGCTCGTCGCTCGTGTGGACCTCTACCCGACGCGCGCCCGAGAGCCGCACGACCCAGACCCAGCGCGTCCCGGCGGCGAGCAGCGAGCGGATCTTGTCCGCGAGCTCTCGCTCGTCCGTCCCGCGATCCGCGTATTCGAGCGCCAACGGAGGAACGCCCTCGACCCAGCCTGGCTCGTCGGGGACGTTTCCCACGGAGACGTCTGGCGCGCGAAGCTCGTCCGCCGCCGAGCTGTATCCCACGTCGATGCCCACTTCGGTGACCTTGGGATCCGTCCCGAGCACGAGCGCGCCGACCGCGTTCGCTCCTCCGTGCTGCGCGCCGGACGGAGCGCAGTACACCGGGTGCCCCGCGGCGAGCTCGTAGCGATCTCCGTCGCTCAGCTGCGCTGCGCGAAACGGCCCCTGCTCCGATCCTCGTTTGGCTTCACCCATCGCGTCGCTGCACCGTAGCACACGGCGAGAACCCTCGCAGTCGGCGCTGCGACGCCGCTCAACCCTCGAACATCGCTGTATACCGCCGCTGCATCTCGTCGGGCGTGACGCTCTCGATGCTGTGCCCGACGTGCCACTCGTGGCCAAAGGGATCGCGTACGGTCCCCGATCGCTCTCCGTAGAAGTGATCTGCCGCGGGTCGCACGACGGTCGCTCCGAGCTCTACGCAGCGGGCGATCAGCGCGTCGGCGTCGTCGACGTGCAAGTGAATCGCGCTCGTTGCGGGCGCTCCTGGGCGCGGCGCGTAGATTCCGAACTCAGCAAACTCTTCAGAGAGCATGAGCGTCACCGGTCCGAGCTCGAGCTCGGCGTGCCCGACCCTGCCGCTCGGCTCGACGAGCCGAAGCTTTTCGCGCGCGTCGAAGGCCGCTTTGTAGAACTCGATCGCCCGCGGCGCGTCCTTCACGCGCAAGTATGAAAACGCCTCGTGAATGCTCACTCGAACCTCACCTTCTACCGGCGATCATCGTGCGGGATCGCCGGGCGGTCTTGAAGAATTTTGACCTCGAGCGCGACGTGCCTCGCGTCCTTCGGGGACGCTGCGCGGTGCTCGCTCGGCGTGAGCGCCGCGTGCGCGACGAACTCGCGCGTCATGTGCGCTTGATCCGCGTACCCGAGGTCAGCAGCGATCTGCGCGAGCGATCGATCGCCCTGCGAGAGCGCGGCGACGGTCGCGTCGAAGCGACGAACGCGCGCGTAGCGCTTGGGAGTCATCCCCGTGTGCACGCAGAAGAGCCTGGAAAAGTGCCGGTGACTCGCGCCAGACGCCTCGACGATGGCCGCGATCGACGAGGGTCGCGCGCCATCGAGGGTCGCGACCGCCGAGCGCACCGCCCGCGGCGCCAGCGCGCGCTCGTCGATCCGCGTCAGCAAGAACGCTTCGAGCAACGCGAGCTGGGCCTCGGCGCCGTGTGTCTCACCGAGGCGATCGCAGAGCTCGCTCGCTGGGAGACCGAGAGCCAGGCGCGCGTCGATGTGCGTGTCGACCATCGAGCCCGAAGTGACGCCAACGAGCGCAAAGGCCATTGCCGGTCGAAGCACAGCGCCGACCGAGGGTGTGTTCGGCAGGATCGCGCGGTCGTAGCGAACCGTTCGCGGTCCGGCGAGCACGCAGTGCGAGATGGCGACGATCTCGTCGGTGTGCGGATCGAAGAGACGCAGCGGCGTCGCGTCGGGACGAAACACGAGGTGCGCGCGGCCGGTCGGTAGGACTCGCTCGCGCTGTCGCTCCTGACCGCCGTGCGTGAGTGAACCTGTCGCCCACACACGGTCGACGAAGGGGCGCAGCGGTGCGATCGGAGCACGAGCGATCATGGTGTCGTCGGGGGAAGCGCTCGCTGCTGTGAACGAGCCAGGGACGTGACCGCATTCAGCGCGGTCCGAGCACTCTCTCACGAGCGAGCCGCGGCGCGGTGGGATCACGCTGCAGACTGCGAAAGCGTGTTGAAATCAAAGTGTTTCGAGTCAGCCAGGAGAGCCACCGATAGTGACAATCCCAAAGCGTGCCATGCTACTTGACGGGCATTGGTTGTCGCGCTGCAATCCATGTCCAGAACACGACCGAGCCGAGGGTGGGCAAGATGCAACGAGCGCTACCACAATCCCTCGCCAAAACACGGAGACGGATCATGGCGGACGTCATCATTGTCACCCCACAACCGATGGACAACCCGTTGTGCCAAGCCTCTACGGGTGCACTCCGTCGTCCACTGTTCTCAACGTGTCGGTTGCCGAACGTGCCAACCAGTTTGCAGAGACTATCGCGACTCCTCAGCCTGTGAGACGGCACTCCCCGCTAACTTTTCGCGACTATTCAACAGTTCGAATCGCTGAGGAAGGTAGAGTTCCCATGTTTCGTCACTTTCACGCCGGGTCTGCGGTCCGGTTCCTACTAGGATCACTACCGTCACTGCTTACTGGATGTACAGACACTTGCCCCACCGCACCGCTCCACAATGTGTCGCTGTTCGTGCTACAGGATGTGTCTCTTCGAGACGCAGAAACCATAGACGGCGACCTGCTTCGAACCATTTGCGATCGAACGTGTCTCAGCCGTAACTGCGAGGTACTTTACGAGTGCAGCCCGGCGACGAGTGATGCCGGCTGTCGCTTTTGGCCCAATGAGGACGCTAGCTCACTCTGGGCACGCTGCATTCCCAATGTAGCATGCGGCATTGGCGGCCGTGCGGCGTTCGGACTGCAGCGGGTGCCTGAGTGCGAGCCGGAGATCGGTCCCCTCTTGCTCTACCAAGCTCAGAGCGAGTTCAACTCGATTGGTGCCTTCATTCAACTTGCGCGGACCCTCTCAGAGCTCATGGCGCCTTCTTCCCTCGTCGCTCGAGCGATTCTCGCGGCCCACGACGAGGCTCGCCATACGGGCTTGGTGGTCGATCTAGCATTTGCGCTTGGTGCTGATCGATTCGACGCCACATGGACGCCTGTCTCAGTCCCCTCGGAGATCGTGTCCTTTACCATTCACAATTTCGTCGAGGGCTGTGTTCGAGAGACGTTCGCGGCCGTAGTCGCCCTACGACAATCACGCTACAGCTCCCATCCGATTTCGTCGGATGTGTTTTCGAAAATCGCCTCGGACGAGATGAGTCACGCTGTGCTATCGTGGGACGTGGCTGAGTACTTGAACGCACGTCTCGATGACGAGTCTTTTCTGGCATTGCGCGCAGCGGCTGCCCGAGCGATCGAGTCGCTGTTCAAAGAGTCTTGTTGCTTTGATCGAATTCAACCAGTCGCGCGGTCTGTTCTTGGACTTCCGAGCACGTCCGAGGCGCAAGCGATCCTTCGAGCACTCGATCGATGCGTTTGGGAGGTCTGTTTCTGCGATGTGTCGTACGCTGGTTTGGGCGATCCCTCAGCAGTCGCTGGGGACAGAGCGTTCGCCCATCGCCAATGGACGTAAGCCGGGACGGTCGCCCCAAGAGACTGGACGACTGTGACGACCTAACGTGCGTGAACTCAACCACTGAACTTCCAAGCGACGATCGTCCTATCTTTCCGTGGCGCACCTAGGATTACCATGCGTGTTCAACCACTACCGCTTTCGATGTTACTCAGCTTCGCAGCGCAGTCTTGTTTGAACACTGTGTGCGGGGATGGCGAGCGTAGTTTCTCCTTCTTTTCACAACAGCAGGTTCTCGAGTTCCGCGACGCAGGAATCGCCGAAAATGTCCCTCTCGACGGTGCTCCTTGCGTGTTGCTGTGTGCTCCAATCGACGTTTCCGGATGTCGTCTGGAGACTCATTGCACGATCAGCGGCAGAAGTGTTCCCTGTGAATCGGTACCCAGCGATGCCGCGCCTCAGACAGTTCTTATCTCCGGCCAGCCGTGGTGTAGATATACGGTCTGCTCTTCGCACTAGCGGCCAGATGGGCCTCGAGCCCCTCGGCCTCGTAACCGTTCAGGCCCCCTCTTGCCTCTCATCGTTACCCAAACTGTATTAGGAAAAGTCCAGGCAGAACACGATCGACGCATTCCCGGGAGCCAAGGGGCCCGGCAACAGCGGGCAGCGAGCGCCCGGGCCCCTTGGCTCCCGGGAATGCGTATATCGTGTTCTGCCTGGACTTTTCCTAATACAGTTTGGGTAACGATGAGAGGCAAGAGGGGGCCTGAACGGTT
>LNFM01013697.1_pt1 | contig 10247 bp, 8 predicted proteins | sample 596031 | NCBI WGS metagenome assembly LNFM01 (sample SAMN04254537, study PRJNA301005) | activated carbon metagenome | isolation source: dual media filters at the Ann Arbor, Michigan drinking water treatment plant | place: USA: Ann Arbor | reverse complement strand
TGCGGCCGGGGTGGATCCGCCGTCGACTGGCTACAGTGCGTCTTCGGGTCGCCCCGCCCGTGCCCAGGAGCCTCCATGACCGTGATCCCCGACATCCCCCGCGAGCGCCTGCCTTCTCTGCTGGCCCTGATGCCCAAGGCCGAATTGCACATCCACATCGAAGGCTCGCTCGAGCCGGAGCTGATCTTCAGGCTGGCCGCGCGCAACGGCGTGGCCCTGCCCTATGCCAGCGTCGAGGCATTGCGCGCCGCCTACGCCTTCACCGACCTGCAGAGCTTTCTGGACATCTACTACGCCGGCGCGAGCGTGCTGCTGAAGGAGCAGGACTTCTTCGACATGGCCTGGGCCTACTTCGAACGCGCCGCCGCCGACAACGTCGTGCACGCCGAGCTGTTCTTCGACCCGCAGACCCACACCGACCGCGGCGTGCCGATGCAGACGGTGATCGTCGGCCTGGCCCACGCCTGTCGGCGTGCTCACGCCGAGTTCGGCATCAGCGCCCGGCTGATCCTGTGCTTCCTGCGCCACCTCAGCGAAGCGTCGGCGTTCCAGACGCTGGAGCAGGCGCTGCCCTGGCGCGAGCACTTCGTCGGCGTGGGGCTGGACAGCAGCGAACGCGGCCACCCGCCGGAGAAGTTCGAGCGTGTGTTCGCACGGTGCCGCGAACTCGGCCTGCACGTGGTCGCCCATGCCGGTGAAGAGGGCCCGCCGGCCTACATCGAGAGCGCGCTCGACGTGCTGAAGGTCGAACGCATCGACCACGGTGTGCGCTGCGTGGAGAGCCCGGCGCTGGTGCAGCGGCTGGCGCGCGAGCGCATGCCGCTCACGGTGTGCCCCTTGTCCAACGTGAAGCTGTGCGTGTTCCCGACGCTGGCCCAGCACAACCTGCCGGCCCTGCTGGACGCCGGCCTGTGTGCCACGATCAACAGCGACGACCCGGCCTACTTCGGCGGCTACATCAATCAGAACTTCCTGCAGACCTTCGCGGCACTGCCGCAGCTGGGCGCCGCGCAGGCGCACCGCCTGGCCATGAACAGCTTCGAGGCCAGCTTCGCGACGGCTTCGGAAAAAGCCCGCTGGGCCGCGCAGCTCGACGAGGCCTTTGCCGAGGCGGCAAGGACCTGAGGATCAGAGACCGTGGCCTCGCATGCCTCGAGGCCGGTCACGCGGTCGCGGGCTGCGACGGCGACAGCGCGCGGCGCGCCACGATCACGATGACGGTGAGCACGGCCGCGATGGCCAGCAACGTGGCCGCGCCGATGCCCCACAGCACCCACACCAGCACCGGGCCGGCGCTGCCCAGCCAGCCCAGCAGAGTCTGGGACAGTTCCAGCGTGGCCTGCAGCAGGCCCTGCCAGCCCGGGATCCACTGTTCGATGACGCTGCCGTAGGGAATCTGGGCGATCAGCGGCTTCAGGTCTCCCATCAGCGCGCCGGCGTCCAGGCCCAGCAGGGCGTGAAGTCCCCAGGCCACCAGCGACCACAGGGCCAGGCCCAGCAGCGTGAGGATCCAGATGGCGATGACCATGGTGACGTTCTCCCTGTTCGTTGGCCGCGCGCGATGACAGCCTGGAAGCGGAGTCTGCCATCCGGGGCCCGGCCCCTGCAGGGCTGGGCACATCGCGCCGACAGGGTTCAATGCGGCGCGGGTGCGGGCTCGGTCGCTTGCAGCGCCTGTGCCAGCCGACCGGCCTGCGCGCCGAAGGCGTAGCTGTCCATCGCCAGGCAGCCGAAGGTCAGGCTGTGATGCAGGCGCAGGCCGGGCCGATCACCACCCCCGGCGCCATGGGCCGGGTACCAGGGCAGCCAGTGCTCGTCGGTCGGGTGCATCAGCGCGGCGTGGGGCGCGGCGCGGCGGTAGTCCAGCAGAGCCGGCAGGTCGGCGGCCGCAGCGCGCTCGTGTACCCAGGCGCGAAAGGCGGCGCTTTCCGGGATTTCGGGGGCGCCCAGGGCGGGCCGCGTGCCGCCGCCGAACACCATGCGCAGGTTGTGTGTGAGGCTGCCGCTGCCCATCACCAGCACCCCCTGCGCCGCCAGCGGCGCCAGGGCGATGCCCAGGGCCAGCAGCCGGGCCGGGCTCCAGTCCGGCGGGAAGGCCAGCGGCAGCACCGGCACATCGGCGGCGGGATACATGTAGCGCAGCGGCGTCCAGATGCCGTGATCCAGTCCGCCCTGTTCGACGCGGTGCACCGGCAACCCGGCGGACGACAGCAGTTGCGCCACGCGGGGCGCCAGGGCCGGCGCGCCGGGCGCGTCGTAGCGCAGCGCGTACAGCTCGGGCGGGAATCCGCCGAAGTCGTACACCGCTTCGTGCTGCGGCGCGGCCAGCAGCACGGGTTCTCGCGCCAGGCTGTGGGCCGAGAGCGCCAGTACGGCCGTCGGGCGGCCGAACGTGCTGTCGATGGCCGGGCCCAGGCGCTGCATGAAACCGCCGGCCTCGCGCGGCTCGAGCGCCGTCATCGGCGAGCCATGCGAGAGGTAGAGGGAGGGCAGGGTGCGGTTCGAGTCCATGCCTGCATTGGATCACCCCGGCGCGGGGGCAGACTTCAACGAACCTGCATGCAGCATTCACGAAAGCGGGGCCCGGGGCCGCAGGGGCAGCCCGGCCGGGCGTGGCGGCCGCAGGGAAAGGGGGTTTGCGTTACCGTGTGGCCATGACTGCAATCCCCCTGCGGCCGCCCTCGGCCGGTCTGCTGGCCTGGCGCCAGACCCTGCGCGACTTCCGCGCAGGTGAATTGCGCCTGCTGGCCGTGGCCGTGATGCTGGCGGTGGCCGCGCTGACTGCGGTCGGCTTCTTTGCCGACCGCCTGAACGCCGGCCTGGCGCGCGACGCCCGCCAGTTGCTGGGCGGCGACGCCGTCATCAGCAGCGACAAGCCGGCCCGGCCCGAGATGCTGGAGAAGGCGCGCTCGCTGGGGCTGGCGACGTCGACCAGCGCCACCTTCCCCAGCATGGGCCGGGCGCCCGACGACAAGGGCGGTGCTTCGCGCCTGGTGTCGGTGAAGGCGGTGTCGGCAAGCTACCCGTTGCGCGGCCAGATGCAGCTCAAGGCCGGGGCCGACGCCGCGCTGGAACTGCGTTCAGCCGGCCCCGAGCCCGGTACGGTGTGGGTCGATGCCGCGTTGCTTGACGCGCTGCAACTGCAGGTGGGCGACCCGCTGCTGCTGGGCGACTCGGCGCTTCGCATCGCGCGCATCATCGTCATCGAACCCGACCGCGGCGCCGGTTTCATGAGCTTCGCGCCGCGCGTGATGCTGGCCGAAACCGACCTGGCCGCCACCGCGCTGGTGCAGCCGGCCAGCCGCATCACCTATCGCCTGGCGGTGGCGTCGCCCGATGAACGACAGGTGGGCGTGCGCGAGTTCGTTCGCTGGTCGGAGCAGCAGATCGCCGTCGTGCCATGGCGGGGCGTGTCGGTCGAGTCGCTGGAGAGCGGTCGGCCCGAGATGCGGCAGACGCTGGACCGGGCCGAGAAGTTCCTCAACCTGGTGGCCTTGCTGGCGGCGCTGCTGGCCGCCGTGGCGGTGGGCATCGCGGCGCGTGACTTCGCCTCGCGCCATCTGGACGACTGCGCCATGCTGCGCGTGCTGGGCCTGTCGCAGCGTCGCATCGCGGGCGCCTACGCCATCGAGTTCGGCCTCGTCGGCGTGGCCGCCAGTGCGGCCGGCGTGGCCATCGGCTGGGCCGTGCATTTCGTCTTCGTGTGGCTGCTGTCGGGGCTGGTGCAGGCGGCCCTGCCTTCACCGGGGCCCATGCCGGCCCTGTTCGGCATGGGCGTGGGCATGACGCTGCTCCTGGGCTTCGGGCTGCCGCCGGTGCTGCAGCTGGCGCGTGTACCGCCGCTGCGCGTGATCCGCCGCGACGTCGGCTCGCTGAAGGCCTCCTCCTTGCTCGTGCTGGGCGCCGGCGTCGGCGGTTTCGCAGCGCTGTTGATGGCGGTGTCGTCCGACGCCAAGCTGGGCGCCATCGCCGTGGGCGGCTTCGCAGCGGCGGGCCTGGTGTTCGCGCTGCTGGCCTGGGTGGCCGTGAAGCTGCTGCAGCGCGCGGTGCCCGAGACTCGGGCGCCGCGCTGGCTGGTGCTGGCCACGCGCCAGATCGCCGCCCGGCCGGGCTTTGCCGTGCTGCAGGTCTCGGCGCTGGCCGTCGGCCTGCTGGCCCTGGTGCTGCTGGTGCTGCTGCGCACCGATCTCATCGCCAGCTGGCGCCAGGCCACGCCACCCGATGCGCCCAACCGCTTCGTCATCAACCTGCAGCCCGATCAGGGCGAGGCCTTCCGAAACGCCATCACGCAGGCGGGCGTGACGCGCTATGACTGGTACCCGATGATCCGCGGCCGGCTGGTGGCCATCAACGGCCGCACGATCACGCCCGAGAGCTTCGAGGACGACCGTGCGCAGCGCATGATCGATCGCGAGTTCAACCTCAGCCACGACGCGAAGCTGCCCGGTCACAACGAGGTGAGCGCGGGCCGCTGGACGCCTGAAGAGGCCGACGGTCTGTCGGTGGAGGACGGGCTGGCACAGACGCTGGGACTGAAGCTGGGCGACACCTTGCGCTTCGACATCGCCGGCCAGCAGCGCGAGGGTCGCATCACGAGCCTGCGCAAGGTCGACTGGCGCTCGATGCGGGTCAACTTCTTCGTGCTGTTCCCCGTGTCGCAGCTCACGGACCTGCCCATCACCTACATCAGCGCCTTCAAGGCCCCGACCACGCCGGGCTTCGACAACCGCCTGAGCCGAGACTTCCCGAACATCACCAATGTCGACGTCTCGGCCTCCGTCGCGCAGGTGCAGCGCGTGCTGGACCAGGTCATCCGCGCGGTCGAGTTCCTCTTCGGCTTCACGCTGGCGGCGGGCCTGGTGGTGCTGTTCGCCGCCGTCACGGCCACGCGCGAAGCGCGCTCGCGGGAGTTCGCCATCATGCGGGCGATGGGCGCCAGCGGCCGGCTGCTGGCCCAGGTGCAGCGCGCCGAACTGCTGGGCGTGGGCGCGCTGGCCGGCACGCTGGCGTCGGTGGCCGCACTGGGGGTGGGCTGGGCGCTGGCGCGCTACGCCTTCCAGTTCGACTGGAACCCGTCGCCCTGGGTGCCGCTGTTCGGCGGTGCAGCCGGAGCCTTGCTGGCGCTGGGCGCGGGCTGGTGGGGCCTTCGCGACGTGCTGCGCCGCCCGGTGCTGGAGACGCTGCGCCGGGCCGGGGCGGTATAGGGCCCACCCCCGCAGCGGCTTCGCCGCTTCCCCCTCAAGGGGGCAACGCCGACGGACCGGCGGAGCCGGATCCGTGGCGTTCGCTGGAGGGGCTCGGGCCCTGGCGGGCCCGTTGCGGCGGACCCTCGCAGCGGCTGTGCCGCTGCTTCGTCAAGGGGGCATTGCCGACGAAACGGCGGAGCACTATCCGTGGCGTTCGCGGGAAGGGCTCGGGCCCTGGCGGGTCCGTGGTCTGAAGGCGGCGCTGCTAGAAGGTTTCCCAATCGCCTTCGCTGGCGCCGGCGCTGGCGCCGGCGCTGGCGCTGCGACCTTCGGTGACGCAGGCGTCCTGGCGGAGGTCGCTGACTGAGCCGTTGCGGGTCGGGGAACAGGGGAGGGTGCAGACGCCTTCTTCGGCGGCGTCGCGGCTGGTCTGGCCGGAGCCGGCGCCGACAGGTCAGGGGTAGACGCCGCCGCAGACGGTGGTCTGACCGAGCTTCTCGCAGTACATCACCTCGGGTGCGATCTTCTTGCCCACCGGGTTGGTGAACTTGTACTCCTGCCAGGCGCCGGCAGGCTTGACCTCGACCATGGCGCAGGCTTCAGCCGCCCGCGCCACCGTGCGTTCAGTTCGTTCCGGTCTGCATGCGAAAGCCGACCACCAGGGCCACCAGGCGGTCGGCATGGCTGCGCAGGGTGGCGGAGGCTGCGGCGCTCTGTTCGACCAGTGCCGCGTTCTGCTGCGTCATGGCGTCGAGCTGGCTCACGGCCTGGTTGACCTGCGTGATGCCGCTGCTCTGCTCGTCGGACGAGGTGCTGATCTCGCCGATGATGTCGGTCACGCGCTGCACGCTGGCCACGATCTCGTCCATCGTGCGGCCGGCGTCGGCCACCAGGCGGCTGCCCGCCTCGACGCTGTCGACGCTGTTGCCGATGAGCGACTTGATCTCGCGCGCGGCCTCGGCGCTGCGCTGTGCCAGGCTGCGCACTTCGCTGGCCACCACCGCGAAGCCGCGGCCCTGCTCGCCGGCGCGGGCGGCTTCCACCGCGGCGTTGAGCGCCAGGATGTTGGTCTGGAAGGCGATGCCGTCGATGGTGCCGATGATGTCGGCGATGCGCTTGGAGCTGGTGTTGATCTCCTGCATGGTCTGCACCACCTGCGACACCACCTGGCCGCCGCGCTGCGCCACCTCGGCTGCCGAGGCGGCGAGCTGGTTGGCCTGTGCGGCCGACTCCGCGCTGTGGCGCACCCGGGCGGTGAGCTGGTCCATCGAGCTGGCGGCCTGCTGCAGGTTGGACGCCGTCTGCTCGGTGCGCTGGCTGAGGTCCTGGTTGCCGTGCGCGATCTCGCCGCTGGCGCCCTGGATGCCCGCGGCCGAGGTCTGCACCTCGTTGAGTGCCAGCGCCACCTTGGACAGCGTGGTCTGCAGGTGCTGTGCCGCAGGCGTGCTCACCCTGATGCCGTCAGCGGCCAGCACGAGCTGGCCGTCACGTTCCATGCCGTTGACCAGGCAGTCGAGCTCTTCGCCCTGGCGCGCCAGGGCCGCCATGCCCCGCACCACGTAGACCTCGAAACCTGTCTGCACGACGACGTAGCCGGCGTGCATCAGCATCTTCAGGAAGTCCGCCTCGGGCGTGCAGTACACCGGCAGGCCGGCGGCCTGAAGGCGGTCGAAGACCACGTGGTGCACGGCAATGAGGCCCGCGGCCGCCACGATGGGTCGCCAGTCCTGGTAGACCAGCATCAGCGCCAGCACGACGAAGACGCCGAAGTGAAATTCCAGCGTGCCGCGGCCGAGCTGGATGTGCAGCGCGACCATGCCCATTGCCGAGGCCGCGAGCACCAGTCGCGACAGCAGGGTGCCGCGGGCGCTCAGCACGACTGCCGCAGCCGCCGCGACCAGGGCTGCCGCCCCCATCGCTGCCAGGCCGAGCTGGCCGAAGCGGGAACCGATGGCCAGCGCCACCAGGGCGCCGATGACGATGGTCGTCAGGATCAGCAGGTCGGCCGTGGCGGTCCGACGCTGGTGGGCGGTGCTGCTGTTCATCGATCGAGGGCTTTCGGGTTCAGAGTTGTGGCGAATCGAGAAACCGTGGTCGCAGACACCTGGGCGGCCCTTGTCGAGGGGCGGCGGGGTTCAGCCCGAGACCAGACCCATGTCGGCGCTGCTCATCAGGCCTTCGATGTCCATCAGGATCAGCATGCGTTCGACTTCACCGTTCTTCACGCTGCCGATGCCGGTGATGAAGCCGCTGTCGACGCTGCTGCTCAGCTCGGGCGCCGGCTTGATCTGCTCGTGGCTCAGCTCGAGCACGTCGGACACCGAGTCGACCACGGCCCCGACCACGCGGCCGCGCACGTTCAGCACGATGACGACGGTGAAGTCGTTGTACTCGGCGCTGTCGCAGTTGAGCTTCAGCCGCAGGTCGATGATGGGAACGATGACACCGCGCAGGTTGACCACGCCCTTGATGAAGGACGGGGCGTTGGCGATGCGCGTGGGCGGCTCGTAGGAGCGGATCTCCTGCACGCGCAGGATGTCGATGCCGTACTCCTCGGCGCCCAGGCGGAAGGTGAGGAACTCGCCGCTTTCGGCCTTGGTGCGGCCGGCGGGGGTGGCGGCGGCACCGCCCTGGCGCACGGCCTCGTGGCGGGCAACGACGGTGGCTTCGGTGATCATGTCCATGAGGGCTCCTTGGGATCCTGGGTGTCGGGGCCGCGTGGTCGGCCGGTGCTGTTCGGTTATCGGCAGCGCGTTGGTGATCTGAAACGCCCTGGGCTCGGCCGTTTGAGCCGGGTCAGAAGGTTTCCCAGTCGCCGTCGGGCGCGTTCTGAGGTGCCGGTGAAGCCGCCGCCGGTCTGGCCGGGGCCGCGGGCGCGCGTGGCGCCGGGGTGGCGGCGGGTCTGGGCGCGACCGGTGCACGTGCCTTGGCGACCGCCCGTGCGGCGACGACGGCCGGCGCCGGCGCAGCGCCCGCGATGCTGGCGACAGGCGGTCGCGGCGCGGGCGTCGGGCCTGCGGTCGGTGCGGCGCCGCTGCCTGGACCTTCGCCTTGCCCCTGGCCGGTGCGGAAGCGCGAGACGGCGGTGCCCAGACGGGTCGACTGCTCCTTCAGGCTCTCGGCAGCGGCGGCGGATTCCTCGACCAGCGCCGCGTTCTGCTGCGTCATCTGGTCGAGCTGCGAGACGGCGCCGTTGACGTTGCCGATGCCCATGCTCTGTTCGCTGGCGGCGGCGCTGATCTCGCCGATGATGTCGGAGACACGCTGCACGCTGGCGACGATCTCGTCCATCGTGGCGCCGGCGTCCTTGACCAGGCGGCTGCCGGCCTCGACACGGTCGACGCTGCTGCCGATCAGGCCCTTGATCTCGCGTGCGGCCTCGGCGCTGCGCTGCGCCAGGCTGCGCACCTCGCCGGCCACCACCGCGAAGCCGCGGCCCTGCTCGCCGGCGCGCGCGGCTTCCACCGCGGCGTTGAGTGCCAGGATGTTGGTCTGGAAGGCGATGCCGTCGATGGTGCCGATGATGTCGGCGATGCGGCGCGAGCTGGTGTTGATCTCTTCCATCGTCGAGACCACCTGCGAGACGACCGTGCCGCCGCGTTGCGCGACCTCGGCGGCCGAGTGCGCGAGCTGGTTGGCCTGCGAGGCCGAGTCGGCGCTCTGGCGCACGGTGCCGGTGAGCTGGGTCAGCGAGCTGGCCGTCTGCTGCAGGCTCGACGCCGTCTCCTCGGTGCGCTGGCTCAGATCGATGTTGCCGGAAGCCACCTCGCTGGACGAGATGGCGATGGTGTCGGACGCCAGCCGCACCTCGCCGACCAGGCTGCCCAGCGAGCTCTGCATGTGGCCCAGCGCGCGCAGCAGTTCAGCCGCTTCGTCCTGCCCCTGCACCTGGATCGGCGTGCTCAGGTCGCCCTCGGCGATGGCCAGCGCGACCTTGCGCGCGTGCATCATCGGCTTGACGATGGAGTGCGAGTTGGCCAGTGTCAGCGGCACCACCACCACCACGGCCACCGCCAGCACGGCGAGGAAGGCGACCATGGTGCTCTGCAGTGAGGCCTCGAACGCGGCCTGCGTGGCCACGGCCTCGTCGCCGACCACCTTCGCGATGGCCTGCACGTTCTTGTCGACGGCAGCCATGTGTTCCTTGGCGCGCGCCAGCATGCGATCGGCGACGCGGGCGTTGTCGTAGGCGCCGTTCTGCACCTGCTCCAGCACCTTGCTCGTCGCCGCCACGTAGGCGTCCAGGTCCTTCAGCGCCGCCTCGGCCAGCGGGTTGTCCTCGTCGGCCTCGCCTTCGAGCAGGCCGCCCAGTGACTTCTTCACGGCGGCGATGCTGGCCGTCCAGGCCTCGCGGTGCTTGAGCACGGCGACGCCGTCCTCGTAGTCGATGACCATGCTCTTCTCGTACAGCCGCGTCTGCCCGATGGCATGCCGGATGTCGGAGACGTTGTTCACCTCCTTGACCGAGTGCTCCATGAAGTCGTGGTTCAGCGCGTTCATGTGCAGGCCGCCGAGCACGCCGGCCACGCCGACGAGACCGAACAGCGCCAGCACCATCAGGATCGCGCCGCGCATGCGCCAGCGGATGGAGAAGCGGCGCAGCAGGTCGAACAGCATGGTCATGGGAAGGTCCTGTCTTGTTGTTCAGATGCGATGCGGTGCGGCGGCCGCGTCAATGCCGGCTGCGCCTGACCAGCGCACCGATGTCGAGGATCAGCGCCACGCGGCCGTCGCCCATGATGGTGGCGCCCGACACGTCGTCGACCTTGCGGTAGTTGCTCTCCAGGTTCTTCACCACCACCTGCTGCTGGCCGAGCAGTTCGTCGACCAGCAGGGCGACGCGGCCGCCTTCGGCCTCGACCACCACCATGATGTTGCTGACGTGCTCGAAGTCGAAGCGCGGCACGTTGAAGACGCGCTCGAGGTCGACCACCGGCATGTACTCGTCACGCACGTCGACCACGCGCCCGCTGCCGCCGATGGTCTTGATCATGCCGTCCTGCACCTGGAAGGACTCGACCACGCTGGACAGCGGCAGGATGTAGCACTCCTCGCCCACGC
>LNFM01029941.1_pt1 | contig 10248 bp, 12 predicted proteins | sample 596031 | NCBI WGS metagenome assembly LNFM01 (sample SAMN04254537, study PRJNA301005) | activated carbon metagenome | isolation source: dual media filters at the Ann Arbor, Michigan drinking water treatment plant | place: USA: Ann Arbor | reverse complement strand
TATCTGGTTTCGCTGGCCGGCGCGCATCCGAATACGCCGCTGCCGGTGCTGGAGAAAATCGCGGCGGGCCCTCTCGGGTATGAACGCATGGGCGGGCTGGCGATCCACCCGCGCATCACGCCGGCAATGGTGGAGCGGCTGGCGAATGTCAGCCGCGGCGACTTCCAGCATGACGTGGAATACAGGCTGTACCAGACCTATGTGCTGGCCGCGCTGCTGCGCAATCCGGCGATATCGCAGGATGCATTCGACCGCATTGCCGCGCGCGAGTCGCCGGAATATTTCCTCGCCCATGCGGTGCTGCGTTCGCCGCGCGCGAGCTGCAGACAGGTGGCGCGTGCGGGTTCCACCGGCGGCGAGGTGCTGCACAACACCGCGCTTTCGGAACTGAAGCGGCGCGGCTGTTGAGGTTTCTGCGTCTGCTGTGGAAAGGTCCCGGCAGGTTCGTGCACACCGTCCGCTTTTGGCCGTGATGCCGCATTGTGCATAATTCGCTGACAGGATGATGACGCCCGGGACCAGCCACGCCGCGCCATTCGCGGAAATCGCCCTGCTGCTGTGCATTGCAGCCGCTGCGGGTCTGCTCGCGGTGCGCCTGCATCAGCCGGTGCTGATTGCGTACATCGTTGTCGGCATCGTGGCCGGGCCGGCAGTGTTGGGTCTTGTTGAGGCGCATGACCAGATCAACCTGCTGGCGCAGACCGGTGTCGCGGTGCTGCTGTTCTTGGTCGGCCTGCGGCTGGACCTGCACCACCTGCGCCACATCGGACCGGTGGCGCTGGCGACCGGGCTGGGGCAGCTTGCGTTCACGATCCTCTTCGGTTTCCTGATCATCTACGGCATGGGCCGCGAGGTGATGGAGGCGTTTTACGTGGCGGTGGCGCTGACTTTTTCCAGCACCATCATCATCGTCAAGCTGCTCTCGGACAAGCGCGAGCTCGATTCGCTGCATGGCCGCATTGCAGTGGGTTTCCTGATCGTGCAGGACATTGCCGTGGTGATGGCGATGATGGTGATGAGCACGCTGCGCGGCGCCGGCGAATCGGCGGTCGTGGAGTTGGGCCTGTCTGTTCTCGGCCGGGTGTCGGCGGCGGCCTTGCTGATGTTTGTCCTGATGCGCTACGTGCTGCCGGCGGTGGTGCGCGCAATGGCGCGTTCGCAGGAGTTGCTGCTGGTGTTTGCCATTGCCTGGGGCACGGGGCTGGCGGCGCTGGGCGAGTGGGCTGGTTTCTCGAAGGAGGCGGGCGCCTTCCTGGCCGGATTTTCGCTGGCCTCGACCGCGTACCGGGACGCCATAGGCGCACGACTCTCCAGCATCCGCGACTTCCTGCTGCTGTTCTTTTTCATCGACCTCGGCGCGAAGCTCGATTTTTCGACGCTCGGTGACGAGCTGTGGCCGGCTGCGATTTTGTCGGTATTCGTGCTGATCGGCAATCCGCTGATCGTGATGGCGATCATGGGTTACATGGGTTACCGCCGGCGAACCGGTTTCCTTGCCGGGCTGACAGTGGCGCAGATCAGCGAGTTCTCCATCGTCTTCGTTGCAATGGGCATCAGCCTTGGCCATGTCGGCGTACAGGCGCTGGGACTGACCACGCTGGTTGGTGTGGTGACGATTGCCCTGTCGACCTACATGATCATGTATTCGCATGTGCTGTATGCATGGCTGGGGCCGTGGATGGGCCTGTTCGAGCGGCAGCGGCCGCATCGCGAGCTTGCGGCTGAGCAGGAGACCGGGAGAGCGGTGGTGCCGGATGTGGTGATTTTCGGGATTGGGCGTTACGGGGAGCGTTTTGCCGGGAAGCTGGCAGAGGCCGGCTTTGACGTATTCGGTGTCGAGCATGATCCGGAACGGGTGCATGAACTGCGCGCACGCGGCATCCATGTCAGTTTTGGTGATGTCCAGGACCCCGATTACCTGGAAAGCCTGCAACTGGATGGCGTGCCCTGGATCGTCAGCACGCTGCCGGACCTCGAATCCAACCGTGCACTGCTGTTCGCGTTGCGGCTGCGGAAATTCTCGGGGGACATCGCTGTCGTGGCACGCGACGATGCGCAGGGCATCGCGCTCAAGCAGATCGGCGTGCCGACCGTGCTTTATCCATTCCGCAATGCGGTGGATTTCGCCGTCGAACACCTGGGGGCACTGATCCGCTCAGGGAAGGCGTCATAGGCGCGGCTGGAGAAGACCGGCTGCTGCGGTTTCCGGTTCGGGGTTGAATGCAGGTTTTGCCAGAACTGTGTGCTGGTCGCGCTTATGCGCTTCCTGCGCGCTGATTTTTACGCTTCCATGATGTCCGGTGTGTCCTGCATCGTCAGCAGCCTTGTGTCATCCATGCCCGGGCGGAAAGACGCCTTTGGGCGCCACGATGCGGGTCGGACGGACAAGCCTGTTCAGGTCGTGTTTTTCAATCAGCGCCTCGAATTTCGGCCGGCCTGGGTAGATCCATGCAGGGACAAGGAATGGAATTATTGAATGGTTTTCTGCAAGGGACGACTCGTGCCTTTCCCCGGGAGCGGCGGCGAGCCTAGCGTTTTTTTCCCGCGTTCGCTTTCCTGTGCATTTTTTCGACCGTCTCCTCCTCGATCCTGTAGTACTCCTCCAGGCCGATCAGGTCTTCGATCTGTTTGCGCGCGGTGATGTAGTCCTTGGTCTTGATTCCGGTGTAGTCGCCGGTCTTGCGTAATTCGAGCAACGCCTTGCGCATGAAATGGAACTGAACGCCGACCGAGAGTATGGCGTCGATGCTGCCGGCGTAACCCATGTCTTCGAGTTGCCGGAACGAGTACAGCGGCCGGCCGTCGCGGTTGCCGCGGCTTTGCACGTAGACCATCGGCAGCTTGCAGTCCTTGGGCGCGCGTCTGGTTTCCTCGGGTGAGCGCGGGAAAATCAGCCCCATGTCGGCGCCCTGGTCGCGCGACATCCGCATGCGCTTGACGGCTTCCTTGTAACCCTGCTCGCGGCAGGCGTCGGAGCGGGCGATGATGACGAAGTCCCTGTCGGACCGGTCGCGCTGTTCGCAGGCCATGCGGATCTTGTCGCGGAACTCGTCGAACGGGATGTTGTGCGCGACATAGGTGTGGTAATGCGCCCGTTTCGGAAACAGCTGGTCTTCGATGTGCACGCCGGCGATGCCGGCACGGATGCACTCGCGCACGGTGCGCATGGTGTGCAGCGGCTCTCCCCAGCCGGCGCCGGCGTCCATCACCACGGGGATGTTTACCGCGTGAGCGATATTTGACCCGACGGTCAGTTGTTCGTTCATGGTCAGCAGCGGTTCGGTGATTGTGGTGCTGCCACCGGTGACGAAGCCGCCGTTGTAGACCGTCCTGAATCCGATGCTCTCGGCGAGGCGTGCGGTCAGCGGGTCGTGCACCGCTGGCAGTTCAAGGAATTTTCCGGCCCTGACCAGGGCGCGGAGCTGCGTGGTCATGCGTTTCATGGGCTTGCTCCCGGGGTGGTTTGCGCCATGATAGCCAGTCGTGGGCGACCTGCGCGGCACATGTCCGCATGTTGTGCGCCGGTGCTCAGGCGGTCGCAGCGAGGCGGGTGCGCCGGTAGGTTTCCTGGATGGCCCACGCGTCGAGGCTCGCGCGGTGGCGACGGCCGGCCATGTCTTCTGTCACGCGCTGTCTCGTGGGATGCCAGTGGTCCATCTGGAATTCGGTGAGGATCATCTCCAGCGGACTGACACGGAAAGCCATGTTTGTCCGCGCGGCATGGAACAGCGTGGTCAGCCATGGGCGATCGACCACCCAGCCGTCGGAGTAAAGCGTCTTGTCCGCGAGCAGCATGTTGAGTTGCGAGGCGACTTCGCGCACTGGCTTGCCATGGGCTTGGAGCATGTCGCGGCTGATGCCGTGGACTTTCTCGGCGTCGTGGTCCCAGAAGATCCAGTCGGGGGCGGGGCGGATCAGGGTGCAGTACTTGACCTGATCATCGAGGGCGACGCCGATCTCGATCGGGTAGCCCGAGGGACCGAATCCGGAGGCTTCGATGTCGATGATCGGCGGGTTGCTGATAGTGGCCATGATTGCGTGATGCGGGGATGGGATCGTGAAATCGGCGGGCTGCAGCGACCTGTCGAGCTTTCATGTCCGCATCGTGCGCAGGTGCTTGACGTTTGCAGGATCGTAGGCGAGTGTAGGCTGGGTGCAGGATGCGAATTGCGCCGACTTTTGGCGCCTTTCCTGATCATAATTTTAGGTAATTAGGGCGTTTCGTAACCATAGGTATAAGGTAAGTACCTATGGCAATTGGGAAAAACAGTCATTTCAGCTGTGCGGCCAACTTTTTGAGGGGTCGCAAGTGCATTTTCTGCGGTTCGTTCAAGGTGCTGCGCACGGCCCGCGGTTACGTCAAATGCCGCAACTGCGGCAAGTCGAAAAGTGTGTCGCGGTTGCGTCGCGAGATCGCAATCTTGCAAGGGTTCTACCAGTTGCAGCCGGCCTATCGGCTGGCCAGTGACCTGGGACTGGATATCAAAGTGGTGAGCAGGGTCTACCAGCGTCTGCGCGAAGCCCTGTTCCACCTGTGCGAACTGGAGGGCGGCAAACTCAAGGGAGAGATCGAGCTGGACGAGGCCTATTTCGGCGGTCGGCGTAAAGGCAGACGAGGTCGAGGTGCGGCCGGCAAGAGCGTCGTTTTCGGCCTTCTCGAGCGGGAAGGACGGGTCTACACCAAGGTCGTCGAATCGGTCTCCGCCGAGGTCCTGATGAATCACCTACACCGACGCCTTCCGGGGTTATCGCTCCTTGCGCCGATTCGGCAAGCACCATACGGTCAGTCACCACAAAACGTTAGTCGACAAACGCACCAAAAATCACATCAACGGCATCGAAGGCTTCTGGAGTTATGCTAAGCACATCCTCTACAACTATCGCGGCGTCTCGAAGTATCACTTCCCGATGTACTTGAAGGAAATCGAATACCGCTTTAACCACCGGAAAGAGAACATCTTTAAGCAGTTTTTGAAAATCTATTTTGGTTACGTTTCGCCCTAATTACCTTTTGTTATTTGGCAAGTTGTTACTCAGCTACAGCCAATAGTGCTTTGGGATTCGTCTGTGCAATCGCCAGCAGGGTGCGTGCCGCGCCGCTGGGCTGTTTGCGGCCCTGTTCCCAGCCCTGCAGGGTGCGCACGGAAACACCCAGCAGTTTCGCAAACTGCGACTGCGATAAACCGGTTTTCTCCCGCGCTTCGACTGCTGGCGTTAGCACTACCCGTGTTTTTCCGGCTTTCATCTGTTTCACGGATTCGAGCAATTCCGCGGCGAGGTCGCGTTTGGCTTCCATGGCGCGAAGTTTGGCGGCGCTGAGTGGTTTAGTCTTCGAGGGCACGGCGGATCTCCTTCAGTTTCTGGCCGGTAATGTTATCGGTCGCGGATTTCGAATACATCAGCAACAGTACGACTTCCTGTTCGGCGTTGTGCGTGAAATAGATGACGCGGACCCCACCGGACTTGCCGCTGCCTTTGCGTTTCCAGCGTACTTTGCGGATACCGCCGGATTGCGGCACCACGTCGCCGGCATCCGGAAACGCTGCGATGTAGGCAGCAAATTCACCGCGCTCTTCCTCGTTCCAGTAGAGCGGCCATTGCTTCTGGAACAGCAGGGTTTCGATGACGGTGAACATGGCCAGACTATACTTCGGGGGAGTAGGTCTGTCGATGATGCTTCTGCTCCGGACGTGCTGGATCCCGGCTGATCTTCGATCGGGCGGTTACTTCATGAGGACGGCGGTGGATTTATTATAAGCATTTGTTTTTATTGATATTTTAATCAAATCTGGCTGAGTATCTCCGCCCCCTTCGCCAGCGTCGCCTCCGACTTGGCAAAACAGAAGCGCAGTACGCGATGTGCCGGCGGTTCACGGTAGAACACCGACACCGGAATCGAGGCGATGCCTTTTTCCTTGGTCAGCCGCACCGCGAGGTCGGTGTCCTTTTCGTCGCTGATAGCGTCGTAAGCGAGATTCTGGAAGAAGGTGCCGCGCGAGGGCAGGGGTTTGAAACGCGAGCCTTTGAGGCCTTCAAGGAAGAAGTCGCGTTTCTTCTGGTAGAAGGCCGACAGTTCAAGGTAGGCGTCCTTGTTCTTCATGTATTCGGCGAAGGCGTATTGCAGCGGGCCGTTGGCGACGAAGGCGTTGAACTGGTGGACCTTGCGGAATTCGGCCATCAGTGCCTTCGGTGCGGCGACGTAGCCGGTTTTCCAGCCGGTGACACTGTAGGTCTTGCCGAAGGAGGACACGACAAAGCTGCGTTCGGCCAGCCCCGGAAAACGCGCGACGCTCTGGTGCCGGTGGCCGTCGAAGACGATGTGTTCGTAGACTTCGTCGCTGATGACGGCGATGTCGGTGTTGCGCAGCGTGCCTTCGAGCAGGCGCAGGTCCTCGGCCGAGAGCACGGTGGCGGTGGGGTTGTTGGGGGTGTTGATGATCAGGAGCTTGGTCTTGGGCGTGATCGCTGCCTGCACCGCCTGCCAGTCGATGCTGTAGTCGGGGTAACGCAGCTGCACGTAAACCGGCACGCCGCCGTGGACCTCAACCGCCGGCGCGTAGCTGTCGTAGGCGGGTTCGAACAGGATCACTTCATCGCCGGGGCGGATCAGCGCGGCGCAGGCGGTGTAGATGCCGTAGGTGGCGCCGGGGACGACGGTGATTTCATGCTCGACGTCGTAGTGCGTGCCGTAGAGCGTGGCTATCTTGTCGGCTATGGCTTCGCGCAGCGCGGGAATGCCGGCCATCGGCGGGTACTGGTTGACCCCGGCATTGATTTGTTTCGTCAGCAGCGCCTTCAGTTCCGGCGCGCAGTCAAAGTCGGGAAAACCCTGCGACAGGTTATCACGGTGAAGATGGTGGTGCCGACGCGGGGGAGTTTGGAGTCGATGTTTCCGGTGTAGGTGGGCATGGCGGCGCCTGCGGATTCAGCAGGCGGCGATTTTAGCGCAGTCGCTTTTTTCGTTTTTCGCCAGCGACTGGCCTTCGCCGGCCAGCGCGATGAAATCCTCGCTGTAGTTCTGCAGCCGCCGCAGCAGGTGGGTGCGTTGCTGGGGTGTCAGCATCGCATCGACAGAGGCGTAGAAGGCGGCGCGTTTTTTCCAGGATTCGTCGAAGGCTTTGGCCAGTGCCGGCGGGCGACCCTGTTCCCAGTTCACCAGCCAGTCGCGCAGCCGCGCGGTGAAGGTCTTGCGCTCGCCGTCGCGGGTTTCGAGCAGCGAGAGGAACTCCTTCTGCCGGCGCAGCCGGTCCTCGTGGCGCAGGCGGTCGGTCAGCGGCACTTCGCGCAGCAGCATGGCGATGCGCTGCTCCTGCTCCGCGGACAGCGTGCCGACCCAGTCGCGGAGCTGGTTCAGCGTGCGCCGGTTCTGCGCCTGGCGGCGGTTCTCGGCGGACTCGTTGCTGCGGTTGTCGCGCAGGAATTTGCGGTTGCCCTTGTCCAGTTCTTTGCGCAGATGGTCGATCTGCGCCGGCGTCAGCCCGGCCAGCAGTTCCGCGGCATCCGGCGCGGCACGCGCGGCGATGGCGGCGTAACGCGCCTTGATGCCGTCGATCAGCCACAGGATGTCCTCCGCCTGCAGGCCGCGTTCGGCGCGGCTGCGGGTTTCAGTGAGGAAACGCGCGTAGTCCGGCAGCTGTTCGCTGCGGTGCCAGGCCTGCAGGCGAACGAAACGCTGGTTGAAGCTGTCGCGCTGCGCGGGGTCGAAGTCGAAATAATCCTGCGCCCGCCAGCCGGCCAAGGTGTCGAGCTGGCCGTAGCCGAGACGCACCATGCTGCAGCCGGCAGCGAAGGACAGCAGCAGTACGCAAAGCAGCAGGCGGATGTGCATCTCAGAGCGCCGCAAAATGGGCGGCCATTTTTTTACGCATTGCCGCGTCCGGTAGCCGGCCGCGGCAGGCCGCCATGTTGTCCTCGATGTGGCGCACCGTGCTTGTGCCGGGAATCGCCGCGGTCACCGCGGGATGGCCGATGATCCATTTCAGGAAAAACTGCGCCCAGCTGGTGCAGTCGATGTCGGCGCACCAGGGCGGCAGCGGCTTGCCGCGCACCCGGCTGAACATGCCGGCCTGCGAGAAAGGACGGTTGATCAGCACCGCAGTGCCGGAATCGGCGCAGGCCGGCAGCAGACGGGCATCGGCCTCGGGTTCGTCGAGGGAGTAGTTGAACTGCACAAAATCGAAATCGCCGGTTTTGACCAGGCGTTCCAGTTCGCCGTGCGAGCCCTCGGTGTAATGGGTGATGCCGAGGTAGCGGATGCGTCCCGCCTTTTTCCATTCGCGCAGCACCGGCAGATGGGTCTTGAGGTCGAGCAGGTTGTGCACCTGCATCAGGTCGATGGTCTTGCCGGCCTGCATCAGTTTGGCCGAAGTCTCCATCTGGCGGATGCCGGCGTCGCGGCCGCTGGTCCAGACCTTGGTGGCGAGGAACAGCGCGGCGCGGTTTTTCTGCGCGGCCGACAGGGCGCCGACCGCGGCCTCGGCATTGCCGTACATCGGCGAGGAGTCGACGACCTTGCCGCCGAGTTCGGTGAACCGTTTCATCACCGCCGGCAGTTCGGTTTCGGCCAGCCGCGCCGGCGGCACGTCGAAGACTTGCCAAGTGCCGATGCCGATGGCGGGCAGGCGTTCGCCGCTGCGCGGGATCGCGCGGGTGATCAGGTCGGCGGGCGCGGCGACGGCCTCAGGCATGGCGGCGAGCAGCGCGGCGGCGCCGGCGGTTTTCAGCAGCCTGCGGCGCTGCAGGTTGTCGGGGGAGTGATATTTCATGGCGTGGTCTCATCCTTGTTTCGGGTCTCAGTCCGTTTTTGCAGCGCTCTCGCGCAGGGCGTAACCGCGTTGCTGCATGCAGGCACGCAGCAGATCCTGTTCGGCGAGAAAACGCCGGCTGTCCTGGCGCGGCGGCTGCACCGCGATCACGCGGCCCTGCGCATCGACGGCCACCTGCGGCGGCGGCAACAGATCGAAGCGCCAGGCTTCGGCCTGTGCCTTCGCGCTGCAGGCGGCGAGGTCACGGTCGCGGGATTCGGCCGTGCCACCGTCCTTGTGCCATTCCAGCGTCGCGCAGCCCGCGAGCAGCAGGGCTGCGGCGACGGCCAGGGTGCGGGAGCGTTTCATATTGCTGTTAGAGTAGCACCCCGCCGGCCGGGTTCATTGCGGGTCCGCATCGCGGCCGTGCATCGCATTTTTTGTCGACGACAACAGGCAATAACCAACAGGGGATCAGGGACACCATGAGGATACTGGTATACGGCGCCGGCGCGATCGGCGGATTTCTGGGCGCGCGGCTGACTCATGCCGGCGAGGATGTGACGCTGGTGGCGCGCGGCGCGCAGTACGAGGCGCTGGCCAATCGTGGCGTGATCCTGGAGGGTCCGCGCAGCGGGCTGCCCGATCCGGTGAAGGTGCGGGTGTGCAAGCCGGGAGAGGAAAAAGGGCCGTACGACGTCGTATTCGTGACGCTGAAATCACAGCAGATCGCGGCGGCGGCGCAGCACCTGCGCGGGCTGGTGGCGAAGGACGGCGTGTTCGTGTTTCCGCAGAACGGCATTCCCTGGTGGTACTTCCAGGGCATTGATTCGAAGTTCAAGGGTGCGCAGCTGAAGTCGGTGGATCCGGACGGCACGCTGTCGAAGACCTTCGCGCCGGAAATGATCATTGGCGGCACCTCGATCAAGCCGGCAGATCTGGTGGAGCCGGGCCGCATCCGCCTGCCGGATGCCGAGACCGACGCGCTGGTGATCGGTGAAATCGATCACCGCGTGACGCCGCGGGTGCAGGCGATTGCCGACATGGCGACCCGCGCCGGCTGGAACGGCCGCGTGTCGGATGACGTGCGCAAGGTGAAATGGAACAAGCTGCTGTCGAATGCGGTGTGGAATCCGCTGGGCGCAATCACCCAGTCAACGGCGCGCGAGGCCGCGGAATATCCCGGTACCCGGCCGCTGGCGGTGGCGCTGATGCAGGAAGTGATTGCGGTCGCTGCGGCTGTGGGCACGACGCTGGACGCCAATGCCGAAGCGCTGGTTGACGGCGCCGCAAAACGCGTGTCGCTGCCGACTTCGACGCTGCAGGATGTGCGCGCCGGGCGGCCGCTGGAGATGGACGCCATCGTCAACGCCGTGCTCGAACTGGGTCAGATGACCGGTGTGGCAACCCCGTCGCTGGCGGTGGTCGCGGCCTGCGTCAACCTGCTCAACAAGCGGATCTGTGATGATCGCGTGGCGGTGAGGCCGGTGAAGTTGTCGTGAGG
>LNFM01013696.1_pt1 | contig 10248 bp, 7 predicted proteins | sample 596031 | NCBI WGS metagenome assembly LNFM01 (sample SAMN04254537, study PRJNA301005) | activated carbon metagenome | isolation source: dual media filters at the Ann Arbor, Michigan drinking water treatment plant | place: USA: Ann Arbor | reverse complement strand
ATGAGTGGAGTCGGCAAGCCGGTGCGCGCGTCCCGGCACATGCGCCGGAACACCAGCAAGCCCCCTCGGCCGTCAGCCGCACCGCCGCCGTGCGATTCGCCACGGTCAGCCGGGCGCGCCTCGGGTTATCCTTGCGCCCATGCAGCCTCCCGGCAGGACGGCGGCAGGCCCTCGGGCTTGCGCCGGATGCGCCGTGGACGCCGGTGCCTGAACGACGTCGGATGGTATGAATGCTCTATCGCCTGGGTGATCGCCGCGTAACGCTGGAAGGCAACGCCTTCGTCGCCGCCAATGCAACGGTGGTGGGCAGCGTCGTCCTCAAGGACCAGTCGTCGATCTGGTTCGGATCCATCGTCCGCGGCGACAGCGACCTCATCACCATCGGCGAAGCGTCCAACGTGCAGGACGGCTGCGTGCTGCACACCGACGCGGGCATCCAGCTCACGCTCGGGCGCAGGGTGAGCGTCGGCCACATGGTGATGCTGCACGGTTGCACGGTGGGTGACTGCAGCCTGATCGGCATCCGCAGCGTGGTCATGAACAATGCCGTGATCGGCCGCAACTGCCTCGTCGGTGCCGGCACCCTGATCCCCGAAGGCAAGACCTACCCGGACGGGGTCCTGATCCTGGGCACGCCCGGCCGCGTGGTGCGCCAGCTCACGCCGGAAGAGATCGCGCACCTGGGCGACAACGCAGACCACTACGTCGACCGCGTGCTGCGCTACCGCGCAGGCTTCGCAGCCGATGGCTCGGCGGACTGACGACCACGATGGCGAACTCCGGCAACGCCCCTGCCGCTCCCCCTGGCCCCGCCGTGACCCAGACCGGGGTGCTGCTGCTGGACGACACCACGATCCTTCGGCGCAACGGCAACGCGCGCCCGGTGCCCGGCATCCTGAACCCGACCGTGCTGAAGGTTCATGGGCTCATCGGCGCAAAGATGACCGCCCCCGACCTGCGCAAGGCCGCCGGAATGGAAGATCCCGCCCTCGGCGCGGTGCTCGCCGAACTGGTCGAGCGCGGGCTGATCGTCGCTGAACGGGTGAAGTCGGAAGATCCGCTCGACCTCGACTTCACGTCGCCCGAAGTGCTCGAGAAGCTGCGGGTCGAAGCCGAGCACGTGAAGCAGGCTGAGGAGGAAGCGCGCCGGCGGGTCGAGGCCGAGCGCAAGGCGAAGGTGCAGGCCGAGGCCCGGGTACGCGCCGAGTCGGAGGCCAAGGCGAGGGCCGACGCGGACGCGAAGGCCAATGCCGCGGCACTGGCCCGGTTGAAGGCGGAAAAGGTCGCGCGCACGCAGTCCGACAGTGAGATCAACGCGCGCCAGGGTGCACTCGACCGCGCCGAAACAGAGGCGCGAGCCCGCGCCGATACGCTGGCCAGGGCGGAAGCGGAGGCACAGGCGCGGGCGGAATCGGTGCGCCGGGCGGAGGCCGACGCCGCGACCCGGCTGGCGGCCGTGCGCCGCATGGAGGCCGAGCTCAAGAAGAAGATGGCCGCCCTCGCCCGGCTCGACGCCGAGCGGCAGCAGAAGGCGGCAGCCGAATCCAGGGCCCGCGACGAGGCGGCAGCCGCTGCACGGGCCGAAGCCCTTGCGCAGGCCGAACACGAACGCAAGGCACGCACCGAGGCCGAAGCCAGGGCAGCGGCGGAACGGCAGGCCCGCGAACTGGCGGAAGCGAAGATCGAAGCCGAGCGAAAGGAGCGCGAGCAGGCCACCGAACGGGCCCGCGCCCAGGCGCTCGCACTGGCCGAAAGCGAGCGCCGCGCGCGCGAAGTCATCGAGGCACGCGTCGAGGCTGAGCGCAAGGCGCGCGAAGAGGCCGAAGCCGCGGCGGAAGTCGAGCGTCGCGCGCGCCAGCAGGCGGAAGAGAAGGCACAGGCAGAAGCCCAGGCGCTTGCGCTCGCAGAACGCAAGGCGCGCGAAGAGGCCGAGGCCCGTGCGCTGGCCGAGCGCAGGGCGCGCGAAGAAGCCGAGGCACGCGCCGAGCAGGAACGCCAGGCACGCGAATCAGCCGCAGAAGCCGCCAGGCAGGAAGCCCTGGCCATCGCGGAACAGGAACGCAAGGCACGCCTCGAAGCCGAGGAACGCGCCGAACAGGAACGCCAGGCACGCGAGGCCGCCGCCGAAGCCGCGCGGCAGGAAGCCCTGGCCGTCGCCGAACAGGAACGCAGGGCACGCCTGGAAGCAGAGCAGCGCGCCGAACAGGAACGCAAGGCACACGAGGAGGCGGCTGCCGCCGCCCGCGCCGAAGCCGTCGCGCTGGCCGAGCAGGAACGCCGGGCCCGAGAGGAAGCGGAAGCCAAGGCAGAAGCGGAAAGGGTCGCCCGCGAGCAGGCCGAACGGGTCGCCGCGGAAGAACGCCGCGTGCGGGAACAGGTAGCCGAGCAGGCGCGCGCCGAGGCGCTCGCGCTGGCGGAGTCGGAACGGCGCGCACGCGAAGCCGCCGAGCAGCGGGCAGAGAGCGAGCGCCAGCTGCGCGAGCAGGCAGAAGCGAACGCCGCCGCCCAGGTCGAAGCCAAGGAGAGCGCCGAGGAGCGTGCCCGGCAGGAGGCGCTGGCCCGTGCACGCGACACGCTGGCGATGGAGACGCGGCTGCGCACGGAGGCGAGCGAACGCGCCCAGGCCGAAAAGGCGGCGCGGGACGAGGCGCAGGCCGAACGTCGCGCGCGCGAGGAAGCCGAAGCGATGGTCGCCACGGAACGCAACGCCCGCGAGGAAGTCGAACGGCGGGCGCGCGAGCAGGCCGACGCCGAGCGGCGGGCGCGCGAACAGGCGCAGGCCCTCGTCGAAGCGGAACGCCTGCTGCGCGAAGAGGCCGAGGCGCGGATGCGCGCATTGTCTTCCACTGAACGCGAAGCCCGCGAGAAGACCGAGGCACAGTTGAAGTCACAGATCGAAGCGCTGACGGCCGCCGAACGACAGGCCCGCAAAGAGGCCCAGGTGGCGGGAGCCGCGCGCCGCGCGGCCGAGGCACGCGCGGAAGCCGAAAGCCGGGAGCAGCCGCTGGCCGGCCTGCAGCCCACGTCCCGCGCCGCATCCGGAGGCGCCGCCGCGTCCTCGTCGCCCCCAGCGGCGCCGGATACCCGCGCGGACGCGCCGGCGAGCGGCTTCGAGGAAATGCTGTCGGCTGCCACGCTGTTCGGCGCGTCCGATGCCGACACGCCTGCCCGGCCGGGCACGGTCGCGACACCCGACAACCTCGCGTCGCCCAGGTCGGCACGGCCAGAGAGACCTGCCACCGCAGCGCCGGCGGACGTCCCGTCCCCCGACGCTGCCGTGGTCGTCGATCCGGACACGATGGCGCAGGCGGCGCGCCAGGCCATGGAGGACGCCGAGGCGCAGTCGCGCCTGGAACAGGAACGCTTCACGCGCGAACTCGAAGAGCAGATGGCCAAGGTCGATGCGGAGCGGTCGTCCAGCGTCGACCAGCCGGGTGCGCCAGGCGATGGCGCGGCCGGCACGCGCAGCCCGGAGGAAGAGATCCGCGCGATCCGCGAAGCCGAAGCCCGCGAAAGGGCGGAAGACTTCGCCCGGCAGCAGATGGCCGACATCCTCAAGCTCGAGGAAAAGCGCGCGAAAGAGGAAGAGCAGCGGCGCATGCTGGCGGAAGAGGAAACCAAGCGCCGCGCGCGCGAGGCTGCCGAGATCGCCAGCCGTGCACGGACCGAGCGCGAGAAGTTCGAACGCGAGCGGGAGCGCCAGCGCAAGCTGGCCGAGGCGGAAGCACAGGCCCTGGCCCGGGCGAAGGCAAGGGCCGAGCAGCCTCCGGAATCGCGCTGGAAGTTGTATTCCGGGGGTGCCGTGCTGCTGGTCGCCGCGATCATCGGCCTGTTCGAGATCCTGCCGTTCAATTTCTACCTGAACCGGGTCGAGAAGGCGATGAGCGACGCGCTCGGGCAGCGGGTCGTGGTGAAGTCGATGCATGCCTCACTCATCCCGCGTCCGAACATCCGCCTGTCCGAGGTGACGATCGGGTCGACCGCCGGTGGTGCGACGATCGCCTCGATCGACGCGGTACCGACCTTCTTCTCGCTGCTCTGGGGTCCGGTCAGGTTCAAGTCGGTGCAGCTCGAATCGGTGAACGTGTCGCAGGAGTTCATCCCCAGGCTGCCCGACGTGGTGGGGATGGGCGGCAAGCAGACGCTCGGCTTCCAGCGCATCGGCATCCGCAACCTGCGGCTGATCATCCCGAACGTCGAGGTACCGGCATCTGAAGTCGAAGTGGTGTGGAACAGCGACGGCTCGTTCAGCCGCGCGAACATCCTGACCTACAGCCGCCGGGTGGCGATCGATGTCACCCCTGCCGAGGGCGAGGTCGCCTTCCGCATGACCGCCACCAACTGGCAGCCACTGCCCGGCAGCACCGCGACGATCGACCAGCTCAAGGTCAACGGCACCGCCACCCGCGACGGCCTGTCGGCGACCGAGGTGGACGCCGACCTGTATGGCGGCAAGGCGCAGGGTTCGTTCACGGTGGGATGGGGCGGCGAATCGCCCAATGCCACCGCCAGTGGCGAGTTCCTGCTGCGCCGGCTCGATGTCGCGAAGTTCCTGCCCGCGATGACCAGCGACGCCACCGCCACCGGCCTCATGGATGGCAACATGAAGTTCTCCATGCAGGCGCCGACGGTGCGCAGGCTGCTCGACGCGCCGCAGGTGTCGACCTCGTTCACCGTGCGCCGGGGATGGCTGGGCGGCATCGACCTGGTGCGGCTGCTGCGCGACTCGACCAATCGTGGCGGACGTACCGTGTTCGACGAATGGACGGGCGTGTTCGGCGTCGGCGGCGGCGGCTATTCGCTGCGCCAGATGCGCCTGTCATCGGGGCCGATGACCGCCACCGGCGCCGCGGACATCAATACCGATGGCCGCCTGACCGGTCGCATCAACGCGCAACTGTCCACCGGCAACGGCACCGCCGTGCGCTCGAACTTCAGCCTGGGCGGGACGTTGCAGAACATCGAAGTGGGGAACTGACGCGATGACCCGGTTCACCTTCCGCGTGCGCACCCGCAATGGCCTGGTGGTCGAGGCGGTGAACCTGCAGGCGCGCGACCGGGAAGATGCCGACCGCAAGCTGATGCAGATGTACATCGGCTGCACCGTGCTCGACTGCCAGACCGGCACGCCCGATGGCCGCGAGGACGCCATGAGCTTCGAGTCGCTGATCTCGCTGATCGCGCGGGAACCGACCGACCCGCCCGCGAAGTAGCGGCCGTCGCCGCCGGCGTTGCGCTTCTCGGGTCACCGGTCCCCCGGGGCAGCAGCCGCAGGTCACGACAGGAAGCCGCACGCCTCCAGCTCGTCGGCGAGGTCGCCGTAGTCGCGTGCGCCGCGGCTGCCGGGCGCATGCGTGAACACGTCCTGGCTGCGCGCCGGGCTTTCCGCGACGCTCACGCTCTCGGCGATCCGCACCCGGCACACCTCGTCGCCGTAGCGACTGGCGAGGTCGTCGTAGATCTGCGTCGACATGCGCCGCCGCACGTCGAAGCGGGTCACCACGTAGCGGCGCGCGACGCGCCGCTTCAGCACGTGCTCCAGCGCGCGCAGCGTGCGTTCCACCTGCAGCACGCCTTGCACCGCGAGGTAGTCGGCGGAAATCGGGATCAGCACCCGGTCGCTGGCGAAGATCGCGTTGAGCGAGAGCACGCCGAGCATGGGCGAGCAGTCGATCACCACCGGGCGTTCGGTGTTCAGGCGTTCGCGCACGATGCCCGCGTTCAGGCGGTTCAGTGCATTCGGTCCCTTGCCGAACTGGGTATCGACCTTCGACAGTTCGAGGTGGGCGGGGATGATCTCGCCGACGGCATCACTGCTGCGGATCAGGTCGCGCAAGGTGCGGGTCGACGCGAAGAATCCATACACCGAATCGAGTGCGCCCGGCACGCTCGCCCTGCAGATGCCCGACACATGCGCCTGAGGATCGAGGTCGATCAGCAACGGCCGTGCGCCCCGGCGCGCAAGCGCTGCCGCCAGGTTGAGGGCGGTCGTCGTCTTGCCGACGCCGCCTTTCTGGTTGAAAACCGCGATACGGGCCATCGATGCACAGGGCTGGACGCCCTGCTGCAGTCCAGGAACGCCATTCTGGGCACGATTCCAACGCTAATGCAATATTTTCAGTGACTTCCATGCGATTGCTCGCATGAGGCATGAAGAAACCGTTGCAAAGCTGCATCGTGGCGCCCCGCCGCCGGCGCGCTCGGGGCATGAAGCGCGAACAGCCCCGGGACGCGCACCCCGGGGCTCTTCCGGCGAACACCCGGCGCGAAGATCGCCGGTCCGTCAGCTCAGGCCTTGCGGCGACGGGCCAGAACGCCCAAGGCCAGCAGGCCGGAAGCCAGCAACGGCAACGCGCCCGGCACCGGCACCACGCCGACGACCTCACGCTCCAGCTTGCGCTGGACCGCCGCCGCGAAATCGGCGAAATCGTTGGCGGGTTCGAAGAACGCACCCGGCCCACCGATCACGTTGTTGGCGTAGAAGGTGTTGATTGCATTGCCGCCGATCGGAAGGCCGTTGATGGTGATGCCGGCCGCCACCGCGGCATCGCGCGCGGCCCGCGTATTGACTGCGTTGTCCGTGCCGTCGCCCGACAGGTCGATGATCAGGCGACTGCCTTCGTAGCCGTTGTTGTTGAACAACCCCGCCGAGTAGGTGATTGCCGCGGCGACCGCGGTGCCCCCGCTGAAGGCGCGCGCGCTGTTCTCGATCGAGGTCGCGAACGCATCGGCCGAGGCAGCACTGTCGATCAGCGTCCAGCCGACGGACTGTTGCTGCTGGGTCGCGCTGGACCACTGCACGAAGGTCGCTGCAATGGAGCCGCCGGGCGCCGCCAGGATCGCGTTCTGCAGCGCCGCGGACTGGAACGCCGCCACGTAGCCATTGCGCTGCAGGTTGAACTCGCCGGCACTGACGCTGCCCGAGACATCGATCGAAAGGACCAGTTCCAGCGACACCGGCGCCGCCCTTGCCGGCCCCGCCATCGCCACCATCATCACCGCCGCGCTCGCCGCGCAGGCAAACCGCCGCATCGTCATCATCACGCCTCCCGTCTGCATGGTCACCGTGTGTCCGGGCACGGGCCCGGACGCCTCGCCAGGCGCGCAGGCACGGCCCGGCGCGATGGCGCGTGCGACGGACGCAAGATCCGCGCTCCGGGCCCTGCGTCGCGGCGGGCGACCCGCGCACACGAATCCGGCAGGATTTACCGTCGGCGTTACCGGAACCCGCGAACGCCGGCGCAGCAGCGGATCAGAGGCTGCCGCGCACCCGGGCCAGCGCTCGCCGCCATCGGTCGATGCGCCCGCCCGCCTCGTCGCGCGACATCCGCGGCTCGAATCGACGGTCGAGTTTCCAGTGCGCATCGAGCGCTGCCGCATCCGGCCAGACGCCCGTGCCGAGCCCGGCCAGCAGCGCGGCACCCATCGCCGTGCATTCCGTGACCGCGGGCCGCAACACCGGCACGCCCAGCAGGTCTGCCTGGAACTGCATCAGCACGTCGTTGGCCGTCGCCCCGCCGTCGACCCGAAGCTCGGTCAACGGCACCCCGGCATCGGCCTGCATCGCCTGCAGCAGCTCGGCACTCTGGAACGCGATCGATTCCACCGCCGCGCGCGCGATGTGCGCAGCGCCGGTTCCCCGCGTCAGGCCGAGGATGGCGCCGCGCGCTTCCGGGTCCCAGTAGGGTGCACCCAGTCCGGTGAATGCAGGCACGAACACCACGCCCCCGGCGTCCTCGACGCTGCCAGCCAACGCCTCCACCTCGCGCGAATGCCGGATCACGCCCAGTTCGTCGCGCAGCCACTGCACCACAGCCCCGGCGATGAACACGCTCCCCTCGAGCGCGAACTCACTGTGCCCGCCGCGCCGCCAGGCGAGCGTCGAGAGCAGCCGATGCGACGAAGCCACCGGCGCCGCGCCGGTATTCATCAGCATGAAGCAACCGGTGCCATACGTGTTCTTCGCCATGCCAGCGCGGATGCAGCGCTGGCCGAACAAGGCTGCCTGCTGGTCGCCGGCGATGCCCGCGATCGGTATCGCGGCGCCGAGCAGGTCGGGCGCGCAGCAGCCGATCACGCCGCTGGAATCGACCACCGACGGCAGCAGTTCGCGCGGCACGTCGAACAGCGCGCACAGCTCGTCGCTCCAGGCGCCTGCCTGCAGGTCGAACAACTGGGTGCGCGATGCATTGCCCGCATCGGTCACGTGCAGCGCGCCGCGGGTGAGCTTCCATGCGAGCCAGCTGTCGATGGTGCCGCAGGCGAGTTCGCCCGCATCCGCACGGGCCCGTGCGCCGGGCAGGTGGTCGAGCAGCCATGCAAGCTTGGTCGCCGAGAAGTACGGGTCGATGACCAGTCCGGTCAAGGTTCGAACCCGTTCTTCCGCCCCCGCGGCGCGCAACTGCGCGCAACGTTCGCTGGTGCGGCGATCCTGCCAGACGATGGCCGGGGCGAGCGGCCGGCCGGTGGCGCGGTCCCACAGCACGATGGTCTCGCGCTGGTTGGTGATCCCTATCCCGGCGATGCTGTCCGGCGCGACCCGCGCCCGGGCGAGCGCTTCGGCGGCGGTCGCGAGCTGCGTCGCCCAGATTTCCTCCGCATCGTGTTCGACCCAGCCAGGTCGTGGATAGTGCTGGGCGATCTCGCGTTGGGCGCTGGCGACCACGGCGCCGTCCTGCCCGACCACCAGCGCGCGCGAACTCGTCGTCCCCTGGTCGAGCGCCAGGATGAACCGGTCCACGGTCAGGTGTCGCCGGACCAGGCGGCGATCGATTCGCGCAGCATCGCGGCCGCATCCGTGCGATGCACGGGCAAATCGACGGCTTCGCCCGCAGGGGCCGGCTGCGGCGTGCGCGCCGGCGGCACCGGCGCGCGGCGCAGTTCGGCGGGCACCAGGTCGGCGCGGTCGGTGATCACGGCATCGACACCGTGCTTCGCCAGCAGGCGCATCGCATCGGGGTCGTCGACGCCGTAGACGAAGTTCCACCAGCGTGCCGCCCGGGCCTGCCGCAGCAGGGTCGGCGTCAGCACGCGCTGGTCCCAGACGAGCGTGCGTACCCAGTTGCTCCCGGCATGCAGCGCGAGCATGCCGGGCAGGTCGGACGGCGCGTACGCGAGCAACAGTCCCGCCGGGACGGGCGCGACTCGCGCGCAGCGCACGACCAGGTCGTGGTGGAACGAAGTGACGATCATCCGGCGCGTCGCTGCGAATGCGGACATCGCCTGCAGCACCGCACCGATCGCCGCAGGCGCCTTCACTTCGATGTTCCAGATCGGCTTCGGGAAACGCAGCAGCGCCTCGCTCAGCGTCGGCACTTCATGCCCGGCGATGCGGGCGATGTCCTGCCGGGACAGGTCGGCGATCGCGCGGCCCCGGACCTGCTCGTCATGGAACAGCACCGGGATGCCGTCGCGCGACAGGCGGACATCGGTCTCGATGCCGTCCGCGCCGATGCGCACTGCGGCGTCGAACGCCTGCAGCGTGTTCTCGGGAAACACGACGTGATGACCGCGATGGGCAAAGACCAGCATGCTCGGAAACCGGTTGAAAGCGGTGGTTCAACGCGAAATCGCGAAAAGAACCTGCCGATTCCGTAAAATACGCGTTCCGGCCCGTTTCCGCCAAGGTCCCAGGGTCGACACCCCGTTCGTACGGCACCCGCCCCTGCGGCGCGTGCCGGCAAGACCGATCAACGCAACAATCACCAACGGAGTGAAATGAGCGAATACATCCGGTACGCGGCGTTCAAGGGCCGCATGCTGATCGTGGGCTTCGGCAGCATCGGACAGGGATCGCTTCCCTTGTTGATGCGACATGTAGACATCGCCCCCGAACAGATCACCATCGTCACGGCACACGAAAGCGGTCGCGAGATCGCCGAAAGCCTGGGCGTCCGATTCATCAACGAGCCCATCACCCGCGACAACTACCGGGCCGTGTACGCACGCCATCTCGGCCGCGGCGACTTCCTGGTCAACGCCTCGATCGACGTCGGCTCCGTCGATTCGATCGAATGGTGCCAGCACCACGGCGTGCTCTACCTCGATGCCTGCATCGAGCCGTGGATCGGCGGACATACCGACACCGCGATCGGCGTCGAACGCCGGACGAACTATGCACATCGGGAACACGCGCTGTCGCTGCGCGGGGACGATCCGCAGGCGCCCACGGCCGTGGTGATGCACGGCGCCAACCCCGGCCTGGTCTCGCATTTCGTCAAGCAGGCCCTGCTCGAACTCGCGTCCAGC
>LNFM01026140.1_pt1 | contig 10249 bp, 10 predicted proteins | sample 596031 | NCBI WGS metagenome assembly LNFM01 (sample SAMN04254537, study PRJNA301005) | activated carbon metagenome | isolation source: dual media filters at the Ann Arbor, Michigan drinking water treatment plant | place: USA: Ann Arbor | reverse complement strand
CCCAGTTCACGCGCCTGAAGGAGTCTTTTGTGATCAAGCGCCCCGACCATTTCACCATCGTGACCGATCAACTGGAAGCCACTCGCGCTTTCTACGTTGACCTGCTTGGCATGCGCGAAGGGCCCAGACCAGCCTTCCCGGTGCCCGGGCTGTGGCTCTATGTCCATGACCAACCCGTTCTGCATGTGGTGGTGGTGGAGAGCATGCCGACACCGCGACGGGGTGCCCTCGACCACATGGCCTATTGGGCTGAGGGCCTGGCGGACACCGTGGCCAGCTTGCGCTCGCACGAGGTGGGCCTGCGATTGATCCGTGCGCCAGGAACGAACCGGACATGGCAACTGTTTTTCAACGACCCCAACGGGGTGGAGGTGGAACTGGATTTTGCAGAGACCGAAACGCCGCCCGAAGACTGGAAAACGCTCTCTGGTCGCTTGCGCTAAATCAGACCTTCGTAGCTGCCGCCATCCACCTGAAGGTTCTGGCCGCTGATGTAGCCGGCCTGCGCAGAACACAAAAAGGCGCAGGCATCGGCCAGCTCTTCGGGTCGGCCAAATCGCCTGGCGGCGACCGGCTTTAGCAATTCGGCGCGGGCCAGCTCCAGAGGTATCTGCCGACGCTCGGCCAGCTGCCTAGCTATGTACTGGATCCGATCGGTCTCGATGCGCTCGGGCAGCAGGTTGTTGATGGTGACGTTGTCCCGCACCACTTCGTTGGACATCGCTTTCGAGAAAGCGGTCAGGCCAGCACGCGAAGCGGTGGAAAGCCCGAGCATCAACTTCGGTGATTTCACCATCGCCGACGTGATGTTGACGATGCGACCGAACCGGCGCTCCCTCATGCCTGGAACCACGGCCTGAATCAGCAGAATGCCGCTGAGCATGTTGCTCTCGACGGCTGCGATCCAGGTGGCATGGTCCCATTGCCCGGCATCACCCGGCGCGGGTCCGCCGTTGTTGGTCACCAGGATATCAGGGGACGGGCAGGCGGCCAGCAGCGCCGTGCGTCCTTCAGCGGTGCTCACATCGGCCACCACAACAACGGGCGTCTTCCCCGACATCTCCGCGATCTCAGCGGCGGTCGCCTGGAGCGCTTCAGCGTTGCGGCCATTGATGACCACCAGACACCCCTCGCGAGCAAGTGCTGCGGCGCAGGCCTTCCCAAGGCCGCGCGATGAAGCGCAGACGATGGCCTTGCGGCCAGAAATTCCCAGGTCCATGGCGCGTCTCCCGCTCGCTCCCAACAACATGGGCAGGAGCTCGTTTTATTTGAACAGATACTCAAATTCTGCATCATTTAACACAGAAAAACATGCGCGTAAACCCGTCGCGAGTCATAGTTAACACCTATGTCACTATGATTTTATATGATCACAATCGTCATATCTGTTCACTTTAAAGAAATCATGAACGCTCGCCAGATCCCGATCGAACCGCTGGATGATGAGCCGCCCGCAGCGGATCATCGCCACCGCGTGGCGAGCGAGCGGCGAGCACGCATGCGCGAACGGCTCATCGAAGCGACAAGAGCCGTCTACAGCCAGAGCACAGGGGGACGCCGTCCCGTGATTGACGACGTCATCCGTGCGGCCGATGTCTCCCGAGGCACTTTCTACAAATACTTCGACTCGCTCGACGAGGTGTTGTCCGAGTTGGGTCGGGATGCGGCCAACGAGATGCTGCTCAGCTTTGACCGACTGTTCGGGCCGCTGAACGATGCCGCTGTGATGCTGGCCACAGGCCCCCTGATGGCGCTGGCTCGTGCGGCAATGGACCCACCCCACGGCGCCATCATTTCCCACGCCGACATGGTTGACCGCATCAGCGGCGACGATCCTCGACGCCAGCTGGTCTACCGAAGCCTGCGCTTTGGGCGCGATCAAGGCGTCTTTGAATTCGACTCCATCGAGGCCGCCTTCGACCTGGTGATCGGCACCAGTGTCGAAGGTGCAAGACGCATCTCCAGGACAGGTGAACTCGATGGCGGCGGCATCCGCGAGACCGTGGCCATGCTGCTGCGGGGCCTGGGCATGGAGCGATCCTCAGCACGCCGCGCTGTCGACACCGCCTGGCGATTGCTGCAGGACGCATCCCCCCACCTGCACTGGTGGAAACCGGTCAGCCCCCTCTGAGTCCGCTTTTTCCCTTGCCTGAAGTCCCCATGAGCACCACCACACCCTACGACACCATCGTCATTGGCGCAGGCCACAACGGCCTGGCCAGTGCCTGCTACCTCGCTCAAGAAGGCCGCAAGGTCGTCGTCCTCGAATCGCTCGCCAAGGTCGGGGGCATGGCTTCATCCGGCTACCTCATCCCCGAAGCGCCGAACCATCTGGTGCACCCCTGCGCGCTGGATCTGATGTCACTGCGCGTGCATCCCATGATGCCGGTGGAACTGGAACTGGAGCGCCATGGTTTCCGCCAGACCGAAATGGATCCCGGCTATGTGTACCTGCACCCCGATGGAAGTTCGCTGGTATTTGGTCGCAGCGCGGCGCAGACCGCTGCAGAAATACGGCGCTTCAGTGCAGCGGACGCCGAAGAATTCCTGGCCCTGATGAAACTGGTGAATACCTTCATCGACCTGGCCATTCCCATGATGCGGGTCGATCCAGCCCAGAAAAACCTGGGAGCAAAGTGGCAGGCGTTGAAGGTGTTGATCAAGAATCGGCACATGAAGCCGGAGCTGATGGGCCTGATCGGAAGCCCTGCTTACACCTCGATCATGGAGCGCTTCGAGCATCCGGTCACACAGTCCGCTCTGTGCTGCCTGCTGGGCGCGGCCGGCCCGATCACGGGTGAAGCCACCGGTGTCTATTTCGCCCTGCTGGGCTTCATCCAGCGCTTTGGCCTGGGCCGTGCTGTGGGGGGAATGCAGACGCTTTCCGACGCGCTGGCCGCCCGACTGAAAGAGCTCGGCGGCGAGATCCGACTGAATGCTCCAGTGGTCGAAATCGTGGCACGAGACGGGCAAGCGCACGGCGTGCTGCTGGCCAGCGGCGAAATGCTGTCATCGCGCAGTGTGATCGCTGCGGTGCATCCGAAAGTGGCGCTGCACATGGTCACGCCGGGCGCAGTCGAACGCCGCTTTCTCACGCGGGTGGATCTGGCCCCGGCCAATGGTCATGGCGGCTCCCCCATGAAGATCGACATCGCGCTCAGTGGCCAGGTGAAGGCCAGCCACCACGAAGCCTTGCGCACCGACGGGCTGAGCCTTCGAAAGAGCGTTCTCCTGATCGGCACCGTGGAAGCCGTGCTCGACAACTTCAAATGTGCGGCTCGCGGGGAGGTGTCGGCCTTGCCCTATCTGTGGGCTACGGCGCCCAGCGCCGTCGACCCCACACAGGCCCCCGAAGGCCAGGACATCGCATACCTCTACCCGATCGCCATGCCACTGGAGCCGAGCGAAGGATGGGACGCCATCCGCGCCTCGGTGACGCAGCAGGTCATCGACCAGACGGATGTCTACCTGCCCGGCATCAAGTCACTGGAGATCGGTCGCCGTGCGGAAGCTGCCCCCGATTTCGCTCGCCGGTTGAACGTGCCCAATGGCTGTGTGGTGCACATCGACACCGGCGCCTCGCGCACGGGACTCATGCGGCCCGCCTTTGGGCTCGGCGGCGAGACGCTCCCGGTCAAGGGTTTGTTTTTCGGTGGTGCGGGTATCCATCCTGGTGGTGGCATCAACGGCCTGCCAGGGCGCATTGCGGCTGGCCGTGTGAAACGGTATTTGAAGTGAGCCGCACATGAACAGCCAGCAACGTTTTCACGACAAAGTGGTGCTGATCACCGGCGCCGGCCGCGGTATCGGCAAGGCGATTGCTCAGGCATTCGCCGCCGAAGGCGCGAAGGTCGTCGTGCAGGCCCGCACCACCCTCCATGGACTGGCGGTGGTCGATGCCATCGTGCAGCAGGGCGGACATGCCGTTCTGCAAACCGGCGATGTAGGGTGCAGGGACGATGTGCGCGCCATGGTCGCCAGCGCCATCTACGCCTTCGGTGCGCTGGACGTTGTGGTCCACTGCGCCGCCGATGCGGCGATCGGCAAGGTGGTCGACATGCCGGACGATGTGTTTGCGAACCAGGTCAACGCCAACATCCAATCGCTGTTCTGGCTGTCCAAGGACGCCCTGCCCGCGCTGTCCCGATCTACCGACAAAGGCCGCCTGATCTTCATCTCGTCGGGCGAAGGCAACCGCAGTCACACGCCTGGCCTGGTTCCCTACGGTGCCAGCAAGGCCTACATGAACGCATTCGCCCGCACCCTGGCCCGCGAAGTCGGTCCAATGGGCGTTCTGGTGAATGTGGTTGAGCCCGGCCTGATCCTCTCGGACCGCATGCGCGAACACCTGGCCGACGAGATCACCACGCATCTTGCTCGTAACTTTCCCGTGCCCAGAGCCGGTCTGCCCAGCGAGATCGCGTCTGCCGTCCTGTTCCTTGCCTCGAACGAGGCCGCTTACATCACCGGCAGCTCGCTGCTGGTGGATGGTGGCGCCACCATGGCGCCCATCCCTGCCATCGAAACCCATTTCCAACCCTGAAGGAGTCGATCCATGAATGCCACCGCAAAAGCCACCACCGACAACGCCCAGAAACTCGAAGCTGCGTATGCCAGCGTGTCAGACACCTACCGCGGCAAGACAGACGACCTGTACGCCGCCTGCCGCGACATGCGCAAGACCACACGCGTCTACGAAGGCGACTTCATCGCCAAGTTCCTGGGGGTTCCGACCAACGCCGGACTTCAGACCAAACCGACCTACGCGGTGTTTCAGTACCAGGACGTGATGAACGTGCTCAAGGACGCCAACACCTTCACCAGCAGTTTCATCCTGGAAGGCATGGGCAAGGTGTGGGACGGGCTGATGATCCTGGGCATGGACGGTGAGGCTCACCGCAAGGTGCGCTCCCTGCTCCAGCCGGCCTTCATGCCTGAGAACGTGAACAAGTGGCGTCCGAAGATCGATCGGGTTGCGCGTGAAGACTTCCTGCAACCCCTGGTGCCCAACAAAAAAGCCGACCTCATGGAGATGGGTCTGCATTTCCCGGTGCGCGCCATGTACGCGCTGGTGGGCTTCCCTGAAGACAAACCCGATCAATACAACCAGTACGCGACCTGGGCACTGTCCATGCTGGCGGCCAACCAGCTCGACAAAGCCAAGGCCGAGGAAGGTCGCCGGATCGCGGCAATTGCGGTAAAGAGCCTGTACGACGCGCTGATGGAGCAGGTACAGCGGCGCCGCGCCGAGGGCGCCACGGGCGACGACTTGATCACCCGCCTGATGAACGCTGAATACGAAGGTCACAAGCTCGACGACCACGAGGTTGCGACCTTCGCACGTTCATTGCTGCCCGCCGCCGGTGAAACCACCACGCGAACCTTCAGCGCGGCCATGACGTTCTTGCTGACAGTCCCCGGCCTGATCGGACGAGGCCGTGCGTTTTGAGCCCTCATCCACTTTCAAGGTGCGGGAAACCTCGGCCGACGTGCAGATCGGCGACGTCTTGATCCCCAAAGGCTCTTTTGTTCAATGCATGGTCGCTGCAGCCAACCGCGACGAGAGCGCCTTCGAAAACCCGGACGTGTTCGACATCGACCGCCGCCAGAAACCGTCGTTCGGTTTCGGCTTCGGACCGCACATGTGCATCGGTCAGTTTGTGGCCAAGCTCGAGTTGAACTGCGCGATCAACGGCATTCTGGATCTCTTCCCCAACGTGCGGCTCGATCCCGAGCAACCGGCACCGAAAATTGAAGGTGCTCACCTGCGTGGTGCCAAGAGCGTGCATGTGATCTGGGACTGAGCAAGAGCCACCGATCATGCGAACCTTTGACACGATTCCAGAGCGCTCCGACTTCGCCTATCAGTGCCTGGTCGGTCCGCAGAAGGTCAGCGGCGCCAAGTTGGCCGACCTGCGTGACCACTTTGGTCTCAAGCTCACCAAGCACATGCCGTTTGGCAGCGTGCGCGACGAGGAGGGCCACATCTATTCCATGGTGCGCGCCCTCAACGCGCCGGGCAGCACGCCCAACCCGACCAAGTTCATCTACCAGAGCACCCGGCTGGACGGTCAGAACATCCGTGTCGACAAGGAAAAGATCGCCCCTAGGGCGCTCACCATGTTCCCGGCGCGCGGACTCGAGGGCGACACCGCCTGGTGGTCGAGCCACTCGGAAGACCCGGGGCAACCCTGGCGATTGACCGCCTCTGGCACCGACTTCAGTTGGAAAGAAGACGGCCTGTTTGACCTCACCGGCAAGCTCATCGGCAACGGCATGCAGTGGTACCTGCCCGGGGTGGACTGGGGCACCTTCTACGTTGCACAGCTCTACGACGTGCAGGGCACCTGCGAAGGAAAAAGAGTCAAGGGCATGATTTCCCTGGACCAGGCATGGATGGCCGAAGGCGCGGCCATTCACATGCACAAGGACCTGGTGGTCAACAACAAGATGCACGTCATCTGGTGGAACTTCGCCACCATCTACAAGGACGGCACCTGGGACGTCGGCTCGTTCCTGGTCGGTCACGACAAATTGGGCTACGCCATCGTCCAGAACGAGAAGGGCGAAGTCCGCTGCACAACGCACACCGAGGGCACCGTGCGTCACGAGGCCAATGGATGGTTCGCCGAAGAGGCGCGCATCGTGCTGGATGGCCAGGAAACATGGGAGTTCCTGCCCGACCCCAAAGGCCGGATGACCGACTTCGTGGGCGGCTTTCCCATCACCGCCCAGCAGGAAGGGCGCTGGCGTCAAGTGGGTGACACACGAGAACCCGACCGCTGGATGGCCTGGGGCGAGAGCGACAAACGCAACGGCACGGCGCGCAACGTTCGTGGCATCGACGTATGAACCGGAGAACCCACTATGAACGTATCCACCATTGAACACTTCCTGCACACCCAGGTGCAGGCATGGAACCATGGCGACAAGGAAGGCTTCTTCGCCGCTTACCGCGCAGCAGCCCCCGACGGCTTGCAGATCGAGTACGTGGGCCGAGGCCCCGCAGGCAATGGCTGGCCAGTGCTGGAGGGCATGTGGTCTCAGCAAAGCGCCAAGATCGAGATTGAAGAAGTTGCTCTGATCATCAACGGCAATGAGGCCGCCTGCCACAACCGAAACAAGGTTCGAGGCAGCTCGGTGGCCATTGAGACGATCGAGCTGTATAGCTTCGACAACGGCGAGCTCACAGTGCGCTATTTCGTTCGCCAGCCCTGACCGAAGGAAACCCATGTCCCAGATCACACCCGAGCAAATTGAACGTTTCATGAGCGGTCAGGTCCGCTGCTGGAACAAACACGACAGGGCCGGCTTGATCGCGCTGTACCGTGAGATGGCCTCCACGCAGCTGACCATCGAATACGTGGGTCGGGCCCAGCAGGCGGACGGCTGGTTGGTGATCGAAGAGATGTTCGACAAACACAACCACCAGTTTCGCCTGGAGGTGGTGAACACCATCATCAATGGCAACGAGGCCGCCGTGCACCACCGCAATTGCATTGTCGGCAGCAGCCAGGTGATCGAAAGCATCGAGACCTACCGGTTTGGCCCGGGCACCCTGCATGTGCGCTACTTCCTGCAACCGCCAAAGGACACCAGCGTGAACCTGGAACAGTTTCGCGGCTTCGCCACCACCACAGCAGAAACACCATGAGCAAGCCCACCCTCCCCGGCCCACACGAGGGTCGTTTCAAAGACCAGATCGCCATCGTCACCGGGGGTGCTTCCGGTATCGGTGAGGCCACCTGCCGGCGCCTCGTCGCCGAAGGCGCCACTGTGGTCGTGGCAGACCTCAACGCCGAACGGGCCGCAACACTCGCCGCAGAACTGGGCCCGCGTGCCAGCGCCCAGGCCTTTGACGCTGCCGACGTGCACAGCATCGAACAGCTCGTGCGCGGAACGATCGATCAATTTGGTCGCCTGGACGTGCTGCACAACAACGCAGCACTGAGTTCTCCCGCCATTCACGCCAAAGACAAGAACGCCATCGACATCGAGTTCGAGGTCTGGGATCAGGTCATGGCTGTGAACCTGCGCGGCTACCTGGCGGGCTGCAAATTCGCCCTGCCCACCATGATCGCCCAGGGCGGCGGGGCGATCGTGAACACCGCCTCGACCGGTGGGTTTTCAGGTGACATCACACGCCTGGCCTACAGCGTGTCCAAGGCCGCCATCATCGGCCTGACGCGCCAGATCGCCACGCACCACGGCGCCCAGGGCGTGCGGTGCAATGCGGTGGCCCCGGGCCTGGTCCTCACGCCAGGCACGCGCGGCGCGGCGGCCAGCGTGATCGACGTGATGCAGCGCCATTTGCTGGTTCCCGAATTCGGCGAGCCTGAAGACATCGCCGCGCTGGTGTGTTTCCTGGCGTCTGCCGAAGCGCGCTACATCAATGGGCAGACGTACATCGCCGACGGCGGCATGCTGGCCCACAACCCGACCATGGCCGACATCGTCGACATGGCCAAACCAAAGAGCGCGTGAATCACATGAACCACATCCGTTGCTGCTGGCTCAGGGCTTTGGGCTTCCCGACCTGATGCAAGGCGCGCCTTCAGACTCCCTGCTCGAACCGTTTCGGGGTGCGGGCTTTCGTTACCTGTGGCTGGCCTGGCTGTCCGGCAACATGACCATGTGGATGCACGAGGTGACGGCAGCCTGGCGCATGACCCAGCTCACCGAGAGTCCTGTCTGGGTGGCGTGGGTGCAGGCAGCGGGCACGCTGCCGCTCTTTGTCCTCGGGCTGGCCAGCGGTGCACTGGCCGACCTGCTCAACCGCAGGCGTTTTCTGGCTGTGGCACAGGCCTGGATCGCTGTGGTGGCGGCGGTGCTGGCGGTCCTGGCAAGCAACGATGCCCTGACGCCGGGCACCCTGCTGCTGCTGTGCCTGCTCAATGGGGTGGGCCTCGCGCTCCGGTTCCCCGTGTTCTCGGCCCTGGTGCCCGACCTGGTGGAGCGGCGCCTGCTGTCATCGGCCCTGACCTTGAACGCCCTGGCCATCAACCTCACGCGGGTGTTGGGTCCGATCGTCGCGGGCATCGTGCTCGCCTGGCAAGGCTCGGCGACGGTGTTTGCGCTCAACGCCGTGCTGTCCGTCGTAGCCGGCGTGCTGATCTGGCGTGCGCCCATTGCCCCGCACACGCCGCCCTCCCAGCGCACCGGACTGCTGCAGGCCATGCGCGATGGCGTGGGTCACGCCCGAACCTCGTCCATCCTACGGGCGGTCTTGTTCCGTGCCTTTGTGTTCTTCGCCCAGGCCGTGGCCCTGGTTGCACTGCTGCCCCTGGTGGCCAAAGGCATCGGCGCCGACGCAGCCACCTACACCGCTCTGCTGGCCGCGATGGGCGCGGGTGCCGTGCTCGCAGCGATGGCCCTGCCCCGCCTGCCCGCCATGGCTGCGCGCAACCGCATCATCGATACCGGCGTCTGGCTGCACGCGCTGGCCACGTTCGGCGCTGTGTGGGCGCCCAGCGCATGGACGCTGGCACCCGCGCTGGCGCTCTCAGGTGCGGTCTGGCTGTGCGTGGCGAATACGCTCACCATGTCGGCCCAGCTGGTGTTGCCCACCAAGCTGCGCGCCCGTGGCATGGCCATCTACCAGATGAGCATCATGGGCGGTTGCGCTGCAGGCGCTGTTCTGTGGGGTGTCGTTGCGGAACACACATCGGTGAAATCGGCGTTGCTGGCCTCTGCGGTGGTCAGTGTGTTGCTGTTGCTGTGGACCCGTGGCACCAGCCTGGAAGAGCTCACCCTCACCGAGTCTTCTGCACCTCAAAGCCCATGAGAGGCCGTATGTCGCCGTTCCTGGACGCAAGCACATCGACACCGACCGATTCGCAGTCCGGATAAACACCGGGTTCTTCGGTGGAGGCCCCAGGCCGCCAACTCAAATGCATGCGCTCATATGCCGATACTCACCTCGTTGTTGCGCAGGAAAAGGCGACGGCAGTGTGCCGATTCCGCCATCAGCAGCGACTCGGACATGTCAGCTGGATGCCATCTCATGCGCCATAAACATCACGTCGCGCTCCTCGCGAGACAAGTGCTGGCCCCCATCCACCAAGATCGTGGAGCCTGTGGTGGCGGGCGACGTGAGCAGGAAGCGCACAGCGCTGGCAATGTCTTGCGGCGGCGAACTGCGGTCCAAGGGATTGAGTTGCCTGCCCTCCTCGAACTCCTGTTCGCTCATCGCGCCTGACAGCAGCGTGAGGCCTGGGGCCACGCCACTCACGCGCAGCTGAGGTGCCAT
>LNFM01019998.1_pt1 | contig 10251 bp, 6 predicted proteins | sample 596031 | NCBI WGS metagenome assembly LNFM01 (sample SAMN04254537, study PRJNA301005) | activated carbon metagenome | isolation source: dual media filters at the Ann Arbor, Michigan drinking water treatment plant | place: USA: Ann Arbor | reverse complement strand
ATCGTCAAAAATAGCCGCTGGCTTGCAAAACTGGGGAATGTCGCTTATGACACCCTGCTGGATCTGAATCATTATATTAATGGCATGCGCAAATTCTTCGGGTTTTCTTATTGGTCACTCGCGGCCTACTTAAAATTGCGTGTTAAAAATGCAGTCAGCTACATCAGCAGTTTTGAGGATGCATTGGCACATCTGGCAAAAGAGCGCGGTGTCGATGGTGTCGTCTGTGGCCACATTCACCATGCTGAATTAAGAGAAATCAATTCGATCCTTTACTGCAATGACGGTGATTGGGTAGAAAGCTGTACTACTTTGCTGGAACATAACGATGGCTCGCTGGAACTGGTTTTCTGGTCTGAGCGGTTTGAGCAATATAAAAGCCTTTTGCAAGAAGAATTATTGGCCAGTAAAAAGGCAGCTTAAAACAATTTGAAACATTCATTGTTACCCAAAACGGTTTTAAGCCTGGACGGTGGCGGCAGCCATCTGCTGATTCAGTTGAGCGTATTGGCGTGTCTGGAAGAAGATACCGGCGCTTCAACCTATGATCTCTTTGACCTGATCGCCGGTTCTTCATCGGGCGGATTAATCACCTGCTTGATCTTGGGACGACGTTTGAGCGCAAAAGAGATCATTCAAAAAGTTTTACAAGAAAAATTGCTGGCAAAAATGATGGCGGAGCACTGGTTGCACCGGTTGTTCAATAAGCTGCAAATTCATCCCAAATTCAAAGGTGACTCGAAAAACCTAACCCTACAAAAGGAATTGGAAAATCTGAGGCTTTCGTCACTCAACAAACGGATATTTATTCCTTGTTTCAATCTGGATCAGGATCAGTTGGAAGTTTTTACCAATGACAGTCAACCGGATTTTTTGTTAAGCGAGATAGCCGATGCCTGCACTGCTGCGCCATCGTTCTACCCGCCCGTGCAAATGCAAGATGGCGACTGGAGAATCGATGGCGGTGTTGGCATGAATAATCCCGGCTTAAGCGCGTATCTTCATGCCAAGCAATACTGGAAAGAGTATGAAATAAAAATGCTCTCCATCGGATCGGGCTGGCGAAGTTTTGCAGTGAGCGGTGCCGAAGCCTGCGGATATGGCGGTGTGCAATGGTCGGCGAAAGGTATCGCTTCCATCATTCTCAGAGAGAAAATGATGGCGAATGTCAGAATGACCGAAGAAGTTTTGGGCAATCGTGTGCTGTATATCAATCATTATCTGAAAAACTACGATATGCCCGGCAATATGGATTCTGCCAATAGTGCGGCGCTCCAACAAAAAGCATTGGATATCGGCAAGCTATGGTATGCCAATCAACGCGAACAAATCCAACACTGGATGCAAAACTGATTGTGCAAAACCGTTTGTGTTTTTTACTGCCATTTAGCTACATCGGCATTAATAAAATTGTCATCCAAATGCCAAGAAACAGTCATTTTCTTGTCATATCAGATCACTAAACTGCTCTGGTTTCATTCAATAAAGTTGAGATTATGAAGCCACTGAGAAACGCTCATCAAAATAATTTAACGCCACTCAAGCGGTCAATTGATACACGGCCACAAGTAATCCCACAAAGCTTCTCCAACGTAATCCAGTCATTTCGTTTTGATATCAGTGCCCTACCAATCCATTTAGGAGCCGTACTAAAATGAAAATATTTTATGGCATCCAAGGAACGGGCAATGGTCATACTGCAAATCTTGAGGTTACCTATCAGTTTACCGGCAGGCCGCAAGATAAATTTTTTGATATGGAAGTCTTTAATGGCTATCAATGGCGTGATGGCTTAACTTTCAGCACAAAAAACGGCAAACTTAGCCCTGTCAAAACAGTACTGAAATCCAAACCGTTCAATTTTCTTCGAGACGTCAAGCAACTGGATTTAAGCAGTTATGATCTGGTCATTTGTGATTACGAGCCGGTAACGGCATGGGCAGCACGCCGACAAAATAAGAAAACCATCGGCATCAATCATCAGTATGCATTTCACCATAACATACCACGCGCTGGGAATGATCCGATCTCTGAAGCGGTTATGAAAAATTTTGCGCCGGTTGATATCGGTATCGGTCTGCACTGGCATCATTTCGATCAACCCATTCTGCCGCCGGTTATTGAAACCCCCATCATTTCCCAGAAAATACAAAAAAATAAAATTATTGTCTATCTGCCATTCGAGAATCAACATCGTATGGCGGCACTGTTGGCGCCTTTTAAAGAATTTGAATTTTTTATGTATTCTCCGGAGGTTATACCCGCTTCTTATGCGCATGTGCATTGCAAACCATTATCCCTGCAAGGTTTCCAGAAAGACCTATCGGATTGCGCCGGTATCATTTGCAATGCCGGCTTTGAACTGGCCAGCGAATCCTTACAATTAGGTAAAAAAATCCTGGTGAAACCGTTACATGCGCAGATGGAACAAATCTCTAATGCAGCCGCTTTACAAAAATTAGGCTATGGACAAATGATGCACAAAATTGATTCCAGGATTATTGAGCAATGGCTGTATGAAACCAAAGCCATCCGTGTTACCTATCCCAACACCGCCCAATATCTGGTGCAATGGATAAAGGAAGGCATGCCGCCGATTGATCAGTCTTGGTGTAATCGGATCTGGGCGGACGTAAAGGTAATACCGGTTGACTGGTCTTAATCTGAATCGGATACACTTACTAAAATAACCTTTCAATCCATGATTTTAAAAGCACTCAACACCATCCATGAAAGACGATCTCTTATTCCAAACCAATCAATTGATTATTAAAATACCCTCCCCGGAAAAAATATTAATTATTTTTAACCCCATATCCAGCGCAGGAAACACAGAAGCACTTGCCTGTCAGCTCGAAATGGAACTTACCCTCCATGGAAAAAATGTTGAAGTATGCACATCCGAAAAAAAGATGAAAGGGTATACGCGCCTTTCAGATAATATCGCTGCAAGTGACCTCGTTGTCGTAGTCGGCGGAGATGGAACGATAAGAAAACTGTTAGATGCCATCAATAAAACAGGAACACCGATTTATGCCCTTCCAGGTGGAAATGAATCGTTGTTTGCACGCTCCTATGAAATGAGTACCCGTGCGGATGATTTACTGCGCGCAATAGCCTCAGGAACCTGTCTGCAGCAATTTTATGGTCTGATCAGCGGCAATGGGATTAACGGGGAGAAGCCTTTTTTCCATATGGCATCGATGGGCCTGGATTCACTCACTGTCAAAAACATTGGCAAAAGAAAAGGCCCGCTCAATGACTCGATTTATATTTGGCACGGACTAAAAGCTTTGTGCGCATTACATCATCCCACTGTTTCCGTCAGCGTGGATGGCGAGCTGGTCGTGGATCATGGATCCGGCTATATCATCGTTGCCAACAATTCGGCGTATGCAAGGAATTTACAGCTTGTTCCTGCGGCCAATCCATCCAAAAACGAGCTTGTTCTTGGTTTCTTACCAGGCGCACGGCATCAGCATGAACTGATCAAAGCCATGAGAATTCTGCAGCGTAAGCCAGCTAACTTACCCATGCAATATTTTTCCGGCAAAAATATCTCATGTACATTGCATGACCGTGCTTATCCGCTGCAAGTCGATGGTGATTATTTCCGCAATCGTGATATTGAGGCGGAAAGTACGGTCGATTTTAGCATCAGCCCAAGACCAATCCGTGTATTGATACCATCGTATCTGAATACAAATACGTTACAAGTTGCAGGCAATTGATTCAGAAACGGGTCATGTTATTGCTCGTAGCTAAGCAATGAGAAAGAAATTTTCATCGCAAATTTGTTCAGTACCGGAAAATTCATAAAATTACACCCCTCCTCTGCGCCACTATGGGTTCTGCACTCCCGGAAATCGATCAAATTTGACTCTGAGATAATAATTGATTCACCATGCTGATCGAGATTTACTCAGTCAATCTCAAGTTGTAAGCCTTCTTGTAGCTAATTAACCAGCGCTGTCTTTGACTATCTAACGAATTGGATTGGTTTCTACTTTGGAAAAGTTATAATAAAACCTTTCATTTTTTCAAGCAAAGCACTTTGGCGAGCGCAATAAAGAAATAGATTATTATTCATATCGATCATGACTTGGAAAACCATTAACCATCCCCGGATTTTAACTAAAGACTCTTCTCAACGTCATTTCTATAATGAACCAGGCAAAAAAATGGATCGTCTGTGTAAAAAGTATTGTGTCTTTTTTATCCTAATGATTCTTTATAATTTTGCGCATGCAGAGTCCATTGAACTTGGCATGAGTACCTCGCTCAGCGGCCCTAATCAGCTATTAGGGCGTGAAATGTATCAGGGCATGAATGCTTTTTTCAATGAAATCAATCAGCAAGGCGGAATTCATGGCCAGATGATTAATTTGACCGTACTGGATGATGGTTATGAACCGGACAGTGTCATAGCAAACATCAACAAATTGATTGATCAGCATAATGTCATCGCCATTGTCGGCAATGCCGGCACACCCACAGCCGCCATTGCCGCACCAATGGCAAATGCCCGAGGAATAGTTTTTTATGGTGCTTTTACTGGCGCAGATCTACTACGCAAAACGCCGCCAGATCCCTATATATTTAATTTTCGTGCAAGCTACCGGCAAGAAATGGAGGTGATTGTGCAGGATATTCTTGATCACGGCATTTCTCCGTTTCGAATCGCTCTTTTTCTGCAGGATGATTCTCTGGGCCAGACTGGTTATGACATCACGAAGGCGGCCTTGGAAAAATTTGGTTTCAACCAAATCGATCAATTACTGCTAACACGTTATCCACGCAACTCTTTGGCAATACAGGGTGCTATCAATGCGATGATTCAGGTTTCGCCAGAGCCTGAAGCAATTATTATCGTCGGCGCATACCAACCTGCTGCACAGTTCATACGCTTTTCACATCGTATTTTCCCTAACGCCCGGTTTTATAATTTATCCTTTTCTGCAGCCTATCTCCTGGCCAATGCCTTACCCGGGATACATGGGCGAATTTATATGACACAAGTTGTACCCCCAGCCGAAACCTATTCAGAAGAACAAAACTTTATCTGGCGGGAGGGCTATCTAGCCGCACAGGTTTTGGTTAAAGCGCTAAAAAGTATTTCCGGGAATATTAATAGCGACAGCTTGAAACATGCCCTGGAGGCATTGGGTTCTTCCAATTTAGAAGGTTTCGGCACAATAAATCTTGCTGCCGATGATCACCAGGCCAGTGATCATGTTTGGCTCACGCATCTGGATAAAACACGCAAATGGAATAGCGTAAAAGCAACAGGAGATGATGATTGAAGGAAGTCAATTCACCCGAGTCGCCGGAACGCGCGAAATGGACACCGGCTTCCTGGATCAAGAGTATTCTGGGCATTTTCACAGTGATTTTCTTGTGCATTTTTATTTCGTCAACCTACAGCATGGTTCAGAAATACCGCACAACCTTACAGCTATCCCAGCAACAAGCTGCTTTAACTACTCAGAAAATTGCCAATTCGATTAACGATAAATTAACCACATTAACTTTCGCCGCAGATGAACTTGCCGCAAGCTTGCACAAAATTTCTTTGAGCAAGGAATCCATCGAAGCCACATTAAAGAAATCAGCCTTAAATCACGTAGATTTTTATGCCTTAGGCGTGGCTTTTGATTTTTATCAAGCGGGGCCGCAATTTCGTCTTTTTGCGCCATTCATCCGTCAGGATGATTCCAAGTATCGAATGGATCGCGTTGATCTATATTATGATTACATTGGCAATACGGGTTATCACTCGGAGAACAACAGAAAAAATAATAATTGGTATCTACAGGCATCTGCCGGAAAGCGTGGCTGGTTAGCGCCGTTTTTTGATGCGGCCTATCAACAATACACCCTCAAATATGTGCTGCCTTTGCATACAGAAACAGAAACGGACAAGGTAGCAGGTATTGTCTTTTTAGATATCGGTTTGGAATGGGTCAGACAACAAGTCGAGAATCACGATGTGGGTGACAATGGCTACGTGATTGTTGTCAATGAATTTGATCAAATCCTCTATCATGGACTGAAGGGTTCCAGAAAAGTAATCAGTGATTTGAACCAAGCCATTTCACCAGCCTATGTTGCAGAATTTGCTGCTGGAAAATCAGGAATCAATGAATTAACAGGGCGCTCTGCCTGGTTCAACAAATACCCAATCGGCAAGACTGGCTGGCATGCACTGTCGGTCATTAACGTAGAAATCGGCAAGAAGCACCTGTTTGAGAATGACGACGATGTCCAGGTCATCTATAAATCTGACTTAACTACCTGGATCATCAACGCAGTCGCTTTAAGTTTAATGATCTATACATGGATTGCTATCGCAAAACATCAGCAATCGGTAGCGCAACTATTGCGCCACGCATTTATTACCTCATCACTATTGTTACTGGGAATCGTGGCTATCTGGATCAATGAATACTACGCACCCTATCCGGTACAAAATAACTCTCTAATATTATCGAATCGTGCCATTGTCGAACAATTTCAGAATGACTATTCGGTCACTTCGCTGAATGAATCCAAAAAGCCCCCTTTTTTCGTTCCAACCGGTTTATTTATTCAGTCAATTGAGTTTCTAAACGCAACCAATATCACGATAAGCGGCTATATCTGGCAACGCTACCCCAAACATTACGAAGAAATCATTGAGCACGGCATCATTTTTCCGGAAGCTACTCAAACCGCCTTCACTGAAGCCTATGAACGTGAGGAAGGGGGTGAAATTGTTAAGGGCTGGTATTTTGAAACAACTTTGAGAGAAACATTTGATTACAGTGTTTATCCATTTGACCGGCAATTACTTTGGATACGGCTATGGCACAAAGATTTCACAAAAAACATCACACTCATACCCGACTTCAAATCCTTTGACAGCCTCAATCCCAGTACTTTGCCGGGAATTGAACGAGACTTTGTATTATCAGAATGGAACTTATCCAGAGCATTTTTTGATATCAGGGTTAATAAATATAACAGTAATTTCGGCGACATTCATTTTACTAGTCACGACAAATCACCCGAGCTCTATTTTAATATTGAGCTCTCAAGAAGTATCTTAAATCCTTTCATCGGGCATTTATTCCCCCTCGCAGTCGTGCTATTGATGTTATATGCGCTTGTTCTTACCATATCAAGACAAGAATCCAGTCTGGCAATTACTGGATTCAATGTATCCACAGTGATTGCAGCTTGTTCAGCATTATTTTTCATATTATTGATCATGCATGTTCAGTTACGCGACGAGCTTGCAGTGAATGCCATTGTATATATGGAATATTTTTATCTCGTATCCTATATTACCATTCTGATGGTCACAGTGAATGCTGTTCTTCTTTTACAGGATATGCCGATGAAAATGCTTGCATTTAAAGACAATCTTATTCCGAAACTTATTTACTGGCCTATATTGCTGGTCTGGATTTTTATCATCACCGCCATTCTATTTTGACAAACCATCTTCACTATCAATGAACGCGAGGAGCACTTATGGAAGACTTCCAATCGTCTGATCCCTACAAACAGACGAATCTACGCTATCAGCTCTATCGAGAAGCGCGAGCCATGGCTGAATATGCGCTAGCCAATGGAAAAACAATCCCTGAGTCGGTGATACGGACCATCGATGAATTTACCATTCAAGACAATACAGGCTTAAGTAACCACATAAATGTCCGGGCAGATCTGGATATCGGTGAGTTACTTGCCGCACATAACGCATTAACAAAAATAGTGGAACCGGCCAAACCGAATACCATTCTGTTGCTGGATATCGAGCAAGGTGTCACAAGCTTCATGAAATTCCTCGGTCCGGTTTCTCTGATTCGCCAAATGATGATCGCGGCGATTTTGTCTTTGGTCCTGTTTATTGGGCTTTCGCTGACCGAAGAAGTGAGTCATGACAGTGGTAATATCATGTCACAGGATGGTGTAGAGCTACTGTTAAACCTTATGTTTTACCTTGCAGCTGCCGGGCTAGGCGCTTCTTTTGCCGCACTGTATAAAGCCAATACATTTATCGCCAATGGCACTTTCGATCCAACGTATCACGCTTCCTACTGGATCCGGTTTTTTCTTGGATTGATTGCGGGTCTGATCCTTGCGGTTATGGTTTCCGAGGCATACTTCAGCAAACACTTAAGTGAGACCGCTTTCTTGGAAAAAGGCATTGTCAGGCCACTACTCGCTATGTTAGGTGGCTTTTCCGCTGATCTCACCCATACTGTGTTAAGTCGTCTGGTTGAAACAATTCGATCGCTTTTCACAGGCAGTCCTAAGGATAAAATTGCAGACGAGAAAAAAGCACTGCAAGTTGATTTTGTATCGCAACAAAACCAGCAACAAATGAATATGGCTTCTAACCTGATTAACCTTCAACAAGTAATCAACAGTGGCGCAACACCCGAAGAAATTAATCAAAAAATTGATCAGATATTAAAAGATGCGTTGCCTAATTCAGGGACTCAACTGAAATCGAGAATAGAAAAATGAAACGATAATTAATTTAATAACTTAGTCCAGACTGGGTTTCCGATTATTTTTCATCTTCCAACCACGGCAACCAGATGTAACTCGCTTTCAACGGTCATAGGTAAGTGTTGTCGAACATCTGGACGATACGTAAAACGACGTCATCCAGAAGTTTTCAGCAGCTAATTGCAACAAACTTTCAACTGACCAGGCTTATTTTTTCATCTAAATAATTTATCTAAAAATAATTTAATGCAAGGTTATGACGCGTAACATGCTATAGTTTCATTGTGACAAAGAAAAACTGAAAATTTCAGCATTTTTAGTTGCAACATTTTTTGCATTAACTTTAGTAGCTTGTGGCAAACCAACTGCACCAGAAAGCGCATCTTCTGAAGGTTACGGAACAACACATGAAGGTCAACCAGCTGAAGGTCGTAACGAGCTTCCACCAGCTAACTAATAGTAGCTTAAAGCAATAGAAATAATTTATCGTTCAATGTCGTGTAAGACTTAGATGATACCCTGTAGGATCTGTAGTTTGTTCCTACAGGCGCTTTAAACACTAAGCGGATCACAATAATAAAATTGATCTTGTTTCTGATTGAGTGAAAGCCGCTTAATACTCGATTTTAGCCATTTCCCGCCCTCTCTTCTCATTCACAGTCGCAAGAAGCACAAGACCAAAGATAAAAAACACCAGCGTGCTGAGTATCGCGATCCGGTGATCCCCTTCAAAAATAACAATCATTCCGCCATATGTAAGCGGTCCGATGATCGCTGACAGTTTTGTAGCTAATCCCCACAAACCGAAGAATTCCCCTTGACGCCCTGGCGGCGTAAACTGCCCGACCAATGCTCTACCTGCTGATTGTGCGCCACCCAGTGCGGTGCCAATTAAATTAGCAGCGATCCAGAATAAAGCCTCATCCGTGGCCAAATAAGCGCAAATAATCGCCGCAATCCAGATCAACAAGGTAATGGCAATACATCGACTGGAACCAATCCGGTCCTGCAGATGGCCAAACAGAAAGGCGCCGATAGCAGCCGTTACATTCACTACCATAATCAGGATAATTGTATCCTGGGTTTTAAATCCCATCACTTCTTGCGCATACACTGCCGCCAGTACGATGACGATATGAATACCGGAATAATAGGTGGTCAATGCAACTAAAAAACGGAATAAATCGGTGTGACGGCTGGCATAACGCAGCGTAATTCTTAGCCGTTCGAACCCCGCCCGTATCACATGCGCAGTTTGGATTGAATTTGAGATACCACTGCGTTCACGCAACCACAGCAACGTCGGCAAGGCGGCGATACCAAATAACACAGCGACAATCAATGTGGAAACCGGCACGTAATGTGTGGCATCCAATCCTTGATTTTCTGCATACGTCACATACGCCAGACACAACACCAAAGCAAGCAAGCCGCCTAAATAACCCAGCGCCCAGCCATAACCGGAAAGCCGCCCCATCGTCTCAGGCGTGCTGATTTCAGGCAAAAATGCCGCGATCAAATTTTCACCGCTGGCAAACATAAAAGTCGCCAGGATGACTAAAATAACCGCCAGGATAATATCGCCAGGACCGACCAGGCTCAATAATGCGGTAAACAGCACGCAACCCAGTGTCGTAACAACCAGAAAACGTTTTTTTGCACCGGAATAATCGGCGATAGCCCCTACCACCGGCGCACTGAGCAAAACCAGCGCATTGGCGCAAGCCATGGTCAATGTCCATAGTAATG
>LNFM01024515.1_pt1 | contig 10252 bp, 10 predicted proteins | sample 596031 | NCBI WGS metagenome assembly LNFM01 (sample SAMN04254537, study PRJNA301005) | activated carbon metagenome | isolation source: dual media filters at the Ann Arbor, Michigan drinking water treatment plant | place: USA: Ann Arbor | reverse complement strand
CACCGAGCTCGACGCATTCCTGGCCGAGTACGATATCGGCGAGGCCGAGGCGCTGAAGGGCGTGGCCGAAGGCGTCGAGAATTCGAACTACCTGTTGACCACGACCAGGGGCCAGTATTTCCTCACGCTCTACGAAAAGCGCGTGAACCCCCGGGACCTGCCGTTCTTCCTCGGTTTGATGGACCATCTGGCGGCCCGCGGCATCAACTGCCCGCAGCCGATCCATGGCCGCGACGGGGGCACGGTCCGCACGCTCGCCGGCAAGCCCGCTGCCATCACCAGCTTCCTGCACGGCCTGTCGCCGCACCGCATCGCAGTCAAGCATTGCGGACCGGTCGGCGAGGCGCTGGCCGGACTGCACCTCGCCGGGCGCGACTTTGCGCTGAAGCGGCCCAATGCGCTCTCGGTCGAGGGCTGGCGCCCGCTGTTCGACGGCAGCCGCGCCCACGCCGACAGCGTGGCGCCGGGCCTCGCACGCGAACTCGGCACCGAGATCGACGAGCTCGAGGCCACCTGGCCGACCGGCCTGCCGGCGGGCGTGATCCACGCCGACCTGTTCAACGACAATGTGTTCTTCCTGCACGACAGGCTGTCGGGGTTGATCGATTTCTATTTCGCCTGCAACGATGCGCTGGCCTACGACGTCGCCATCTGCCTCAACGCCTGGTGCTTCGAGCCCGACCGCTCGTTCAACGCCACCAAGGCGCGCGCCCTGCTGCAGGGATACGACAAGGTGCGTGCACTGGGCGACGAGGAACGGCGCGTCCTGCCGCTGCTGGCGCGCGGCGCGGCACTGCGCTTCCTGCTGACGCGCCTCTACGACTGGGTCCACACGCCGGCCGATGCCCTCGTGAAGCGCAAGGATCCGCTCGAGTATCTCGCCTATCTGCGCTTCCACAGGAACGCCAGGTCGCTGGCGGACTATGGCTTGTAAGGTGGGCCTGTGAGCGAGCTGCCGGAAGTCAAGATCTTCACCGACGGCGCCTGCAGCGGAAACCCCGGCCCCGGCGGCTGGGGCGCGATCCTGCGGATAGGGGCACGCGAGAAGGAATTGTCGGGCGGCGAGCCCGCCACCACCAACAACCGCATGGAGATGATGGCGGTGATCGCCGGCCTCGAAGCCCTGCAACGGCCGTGCAAGGTGCACCTGTTCACCGACAGCAAGTACGTGCTCGACGGCGCCACGAAATGGATCAAGGGCTGGAAGAGGAACGGCTGGAAGACCGCCGACAAGAAGCCGGTGAAAAACGTCGAGCTATGGCAACGTCTCGACGCCGCGCATGCCGCGCACAAGGTCGACTGGCATTGGGTGAAGGGCCACAGCGGCCATCCCGAGAACGAGCGCGCCGACCAACTCGCGCGCGACGAGGTGACGAAGCGGCGTTAGCTGCGTTTTGGCTGCGTCGGGACGGGCTTCTTCTCGACCGGCTTTTCATAGACCAGGTCGAAGCCCTCGCGCGTGCCGTCGCAGGGATTGTCGCCCTCGGCCAGGCGCCACACCTGCGACTTGCCGGAGCGGCGGAAGGTGAGCGTGCCCGCAACCTTGCATGGCGTGCCCTTCTCGACCTTGGCGACGCGGAAAGCGACTTCGCCGCGGATCTGCACGACACCGGCGGAAATGCGCTCGACGACGCCGTCGATCGAGGCCCAGTCGCCTTCGGTGCCCGGGGCGACGCTGTCGATGCGGCCCTTGATGGTCCAGAGGTTGCCCTGCTTGGTGACCACGACGTCGCCCGCCTTGGCGCCCTTGATCTTAGCGTGGCGACCCCAGACGATCTTGCGGGCATCGATGAAGAGCTGCGCCTCGGTCTCGGCGGCGATCTCGGTGCGCTCGACCTTTTGCGCCGGCGGCAGCGGCGAGGAAAGGCCGGTGGTCGGCACGCCCTGTTGCACTGACGGCGCCTGCAGCGGCGGCGGCGCCGGGTAATAAGCGGAAGGCGCCTGTGGCGCGGCCTGGCCAGTCGCTGGGCCGGCAGGGGGCGCCTGGGCAAACGCCTGGGTCGCAAAAAGGGCGACCAGCGCGATCGGTGTGAGAATTCGGATCATTGCTGTGGCTCTTACATCAGTGATCGCCGGCATACTACCGCTTCCCGCCGGCTTTGGGCGCGGCGTTTGGCGCCGCCGGCGCCGCGGGCGGGGCGCCGGGTGCGGCCGGAGCAGGCTGTTCGCCGCGCAGACCCGCCTGGGCCCGCCGCGCGCTGTCGGAGCCCGGCGGCACGATGCGCAGCACGCGATTGAAGTCGTCGTTGGCGCGGGCCCGGTCGCCGCCCGCCAGGTTGGCGAAGCCGCGCTCGAGCAGCGCTCCGGTGTGTTCAGGCGCAATCCTGAGCGCCCGTCCGGCATCGGCCAGGGCCTGGACGGTATTGCGCGCGTTGCGCCAGGCTGCAGCACGCAGCACCAGGACCTCGACGTCATCGGGCCTGAGGCGAAGCGCCTGGTCGAAGTCGGAGATGGCCCGGGGCCAGGCCTGCAAGGCGGCGCTGCTGAGGCCGCGATCGATCCACAGATCGGGATCGTTGGCCTTGAGCTCGATCGCCCGTGTCTGCGCGAGGGCCGCCTTGTCGGCCTGCCCCGCCTCGATCCAGGCCTGGCCGGCCTGGGCCCACAATTCGGCCCGCAACCCCGGCCGGTCGAGGCCCATGTCGCGGGCGATTGCCTCGAACTGCGCCGCCGACTGGGGGTATTTGCCGGCCTGGAACATGGCGACGGCAACGCAATGGCGCGCGCCCAGTCCACCGCCTTCGGTGCTCCACTTCTCGGCCACCGGCAGCGCCCTGAGCGGCTCCTTGCGCGCCAGTCTCATGCACTCGGCGTAGCGCTGCAGGTGATCGGGCGTATTCTCGAACGGGCTCAGTGTCTGGCCCGCCACCGGCAGGGCCGGGGCAAGACCCAGAAACAGGAGGAGCATCGGGCGGCGAAACGACATCTTTGAAAAGAAGCGCGCCGGAGCGATCCTGACAAGATGACCAAACGCCTTTTCATTTTCGGCCTGGGCTATAGCGGCCTTGAAATCGCCCAGCTTGCGAAGGCCAGCGGCTGGACCGTGGCCGGCACCTGCACCGGCGCGGAGAAGGCCGAGAAGCTGCGCGCACAGGGCATTGAAACGCATCTGTTCGACGGCACGGCGCCGCTCCCCGCCGCTGCCGCGGGCGGGGCCTCGCATGTCCTCTGCAGCATTGCGCCGGGCACGACGGGCGATCCGGCGCTGAGCCTCTGCGGGTCGCTGCTGCGGCAGGCCAAGTGGCTGGGCTATCTCTCGACTACTGGCGTCTACGGCGATCGCGGCGGCGGCTGGGTCGACGAGGATACGCCGCCAACGCCCGGCCAGCCGCGCAGCATCGAGCGCCTGGCGGCCGAGCGCGGCTGGCAGGCGCTGGCGGGCGAGACTGACGCCAAGCTCGATATCTTCCGGCTGCCCGGCATCTACGGCCCCGGCCGCAGTACGCTCGACCAGGTGAAAGCAGGCACGGCGCGGCGCATCGACAAGCCCGGACAGTTCTTTTCGCGCATCCATGTCGCCGACATCGCCGGTGCTGTCCTGAAGGCGATGATCACGCCGCATGCCAGCGGCCTCTACAACGTGGCTGACGACCTGCCGGCGCCCAACAGCGACGTCGTCGCTTACGCCTTCGAGTTGTTGGGCAAGCCGGTGCCGCGGGCGATCCCGTGGGACGAGATCGCCCCCACGATGAGCCCGATGGCCCGCTCCTTCTATGGCGAGAACCGGCGCGTGCGGAACGATCGCCTCAAGCGCGAGCTCGGCGTCGTGCTGCGCTACCCGACCTATCGCGAGGGACTGAGGGCGATTGCAGCGGCCAGCTAGCCGGTCAGTTCCTTGACCGTCGCGATCAGGTGGGCGATGTCGGCCGGCGTGCTGAGGCGGTGGTCGCCGCCTTTGATAAGCGTGGTGATCACTTGGGGTGCATCGAGGTGGGCCGCGATCTGTAGCGAATAGTCCCACGGCACGTCGGGATCGCCCTGCCCATGCAACAGGCGCACAGGGCACGGCAACGACAGTTTCTTGTCGAGCAGCAAATGGTTGCGCCCCTCCTCGATCAGCTTCCAGGTGAAGACCGACGGTTCGGATGAGTATTGCGACGGACACTCCAGCCGGCCGTCGCGTTCGAGTGCTGCGCGATCCTCGGGCGAGAGCCCTTTCAGCAGCATGCGTTCGGTGAAGTCGGGTGCGGCCGCGATCAGCACCAGCCCGGCCAGGCGCTCAAGTCGCGCGCGCGCTACCAGCAGCGACAGCCAGCCGCCCATGCTCGATCCCACCAGCACCAGCTTGCCGGTGGTGAGCTGGTCGATAGCGGCCAGCGAATCATCGAGCCAGCGGCCGATCGTGCCGTCCTCGAAACGGCCCGAGGACTGACCGTGACCGAGATAGTCGAAGCGCAGGAAGGCGCGACCGGCCTCGCGTGCCCAGGCTTCAAGCGCGACGGCCTTGGTGCCGGTCATGTCGGATCGGAAACCGCCCAGGAACACCACCGTCGGCGCGCTTCCGTCGGTTTTCACATAGGCAACGGTGTTGCCGTCGGGGCGTGGCAACCGCTCGACTCTACCCACGTTGGCGCTCCCGTGTTACCTGCTCTGTCTACTCTCCACTCATACGAAAAATAGAGCACCGTGTCCGCGTCCACGCTCCTGCAGATCGTGCCCACCCTCGCCGGTGGCGGCCTCCCCCGTGCCACGCTCGACGCGGCGCAGGCCGTGATCGCCGCAGGCGGTTCGGCGCTCGTCGCCTCGCCTGGCGGCGCCCTGGTGCCAGACCTGCTGCGGCTGCGCGCGACGCACATCGAACTGCCCCTCGGTCGGCAGCGGCTGTGGGGACGACTCACCCTGCCGGCCAAGCTCGCGAGTTCGCTGCGCGATGCCCGGGTCGATGTCATACAGGCCCGTTCCCCGGCCACCGGCTGGATCGCCCGCGCGCTGGCGCGACGGCTCGAGATCAAGTGGATCGCCACGCTCCACCGGCCGTTCGTCGCCACGGATCTGATGGGCCGCTTCCTCGAGCGGCGCCAGGCGCGCGCCGACGCCGTGATCGCCGTGTCCGATCACGTCGCGCGCGATGCCCTGCAGCGCTTTCCCTCGCTTGCCGACCGGATCGAGACCATTCCGCCCGGCATCAATTTCGACCGTTTCGATCCGGCGATCGTGCGCGCCGACCGGCTGATCCGCCTCGCCGGCGAACTGCGCGTGCCCGACGGCAGCCATCTCGTGCTTTGTCCCGCGCGCTTCGGCGAGGACAACGGCCAGAAGATCCTGATTGAGGCGCTGAAGCGGCTGGGCCGCGACGACGTGTTCTGCCTGCTTCTGGGCTCGGTCGGCCCGCCGACGGCGTTCGAACGCGAACTCGAGCGCGCGATCGAGGCCGCCGAGCTGCACGGCCGCATTCAGATCGGACCCTATGTCGACGACATGCCGGCGGCCTACATGCTGGCCGACGTGGTGGTGGCGACCGGCGGCGGCCGGCAAGGCTTCAGCCGCACCCTGGTCGAGGCCCAGGCGATGGGCCGGCCAGTGGTGGCGGAGGATGGTGGCGGCGCCGCCGAGACCGTGCGCCCGGGCGTCACCGGATGGCTGGCGCCGGCGGGCGATGCCGCGGCACTGGCCGAGGCGCTACAGAGCGCCCTGTCGCTGTCGACCGAGCGCCGCGCCGAACTCGCCCGCACCGCCCAGGAACATGTCCGTGGCCGCTATAGCCTGGCGCAGTCCAACAGCCGGCTGCTGCCGCTCTACGAACGCCTGTCCGTCGGTTGCAAGGCGTCATGACGCCAAGGTCTGGTCCGGCCCGTTCAGCCAGCCGAACTTGCATGGACCGGCTGTTCTCCAGCTTCCTGGCTTTCCCGACCACCGACCGAACTTGATTCGGCCGGGCGCGCGCGTTTGTGCCGCTTCCCGGCCGTTTACGACCGACGCTCCGCGTCGGGCGATGAAGCGCGTTCGGACTCCCAAGCGGTGGTTGCCATGATCAATATTTCCCTGCCGGACGGCTCGGTCCGGTCTTTCGAAAAGCCGGTGAGTGGCGCCGAGATCGCCGCCTCCATCGGTCCGGGTCTCGCCAAGGCAGCGCTCGCGTTGCGCGTCGACGGCAAGATGGTCGACCTTGGCCATGTCGTCGACCACGACGCCAAGATCGGCATCGTGACGTCGAAGGACCCGGCGGCGCTGGAGCTGCTGCGCCACGACGCGGCGCACGTGCTGGCCCAGGCCGTCCAGGAACTCTACCCCGGCACGCAGATCACGTTCGGCCCGGCGACCGAGGACGGCTTCTATTACGACTTCGTGCGCGAGCAGCCGTTCTCGCCCGAGGACTTCGCCAAGATCGAGCAGCGGATGGCCGAGATCGTCGACCGCAACCTGCCGATCGTGCGCGAGGTGTGGGACCGCGCCAGGATCAAGGAACACTTCCAGAAGCACGGGGAGAGCTTCAAGGCCCAATGGGCCGACGAACTGCCCAAGGACGAGGTGATCTCGGTCTATAAGCAGGGCGACTGGCTCGACATGTGCCTAGGGCCGCACCTGCCCTCGACGGGCAAGCTCGGCAAGGCCTTCAAGCTCACGAAGGTGTCGGGCGCCTACTGGCGCGGCGACAGGAACAACGCCCAGCTGCAGCGCGTCTACGGCACGGTCTTCTTCTCCGACAAGGACCTGAAGGAACACCTGCACCGCATCGAGGAGGCCGAGAAGCGCGACCATCGCAAGATCGGCCGCGAGATGGGCCTCTTCCATCAGCAGGAAGAAGCCGCCGGCATGGTGTTCTGGCATCCCAAGGGCTGGACGTTCTGGCGCACGCTGGAAGGCTACCTGCGCCGCAAGCTCGAGGCCGGCGGCTATGTCGAGGTGAAGACGCCGCAGCTCGTCGACCGCAAGCTGTGGGAAGAATCGGGGCACTGGGAGAAGTTCCGCGAGAACATGTATCTCAGCGAGAACGAGGACGGCCTGCGCGACTACATGGCCGATCCGGCGCAGCGTATCTTCGCGCTGAAGCCGATGAACTGCCCGTGCCATGTCGAGATCTTCAACGTGGGTCTGCGCAGCTACCGCGAGCTGCCGCTGCGCATGGCCGAGATGGGCTCGTGCCACCGCTTCGAACCGTCGGGCGCGCTGCACGGCATTCTGCGTGTGCGCAACTTCACGCAGGACGACGCCCACATCTTCTGCACCGAGGAACAGATCGAGAGCGAGACGATCCGCTTCTGCAAGCTGCTGGACGAGGTCTACCGCGACCTGGGCTTCGCCGACTATTTCGTGAAGTTCTCCGACCGGCCGCCGGTCCGCGCCGGCACCGATGCGGTGTGGGACCAGGCCGAGGAGGCGCTGAAGTCGGCGTCCAAGGCCGCGGGACTCGACCTCATCCTCAATCCCGGCGAGGGCGCGTTCTACGGGCCCAAGCTCGAATTCGTGCTGCGCGACGCGATCGGCCGCGATTGGCAGTGCGGCACGCTGCAGGTCGACTTCGTGCTGCCCGAGCGGCTGGACGCGGCCTATGTGGCCGAAGACGGATCGCGCAAGCGACCCGTCATGCTGCACCGCGCCATCTTCGGCAGCTTCGAACGCATGATCGGCGTGCTGATCGAGAATTACGCCGGCCGCTTCCCGCTGTGGCTGGCACCGACGCAAGCGGTGGTGGTCACGATCGTGAACGACGCCGACTCCTATGCTAACGAAGTCGCCGATGCGCTCCGCGCCGCCGGCATGCGGGTCGACACGGATCTCAGCAATGAGAAGATCAACTACAAGGTCCGCGAGCACTCGCTGGCCCACGTGCCGCTGATCATCGCGGTCGGCCGGCGCGACATGGAAGCCCATACGGTGGCCATCCGCCGCCTCGGCTCAGAGAAGCAGGAGGTCCTTGAACTCGGGGCCGCCGTCACTACACTTTCAACGGAGGCCCGGCCGCCCTTCTAGGGGCGGCCGCGGTTTCGATACCCGCCCCCACCGGGGGCTTTGACAGAGGAGAAGGAAGCCATAGCCAGACCTGCTCAACAAAGCGCGCCCACCCGCGAGGGTCCGCGCGTCAACGGCGAAATCAAAGCGCCGCAAGTCCGACTGATCGACGAGAACGGCGAGATGGTCGGCGTCGTCAGCACCCGCGAGGCCATCGAGATGGCCGAGGAAGCCAGTCTCGACCTGATCGAGATTTCGCCCAACGCGGTTCCGCCGGTCGCCAAGATTTCCGACTACGGCAAGTACAAGTACGAAGCACAGAAGAAAGCTCACGAGGCGCGCAAGCACCAGAAGGTCATCGAAGTCAAAGAGATCAAGATGCGCCCGAACATCGATGACCACGATTACGAAGTGAAGATGCGGGCGATGAAACGCTTCATCGAGGAAGGCGACAAGGTGAAGGTCACCCTGCGCTTCCGCGGCCGCGAGATGGTCCATTCCGACCTCGGCATGCAGGTGCTGAACCGCGTGCGCGGCGAGATGGACCTGCTCACCAAGATCGAGTCAATGCCGCGCATGGAAGGCCGGCAGATGATCATGGTGCTGGCGCCCAAGTAAGCGCCAGTTTCCAGGCGCCGGCTTTCCCCCCGCTAGCGTTGGCGCAGCGTCACGGTCCCGACGCTGCGCGACGCGTCGGGATCGAACCGGCCGTTGGCGACGACGCCATCCGGCCAGCGCGCGCTGTAGACCATCTCGCCGGCGAACGACATCGGACCTTCCGCCTTGGCGCTCATCCAGTAGTCGCAACGCACGGCGTCGTTGGCATCGAGATTCTGCCCCAGGCAGATCTGGTGCAGTACGTAGGGAATGAACCGCACGCGGCCGCCTTCGGGGGCGGTCTTGTGGTTCAGTGCCATGTTGCGGAGCTGCCGGCCGCAGCGGTTGGTCTTGAACACCTTGGCCGCGCCCGTCGCGCCCCGGCGGATTTCCTCCAGGCGGGCGGTCAAGGCATCGAGGGCGCGTTCGCGGCCTGCGTCGGTGAAGCCCGTGGCAATCAGCGCCGCCTCGTACTGGCCGATCGCCTCGCCGACCGGCACCGACGGATAGCCGGCGCGCTCCAGATCGCGGGCCCAGGAATGGGTTTCCAGCGCCCGCGTGACCATGGCGCCGGTGAGACCCGCATGCTCGGCCCAGTCGCCCAGCACGTTGCCGACGGCCCAGCAGTATTTCAGCAGGTTGTAGCCCTCGGGCTCGACCGGCAGCGCCCGCGCATCGACGACGCCGATCGACTGCCCGACCACCGTCTTGATCAGTACATACTGGCTGGAGGGATTGTCGCGCACGCGCTCGGAACTGGTCTGGGGCGGAGCGGCAGGCGAGTTCGCTGAAACCGCACTCGAACCAGAGCTCGATTGCGCCCAGGCTGAAGGCGCTGCCAGCAAGACGAGAAGGGCGAGAAAGGCTCTCATGGCATGTATGACCCGCCGTTGACGTGCAGCACCTGGCCCGTCGTGGCGTTCGATTCGTCGGAAGCGAGGAACACGGCGGTGCGCGCGATCTGCTCCGGTGTGAGCAGACGGCCGCCGAGGGGAATGGTGGTTCGCGCCATTTCGACCAGTTCATCGCTGGTGTTGCCGTAGCGCGGCTGCGCGGTGTCGGTGAGGCCGGGCGCGATGGCGTTGACGCGGATGCCATGGGGCGCGAGTTCGAGGGCAAGCGCCCGAGTCATCGACACAACGCCGCCCTTGCTGGCGCTGTAGTGGACGCCGCGCACGGCGCCGCGGATTGCCGCCGAGGAAAGATTGATCACGGAACCGCCCTGCTTGCCTGCCGCAATCAACGCTTTGGCCATTGCAATGGTTGCAAAGCAGCCGGCCTTCAGATTGATGTCGAGAACGTGGTCCCAGTCGCTTTCTCGCATTTCCAGCAGCGGTACCCGGGGATAGACGCCGGCATTGTTGACCAGGATGTCGGGGGTCCCAAGCTGGCGGACGGTCTCGGCCATCATGGCCTCGACCTCGGCCAGCTTGGACACATCTGCCTTGATCAGATGGGCGCGGCGGCCGGCGGCCTTGATCTTGACCGCCACGGCCTCGGCACCGGCCCGGTCGTCGAGCCAGGTGAGCGCCACCTCCGCCCCCTCGCCCGCCAGCGCCACCGCGATGGCTGCGCCGATGCCCTGCTGGGCACCCGTCACGAGTGCCACTTTGCCTGCAAGTTTCATGACGAAATCCCCCTGCAAAGGCTGACTTTGGCACATCCGCCCGTGCTTGCATGGGCGAACCCCCGCCGCTATAAGCCCCGTTCCTTCGAGTGGCCTGGCCAATAAGGGCATTGCCTCGGCTGCTTTGTAAGGACTTTT
>LNFM01013695.1_pt1 | contig 10252 bp, 11 predicted proteins | sample 596031 | NCBI WGS metagenome assembly LNFM01 (sample SAMN04254537, study PRJNA301005) | activated carbon metagenome | isolation source: dual media filters at the Ann Arbor, Michigan drinking water treatment plant | place: USA: Ann Arbor | reverse complement strand
AGCACGAGGTCGGGCTTGGCTTCGGCGATGCGCAGCAGCGCCTCCTGCCCGTCGGTCGCTTCCTCGACGTGGAAGCCCTGCCGCTCGAGGTTGTAGCGCAGCAGGGCCAGCAACGCGGCCTCATCCTCGACGACGAGGATGGTCGGCTTGGCCCCGCCATTGAAGCCTTCGGGCATCGGGCGCACTCCTCTAGGCGGGTGGGTTGACGACGGCGGAGGAGGAGATGTCCGCCTTGGGGCGGTCCTCCGTGAGCGGCGTGCCGAGGACGGCGAAATGCACGCGCTCGGCGATGTTGGTCGCGTGGTCGCCGATGCGCTCCATGTTCTTCGCGATGAAGAGCAGGTGGGTGGCGGCCGTGATGTTCCGCGGATCTTCCATCATGAAGGTCAGCATCTCGCGGAAGATGCCGTTGTAGATGCCGTCGATCGGCGCGTCATTCGCCCAGACGGCGTCGGCCTGGGCGTGGTCGCCCTCGACCAGCGCGTCGATGGCGCCCTTCAGGTTTTCCTGCACCAGCTCGGCCATGCGCTCGAAGCCGTTGAGGCTGCCGAGGATGGGCTGCTGCGAGACGACGATGGCGCGCTTCGCGCCATTGCGGGCGTAGTCGCCGATGCGCTCCAGGTCCTGGCTGATCTTCATGCAGGCGATGATGAGGCGGAGGTCCTGCGCCATCGGCTGCCGGAGGGCGAGGAGGCGCACGCAGAACTGCTCCACCTCGCGCTCCATGTCGTCCAGCAGCTTGTCGCGCTCCACCACTTCGGCGGCGAGCTTGGTGTCGCGGCGGATCAGGGCATCGGCGGCATCCGCCACCTGGCGCTCGGCGAGGCCGCCCATGCGGGCGATCATCTCGCGCAGGCGCTTGAGGTCCTCCTCGTAGGATTTCACGATGTGGGACGCGGAACCATTGGGCATCGCTCGCTCCTCAGCCGAACCGGCCGGTGATGTATTCCTGGGTCTTCTGCTGCTTGGGGGCGGTGAACATCTCGGCCGCCGGCGCCACCTCGATGAGCTCGCCCAGGTAGAAGAAGGCCACCTGGTCGGCGCAGCGCGCCGCCTGCTGCATGTTGTGCGTCACGATGGCGATGGTGAAGTCGCGCTTCAGCTCGTCGATCAGCTCCTCGATCTTCAGCGTGCTGATCGGATCAAGCGCCGAGGTCGGCTCGTCGAAGAGGATCACCTCGGGGCGCACGGCGATGGAACGTGCGATGCAGAGGCGCTGCTGCTGCCCGCCCGAAAGCCCCATCGCATTGGTCTGCAGCCGGTCCTTCACTTCGCCCCAGATGGCCGCGCGGGTCAGCGCCCATTCCACGCGCTCATCCATCGCGCTCTTGGAGAGCTTCTCGTGCAGGCGCACGCCGAAGGCGATGTTCTCGTAGATCGTCATCGGGAAGGGCGTGGGCTTCTGGAACACCATGCCGATCTTCGAGCGCAGCTCGTTGATGTCCACCGCGGGGTCGATCAGGTTCACGCCGTCCATCATCACCTCGCCCTCGGCGCGCTGGCCGGGATAGAGGCTGTACATGCGGTTCATGACGCGCAGCAGGGTGGACTTGCCGCAGCCCGAGGGGCCGATCATCCCCGTCACCTGGCGGTGCGGGAAGTTGAGATTGATGCCCTTGAGGGACTTGGGCAGGTGCGGTGCGTAATAGAAATCGAGGTTCCGGATCGTGATCCGATTTTCCGTGTTCAGCACCGCGTCAGAGCGAACCTGCATGCCGCCGAAGCCGGCACTGGGTTCGACATTCGCCTGGGTCTCGGAATTCATGGCCTGGCCCTTATCCTACTTGCGCTTGCGGAGCAGAACCCGCGCGATGATGTTGACGGCGAGAACGCCGAGGGTGACGAGCAGCGCTCCCGCCCAGGCGATGTTGATCAGGTCCGGAAAGCCGGAATTGGCCTGCTGGTAGATGGCCACCGGCAGGCTGGCCATGGCGGTGCTGAGATCCGTGCTGAGCACATTGTTGCCGAAGCTGGTGAGCAGGAGCGGCGCCGTCTCGCCCGCGATGCGGGCAAAGGCGAGCAGGACGCCGGTCACGATGCCCGAGATCGCGGCCCGCCAGCAGACCAGGATCACCATCTTCCACTTGGGCGCCCCCAGCGCCACCACCGCCTCGCGCAGCGTGTTGGGGATCAGCGTCAGCATGTCCTCGGTCGTGCGCACCACCACGGGGATCACGATGACGGCCAGGGCCAGGGTGCCGGCGAAGCCCGAGAAGCCACCCATGGGCAGCACCACGAGCTGGTAGATGAACAGGCCGATGAGGATGGACGGCGCCGAGAGCAGCACGTCGGACACGAAGCGAACCGCCTCGCCCAGCTTCGAGCCGCGGGCATATTCCGCCAGGTAGGTGCCGACCAGCAGGCCGATGGGCGTGCCGATCGCGGTGGCGAGGGCGGTCTGGATCAATGTGCCGACAATGGCGTGGGCCAAGCCGCCACGGGGGGCCGTGTCATCGCCATAGGTGGTCGGCTCGAATTCCTTCGTCAGCACCGTCCAGTCCAGCGCGGCGAAGCCACGCAGGAAGAGGGTGAAGAGGATGGAGGCAAGAAAGACGAGACCAATGACGGTGGCGCCGATGCACGCGAAGCGGACCGCCTGGTCCACCAAGCGCCGACGACGGCCCAGGGCGCGGGCGGCCGCCTGGTTCTTGGCGGGCGCGGTGGCCAACGAGAAACTGGTGCTGCTCATGATGCCTGCCTCACTTCAGCCGCGAGCGCAGCAAGTAGCGCGACAGGGCCAGGACGATGAAGGAGATGACGAAAAGGAGGAAGCCCAGCGCCAGCAGGGAGGACTGCTTCAGGCTGCCCATAAGGCTCTCCGGGAACTCCATCGCGACCACCGAGGCGATCGTCGTCGAGGGGTCGAAGACCGAGGTGAACATGCGGTTGGCATTGCCGATCACGAAAGTGACCGCCATGGTCTCACCCAGGGCACGACCCAGCCCGAGCATGATGCCGCCCACGACGGAGATGCGCGTGTAGGGGATCACCACGCCGCGCACCACTTCCCAGCGCGTCGCGCCAAGCCCATAGGCGCTTTCCTTGTAGACCGGCGGCACCTGCAGGAACACATCGCGCATCGTCGCGGCGATGAAGGGCAGGATCATGATGGCCAGCACGAGCGACGCGGCGAAGACCGAGGTACCGGCGAAATTGTTGCTGTCGAAGATGCTGCCGATCACCGGCAGCGCGCTCAGCGTTTCGCCGAAGGGAAGCTGGATGTAGTTCTGGACGATCGGCACCAAGACGAAGAGGCCCCACATGCCGAAGATGATGGAGGGCACCGCCGCCAGCAGCTCGATCGCGGTGCCGACCGGGCGGCGCAGCCATTCGGGCGCCAGCTCGGTCAGGTAGAAGGCGATGCCGAAGGCGACCGGCACGGCAAAGAGAATGGCGAGGATCGAGGTGACGATGGTGCCGAGCATGGGCACCAGGGCGCCATAATTCTCCCGTCCTTCGACCGGCTGCCAGGCGGTGGACCAGAGGAATTGCGCGCCGAACTCCTGGAAGGCCGGCAGGCCGCCGATGAAGAGCGTCAGGATGATGGCGCCCAGGAGGACCAGGACGAAAAGCCCCGATCCGCGGCACAGCCATTCAAAGAGCTTGTCGCCGCACGCCCCGCTGGAACCGCGCGGCTTGGCAAGGGGGGAGACGGATGTTTGCACGCCGGAACCTCATTGCGAGACGGAGGCCGGTTCTGTCGCGGCGTTGGGGGCGCCGATCGGAACGGGATGAGGGGTGGCCGGGGGCGGAACCGCCCCCGGCCCATTCAGCCTTAGCTCGGGCTGCCGGTCCAGATGGCGGCGCCGGAGGGATCGCGCACCTGGCTCCAGCTCGCGCGGACCGCGGTGTGCACGGTGTCGGGCAGCGGGATGTATTCCAGGCGGCGGGCGGCATCGGCGCCGTTGCGGAAGGCCCAGTCGAAGAAGCGCATCGTGTTGCGGCTGCCCGCCACGCGATCCGCCACCGGGTTGGTCGGCAGCAGGATGAAGGTGGGGGAGACGATCGGCCAGACGGTCGCGCCCGGCAGGTCGACCATGTCGGCCGCGAAGCCGGGGCGGGTCCAGTCGGCAGCGCTGGCGGCAGCCTGGAAGCTCTCCATCACGGGGCGGATGAAGTTGCCGGCCTTGTTCTGGATCTGCGTCGTGATCAGGCGGTTCACCGTGGCATAGGCATTCTCGGTGTAGCCGATCGCGCCCGGCGTGTTGCGCACGGCGTTGGAGACGCCCTCATTGCCGCGCGCGCCATTGCCCACCGGCCACTGGACGCTCGTCGCGGCACCCGGGCCATTGCGCCAGGTCTCGGAGACGCGGGAGAGGTAGGTGGTGAACACGAAGGTCGTGCCCGAGGCGTCGGCGCGATAGGCGGGCGAGACGGGCAGGTTCGGCATGCGGATATCGCGGTTCAGCTCGGCGATCCGCGCGTCATTCCAACGCGTGATGCGGCCGAGGAAGATGTCCGTGATCACTTCCGGCGTCAGGCGCAGGACGTTGTCGGCCACGCCCGGCAGGTTCACGATGAGCACGACCGAGCCCATCACCGTCGGGAATTGGAGCAGGTTGCGCTCGCGCAGCTGCGCCTCGGAAAGGGGGGCGTCGGTCGCGCCGAAATCCACCGTGCGGTTGGTGATCTGGTTGATGCCGCCGCCCGAGCCGATGGACTGGTAGTTCAGGATGATGCCGGCGCCCTCGCGCGCGGCCTGACCCCAGCGCTCATAAACCGGGCGGGGGAAGGTGGCGCCGGCACCGGTGATCGTCGCGGCCTGGGCGTAGGCCCCACGCGCCAGGAATGGGGTGGCGGCGGCGCCGGCAGTCAGGGCAAGAAGGGAACGACGGTTCACGGGGATCTCCATGTTGGTCCGCCCCGGGAGGGATGGGGCAGTGTGTGGCGGAGCGGATAGGCGCCGCGGGAGACCACCGTGTTTCACTTTTGTGAAGCTTCGATGACATAGACCTTTTCTTCATCTTGTTGATGCCAGCGCCTCCAACCTCGATCGCAGATGCGCCGGAATCCGCGCCGTGGGGTTGCGCCGAAGCGCCGCGATGGCCGCGCCATCGCCACTTCCGACCAAGGCCTCTGCCAGCATCGGGCCAAGATTCAGCCGGCGCGCGACGGCGCAGCGCGCCTCAGGGCCGGGCGGGGCGTCCACCAGGCCCAGCAGATCCGCCTCGGTCAGCACATGGGACAGGCGGATCAGCGGCTCGCTCACCGCCGGGTCTGTGTCGCGCGCCAGGGCCAGCACCAGATCATGCGGTGCGCCGGGCTGGTCGGCCAGGGTGTCCGCGATGCTCTGCCGCACCTGGGGTGCGGGGTCACGCGCCAGATGGCGCAGCGAGTCCCAGCCGGGACCGGCCATCTCCGCCGCGTGCTCGGCCAGCTTGCGGGCCAGGCTGGCGCGGATCGAGGCCACGGGGTCTCGCGCGAGGATCCGGTCGGCATGGCGCGGCGCGCCCGGATTCGCGGCGACGGCGAGGCGCACCGGCGTGGCTTCATCACCCGCCAGCAGCAGCAGCAATTCGGCCCGGGCATCGGCGCGAGCGGCGAGTGCGATCCGCTGCGGCAGCGGGCCGCAGGAGAGGGCGTGAAGATCCGTCTTGGGTCTGGCCATGCGGCCAGTGTCGCCCGCCAGGCTTTCCCCTTCGTAAACTTCCCCTGCATCCCCGTTGCGAGGGCGCACCTGCCGGGCGTAGGCTGATCGCATGGATATGCCCGAACCCTCTCCCGCCCAGCACGACCTCGGCGGCAATCCCCGTTTCCGCTGCACCCCGGTGGAGCCCGATGCCGATGCGCCGCCGGATGATTTCGGCAAGCGCGTGGACGCCCTGCGCGTCGTGCTGCGCGAGAAGGGGCTGCTGACCACGGATGAGCAGCGCCTGAACATCGAAAGCCTGCCCGAGGCTGACTACTTCGGCCTGACCTATTATGAGAAGTGGCTGCGGGCCATCGCCGCCGTCATGCTCGCCAAGGGCGCCGTCACCTGGGAGGATCTCCAGTGAGCAAGGGTGTTGGCGAGATCGCTACGGCCCGCTTCCAGGCGGGGCAGCGGGTGCGGGTGAAGGATGCGCGGCCCGAGCGCGTGGCGCGGCTGCACCTGCGCACGCCGCATTACGTCCGCGGCCGCTTGGGCGTGGTGGAGCGGGCGTTGGGCACCTTCCCCAACCCGGAGGACATTGCCTTCAATCGCCCGGCCGAGCCACGCGTGCTGTATCACGTTCTTTTCGACCAGCAGCCCGTCTGGAACGAGGGCGAGGCGGGGGACACCCTGCTGATCGAGTTGTTCGAGCATTGGCTGGAGGAAGCATAATCATGGCCGGCTATGACCCCCGCCCCGAAAGCGTCGCCCTCCTGGAGAAGCTCGTCGCGGCGCTGAAGGCGCGCGGCATCGTGACCGAGGAGGAGATCGCGCTGCGCAAGACCATCGCCGAGCGCGCCAACCCCGAGACCGGCGCCCGCATGGTAGCCCGCGCCTGGGTGGATCCCGAATGGCGGGCCTTCCTGCTGCGCGACGGGACCGCCGCCGCCGAGGCGATGGGCGTCTCCATGCAGGGCAACCCGCCGCTCGGCGTGCTGGAGGATACGGCCAGCGTGCATCACCTGGTCGTCTGCACGCTCTGCTCCTGCTATCCGCGCGCCATCATCGGCTATCCGCCGCATTGGTATAAGTCGGCCGCCTATCGCTCGCGCGCCGTGCGCGAACCTCGCGCCGTGCTCGCCGAATTCGGCACGGTGCTGCCGGCCGGCATCCAGGTGCGCGTCGTGGACAGCACCGCCGATTTCCGATGGATGGTGCTGCCGCTCCGCCCCGAAGGCACCGAGGGCTGGAGCGAGGATGAGCTGACCACGCTCGTCTCGCGCGATCACCTGGTCGGCGTCTCGCTGCCCAACGCCGCGCAGAAGGTCTCGCGCGCCGCGTGAGCCATCAGACGGAGGCGGACGGCCTCCCGGAACCGCGCCGCACCCGGGCCGCCGCCTGCATCGCGGCCGGGATTTCGCTCACCGTGCTCGATGCGGCGATGGTCAATATCGCGCTGCCCTCGGCCGCGCGCGATCTCGGCCTGACGCCGGCGGATGCGGTCTGGGTGGTGAACGCCTACCAGATCACCGTCGTCGGCACGCTGATCCCCTTCGCGGCCCTGGGCGAGATCGCGGGGTTCAAGCGCGTCTGGAATGCGGGGCTGGCGCTGTTCCTTCTGGCCGCCCTCTGCTCCGCCCTGGCGCCGAATTTCGAGGCGCTGCTGGCCGCGCGCATCGCCCAGGGCCTGGGGGGGGCGGCCGTGATGAGCCTGATGTCCGGGCTCGTTCGCCACACCTACCCCATGGCGCAGCTCGGCCGCGCGATCGGCTTCAACGCGATGGTGGTGGCACTGTGCTCCGCCACCGGGCCCTCGCTCGGCGCCGCCGTGCTGGCGCTGGCCGATTGGCCGGCCGTCTTCCTCGTGCACCTGCCCGTGGGTCTCGCCGCCCTCATCTTCGGCGCGCGCGTGCTGCCCGACGTGCCGCGCCAGCCGCGCGCCTTTGACATCGGCGCCGCCGCCATGAACGCCGCGGCCTTCGGCCTGGCCTTCCTGGGGCTGGACCTGATGCTGCATTGGCCGGTGCTGGGCCTGGTGGCCCTGGCCTCGGGCCTGACCATCGGTGGGCTGCTGATCCGCCGCGAAATGGCGCGTTCCGTGCCGCTGCTGCCGCTCGATCTGCTGCGCATCCGGACGGTGCGGCTGGCCATCGGCGCCTCCATCTGCATGTTCGCGGCGCATATGGTGACGGTCATCTCCATGCCCTTCCACCTCTCGGCCGCCGGGTTCACGCCCGTGCAGATCGGGCTGATCATCACGCCCTATCCCATCGCGGTCGGGCTGTTGGCGCCCATCGCCGGGCGCTTCGCGGACCGCACCACCTCCGCCCTGCCGGTCGCGGCCGGTGGCGCCGTGCTGGCCCTGGCGCTGCTCCTGCTCGGTGCGCTGCCGGCCACGGCGACGCCGTGGCTCTGCGCCTCGCTGTTGCTGGCCGGCGTGGGCTTCGGGTGCTTCCAGGCGCCGAACAACCGCGTCATCCTCTCCACGGCGCCCCGCCATCGCGCGGGCAGTGCCGGGGGCATGCAGGCCACGGCGCGGGTGCTGGGGCAAAGCCTGGGAGCCACCACGGCGGCGGCCTGCTTTACCCTGGCAGGGCCATGGATGGGGTTTTATTGCGGGGCGGTGCTGGCGGTGACGGCCGGGGCACTCAGCTTGGCCCGGCGATAAAAAAAGAGCCTCCGGCGGCTGCGGCCCCAGACCCCTTTTCTTAGGCTTGCTTTCGTTCGATCAGGCCGGTGCGGATTTTTCGGCCGCGCTTGATGCGGTCCTCGATGAAGCCCGCCTCGCCCCAGCGGATGGCCCGGCCGAAGGCCTGGGCGTCCTCGGTGAAGCGGGCCAGCATTTCCAGCACCGCCTCGCGGTTGTTGAGGAAGACGTCGCGCCACATGTTCACGTCGCTGCCGGCGATGCGCGTGAAGTCGCGGAAGCCGGAGGCGGCGAATTTCAGCACGCTCTCGCGGGTTTCCTCGCTCAGGTCGTCCGCCGTGCCGCAGATCGTGAAGGCGATGAGGTGCGGCAGATGCGAGACGATGGCCACAACCTTGTCATGCGTGGTGGGGTCCATGCTCTCGATCATCGAGCCGCAGCGGCGCCAGAATTCGCGCACCTTTTCCACGGCGGCCGCGTCGGTCGCCTCGGTGGGGGTGAGGATGACGTAGCGGCCCTCGAAGAGCGTGGGGAAGCCGGAATCCGGGCCGGAATACTCGGTGCCGGCCATGGGATGGGCGGGGACAAGATGCACGCCGGCAGGCAGCAGCGGTGTCAGGTCCCGGATGACGGAACCCTTGGTGGAGCCGACATCGGTGAGGATGGCGCCAGGCTTCAGATGCGGCGCAATCTCCGCCATCACCTGCGCATAGACGCCGACAGGGACGCAGAGGATCACCGCATCGGCGCCCGCGACGGCGGCGACGAGGGCATCCTCCACGCGGTCGGCGAAGCCCAGTTCGCGCACGCGGTCGCGCGTGGCCTGGCTATGGGCGGTCACGACGACCTCGCGCGCGAGGGCATGGCCCTCGCGGTTGCGGCGCGCGATGGAGCCGCCGATCAGGCCCGCGCCGATCAGGCAGAGGCGGTCGAAGAGGGGCTCTGTCACGGCCAGAGGCCGGACGAACGCGTCGACGGCTTCAGGGCGTCAAACATTTTCACGCATGAAGGCGGTCAATGCTTCCACCACCATCTGGCACTCCTCGGCCGTGCCGATGGTGATGCGCAGGCAGGTCGGCAGGCTGTAGCTGCCGACGCCACGCACGATGATGCCGCGCGCGCGCAAGGATGCGTCGGCGGCCTTGGCGCGGGCCGCATCCTCGAAATCGGCGAGGATGAAGTTGCAGGCGCTGGGCCAGACCTTGAGGCCGGCGGCCTGGAGGCCCGCCACGGTCTTGGCACGCCATTCCGTGTTGTGCGCCACGCTGCGCTCGATCCAGCCGGGCTCGGCCAGGGCCGCGATGCCGGCGGCCATGGCCGTCGCGTTCACGTTGAAGGGGCCGCGGATGCGCGCCAGCACGTCCGCCACCACGGGCGGCATATAGGCCCAGCCCAGGCGCAGCCCGCCCAGGCCGAAGATCTTGCTGAAGGTGCGCGTCATGACGGTGTTGCCGGACGCATCCACCAGCGCCTGGCCGGGGTCGTAGTCGGGGTCGGTCACGTATTCGGCATAGGCGGAATCGAGGATCAGCAGGATGTCGTCGCGCAGGCCGGCGCGCAGGCGCTTCACTTCGCTCTGCGGCAGCAGCGCGCCGGTCGGGTTGTTGGGGTTCACCAGGCAGACGAGCTTGGTGCGCGGGCCGACGGCGGCCAGCATCGCGTCCACATCGGCCAGCAGGTTGCGCTCCGGCACCTTGATGACGCGGCAGCCGGCATAACGGCCGGTCAGGTCATACATGACGAAGCCGTGCGCGGGCATGATGAGCTCGGTGCCCTCGCCGCCATAGGCGAGGATCAGGTAGGCGATCAGCTCATCCGAGCCATTGCCGCAGACGATGCGTGCGGGATCCAGGCCGAACTTGGCGCCGATCGCCTCGCGCAGCCTGGTCGCGCCGCCATCGGGGTAGCGGTGGGCGTCACGCGCGGACGCGATGATCGCCTCCTGCGCCATGGGGGGCGGGCCAAAGGCGCCCTCGTTGGACGAAAGCTTGATGATCCGGTTCACGCCCGGGATCTTCGATTCGCCGCCCACA
>LNFM01017049.1_pt1 | contig 10255 bp, 9 predicted proteins | sample 596031 | NCBI WGS metagenome assembly LNFM01 (sample SAMN04254537, study PRJNA301005) | activated carbon metagenome | isolation source: dual media filters at the Ann Arbor, Michigan drinking water treatment plant | place: USA: Ann Arbor | reverse complement strand
TCCGAGCCGTCGAGGTGTCGAGGCCGCGGTCCTTCATGAAGCCTCAGGCCGGCCTGGCAGAGGCGGAGCCCGAACGCACAGGGCGCGCTTGAACGGCCTTCAGGGGGGGGCCGATCGCCGCCTCAAGGCCTGGCGACCTGCTCCAGGGCCTGCCGTACCTCCGCCTGCGTGCGCGGCGCGAGCAGCACCGCCACCCGCTGGCCGCGGGGGTCGAACAGCACCACCGAGCCGTCGACGGTCTGGTGCTGCCTGACGAAGGCCTGGCCGTCGGGCAGGCCCACGGACGCAACCAGGAACTGCACCGACCCGCCGAACTCCTTGCGCAGGCTGCTGAGCATCGTCATGGTCTCGGCGCCTGCCATGTAGTGGCTGTCCATGGTCAACACCAGGGCGGCCTGGCCCTGGCCGATGCGGGTGAGGTCAGTGGGATAGCCGCCCTTGGGCAGCATGCTCCAGAGGAAGAAGCCCGTGCCGGCGACGAAGCCGCCGATGATCAGGCGGCGCCGCCAGGGCGACGATGTGTTTTGCTGTTCCATCGGCGCCGGAGCATAGCCAAGCAGGCGCTTGCGGCGGCGTGCTGGCCCCGCTGGGGCGAGGGGTTCGTGGGGAGGGTGCATCGGCGGCACTTCTCCGCCACCGCCGCCATGAACCATCCTGGTCCCGACGAGTCCCAAGAACATGCCCCGCGCTCCCATGGCCGTCCTTCTGCTGCTGGCCAGCACCTTGGCGCAGGTCCAGGCCGACCCGCTGCGAAGTCCGGCCTGTCTGTCCGCACTGCAGCAGCTGACGGCGGCCGAGGACAGCGCCGTGGAGGCGAAGACCGGTGCGCGGGTCACCAGACCGTCAGTTGCCCCGACAGAGTCACTGCGGACCGCCCGGCGGGACGTGGCGATCGTCTGCCTGGGCACGGCAGCGTCCAGTCCGCCCGCAGCCCGGACGCGTCAACCCGAGCCCGTGACCGGGGTCGGGTCCGTTGCACGCCCCACGCCTGCAGCAAGCCCACCCACCTCACCGACCCCCGAGGCCGCGCCCCGGCGGCAGCCTCCTCTGGTGACCGTGACGGCTTGCGACGACGCGGGTTGCTGGGCCAGCGACGGCACCCGCCTGCAACGCCAAGGCATGCTGCTGCTCGGACCGCGCGGCTTCTGCACCCGACTCGGTCCGGTGTTGAACTGCCCTTGAGGTGCACTGGCCTGCGCAGAGGGTCGTGGAGTCGCTGCGCGGGCGGGACGAGCGTTGCCGCCGGCACCTGCGCGCGGCCTCTCACCCGGACGAAGGTCTTCGATGTCGACGAAACCGGGCGCTGGCTGTCGATTCCCGGGGCGCTGATTCGTCGTGCGGTGACTGGCCCCGTGAGTCCAGCCACCGTGAAGGAGACCTTCGAATGACCACCACCCTGACGCCCTATCTCAGCTTCGACGGCAACACCCGCGAAGCCTTCGCGTTCTACGAACGAGCCCTCGGCGCGACGATCGAAGCCATGATGCGCCACGCCGACATGCCCGAATCCCCCACGCCCGCCCAGGGCTGCGGTGACGCTGGCGTGCCGAGCGGCGACGGCATCATGCACGCGTGCCTGTCACTGCCCGGCGGCGCCATGCTCTTCGCCGGTGACACGCCACCCGGCATGCAGCACGACGGCATCCACGGTGTGATGCTCGCGCTGCAGTACGACAGCGTCGACCAGGCGCAGAGTGCCTTCCATGCGCTGTCGCAGGGCGGCCAGGTGACGATGCCGCTGGCGCCGGCGTTCTGGGCCGAGACCTTCGGCATGTTGACCGATCGCTTCGGCGTGAGCTGGGCCGTCAACGGGGCGCCGATCCCCTTGGAGTGATTCACGCCTCGTCGGCGAAACGACTCACGTCGCGGGCCCTGCTGGACGAGTCCGACGGCCACCCTTCAGCCGCGCAGCGTTAGTCAGCGCCGGCAAGGCGACGATGTGTGCCGGCACCGTGCTGGTGATCGCGGTCCACCATGGCTTGCCGTTGCAGGTCGGCGCACGCCATCGCCCTGCCGCCAGCCTGTACCTCGCGCTGCCGCGGCGCCTGGATCCGGCTTCAGGCCTGCACGACGACACCATGGGTCCGGGGCGCGGCCGTGCCGCCCAGTGCCTGGGCAGCCGCCTCGACCGGCGGAGCCGCCGCCGGCTCGCTGGCGCGAGCAAGCTCTTCGTCGGGCAGGGACAGGTCGAAGCCCTTGGCGACGCACTGCTCGAAGGCGGCAGCCGCCATGGGGCGCGCAAAGCGAAACCCCTGCAGTTCATCGCAGCCCAGTGAGGCCAGTCGCTGCTGCTGGAGCCGGGTCTCGACGCCTTCGGCGACGGTGTGTTTGCCCAGCGCCCCGGCGAGCTGGATGACGGCCTGCACCACGGCCTCGGACTGGGGGCCCTGACCCAGGGTCATCACGAAGCTGCGATCGATCTTCAATACGTCGATCGGCAGGGTCTGCAAGGCCGACAGCGACGAATACCCGGTGCCGAAGTCATCCAGCGCCACGGTCACGCCGCAACGACGCAGGGGTTCGATGGCCCGCGCGACGAAGGCGGCGTCGCCGGCGAACAGGCTCTCGGTGAGTTCGACCTCCAGGTCCTGCGGCTGCAGGCCGTGCGTCTGCAACTGGGCCAGGATGCGGGTGGCGAACTGCGGATCACGCAGCTGAACCGCAGAAACGTTGATGGCCACACGGCCGACGGGCAGACCCCCCTGATTCCACAGCCTCTTCTGCGCCAGCGCGACTTCGAACACATGCTGCCCGAGCCGTTCGATCAGCCCGCACTCCTCGGCCACGGGAATGAAGCGCGCCGGCGAGACCATGCCGTGCACGGCATGCGGCCAGCGAACCAGGGCCTCGGTCGAGCACACGCGGCCGGTGCGGGCATCCAGCCTGGGCTGGTAGTGCACGAGCAACTCGCCGGCATCCAGCGCCTTGCGCAGGTCCCGCAGGATCCACGCCCGCTCGGAGGCCTGGGCGTCCATGGCTCCGGCGAATCGACGCCAGTGTCCGCGGCCGTCAGCCTTGGCGGCGTACAGCGCAATGTCGGCGCGCCGCATCAGCTCGTCGCGCTCGGTCGCATCGCCCGGGCAGCAGGCGATGCCGCAGCTCGCACCGATGTAGACCATCTCCCCCCGCGTGACGAAGGGCTGCGCCAGCTGCCGGCACAGCAGCGAGGCCAGGCCCTGGGCGGCGTCTGCTTCGCCGGGCAGCAGCACCACGAATTCGTCGCCGCCGGGCCGGGCCAGCGTGGCGCCTGGCAGCAGGGCGGCCGTCAGGCGGTCGCTGACCTGGCGCAGGATGTCGTCGCCTGCCGCGTGCCCCATGCTGTCGTTCACTTCCTTGAAGCCATCCAGGTCGATGTACAGCAGGGCGCAGGCCGGTGCGGCGCCCTCCGTGCCCAGCAAGTGGTCGCAGGCTTCGATCAGGCCGTTGCGGTTGAGCAGGCCGGTCAGGCTGTCGCGCAGGGCCATCTCGTTCAGGCGCCGGTTGCGCTGCGCGGCCGCGAGCATCACCGACAGGCGGTCGCGCAGTTCCTCGACCTCGCTGTGCGCGTCCTGGTCCAGTGCCAGGCCCTGGGCACACCCCAGCAGCATCAGCGCCATCAGCTCACCTTGCCACCACACGGGCACCCAGCACACGGCAGCGGCCCCGGCCGGCAACTGCAGCGCCACGCGGGCCCACGACGGCAGGTCGTCGCCGTGGCTGCAGTGCACCGCCAGGCCATCGGGGGGGACCGTGAGCGCCTGGTCGTCGATCCGGGCCGCCACCGCGGTGGCCTCGCCAGGCCGGTAGACGTGCCAGGCCCGGCCGGTCCCATCGCGCGCCAGCACCGCCACGCGCGCTTGCGGGGCCAGTTCCTGCAGACGCCTGGCCACGCGCAGCATCACGCGGCCCAGATCCAGCTCACCCAGGATCTCGCGATCGATGTCGTTCTGCACCCGCAGGGCCTGCATCTGGCGCCCGATGCGACCCGCCATGGTGTTGAACGACTCGGCCAGTTGACCGAACTCGTCACTGCGCACCAAGGCGACGCGGGCCGCCCAATCGCCGGCGGCCAGCTGGCGGGTACCGGCCGTCAGCCGCTCCAGCGGCACCATGGTGCGCCTGACCATCACCAGCCCGAGCAGCACCACCAGCACGAGCGTGGCGGCGCCTGCCAGGGCCAGCAGCTTGCCTTCGACCCAGGAAGCTGACTCCGAGGACGGGGTCGGCACACCACCGACCCGCCAATCCGGGCTGCCGAACCCACCGGCCATGAACAGCGGCCTGAACCCCCTGTCAGCGACGCCCTGGGCAGGGCAGAACAGGGCCAGGCCCTGCACGTCGGTGACGCAGGCCTGGGAAGCCGGGCCGCCCGGCAGGAAGTCCGACCACAGGTGATCGGACGCCAACTCGGCCAACCACCGTGCGCCCGTGTCCGGATGCCGGTAGGACAGGATCACGCGGGCCGGCGACACGCCTTCCTGCGGCAGCCACCACAGTTGCCGCCCGGGCGTGTCGCCGCTCGCGGTGACTGTTCGCCAGGCCTGCAGCAATCCCGGGTCACCGGCCGCGAGCCGGGTCGAAGGGCCGTCCTCGGCAGCCGCGGGCAACACGGCCACGCGGCTCAGGACGGATGGCAGCGGCGCCGCCTGCGGGGCCGGCGTGGTGGCATCGGCCATGGACGCATGCGCGACCAGCGCCGCCTGTGCTGCACCGATGCGGTCGTACAGGCGCAGGCTCAGGAACTTCAGGTAGTCGTTGGACGCTCGCCGCTCGTCCGCAGCGGCATGCGCAGTGAAGGTGTAGACGGCCACGGCGCCGAAGGCCAGCAGCGGCACCAGCGCCGCCACCAGCAGCACGCCGAAGACACGACGCGCAACGGCGCTGCGCAGGAACAGGGCACGCGGGTGCACGACGGCGGATCAGTACAAGGACGCCGGGCCGATGAAGCGGCCGTTGTTGGCGCGCAGGATGTCGTCGCGGCTGGACTTGGCCGTCAACGCGGAAGCCGACTGACCGTCGGGCCCCTTGCTGAACAGATCGTAGTCGCTGTTCAGCGGGACCAGCGAGTGGTCCTTGCGCGCCTGGCCCTTGCCATTGATCGTGGTCAGGTTGGTGTAGACGTACGCGTTGCCCCAGGGGTCGCGCAGGCCCTGGCGCCCGATGGCGGCCAGGCTGTCCGGCGGGGCGCCGTTGTCCGACATGAAGGTGTCCAGCGACATCGACATCGCGATGATGTCCTCCTGGGCCGTCTTGGTCATCACCCGATCCCGCCAGCCCGCATAGCCGGTCACGGCCATGCTGGCCAGGATGGCCACCAGCGCCAGGGCCGTCAGCGTCTCCAGCAAGGTCAGCCCGCGGCGACCGCGACGGTTCATGCAGTTTTTCCCGACAGGTCTCAGCACAGAACGGTTATCGGCCGCCTCGGGGCGATCTTGAGGGGGTGCCGGCGGGAGCCGATGGGCGGACCCGCCCTGCAGGGCTCTCCATGAAACCCTTGAGCTCCCAGCCCGGAACCAGGGCCTATATTCGGAACGACGTCAGTCCCAACCACAAGCAGGAGACATGCATGCGCAAACAGCTCGGTTCGACGGCGGATTGCTCGGAAGCGGAGACGCGGAATGAGTAACCGCCGAACCCATCTTGCGCAGCTTGGCGCCTTGTGCGTCGCGCCATTGGCAGTTGCCCAGCCCGCGTATCCCAACAAGCCTGTGAAGCTGATCGTGCCCTTCGGCGCGGGCGGCTCTGCCGACATGCTCGCGCGATTGTTGGCCGAGCGACTCGGGACTGCGCTGAAGACCCAGGTGATCGTAGAAAACAAGCCTGGCGCGACAGGCGTGATCGGTGCCACGTACGTGGCCCGGTCTGCGCCCGACGGCTACACGCTGCTGCTGGTGTTCGACGGCACCGTCGGCATCGCACCTGTCCTGCAGGACAACTTCCCGTTCGATCCGGTCCGGGGCCTCGCGCCGGTGGCCAAGCTGGCCGACGTCGACCTGGTGATCGCCGCTCACCCTTCGGTGCCGGCACGCAACATCAACGAGCTGCTGCAGTACGCCAAGGCGAACCCGGGCAAGCTGTCGTACGCGTCGCCGGGCATCGGCAGCACGGCACAGATGGCGGGCGAGTTGCTGAGGCTCAATGCCGGCCTGGACTGGGTGCACATCCCCTATGCCTCCGGCAGCGGCAAGTTCGTGCTCGACGTGGTGGGCGGCACCGTTCCGGCAGCCTTCATCTCGGTCGCCGTGGCGGCGCCCTTCATCGCAGACAAGAAGCTGGTGGGCATCGGCATACCCTCGCCGCAGCGCAACGCCGCCATCCCCGACGTGCCGACCTTCCGCGAAGGCGGACTCACCGGTTTCGATGCGGCCTCCTGGTTCGGCCTGTCGGCCCCGGCAGGCACGCCCAAGGAGATCGTGGACCGCCTGAACCGCGAGACGCAGGCCATCCTGACGGACCCCGCCGTCACGGCGCGCCTGCAGGGCGCCGGCATGAGTCCCGCCTGGTCGACACCGGACGCGCTCGGCAACCTGATCCGGGACGATCTGGCGAAGTGGGGGGACGTGGCGCGGAAGGCCAAGATCAAGATCTGAGCCCGCGCCTGCGTGGGCGCATCCGCGCAGAAGCGATGGCGAACGACGTGAATCACCGATGAGGAAACGAGCATGAACGCGAACATCGCATCGGTGCGCAGCCACGGCTTCGAGATGGTGGCCGACGCGCTCGCAACGGCTGGCGTCGAGTACATCTTCGGCGTGCTGGGTGACGACACCGGCCCCTTGGCCCTGGCCGCTTCCGAGCGCGGCATACGCTACGTTTCCGTGCGTCACGAGAACCAGGCCGTCGCCATGGCGGACGGCTACTCGCGCGTCACCGGCCGCGTGGGTGTTGCCACCGTGACGGGCGGCCCGGGATTCTCCAACGCGATCACTGCCATCAACACCGCCCACCGGGGAAGCTCCCGCGTGTGTGTCCTGATCGGCACCGGCCGCGTTGCAGAGGACGACCACGAACGCAGCGTCATCCGCACCACCCCGCCGGCCAGTTGGCTGAAGCATTTTCCACAGGGCGCTGTGCTCGAAGTACTTGGCATCTGCACGGTCAAGCCAGCGACTGCTGCGGCAGCGTGGCGCGAGACCCTGGCCGCTCTGGACCACGCGACACGGCGAACGGTCGTGCTCATGCTGCCGCGGGACGTCCTGCAGGACCCCTTGGACGGCGCAGGCCATCGTGCGGCAACGGCCACAGCAGCCACGGCTGCGACGGCGCCGCCCGATCCTGCACAGATCGCGACCGTTGCCGACCTCCTGCAGGAAACCTGGGCGGTCAACCGGCCCCTGATCCTTGCGGGCAGAGGGGCCGTGGCTTCGGGGGCGGCCCCTGCGCTGCGGCGCCTGGGTGAACTCACCGGCTCGCTGCTGGCGACGACACTGCACGCCAACGCGCTGTTTCATGGCGACCCGTACAACGTCGGCATCTGCGGCACGTACGCCACCCCGGTTGCGTCCGAATTGATCCCGCAAGCCGACTGCGTGCTGGTATTCGGTGCCGGTCTGAACGCGCTGACCACCTACAAGAACACCTTGTTCCCGAAGGCCATGGTCATCCAGGTCGACACCGATCAAGCGGCATTCGGACGCTTTGTCGATGTGGAGATGGCCGTCCAGGCCGATACGAGGCAGACGGCCGAGATGCTGGTGGCCGAACTGGAACGACGAGCCCATGCGGCCGAAGGCTTCCGGACGGCTGCGGTGCAGGAAGTCATCGCGGGCTTTCGTGCGAGCGATGGCATCAAGGACCAGAGCAGCTCCGGGCTGATCGACCCCCGGACCCTGATGATCGAACTCGATCGTGTCTTGCCCCCGCAGCGCATTCTTTGCGTCGATGGCGGCCAGCAGGCGCGATTCGCCATCCGCTACATCCACGTCGAGAAGGCACGGAACTTCGCGCAGGCATCCGACGCCGGTGCGATCGGCCTGGGCATCGGTTCTGCCATCGGCGCGGCCATGGGTCGCCCGGGAGAGATCGTGGTCGTGGCCATCGGCGACGGCAGCATGATGATGTCGCTGGGCGACCTGGAAACTGCCGCCCGCCTGCGCTTGCCCATCCTCGTGGTAGTGAGCAACGACGAGGCCCTCGGATCAGAAGTCAACTTCCTGACCGAGCACGGCATGGACCCTGAAATCGCCAGGACCCCGACCCCGTCGTTCAGCGCCATGGCCTTGGCCATGGGCGCACAGGCGGCAACCATCAAGGTGCCGGCGGATCTGAGGGTCGTCGAACAATGGCTGCTCAGTCGGCCCGCTGTTCCACTCGTGTTGGATTGCAGGGTCAATCCGGAGATCCGGGCGCACTTCGTTTCCTGAGGCGGTACAGGCCGACGCTCTTTCGGTGATGACGCCCAACGCGCCATAGCCACCGATCGCTGCCGCGAACAGCTCCGGCCTCTGGGCAGGACCGACCTCGAGCACGGACCCGTCGGCAGTCACCAACTGCAGTGGCCGGAGCGAATGCCCGACGGGCCCCAGGTGGACGTATCGGCCTTGACAGGTGACGGAGACCGAGCCACCGATCGTGAAGTTCGAGTAGCTCTGCATGATCTTCACCGCCAGGCCCAGTGGGTCCAGCACATCCTGCAGGTTTTGGGAGTGCTCATGAACGACAGAATCCAGCCGAGAGTCACACTTGTCGCGATGGTCATCGTCGACTTCCTCGGGGCCATGAGTCGACCGAGACAATCGGAAAGGCCGCCAGGCAAAGCCTCCGATGGCCGCTGCGTAGCGTGAGCCGACCGTCGCCGGTAGGCGCGGTTGCCTTGCGGTCATTAACGCTCCCGACGCGCAGTGGCGCCAGCGACCGGAATGCAAGGTACTGCTGACGTAGCCGGCGTCGACGTCGGGCCAGCACCGCCGGAGATCCGGCCAGTGACTGCTGTTCACCGCTTCGAATTCACACTGCCGACCCTGTGGAGTCACTGCCCTTGCTGTCCCGCCGAAGCAGACGCTCGTGTCGGCGACCGTCTTATCGCCTTTGGTCCCGCCTCAAGGGGCAATGACATGGAGCGCAGGGAAGTAGGTCTTGAAACGGCTGGCGTCCCGGGTCAGCAAGGGCCAACCCTCGACGGCGGCGTGGGCTCCGATGAAAAAGTCCGGCAGCACCTGCGCCTTGGTGCCGCCGCGCCGGCGATACAGCGCGTAGGCCTTGGCTGCCAGGAAGAGGGCTGGCCGAGGGATCTCGCGCAGTTCCAGCGCCAGGGTGAGCACCACGTCGTCGAGTGCTTCAAGGGTCGAGAACGAGAGCGACATCTCGGCGTAGATGACCGGGTTGATGGCCAAGGCATGCAGATTGGCCTGGGCGCGCAACTGCGCGATGGACCAGTCGGCCCATTGCGGATCGTTCTGCAACACGTCCACGAGGACGTTGGTATCCACCAGCAGCATCAATCGTCGGAGCGCAGCAGCTTCATCAATGCATCGGTGCGCCAGGGCACGTCAGCCTGACCACGAACCGCATCGAAACGGTCGCGAGTCGGTTTGCGGGCGCGTCCGGCGGGCCGTGCTGGGTGAAGAACCACCTCGCCGGCCGCGTTCACCGAAAACTCCACAGATGCGCCTGGCACCAGCTGCATCGCATCGCGGATGCGCTTGGGAATCGTGACCTGCCCCTTGCTGGTCAGCGTCGTCGCCATGCACGCTCTCCTTGAGTGTTACCCATGATCATCATGGTAATACATCCAGGGCTCGGCAAGGCTTGCGTCGGCCTGCCGAACGGCCGCCTTCGCTCCGACCGACTGTCTCCTGATGGCCGGGTGCCGGTACCGACGAGAGGCCGCCTCCTGGCAATCCAGTCTCGATGGAAAGGTCTGCCCGCGGGCAACGACACCGACGGGCAAGCAAGCCAGTCTCAGCAACTCGGGCAGCTTCAAGCACTCGGCGGCGGCGCCTGTCCCTGAGTCCGTGTCGGGACGCACGCGTCAGAGCAACTACTTCGGCGCCCTGCGACGACCGGGCCGTCCCGGCAGCCCGTGTTGAACGGGTGCCCGGACTCCCGGTGTTCGATCCCGCTCAGGCATTGGCGGCCACCTTGCGCGCCTTGCTTGCCACGCGACGCGCGGCGTTGGAGGTCTGCGTGGCGGTCCCGGCCACGGCCTTCTTGACGCGCTTCGTCGTCGTCTCGGCCTGGCGCGCGACGCGGCGGGCGGCGTTCGAGGCGCTGGTGGCGGTGTCGGCCACGGCCTGGCTGACTTCGCGGGTGGCGGTCTTGGTGATGCGCTTGCGCG
>LNFM01013691.1_pt1 | contig 10255 bp, 12 predicted proteins | sample 596031 | NCBI WGS metagenome assembly LNFM01 (sample SAMN04254537, study PRJNA301005) | activated carbon metagenome | isolation source: dual media filters at the Ann Arbor, Michigan drinking water treatment plant | place: USA: Ann Arbor | reverse complement strand
GTCCACCGTCACGGCGAAGGCGGTGCTCATGGTCTGGCCAGGAAAGAAAGGGGCTGCGCGCACGGTTTTGTCTCCCACGTTATCGATAGCGGTTCAGCGGGAGCGACTGTATCCCGACAAGATCGTCAGATGTAAGCCCGGTTGTTCCAACCTTCTCCGTCATTGCGAGGAGCGCAGCGACGCGGCAACCCAGAAACAACGGTGCAGCGGCGCCAGCGCCTGGGTTGCCGCGTCGCTGCGCTCCTCGCAATGACGAACGGGGATGTATTTAGCGGCGGCGGAGCGCGTCGACCCGGTCGAGCCAGTTGCCCAGTTCGGCGGTGCGGGTCAGCGGGTCGACGACCGGCTTCAGCGCCTCCGGCGCGGCGGACGGGTTTTCGGCCAGCGCGGCGACCTCGTTCATGTCGCCGATGATGGCGGCCACGCTTTGCTCGGTCAGGGCGCCGGCCGCGATGAGGCCGGGCGCGTTGCCGCCGACCAGGCTGGCGACTTCGTTGCCGTCGAATTCCAGGTGATATTGCACCGCCCAGAACTCGCCGCGCCCGCGCCGCAGGATCGCGGCCTGGACATGGGAATGGGCATTGCCGGCGAGCAGCTCGGCGTTGTCGGGCAACTCCCAGACCGTATCGTTGTGCCAGCACAGCGCGTCGAACCGGTCGGCCTTGCCGCGGTACATGGGATGGTCGCGGCCGGCGTCGGTCAGGGTCACGTCGCGCGCCCAGCCGATCTCCGGGCCGTTGGGATTGGCGACGACCGTGCCGCCGGCGGCGACGGTGGCGAGCTGGATGCCATAGCACACGCCGAATTGCGGCACGCCGGCGTCGAATACCGCGCGCGCCATGTCGATCTGCGCGTCGATCAGCGCATTGGGCCGGTGGATCGTCAGGTTCGAGCCGCTCCAGATGATGCCGTCGAACGCCTCGATGGGCGTGGGCAGCTCCGGCGACGTGGTATCGAAGGTCAGGATCGAAAGCGCCGCGTCCGGCCGGTGCAGCCGGACGGCGCGGGTGAACATGTCGCCCGCCTTCGATCCGCCCGCCGAGACGATGCCGGCGCGGCCGTTGACGGAGTAGATGTCGGCGATGAGCAGCTTCACGGGCATGGCGACACCATAGCGGCGGCGGCGCCGCTTGGTCCATCCATACCGGCCATGCCATCATCACGCCATGGCTGAACCAAAACGATCAGGCGAGGCGCCGCCGTCGCAGACATGGCGCGAGCGGGTGGGCGCGCTGCGCAACCTGCCGCCGTTCCTGGCGCTGGTCTGGCGCACCAGCCCGGCGCTGACGGCGGCCACGCTGTCGCTGCGCCTGATCCGCGCATTACTGCCCGTCATCACGCTTTACATCGGCAAGCTGATCATCGACGAGGTGGTGCTGCTCACGCGGCTCCCCGGCATGGCGCCGGACCTGCGCGACTGGCTGGAAAGCGGGCTGCTGACGAAACTGGGCGTTCTGGTGGCGCTCGAATTCGGGCTGGCGGTGTTAGCCGACCTGCTGGGCCGGCTGGTGGCGCTGCTCGACGGACTGCTGTCCGAGCGGTTCAGCAACGAGACCAGCATCCGGCTGATGCAGCACGCGGCGACGCTCGACCTGGAGGATTTCGAGGACAGCGAACTGCAGGACCAGCTCGACCGGGCGCGGCGCCAGGCGGCCGGGCGCATGTCGCTGATGAGCATGATGTTCTCGCAGGCGCAGGACGTGGTCACCGTCATCAGCTTCGCCGCCGGCCTGATAGTGTTCGCGCCCTGGCTGATCGCGCTGCTGCTGGTGGCGCTGGTGCCGGCGTTCGTCGGCGAGGCCCATTTCAACGCCCAGAGCTATGCGCTGGCGTTCACGCGGACGCAGGAGCGGCGCGAGCTGGACTATGTGCGCCAGACTGGCGCCAGCGTCGAGACCGCCAAGGAAGTGAAGATCTTCGGCCTCAACGCCTTCCTGATCGAGCGCTACCGGAAACTGTCCGGCGACATCTATCTCGGCAACAAGCGGCTCGCCATCCGCCGCGCCGGCTGGGGCGGCGCGCTGACCGCGCTGGGCTCGCTCGGCTATTATGCCGCCTATGCCTTCCTGGTCTGGCGCACGCTGGCGGGCCAGTTCAGCATCGGCGACCTGGTGTTCCTCGCCGGCTCGTTCCTGCGGCTGCGCGGCCTGCTGGAAGGGCTGCTGCTGGGCGTGTCGCAGGTGGCGGGGCAGGCACTCTACCTGGACGATTTGTTCGGCTTCTTCGAGATCAGGCCGGAGATCGCGTCACCGCCGGACCCGCTGCCGTTCCCGCGGCCGATCCTGCGGGGTTTCACCTTCGAGGACGCGGGTTTCAAGTATCCGGACGCGCGGCGCTGGGCGGTCCGGCATTTGGACTTCACCCTGAACCCGGGCGAGGTGCTGGCGCTGGTCGGCGAGAACGGTGCGGGCAAGACCACGCTGGTCAAGCTGCTTGCCCGGCTCTACGACCCGTCCGAGGGCCGGATCCTGCTCGACGGACACGACCTGCGCGAGTATGACCTCGACGATCTGCGCGGCAACATCGGCGTCATCTTCCAGGACTTCATGCGCTATCATCTGAGCGCTGCCGACAACATCGCCGTCGGCCGCATCGAGGCGCGCGACGACCGGGACCGCATCGAGCGGGCGGCGCGCCGCGGCATGGCCGACGAGCTGATCCGGCGGCTGCCGGCCGGCTACGACCAGACCCTCGGCAAGCGGTTCCGCACCGGCATCGACCTGTCGGGCGGCGAATGGCAGAAAATCGCCATCGCCCGCGCCTATATGCGTGACGCGCAGGTGCTGATTCTGGACGAGCCCACGGCGGCGCTCGACGCCCGCGCCGAATTCGAAGTGTTCCAGCGGTTCCGCGACCTCAGCGAACGACGCACCGCCGTGCTGATCAGCCACCGCTTCTCCAGCGTCCGCATGGCCGACCGCATCCTCGTCATGGCCGACGGCCAGATCGAGGCCATGGGCTCCCATGAAGAGCTGCTGGCCTCGTCCAGCCGGTACGCGGAGCTGTTCGAGCTGCAGGCAGCGGGTTACCGATAGGCGATGGCGCCGATCGGGGCGCCCTGCTTCAGGTCGTGGCCCATGAAGCTGCGGGTTTCGGGCGAGGGCAGGCCGCTCGCCTTGAACTGGGCGGTCAACTCCTGCTTGCGCGCCTCCATCCGGGCGCCGAGCGCGTCGACGTCGAGGCCGGCGGCGCGCGCCTGGGCGAACAGGCCCTCGGAACGCTTCTCCTCTTCCTCCACATGATGGCTGATCTGCTCGGAAAGTACGGTGACCTTGGCGTCATAGAAGTCGTCGCCGGGGCTGCCGCCGGTGATTTCGGCGATCAGCACCTTGGCGCCGTCGTGCTCCACATAGGATTCGTCGAGCAGGTCAGCATCCACCTTTTCCTTGCAGGCCGGATAGAAGATCTCCTCCTCGATGATGGTGTGGACGGTCAGCTCCATGCAGATCTGCTGGGCCAGCTTCTGCTTGCGGTCGGCGCCCTTGGCTGAGTCGAACTGGGCGAACAGGTCTTCGACCTTGCGGTGATCGGCTTTCAGCAGGGCGATGGCGTCGGGCTGGGTCTTGGGCATGGGAATCTCCGATGTTGGGTTGCGCTCAGCCTCGACAACGCCGCCGTCGCCGAACCGTTCCCTCAGCCAGATCGGCGTGCCGGGAGACCCTTGTCCCACGGATCATCCGGGTAGCGTGCGCCGCGCGTCTTCAGCATGGCATAGAGGCCGTCGTCCCATTCCGCGGTCGATGGTTCATTGCGGTTCCAGTCCATGACATAGAGCCGGTCGATGATGCGCCACTCGCCGTCGCGACACTCGAAGCGGTCCAGGTAACGGCCGCCGACGGTGCGCTGGACCGGCCCGGCCGGCTCGTCGATGTCCAGATAGCCGGTGACGTAGGTTTCGCCGCGGGCGTGAACGCCGTCCGGCTCGATGACGATCCAGGCATTGCCGATCTTCTGCTGGCTGCGGCGCATGTTGGCCCGCATGTTGTCGGTCATGAACACGGCGAATTCCCAGGCATTGCCGTCGAAGGTGCCGTGGGTCTCGGTCGCGTCCAGCCAGTAAGCCGACTTCAGTACCTCGGCATCGCAGCGGTCGATGCCGTGACAGTAGCGGCACAGCAGATCATAGATGGCGTCCTTGGCCAGCATCTCGTCGATGCGGCGGACACGGTCGTCGTCGGTCATGGGGCCTCCGGTCACTTGGAAAGCACCTGTCGCAGGCAGTCCAACTGGTGGGCGATGGCGCGGCGGCTGACCCGTGCGTCGGGCGCGATCAGGTCGAAGCCGTGCGGCGCGCCGGGGAACACGGCCAGGTCGACGCGGATGCCGGCGCCGATCAGCCGCCGGGCATAGGCGATGTCCTCGTCGCGGAACAGGTCCAGGTCGCCGGTCATGATGTAGGCGGACGGCAGGCCGGTGACGTCGGGCGCCCGGGCCGCTGCGGCGTAGCAGGACGGCTCGCCCTCCGCTTCCACATACATGGACCAGGCCCGCAGCGACACCGCGCGGGTCCAGCAGTAGGCGGGCAGGTCGAAATGACCGGACGGCGTGTGGTGCCGGTCGTCGATCATCGGATAGATCAGCATCTGGTAAAGCAGGGCGGGTCCGCCACGGTCGCGGTTCATCAGCGCCGCGCCCGCCGCCACGCCGCCACCGCCGCTGGGGCCGCCCAGGATGATCTTCGACGGATCGACGCCCAGGCTCGCCGCGTTGGCCGCCACCCACTCGATCACCGCGCAGGTGTCCAGGACGGCGGCGGGCGAACGGTGCTCTGGCGCCATCCGGTAGTCTACCGACACCACCTTCATCAGCGGCGTGTAGCGATAGACGAACGGATCGTCGGCCGTGCCCATGACGTAGCCGCCGCCATGCACCCAGATCATCACGGCATCGGGGAATTCCACCCGATTGGGCGTGTAGATATGGATGGGAACATCCGGATTGCCGGGCAGGCCGGGTACGGACGCGGCTTCCTCGCGGCCGTCGAAGCCCGGCAGGATCAGGCGCCAGGCCACCAGCAGCTCGGCCCATCTGGCGCGGGCGGCGGTCATGTCCGGCCCGATCATCGCCAGTTGCTCGCCGCGCTCGGGCGTGAAATTCACCCGCACGTCCGGATCGATCATATCCTCGATGGATGCCATGCCGTCTCCTCCCCCGCCAGCACACCGCGCAACAGTAGCAGAACCGCGCAGCTTGGCCATGGCCGGGCATTCGCCTGGTGCGGCACGTTGATCATGAACTTGGGCTACGACTTCACCGGCGCCAGGGGCGGCGCCGAGCCGATGGCGTTCGCTGTCGACTAGCGGTTGCTATTCCTTGAAGCGCAGCGCCGCCAGCTTCCGGTCGATGGCGCTGATGTCGCGCACCGGCGTTCCCGCCTGGTCGCGCAGCGTGTCGCGCATCTGCCGGCGCATGGCGAGTTTCTCCACCGCGTCCCTGGGCAGCATGTCCATGGTGATCAACCCGCGGGCAATCAGCACGTCGATCAGATCCTCGAGGACGCGGATGAAATCCCGGTCCTGCTCGTTCATGATCTTGTCGATAATCGGTGAATTCATGATCAACCCCGCGCCTTGATGCCCGGATCCGCTCGCGCCCATGAGGGTAGAGACTCGGCCAGTATACAGTAAAATCGGCAACAAGCGGATACCCATTTTGGGCAACCGAAGCAACGTGTTGGATGTTAAGTTTTGTAAATGGAACTCTGGCGCGAAAAGCGTTTTTCCATGCCGTTAACCGCATGAGCTCATATTGAATAAAAATCAATTATAACAAATATTTGTGAGTAAGATACATGATATTAGTTTAAACGCATGGCATGTTTGATGTTGACCCGCGACCACCGTCGGAACCGGCGTGTTGGAAAACGCGTTTCCATCGACATCAACGACATGGGGAAACACTGTGCTGTACACCGTCGGTTACCGGATCAACGAGGCGTCCGAGCACGTGACCCTCGAGGCCGAGGATGCGCTGGAAGCCGCCAAGTTCGTGAAGTCCCAGCATCCGGAAGCGTCGATCACCTATTCGCGCGCCGCCAATCACGAGGAGCGCGGCGGCGAGGACATCGCGGCATCCGGTCCGTGAACCCTGCGCCGCGTGCGTCGTTCAGGTCTCAAAGGCTGAAGCCCGACCTGCACATCTCGAAGACGACATGCGGCGTGTCGACGCCGCCATAGGCGCGCCAGCGAAGCCCATTCCGCAGACGGCCGCCGATTTTCTCCATGGCACGCCGGGATCGCCAGTTCTCGGTGCCGACCCAGAACACCACGGTGTCGACGAAGGTGAAAGCATGGTCGAGCATCAACCGCTTGACCTCGCGATTGGTGGTTCCGCCCCATTGATCGCGGACGAGAAACGTCCAGCCGATCTCGATCTCGCCGGCTTCGGGATCGTGGTCATGATACCGGCTTGAGCCGATGATTGCCCCGGTGTCGCGGCGGAGAATGGCAAAGGCCATCCCGGACGCTAGGCCACCATCGAAAAACTCTCTGAAAACAGACGCCTTGTAGCGGTCGTGCACGGGATGGAGTTCCCAGATCCGCGGATCGGACGCGGCATGCAACATCCCGGACCAGTCCTGCGCCTGAAGCGGCCGGATGATCGTCGTTTCACCGATCAGGGTAGGTTGAAAATCCGGTTTCGGCATGTTCGCAAAAACGGTCAACGCTTGGGCCTGGAGCGGGCAAACCGTGACGAGCAGGCGCGATCCTGTCCAGCACAATGTCGCTGACGGCACGGGCCGGAGGGCGGCCGGTTCTCAGATGCGGATGTTCCCGATCGCGCCCAGCAGGCCGAAAGCCTGCAACAGCCAGATGATGACGGCGATGACCACCACGACGTTCAGGATCTTTTTGATCTTCGCGTCCATCGGAATGTAGGCATTGACCAGCCAGAGCAGAATGCCGACGACGACCAGTACGATGACCACATGCAGCAGGGACATGTCTTCTCCTGTTTGAACGATGCGCCGGTGAACGGGATTGTTCCCGGATCGGCGGAGCGGCAGCACCGATACCGGTCACAGCCTGAACGCAGGGCGCGCGCCGGATGTTCCCTGAACGCCGAACAACCGGCGACAACCGGAAAATACGCGCTTCGGCGGTGCTGGCGACTTGCGAGGGATGGCAGTTTTCTTGGTGAGCCCGTCGGGGTTCGAACCCGAGACCCTCTGATTAAAAGTCAGATGCTCTACCAGCTGAGCTACGGGCTCCCGAAACCGCGCGGACCATACGGTTGGCGGGAGTGACGGTCAATCCCCGTGACGGCTCCGGGTTTTTAATAAACAAGCGTTTAAAATAAACTATTGTGTCCGTGCCCGCGCTCGCATAGGGTTTGCCGGTCTTTTGGGGAGCGCACGGCCGCGGGGTCGTCCGTCTTATGTGGAGAACCGAACCATGAAGCAGCTGCAGGACAAGGTCGCCATCGTCACCGGCGCGGGCAGGGGTATCGGCCGCGCCATCGCCATCGCCTACGCCAGAGAAGGCGCCAAGGTCGCGGTGGTATCGCGGACGCCGTCGACGGTCGAGGCCGTCGCCAAGGAGATCAACGACGCGGGCGGCGAGGCCATCGGCGTGGCCTGCGACGTGGGCAAGCGCGACCAGGTGTTCGCCGCCGTCGACAAGACGGTAAAGGCGTTCGGCACCGTCCATATCCTGGTCAACAACGCCCAGGGCTTCGGCACCGAGGCCGACCCGCAGCCGTCGACGGTCTTCGTCGCCATGGAGGACACCAACGAGGACGAGTGGGAATACACCTTCCGCACCGGCGCGACCGCCTCGCTGTGGTTCATGAAGGCGGTGTTCCCGCAGATGAAGGCCCAGCACTACGGCAAGATCATCAACTTCGCGTCGAGCTCGGGCCAGATGGGGTTCCCGGGCAACACCTGCTACAACTCCACCAAGGAAGCGATCCGGGCGCTGACCCGCACCGCCGCCAACGAGTGGGGCCAGTACGGCATCACCGTCAATACCATCAACCCGGCGTTGGAGACCCGCGCGTTCGACGCCTGGAAGACCGCCCGGCCCGAATTCGTCGAGGCGCTGAAGCAGCGCATCCCGATGCGCCGGCTGGGCGATCCGGACGTGGACGCCGGCCCGATCGCCATATTCCTCGCTGGTCCGGGCTCGGACTACATGACCGGCAGCACCTTCATGCTGGAAGGCGGCATGCACACTTTGCCGTAAGCGCCCGGCCGCAAGTCAAGTGACCGGAAGCGCAAGATTCCCGCCACACCGCTTGCGAAAGGTTCCGGCGGCGCAATATTTCAGTCATCGCCACTGATGGCGACTTGGGAGAGATGCAGATGATCATGCGCACTTTGGCGACGGCGTCGCTTGCCGTCATGCTGATGTCGTCGGCGACCTACGCGGCATCCGACTACCTGCTGGAACTGGACGGCGTGAAGGGCGAGTCCAAGACGAAGTTCGGCGGCGGGGGTGGCGGCGGCAGCGGCGGCCAGATCGAGGTCCAGTCGTTCTCGTGGGGCGCCAGCAACCCGACCAGCGTCGGCTCCAGCGGCATGAGCGCGGGCAAGGCGTCCGCAGGCCCGCCAGCGCCGCCGCCCGCCGGTCCGGGTAAGGTCGTCGTGACCACCTCGGGCGCCACCGCCAAATGCGCCACGGGCAAGCACTTCGCGAATGCAGTGCTCACCGCCAGGACCGGCAAATACACCCTGGAGGATGTCACCGTGACCGCTTGCGACGTGCATGGCGACCCGCACGTCCAGGAGATGAGCTACGGCAAGGTCTCCTACAGCGACCTGTCCATCATGTCATCGCCGCCGCCCAGGAAGGGCGCCCAGTAAACACCTCGCGGGTAACCGCCGCCGGCCGCAAGATCATTGCGGCCGGTCCCTCTTGCTGGTTTGATCGGGCAAAGGGGAGAGAGCAATGACCATTATTCCGTGGGGCGCGTTCGCGCTGATCCTTGGCCTCGCGCTGGTCATGGTGGGTCTGGGCATCGTCCATGGCTACGCCAAGGGCGCGTGGGAATACGCGCCGGGCGCGAAGATCCTGAAAAATTTCATGCTGGCGGCCTATGCCTGCCTGATCGGCGGCGTGGCGCTGGTCGTCGCCGGCGCGCTGGGCGGCGGCATGCCCGATGCCATCGCGGGGCGCGCGGCGCCGGTCAGCCTCTATTACGGCATGGCGCTGGGCCTGCTGCTGGTGATCCTGACCTACAACGTGATGCATCACCGGGTGCGGATCATGACCGCGCCGGGCTCGCAGGGCGAGGACGAGAAATCCCAGCGCGTCACCCGCGTGCACGCCAACTTCACCGAATATGCGCCGACCGGGCTGGCGCTGCTGGTGATGGTGGAACTGTCGGGCGCACCGGCGATCATGGTGCATTTCGGCGGCGGCCTGCTGGTGCTGGCGCGCACCCTGCACGCCTATGGCTACACCCGCCATCCCATGGCCAGCTTCGGCCGCATCGTCGGCATCCAGTCGACGATCCTGGCGATCAGCTTCATGGTGGCGACGGCGTTCTACTACCTGGTGCTGTGCAGAGTGTTCTAGGCGCGCTCGCGGGTCTTGTAGAAGTGGATCTTGGGCCATTCCTCCATGGTCCGGTTCAACTCCCACATGTTGCGGGCGAGCAGGACGGGCGCGCCGTCCCGGTCCTCGGCCAGCACCGAGCGGCGCTCGTCGAGGAATTTCTTGAGCTCAACGGCATCGTCGCTGTCGACCCAGCGGGCGGTTTCGAAGGGCGCCGGCTCGAAGCCGATGGCGACCTTGTATTCGGCGGCGACGCGCGAGGCCATGACGTCGAGCTGGAGCTGGCCGACCACGCCGACGATCCAGCTCGAGCCCAGCAGCGGCCGGAACGCCTGCACCACGCCTTCCTCCGACAGATCCTCGAGAGCGCTGCGCAGCTGCTTGGAACGGCTGGGGTCTTCCAACCGCACCCGGCGCAGGATTTCGGGCGCGAAGCTGGGGATGCCGGTGAACTTGACGTCGTCGCCCTCGACCAACGCATCGCCCACGCGCAGCGTACCGTGGTTGGGGACGCCGATGATGTCGCCGGGAAAGGCTTCCTCGGCCAGCTCGCGTTCCTGGGCGAAGAAGAAGATCGGGTTGGCGATGGCGAGCGGCTTGCCGCTGCGCACCTGCCGCAGCTTCATCCCGCGCCGGAACCGGCCCGACACCAGCCGCACGAAGGCGATGCGGTCGCGGTGGTTCGGGTCCATGTTGGCCTGGACCTTGAAGACGAAGCCCGTCACCCGGCTTTCCGACGGATCGACGGCCGCCGGCTC
>LNFM01013690.1_pt1 | contig 10255 bp, 11 predicted proteins | sample 596031 | NCBI WGS metagenome assembly LNFM01 (sample SAMN04254537, study PRJNA301005) | activated carbon metagenome | isolation source: dual media filters at the Ann Arbor, Michigan drinking water treatment plant | place: USA: Ann Arbor | reverse complement strand
CCCTCGAGGCTTGTTCAACACCCGCCCTTCATCCTGGCGCATCGTGGTGTGTGAGGCTCGCGGGCAGGTGTCGAACAAACCTAAACGATTGCCGACGGTGGAGATGCATTGGAGCGCGGGTGCTCTTTGCCACATAGCTGCCATTCCGCCTTTAGCGTTCAGAGGGCTTGATAGTCAAGTATTCGGGGTACTGCAGACGTTGCATGACTGGGTGTGGCGTGGACACGGGGAATCGATGCGTCCGCCCCAGATGTTCCTCCTCCAATAAGCGCACCCCCAAAAACATGCCTGGCATTGGCAATCTTCAGCCATTCGCCCGCACAACTTCTCGGTCGAGCTCAAATGGGAAGCGGTCATTCTGGTGGGGCATTTGACCTGCCGGACAGGCGGGAAAGTACTTTTAAACGCTGAAACTCGATTTGTGGCGTTTTCCGTGGAGCACGTACCGGCTCCCCCAGCGGCGCGCCCCTGCTCCAGCGTGCTTGCTACCTCACCGCCTCGGCGTTGCCTCTACGCCCGTGGCCGACAACACAGCCGGTGACAGTCGCGCTCCTTGAATAGGAATGGCCGCCACGGCCGCGTTGAGCTCCTTCAACTCGGCGGCGCTGAAGGCAATGGAGGCTGCGGCGACGTTTTGCTCCAGATGGGCCACGTTGGTGGTCCCCGGAATCGGCACGATCCACGGTTTCTGGGCGGTCAACCAGGCCAGTGAGAGTTGCGCTGGCGTGACGTTCTTGCGCGCCGACCAGGTCTTGACCAGGTTCGCGAGCGCCATGTTGGCCGGCAGCACAGCGGGCGCAAAGCGCGGAACACTCGCCCGGAAATCAGGCTGCTCGAAGCGGCTGTTGGCGCTGACGGTGCCGGCCAGGAAGCCCATGCCCAGCGGACTCCAGGGCACGAAGCCGATGCCCAGTTCCTCGCACAGTGACAGCACCTCGGCTTCGGGGCCGCGGTACAGCATCGAGTACTCGTTCTGGATCGCGGCCACGGGGTGTTCCTTGTGCGCGCGGCGCACGGTCTGCAAACCCGGCTCGGACATGCCGTAGTGCAGCACCTTGCCTTGGCGGATCAGGTCCTTGATCGTGCCCACCACGTCTTCAATGGGCACCTGGGGGTCCACACGGTGCTGGTACAGCAGGTCGATGCGGTCGGTGCGCAGGCGCCGAAGCTGGCCCTCGACCGCTTGGCGGATGTATTCGGGGCGGCTGTTCACGCCGCCAAGCCGCCGGCCCGTTGCCTGGTCCACGGGGAAGCCGAACTTGGTGGAGATGACGACCCGATCCCGTCGGCTGCCTTGCAGTGACTCGCCCAGCAGTTCTTCGGACATGAAGGGGCCGTAGACCTCGGCGGTGTCAAACAGCGTGACGCCGAGATCTGCCGCGCGGCGGATGAGCGCGATGCCGCCTTGCCGTGTGGTGCTGCTGGAGTACAGGTCGACGACGCCCTGCGGCGCGCTTCCCGGGTGCCACTGCACGCCCAGGCCGATGGGAAACACCTGCAAAGGTCCGAGGCGGCGGAAAGCAGCGGCGGGCTTGGCAGCGGTCGATGGGGGAGCACTGGCCGTCTGGGCGCAGGCGGACAGCAGCCAGGGGGCGATGCCCAGCGTGGCGGCCGTGGTCAGCAGGCCGCGGCGGTGCGGGTCGGCGGAAATGGAGTTCATGGCGAGTTCTTCTGCGGTTGCTTGGTCAGTCCAGCTTCTTGCTGGTCAGAAATTGCGACACCAGATCGGCGATCTGGACGTTGTTGAGGTCCGACATCAAAAAGTGGGTGTTGCCCCGGATGCCGATCTGGGGCAGGTGCACCAATTGCGCATCGCCACCATGCTTGTTGACGGCGGCGACCCAGAGCCTGGCCATGGCCAGGCGCACGCGCCAGTTGTCCTGTCCGCGCTCGGTGGTGGGCTCGACCGGGAAGTTGTCGCCGTAGTAGATGACGATGGGGACGCGAGCGAGCTTCTTGAAGTCCGCCAGCGGCACGGCCTCGGGTGCCAGCGGACCGGCCGCACTGGGCATCACGGCGGGCATTTCGCCTTCGGGGAAGATGAACCCGCTGCCGGGCTCCAGAGCGACGATGCCCTTGACGTTGGCGCTTTTGATCGCCGTCAGCCAGCCCGGTCCGCCCGCTTGCGAGTGCGAGAACAGGACGGCTGGCCCCGTCTTGTCGAACAGCGCCGCCATGGCGTCCGAGATCACGCCAGCGTCGTAAGGCCCGGTGTTGGGCGTGACCGCACGAAAGAACTGGTTCAGCGTCTCGGGCCTGCGGTCGAACTGGGCGTTGGCGAAGTAGGCTGGCCACTTGCCGAGCCGGAACTGATCGAAGAAGAGTTGATCGAGCGGCGTGGGCTCGGTCGTCGTGGCGACAGTGCTGCTGCCCGCGCGGCCTCGACGCGGCTGGTCGACCAGATAGACCGGAAAGCCCCGGCGAAGAAAGATGTTCTGAAAGCCTTCACGGCCATCCGGCGTGGATTCCCAGCTGCGGCCCGACTGGAAGGCCCCATGCAACATGACGATGGGCAGGGACCTGGGATCTTTGGGGACTTGATAGAAGGCGTAGAGATGATCGCCGTGGAAGGTCTGGCCGGCGGCGCTCGGGCTGTTGTTGTTGTAGGTGCCGGGTGTGCTCACGACCTTGCCACCGACGGCGAAGCTGCCTTGCTCCTGAATCACCAAAGGTCCGGTGGAGCTGGTGCCACGGGAGCCACCGGACCCGCCAGGAAGGGTCGTGCAGGCGGCGAGCAAGGTGAGCGACATGGCGGTCAGCGCGGTTTCAATGGTTTTCATGGTCAACGTCCTGGTGTGGCAGCAAGTGCCTGAGTTAAGGCAGCGTCGGCGCGCCTGGCGGCTTGCGCATCGCCACGCTCGGCCAATACCTGGATCAACTGGCGAAGTTGTGCGGCCGTCAGGCCGACCCGCATGCTGGCAGCCATGTGCGAGCGCAGTTGGGCCTCGACACCAGGCATCGCGGCCAGCGCGCCGACGGTGGCCAGTTCGCGGCTTCGCCAGTCCAGGTTGTCGCGCTCGAAGATGTCGCCGAACAGGTGGGCTTGCAGGAACTGGTTGATGACGGGAGCGAAGTCCGTCACCGCGTTCTTGACCGGGGCGCCAGAAATCTTCGTCTGGTTGGCCGTGCCCACCGCGACCAGCGCGTCGCCTGTGGGAATGGCAAGGCTGGGCTCGCGCCCCGGCGCATCCTGGATGCCGCGCTGTTGGCGCGCTTCCACCACCTTCAGCAGTTCACCCAGCGCGTTCAGGCTCTTGGGGAAACCGGCGTAGGCGTAGAGCTGAACCAGCACTTCCTTGGCTTCGCTGATGGTGAGGCCCGCATCCAGACCCTGGTTCAGGGCGGTATTGAGCCTGGGCATGTCGCTCGCAGCCATGAAGGCTGCAATCAGTGGGATGGCTTGCTGTCTGGCGGACAGGGTGTCCGAGGACGGCTGGCTGTTCGTCATGGCTTGCGTTGCGGGGACACCTGTGGTCTGCGCAGTGGCGTGCCCGGACAGCGCGGTCATGCCGAGCGCGAATGCCAGTGCGACGGCGTGTCGCTCAGCGTGCGTTGTATTGCTCATCACTCACCAACTCCTTCCAATCTGCACTCTTGCCATCCTTCAGATAGGCGATGGCAAGGTGGCGCATGCCGTTGTTCTGTGCCGCACCGTGCCAGTGCTTGATACCAGCCTCGATCCAGACCACGTCGCCGGCCTTGATGTCGCGCCGGGCTTGTCCTTCTTCCTGCACCCAGCCCATGCCGTCCGTGACGACGAGCAATTGACCGACGGGGTGCGTGTGCCACGCGGTGCGCGCCCCTGGCGCGAAGTCGACCATGCCTACGCTGCCGTGCTTGCCACTCTCGCCCGCGGACTTCATGTCCACGGCGACATGTCCGTTGAAGTTCTGTGCCGCACCCAGTCGGGTGGGCGTGCTGCCCGCCGGTGTGATCTGAATGCCCTGGGCGTGAGCGGACGATGCGCCCATCATCAGGATCGACGTGCCCGCCGCGATGAGGTTCTTTCTCATGGAATTCCTTTCAGTTCAAGACGCGGTCGCATCAGCCGCTGAAACCAGCGGTGGATCTGCGCCAGACCTGTCTTGGTGAAGGGAATCGTAGAGGCGGGGACTGTTTTGAGTAAGTCCCTAAATCCGCATGCGGTTGTGAGTTGTACTCAGCAATGGGTCCAAGCCCGGTCTGCTCGGCGGCCTAGGGCGTGGCGGTGCGTTGAGCGCTGGCGAGTTTGCCCGTCTTTCGCGGCGGCTCGCGATACCGCAGCGCCTCCACGATCACGGCGAGTGCACCGGACGTTTGTCGGCGGCTCGGATAGTAGAGGTGATAACCCGTGTAGGGCTGGCACCAATCGTCGAGCACGCGGACCAGACGGCCCTCGGCGAGGTGCTCCGCCACTGCATCGTCCGGCAGGAATCCCAAACCCTGGCCCGCGAGTGCGGCGCGCACGATGGGCGAGATGCTGTTGTAAATCCACTGGCCAGTCACGCGCACCTTGAGTTCGCGCTTGCCCTTGCGGAAGTCCCAGACCAGAAGCCCACCGTGGGTCGGCAGGCGCAGGTTGATGCAGTTGTGCTCTGCCAGGTCCTGGGGCGTCTTGGGTTTCGCCTTGCCCGCGAAGTAGTCCGGTGAGCCCACGACGGCGATGCGCATGTCCGGGCTGATGCGCACCGCGATCATGTCCTTGGCCAACTCGTCGCCCAGGCGCACGCCAGCATCGTAGCGATCCGACACGATGTCCGAGCGGTTGTAGTCCACCGTGACCTCCACCGTGATTTCGGGGTAGTTGGGCAGGACGGTGGAGAGCTTGGGCCAGAGGATGGTGTTGGCTGCGTGCTCGGCGGTGGTGATGCGCACGGTGCCCGATGGGCTCTTGCGCCGCTCGGTGGCGGCCACCAACTCGGCGTCGATCTCCTCGAAGCGCGACGCCGTGCTTTCGTACAAGCGCGCGCCCGCCTCCGTCACCGAGACGCTGCGCGTGGTTCGGGTGAGCAGCCGCACATCCATGCGTGCTTCCAGTGCCCGCACCGAATGGCTCAGCGCAGACGGAGAAACCCCCATCTGGGCGGCGGCGCGGGTGAAGCTGCCTTCACGCGCTACCCGGATGAAGGCCAACAGGTCGGTGTAACCATCTCTGGGCATTTTTGAATCCAGCTCAAGTTGGCATGTCGATTGTTGGAGCTTATCAATGAAGCGTCGCGCAACTACATTGGGAGCCACCATGAACACACCCCAATCACCTTCCCGCAGGGCAGTCCTGTCGGCTTCCGTGTTGCTTCCGTTGGCGGCGAGCAGCGTGGCCGCATCGGCCACGCCAGGCGGCAGCGGCAAGACGCTGGTGGCCTGGCTCTCCGTTCATACAAAGCCAATCAGCCTGCCCGCCAGCAGCACGCACAGCCACAGGAGGAGCGACAGGCCTGCTTGGACAAGGCGCACAGCTGATGCCTCCACAAGCTGAAACAGGAAGGCATTGGCGGCAGCAAGACACAGCAATATGAGCTTGACCAAAAAGGCGTCATTGCCCAGGTAATCCGTGGGTCTCACGAAAAAAAGCAGCAGCCCGGACAGCAAAACGCAAAAGAAAGTGACGATGGCCGTGCGCCGCATCGGTCCGGCCACCGTGGCACTCCATCCGAATCCGGGTGCCTTGAGGATGCCCAGGTCCAGTGAGATCACGGCGCCCAAGAACATGGCCAAAGAGAGAACGTGTGCCGCATTGAGGGCGACGTAGCCCAACATATTGGATCTGAGCCAACCAAAAAGGGGGGCGTGCTCCAGCAGCGACAGGGCGCTTTCCACGGCGCACGAATCACTTCTTCTTGCAGCCGGCGACTTCGGTCTGGGTGTTGCCTGCCAGGCTCACCACGTCGCCGGATGCGAGGCGGATATACCGCGTGCGAAACTGGTTGGGAGGCAGGCAGTTCTGCAGAGCCACCAACGCGATCTTGTCTCCAGGGGAAATGCGACCTTGCAGCTCTGTTTGTAGACCGGCGACTTGCAGCGCATAGGTGCCAGGCTCAGCCGCCGTCATGATTTTCATCACGTCAGCAATCGCAATGTCGGCGATCTTCGGCAAGGTGGTCGGCACCCGGTTGCGTTGAGCGACCTGGATCGTCATCTCTACATGGGGATAGGCAATGTTGACCTGCTGAACTGTTCCCTCAATGTAGACAGGACGCTGGGCATCGTATTCACCGGTGTAGCCATGGTGAGCGCTGACCGGGGCCGTGCCCAACGTGGCGACGAAGGCTGCCAAGATGGCCAGCGATTTGCGAAGGGATGCTTGAAGCATGTTGAATTCCTTTCGATGTGGGTGAACTGGGAAGTGGGATGGCGGAAGGTTGCGCATTCGCGTTCTCAAGCGCTCCAGCGGGCATCGAAAACACCCAGCATCTCTTGCGGTGACAGCTGCCAGCCCATGCGGCCCCGCTGAACGAACTGGTGCTCGAACGAACGGGCGCCGCGCTGCAACACCATGTCCCGGAACGCTTCAATGAACTCGGGTTTGAAGCGGCTGTTGAAGGTGTTGATCAGCACGACCCGCTGTCCGTCAAAGCGCTGCGACGCGGCGAACTGCCAAAGCGGTGGTGCCGGGCTGAACATCCAGATCGGCGACGCGAGGTAGACCGTCTCGTGCACTTGAAGGTCCATCTCGGGCACCACGATGTTGGCCTCGCGTTGCTGCGCATCGCGCATGGCGTTGGTCCAGCCCAGAAAGCCGGGTTCGTAGGCTGGGGCGTCCAGCCTGTACAGGCCGGCGTTGCTGCGCTGGGCAAGGTGTCTCGCGAGCAAGGCCGTGCTGCCGGATCGGGAGAAGAAGACCACCGCCGTCCGATGCGTTGTTCCCTCGGTCGCGCCGTCATGGGGCACCAGTCCGGCTGTTTCGCGGGTCTGCAGGTGTTCAATACCAGCCACCACCAGCGGCGTCACCGCCAGTACCGACAGCCCCACGGCGATGCCGATGCCGACGCGTCTTCGGCTCAACATGGTGCTTGATCGCATTCAGTGAACTTCATGCGCCAATGGCCAGAGAAGACGAGAGCGCCCGGAGCGCATCGGCCTGTTGCAACAGGGTTTGCGCCTTGGCCTCAAAAGTCTGCACCGCATCCGCGCCAGCAGCAAAGCGTGTTGGTGGCTCTTTAAGGTCGGCCAATTGCACGATGGCGGTGGCCAGCTTGACAGGGTCACCGCCCTGCTTGCCGTCCATGCCACTCCAGGCGGCCACGGTCTCGCGGGTGCGAGCAGCGTAGTCGTCGATCCGGGGTTCGGCGAAGGTGGTGGAGCCGGGGGTCAGCAGCTCGGTGCGGAAGAACCCCGGCACGACCAGCATCGTCTGGATGCCGTACGGCGCCACTTCGGGAGCCAACGATTCCATCCAACCTTCAACGCCGAACTTCGCTGCGGCGTATGCACTCATGAACATGCCGCCCGTCAGCCCTGCGGTCGACGACACGGTGGCCACGAGGCCGGCCTTTTGCTGACGCATCACGGGCAGCACGGCGCGCGTGACGTTCATCGGCCCGAACAGCAAGGTGTCGATCTGGTGGCGCACTTGCTCCGGGGTCAGTTCTTCGAAGAACCCGGCGTAGAAGTTGCCCGCGTTGTTGACCAGCACGTCGATGCGTCCGAACTTCGCGACCGCGGCGGCTGCAGCGGCCTCTGCGTCCTCCATGCGGTTGACGTCGAGGGAGAGGCACAAGAGATCCTTGTGGTTGCCGAGGGCTGCAGAGACCTTCTGCGGGTCCCGGCCGGTGGCCACCACCGCGTGGCCTGCGGCCAGCGCAGCTTTGGCGATGTCGGCGCCCAGGCCCCTGCCTGCGCCGGTGATGAACCAGATCTTTTTGTCGTTCATGATTTACGCGAGTGCTCGGCTGAAAAAGGGCGAGAGTTTGCTCATGGCGGTGTCAACGCCCTTGCCGTCGTACAGGTCCATGTGCGTGGCGCCCTTGACAATGAAGAGTTCTTTCGGGCCCGCCGCCTTGGCGTGAAGTTCCTGGCTGTGCCAGAGGGATCCGGCCTCGCTGCCCGCCACCATCAGCAGGGGCTGGGTCAGCAGATCGGCGCGGTCGAATCCGGTGAACGACGCCAGCGCGCTCAAGCTGCTCATCAGCATCTTGTTGGGCGAATTCGGATGCTGGCCGCGCGGGGTCAGGTAGTAGTCGGCGGCTTCCTGCAGATCACGGGGTGCCGTCTTGTCGCCAATGGCGGGCACGTAGTTGACGAACGCGGGTGCGGCGCCATTGGCTTCGGCGGTGCGCTGTTTGGCCACCGCTTCCAGCATGGCGAGCTGATCGGCTGGCGGCGCCTTGCCGTCCCATCCCTTGCGCGTGGCCGCACCCACATCGACCGCGCTCACCGTTGCAATCGCCTTGATGCGGCGCTCCATCGATGCGGCCTTGACCGCCGTGCCGCTGCCTGCGCAAATGCCCAGGGCACCGATGCGGCTGGCATCCACATAGCCCAACGAGGTCAGGAAGTCGACCGCGCTGTAGATGTCGGCCACGCGGCGCATCGGGTCGTCCAGCAGGCGAGGCATGCCGCCGCTGGCGCCCTGGTGGGATGCGTCAAAGGCGAGAGCCACGAAGCCTTGATCCGACAGCTTGCGGGCATACAGACCGGCCGTTTGTTCCTTGACGCCGCCGCCGGGGTGCACGCTGACAATGGCGGGGTACTTCGTGGTTTCGCTGAAGTTCTTCGGCAAATAGAGGTTGCCCGCCATGTCGATGCCGTTGTGCTTGAAGCTGACGTTCAGCACACGGGCATCGCCCGTCCTGGCGCTGGACGTCGAGCCGGTTGCGGCTCTGGCGATTTCGGGCAGCACAAACGCAGCGGCCATGGCCGATCCGCCGAACAGGGCGTTGCGGCGGCTGAGGTTGGTGTGCTGGGCGGTGGGAAGTTTGTCGTTCATGGCAAGGGTCCTTGTGGAGTGGAAGAGGTGTTGAAGATGCGTTGACCGGTGTGAAGTGATTGTTGCCAGACCACCTCAAAACCGGTTGCCGAAACCACCGGACCTCTTGCACGAAACGACTTCATTGAAGAATCGATGCAGTGGGCCAATGCCTGCAGCGCTACAGTGCATTCGTCGAAACCGATCAGCCATTCCCCATGAAAACCACCCATCTCTCCACAGCGCCGGTGGTTCCTGCAATCGCTGCGCTGGCCCGTGCCATCGGCTCGTTTGCCCAATCCGACGGTGACTACAAGACAGCCATCCCGTCGCTTTCCTTGCACAGGCGCAAGGGGCCTACCGATCCCCTGCATTGCATCTTCAGCCTGGGCCTGGGGGTTGTGGCCCAGGGTGACAAGCAGGCCTTGCTGGGGTCGGAGGTGGTCACGTACGGGCCGGGTCAATCGATGTTGACGACCATCGATCTGCCGGTCATCTCACACGTCACGCGCGCCAGTGCGCAAGAGCCACTGCTGGGTCTCATGCTGACGCTGGACAGTCAGGAGATCGTCCAGACGGCGGCGGACATGCAATTGACGTTTCCAGGCCGTGCGCCGATGTGTCGGCCCATCGGCGTCGAGCGGCTGGATGATCGCCTCGCCTGGGATCTGGTGCGGCTGGTGGAGTTGCTTGATCAGCCGCACTTGGTGGCCCAGCTGGCGCCCCTGATCAAACGCGAGATCGTCATCCGGTTGCTGGCCGGTCCCCATGGTGTCCAAATCCAGCAGCTGGTGGCTGTGGGATCGGCCAGCCAGCAGATCGCGAAAGCCGTCACCTGGCTGAAGCAGAACTTTGCACAGGCGATGCAGGTGGAAGAACTCGCTGCGAGCGTTCACATGAGCCCATCCAGCTTCCGGCAACATTTCCGCGCCATCACGGGCACGAGTCCGCTGCAGTACCAAAAACAGTTGCGGCTTCAGGAGGCTCGTCAACTGATGCTCAACCAGAGCATCGACGCGGCGAGTGCCGGGGGACTGGTGGGCTACGAGAGTCCATCGCAGTTCAGCCGCGAATACAACCGCCTTTTCGGCTCGCCACCACAGCAGGATGTGAGACGCATGCGTTTGGCAGATACGGCAGCGCCCTAGGCGGGCTGCCGGCTCATGCCTTCGAACAGCCGGTTTCGGGAGATCAGCGGTCGTGAGCAGCACGGGTTGTCGAATGCCTGGGAATGAACACAGCGGTCTCTCGGGAGGTCGTCCGCGAATGACTCGGTTCAGTCTTGAGCTGCCCCCCCAGGATCTCAGGTATCGCCTAGCATCCGGAGCCGTCGATGGCAATCGGACGGTGATGTCAGGCCGCTGGGCTGGA
>LNFM01015825.1_pt1 | contig 10256 bp, 12 predicted proteins | sample 596031 | NCBI WGS metagenome assembly LNFM01 (sample SAMN04254537, study PRJNA301005) | activated carbon metagenome | isolation source: dual media filters at the Ann Arbor, Michigan drinking water treatment plant | place: USA: Ann Arbor | reverse complement strand
TCGCGGATGACGGCGCCGGTCGGCGAGGTGACCACGCCGATGACGCGGGGCAGATAGGGGATGAGCTGCTTGCGCTCCTCCGCAAACAGCCCCTCGGCGGCCAGCCGCTTGCGGCGCTCCTCGAGCAGCGCCATCAGCGCGCCGATGCCGGCTGGCTCGATGGAATCGATGATGATCTGGTAGCTCGACTTGCCGGCGAAGGTGGTGATCTTGCCGGTGGCGATGACCTCCAGGCCTTCCTGCGGTCGCGTCTTCAGCCGGCCGAAGACGCCCTTCCAGATCACCGCGTCGATCTTGGCGTTGGCGTCCTTCAGCGAGAAATAGACATGGCCGGAGCCGACGGGCCCGCGATAGCCCGAGATTTCGCCGCGCACGCGCACGAAGCCGAAGGCATCCTCCAGCGTGCGCTTGAGCGCGCCGGAGAGGTCCGAGACCGACCATTCGGGCGTGTTGCCGACGGGCTTGGGCGATTCGCTGTCCATGGCGCGACCATAGCGGCGCCGGCCCGGCCGCAGAAGCGTTGCCGTCGCGTCGCGCGGCGGCTATTGCCCACCCGACCCTTTGGCCCACCCAGCCCCGCGGATTGAAACGACGATGAAGATTCTTCTGATCGGATCGGGGGGCCGCGAGCATGCTTTGGCCTGGGCGATCTCGGCTTCGCCGCTCTGCGACCGGCTGTTCATCGCGCCCGGCAACCCCGGCACCGCGCAATGCGGGGAGAATGTCGTCCTCGACATCGCCGACCACGGCGCCGTCGCCTCCTTCTGCCAGTTGCAGGGCATCGGGCTGGTCGTCGTCGGGCCCGAGGGTCCGCTTGTCGCCGGCCTCGCAGACGATCTCGCAGCCGCCGGCCTCAAGGTCTTCGGCCCCTCGAAGGCCGCAGCCCAGCTCGAAGGCTCGAAGGCCTTCACCAAGGAACTCTGCGCGCAGTTCGGGATTCCCACCGCCGGCTTCGGCCGCTTCACGGACGCGGCTTCGGCCAAGGCCTATGTCGCGGCGAAGGGCGCACCGATCGTGATCAAGGCCGATGGCCTCGCCGCCGGCAAGGGCGTGGTGATGGCGGAGACGCTCGAAGAGGCGAACGAGGCCATCGACATGATGTTCGGTGGCGGGCTGGGCGCCGCCGGCGCCGAGGTCGTCATCGAGGAGTGGATGATCGGCGAGGAAGCCAGTTTCTTCGCGCTCTGCGACGGGACGAACGCCCTGCCGCTCGCCTCGGCGCAGGACCACAAGCGCGTCGGCGATGGCGACACCGGCCCCAACACCGGCGGCATGGGCGCCTATTCGCCCGCGCCCATCATGACACCCGCCATGGAAGCGCGGGTGATGAAGGAGATCGTCGCGCCGACGCTGGCCGGGATGGCGCAACGCGGGACGCCGTTCCAGGGCGTGCTGTTCGCCGGGCTGATGATCACCGCGCAGGGGCCGAAGCTGATCGAGTACAATGTCCGCTTCGGCGATCCCGAATGCGAGGTGCTGATGCCGCGGCTGAGGAGCGACATTGTGCCAGCGCTGCTGGCGGCCTGCGACGGCGTGCTCGACAACATCACACTGCGCTGGTCGGACGAGGCCGCGCTGACGGTGGTGCTGGCCGCGCGCGGCTATCCGGGCAAGCCGGAGACCGGAAGCTTCATCAGGGACATCGACAAGGCGGCGGCGCTCGACGACGTGCTCGTCTTCCATGCCGGCACGAAGCAGAGCGCGACCGATCTCGTCGCCAGCGGCGGGCGCGTGCTCAACGTCGTGGGGCTGGGCAAGACGGTGAGCGAGGCCCAGGCGCGCGCCTATCGCGGCGTCGATGCGATCGACTGGCCGGAGGGCTTCTGCCGCCGCGACATCGGCTGGCAGGCGGTCAAGCGCGAGCGCGAAGGCTGACAAGCAAGGCGCGACGGCTTATATAACGACATGAGGCTCGATCTATACTGGAGGCGAGCATGGTGCTGATGATCAAGAATGACCGCGCCGATCGCGTCGTGCGCGAACTCGCGAGCCGCACCGGCGAGACGATCACCGAGGCTGTCGCGATCGCAGCGGAAGAACGATTGGCGAGGCTGCCCGCTGCGCAGCAGCGGCGATCCGGTTCTGTTGACAGGGCCCGCCTTGAAGCGATCCTTGCCGAGTTTCGGGCCAACCGGATCGACGATCCGCGGACGGATGACGAGATCATCGGCTACGACGAGACCGGCCTGCCTTCGTGACGCAAGGCCCCCTCGTCGTCGACAGCTCCGCGATCGTCGCGATCCTCACCGAGGAGGCCGGGGCCTCGGTCCTAGCCGATCTCCTCGATGCGAGGCCGCTCAGCTACTGTTCGAGCGTCACCTTTGTCGAAACGTTCATGGTCCTGTCATCACGGATCGCGAACCTGAGCGTGGCAGGTCTGGCGGCAGCGCTGCAGACCTTGGCCATCGAACAGCTGCCGGTCGATACAGAACAATCGGCTTTGGCCAGCGAAGCCTTCCTGCGCTTCGGCAAGGGCCGCCACCCGGCCAGCCTCAATCTCGGCGACTGCTTCTCCTACGGACTCGCCAAATCGCTGAATGCGCCGCTGCTCTACAAGGGCAGCGATTTCATCCACACCGACATCGTCTCGGCTGCCGCGACCGGAGCCCACCCATGAGCAATCTCGACAGCCTCTTCCCGGGGTTCTCAGGCCGCTGGATCAGCGGTCCGGTCGGCAAGATCTTCGCCCGTGTCGGCGGCGAGGGGCCGCCGGTCGTGCTGATCCACGGCTTTCCGCAGACCCATGCCGAATGGCACAGGATCGCCGCCAAACTGGCCAGGACCCGTACCGTGGTCTGCCCGGATCTGCGCGGCTATGGCTGGTCGATGGCGCCGCATGGCGACGGTGGACGCGAGACCTACACCAAGCGCGCCATGGGCGAGGACATCGTCGCCGTGATGCAGGCGCTCGGGCATCTGCGCTTTTCCGTCGTCGGCCATGACCGCGGCGCGCGCGTCGCCTACCGACTGGCGCTGGACCACCCCGGCCGCGTCGAGAGGCTGGCGCTGCTCGACATCCTGCCGACGGTCTCGATGTGGGATGGCATGAATGCCGGCCGCGCCATGCAGGTCTATCACTGGACGTTCCTCGCCCAGCCCGAGCCGGTGCCGGAGAACCTGATCAAAGGTGATCCGCTGGGCTGGCTCGACCACACCATCGCGAGTTGGACGCGGGCGAAATCGCTCGCGTTGTTCGACCCGCTGGCGATGCAGGCCTATGGCGAATCCTTCGGCGACCCCGCCCGGATCCATGCCGCCTGCGAGGATTACCGCGCCGGGGCGACCACCGATGTCGAGCACGACCGGGTCGATCTCGCCGCCGGCAACCGCATCCTCTGCCCGACCTTGATCCTGTGGGGTGAGGCCGGCATCCCCGCCAAGGGCGCGAGCCCGCTCGCGATCTGGCGCGAAACCTTCGCACCGCAGGCGGAAGGGACGGCGATCGAAAGCGGCCATTTCCTCCCCGAGGAGAACCCGGAGGCGACCCTGGCGGCGCTCGCGCCCTTCCTGTCGCAGCCCATTGCCTGAAACGGGGCGAAGGGCCAGATCTTGGTGATGCCGCGCAGCCAGCTCGCTCTTCCGACACGACGCCGCATGACGGGGCCGTGATGCGGCAGCCGAAGCCCGGCCAGCCCGAACTCGCCCTCGTGCTCGGGGCCGGTGGCGCCCGTGGCCTCAGCCATATCCCGGTGCTGGAAGCGCTCGACGAACTCGGCCTGCGCCCGACGCTGATCGCCGGCTGCTCGATGGGCGCGATCATCGGCGCCGCCTATGCCGCCGGACTGTCGGGCCGCGAGCTGCGCGAGCATGTGACCATGGCCTTCCGCGACCGGGCCAAGGTGGTCGCGCGGCTGCTCGATGCCCGCGTCGGCAAGTTTACCGACCTGATGCGCGGGCTCGGCAACCCCGTCCTGATCGACGGCGAGCGGATGCTCGACCTGTTCTGGCCCGAGGCCGTGCCGGACCGTTTCGAGGATCTCAAGACGCCCTTCCTGGCGACGGCGACCGATTATCATCTCCATTCCGAGGTTGCGCTGGGCAAGGGCCCGCTAACCCCCGCCGTGGCGGCCTCGCTCGCCATTCCCGGGCTGATCCGGCCGGTCGTGATCGAGGGCCGCGTGCTGATCGACGGCGGCGCGATCAATCCCCTGCCCTATGACCGGCTGATGGCGCCAGGCCGGATCGTCATGGCGGTCGACACCAGTGCGCCCGCCACCATCAGCGAGACCCGCGTTCCGAGCCCGCTGGAGGCGATGCTCGGCGTCAGCCAGATCCTGACGCGGACCATCGTGCAGCGCATGATCGAGCGCCAGCCACCGGACATCCTGATCCGCGCCGGGGCCGACGGCATCGGCGGGCTCGATTTCTTCAAGGCAAAGGCAATTCTCGACGCTGCCGAGCCGGTGAAGGACGAGGTCAAGCGCAGGCTGGCGCAGGCTCTGGACGCTCGCGGCTGACCGGCTCCGGCGCGTCGCAGACGAAGCCCGGCAGAGCGGCGGCAAGGGCCGCCCGTCCCGCCTGCGTCAGCGTCACCGCGCGGCTGTCCTTGCGACGCAGGACCCAGGCTGTCTCGAAGCAGCGGCAGGCCAGGGCGGCGGCGAGGTGCCCCGCGAGATGGGGCCTGCGCTCGCTCCAGTCGAGGCAGGGGCGCAGCAGCGCGCGGCGCGGCGGCTTGTCCGGCAGGGCGATCCCGAGTGCGGCGAAGACGCCCTCGCCCGAAGCCGTCAGGCCGTAGCCACCCTCCGCGACCGCGAGATGCCCGCCCGCCACCAGCGCGTCATGGATGCCGGTGCCGAGCCGGCCGGCGAAATGGTCGTAGCAGGTGCGCGCCTGGCTCAGTTCCGCGCCGACGCGCGCCGGCAGGCGGCGCCCTGCGGTTCCGGCGCCGGCGAGCACCATCAGTCCCTCGAGCGCCTGGGCGACCTCGGGACCGGCCAGACGATGGTAGCGATGGCGGCCCTGGACGGTGACGGCCAGCAGGCCGCCCTGCATCAGCTTGCCTAGGTGACCGCTCGCGGTCTGCGGGGCGACGCCGGCGATCCACGCCAGTTCCTTGGCCGTCAGCGCCCGGCCATCCATCAGCGCATGCAGCATGTTGGCGCGCGCGGGATCTCCCATCAAGCTGGCGATCTCGGCGAGGTAGGGGCCGCGCGTGTTCATCAGGGCATGATGCTCCGGCCGGCTCCGCAGGCAAGCGCGAAAGCTACGGCACTCGCCGTAACATCGCGCCGCGACAAGACATGGTCGCAGTGCCACAAAAGCGCATGATCGACAGCGGCCTCATTCTCTTCATCGCGGCGACCTTCCTGCTCGCCGGCTTCGTCAAGGGTGTCATCGGGCTGGGCCTGCCGACGATCGCCGTCGGCATCCTGGGCGTGGTGATGGCGCCGGCCCAGGCGGCCGCGCTTCTGGTCGTGCCCAACCTCGTCACCAATGGCTGGCAGCTCGCGACGGGGCCCGGCCTGCGCCGCTGCGTCGCCCGGCTGTGGCCGATGCTGGCCGGCATCTGCGGTGGCACCTGGCTGGGCGCGGGACTGATCGAGCGGCAGAAGGATGGCTCCGCCACGCTCTGGCTCGGCATCGCGCTGGTGCTCTATGCGCTGGTCGGGCTGAAGGCCGCGAAGCTGCGCGTGCCGGCCGGATTCGAGGGCTGGCTGGGGCCGCTCGTCGGCGTCGCCACCGGCATCGCCACGGCGGCCACCGGCGTCTTCGTGCTGCCGGCCGTGCCCTATCTGCAGGCCCTGGGCCTCGACAAGGACGAACTCGTGCAGGCGCTCGGCCTGTCCTTCCTGGTCTCGACACTGGCTCTGGCGATCGGACTGCTGCAGGCGGGTGCGCTCGATCCGCGCGTGGCGCTGCAGTCAGGCCTGGCGCTGCTGCCGGCGCTCGCCGGCATGGCGGCCGGAACGGCCATCCGCGCCCGCATCTCGGCGAGGGCCTTCCGGCTCTGCTTCTTCGCCGGGCTGCTCGCGCTCGGCGGCTATCTGGTGCTGCGCGCGGCCGGCTGACGCCGGCCGCGCCGGGGCCTCAGCGACCGCGTGCGTTGTAGGCGAGGCGGCGATTGCCGCGTTTGGTGCCGAACCAGGCGAATTCGCGGTCCCCGACATCGACATGAACGAGGCCGTTCGAATAGGAGCCGACACCGCCGACGGCCTCGAGGGTCTTGGCCACCGCCGCGGCCTTGCGCGGCGTCGTCGCCAGGGGACGGAAGTCGATGGCGTTGCCCCGGTAGTGCTGGGAGTTGCGGGCGTGGCGTCCGCCGCAGGTCGAGGTGATCTGAATCGGGCCGATCTTCTCGACCAGTTCCCGGATCATGGTGACGGTTTCGGCCTTGAGGCAGCGCAGTCCTTTGACCTGGGGCTGGAAGGAGACTTTCTCGAGCGCGGCGTCCGCTCGCGCAAGCACAGGCACAGCGACCGTGAAGATCACGGCCATCACAATACAACGCATTACTAACCTGACGTGAAGGGGAAAGTGGAAGGCTCAAGCCACCATCGCATGGTCTGGCTGAGCGGTTCGAGGGCTCCTCTAGACCTCTGACAAGGCAAAAGCAAGGCATGACTGATTCGGATGATCTGGACCTCTTGTCATCAGCCCCGTGTTCGACGATCTCCCAGCGACCATAACCTTTCCAAAGGACCGCTGGTCCATGCCTCTATACGATCCCTCGCGGTCGCTCTGCCCTCCTCCATCACACCCTGCCGCGAGCGGCTTGCCCGGCTCCTCGCCGGAGCGACCCCAGCCACATCCGTGCGGATTGTCGGGTTTGCGTTGACCCCCGGCTAACCGCCCGGCCGGTCGAGGCGGGAACGGCGATCTTTCCCATGGTAAGGGGTTGTTTACAGACGTTACGTCGCGGAGGCGCGCATGTCCGACGAGGTTCAGAACTATCTGACGTCGGAGATCGAAACCCTGCGCAGCGCGGTCTTCAGGGCCGGCGCGCTGAATGCCAAAACCCTCGGCCCCGCCGCCGAGAGACATCTCGAAAACGTGCTGCGCTTCGTCACGATGTCCTCCGCTCTGGAGGACGCGACCTATCTCGCCGTGACCCGGATCGCCGCCTTCGCAAGGGCGCTCTATGCACAAGTCCCGGTCGCCGAGAGCGAAGCCGCACGGCGCGAGGCGCTGGCCGCGGTGGACGCACTCGCGCTGCAGCTCGACAGCGCCGTGCGGCCCAAGGCCGATGTCCCGGCCGATCGCGGACACGTCGAAGGCGCCCGGCAGCCTCTGGCTGGCTGAACCGGCCCCCCCGGAGGTCAGCGGCGGTCCTTGAAAAAATCGCGCAGCAGCGCCGCCGCCTCGCTCTCGCGCAGGCCGCCATAGACCTCCGGCTGATGGTGGCAGGTCGGGCTGGCATAGAGCCGGACGCCGTTCTCGACCGCCCCGCCCTTGGGATCACCGGCGCCGAAATAGAGCCGGCGAATCCGGGCGAAGGAGATCGCCGCCGCACACATCGGGCAGGGCTCGAGCGTCACGTGGAGATCACAGCCGGTCAGGCGCTCGGAGCCCAGCGCCTCGCAGGCCAGCCGCAGCGCCAGCATCTCGGCATGGGCCGTCGGGTCCCTCAGCTCCAGCGTCCGGTTGCCGGCGCGCGCGAGCACGACGCCGTCGCGGGTCACGACAGCGCCGACCGGCACCTCGCCGCGCGCGGCGGCGGCGCGCGCCTCGTCGAAAGCGAGCGCCATCGGATCGGGCGCCGAGACGGGGCGCAATTGCGGCATGTGACCTCCGTTTTGGCGCTCGCAGGCGCAGGGACGCTCTGCTACAAGCGCCGGCTATACCTCAATTTTCGAGCCTGCCCGCGTTTGCGACCGCGCCCGTCGCGTTCGCCGCGGCACGCTCAGGAGCCATCATGAGCGACGACAACAATCAGAAAAGCCGGGGCCCGCGCAAGGGCGGCGGAACCGGCGGACGCGGCGGCGGGCCCGGCGGTGGTCGCGATGGCGGCGGCTTCGGCGGCAAGGGGCCGCGGGCCGGCGGAGCGGCCGGCGGCGAACGCAAGCCGTTCCGCGGCCGCAGCGACGCTGCCGAGCGTCCGGCGCGGGCGGACGCACCGGCGCGCCCGTTCCGGGCCCGCCCCGATGGCGAGCGCAGTGCGAGCCGCCCGCCGCGCGAGGGCTTTGCGCCCCGTGGCGAGCGTGCGGGCGGAACCGGCGCCGGGCCCAAGCGCTTCGACAAACCCCGCTCCGACAAGCCCCGCTTCGACCGGCCCCGTTCCGACGGCCCGGCCCGTCCGCGGCGCGCCCGCGAGGAGGCCCCGGCGCCCGAGGCCAAGCTGCTGCCCTCGCTGATCCAGGAGCCCGAGCGCATCGCCAAGGTGATGGCGCGCGCCGGCGTCGCCTCGCGCCGCGACAGCGAGGCGATCATCCTCGAAGGCCGCGTCAGCGTGAACGGGCGCGTGATCGACAGCCCGGCGCTGGATATCGGCCCCGACGATGTCGTGCTGATCGACGGCGAGCCGCTGCCGGCGCGCGAGCGCACGCGGATGTGGCTCTACCACAAGCCGCGCGGGCTGGTGACGACCAACCACGATCCCGAAGGCCGGCCGACGGTGTTCGACGCGCTGCCGGAGGATCTGCCGCGCGTGCTCTCTGTGGGGCGGCTCGACATCAACACCGAGGGCCTGCTGCTGCTGACCAATGACGGCGGCCTGGCGCGGATGCTGGAACTGCCGGAGACGGGCTGGCTGCGGCGCTACCGCGTGCGCGCCTTCGGCTCGGTGACGCAGGACAGGCTCGACACGCTGCGCGACGGCGTGACCATCGACGGCGTATCCTATGGCCCCGTGGTGGCGCGTTTCGAGCGCCAGCAGGGCTCCAACACCTGGCTGACGGTCGATCTGCGAGCATCTCGGCCTCGACGTGAACCGGCTGATCCGGGTCTCGTTCGGGCCGTTCCAGCTCGCCGACCTGCCCGAGGGCGAGGTCGACGAGATCCGGTCGCGCGTGCTGAAGGACCAGCTCGGCGAGGAGCTGATGGCCAAGGCCGGCGTCGATTTCGAGGCGCCGCGCCGCGACGAGCTGCCGCCGGCCCCGCCGAGACCTCCCGTGAGCAAGGCAGCGCCCAGCGGCGAGGACCGCCCGCGCCGGCGCGAGAGCGGCGACCGCGACGGCAAGCCCGAACGCTGGCAGAGCGACGCCGTGCGCACGCCCTCGCTCGACGATCGCAGCGACAAGCCGTGGAAACGCACCGTCTGGCGCGATGCCGAAGCCGAGCCGCAGCGCGAGCGCAAGGCCCCGCCGCGCCGCGGCGCCGACCCCAAGGCCGAGCGCCAGACGCGCGAGGCCAGCGGCGAGGTGGTGCGCCGCCGCGACAAGGCGATCGCCGATCCCAAGGGCCGGCGCGTGCTGGTCGAGCGGGTCGGCGCCCCGCACCGCGAGGAGCGTGCGGAGCGCCCGGCGCGCGACGGCGTCAACCCCAAGCGCAGGCCCGACCGCCTGCCGCGCAGCGAGCGCGGCGCGGCGGCCGCCGAGGCGCGCAGCCCCCGTGCGCCGGAGCGCGCGAGCGGCGGCGACCGTCCGGCTCGTCGTCCCCGCAGCGAAGGCGGCGAGCGCGACCGCACGCAGGAGCGGCCGTGGCAGGATGCCGGGCCGCGCACGGAGCGGCCCGCGCGGGCGCCGAGGCCCGAGAGAGCCGGCGGCGACAGGCCTTATGGCGAGCGGCCCGACCGCGCGCCCCGCGGCGACCGCCCCGAACGCGCTCCGCGCGAGGGCGGCGAACGTCCGCCGCGTCGGTCCGACGACGCTCCGGGCGGCGCCAAGCGCAGCTATGCGGCGCGCTCCAGCGAACGGCCCGCGGGCCGCAGCGGCGAGCGCAGCGGGGGCAAGCCCTTCGGCGCCAAGCCCGGTGGCGGCAAATCGTTCGGCGGCAAGCCCGGTGGCAAGCCGGGTGGCGGCCGGCCCTTCGGTGGCAAGCCGGGCGGTGGCGGGCCTCCGGGTGGTGGCCGCCCCGGCGGTGGGGCCAAGGGGCCGCGCTCCGGCGGCAAGCGGGACTGACGGCTAACCGATGCGGATCGTCGGCGGACGTTTGCGCGGGCGGGCGCTGGCCGGCCCCAAGCCGGGGATCGGGACCATCCGCCCGACCTCGGACCGGCTGCGCGAATCCCTCTTCAACGTGCTCGCCCATGCCTATGACGACCCGCTCGACGGCGCGCGCGTGCTCGACCTCTTCGCCGGGACCGGGGCGCTCGGCTTCGAGGCGCTGTCGCGCGGCGCCGCCTTCGCGCTGCTGGTCGACGACGGCACCGAGGCGCGCGG
>LNFM01013689.1_pt1 | contig 10256 bp, 13 predicted proteins | sample 596031 | NCBI WGS metagenome assembly LNFM01 (sample SAMN04254537, study PRJNA301005) | activated carbon metagenome | isolation source: dual media filters at the Ann Arbor, Michigan drinking water treatment plant | place: USA: Ann Arbor | reverse complement strand
CACTTGGCCCACTGGATCAACCTTGTCGCAATTCATGGCCCGGGTTAGGGAAAGTCATGGCTCAGTTCACCTCCGATGGGCTCTCGCTGGCCTACGACGAATTCGGTCCCGCCGACGCCCGGAAGGCGATCGTGCTGGTGCACGGCTTTTCCGCCAACCGGTACGAGAATTGGAAGCGCATGGGCTGGTACGACGCCATCGCCTCCAAGGGCCTGCGCGGCTTCGCCCTAGACAATCGCGGCCATGGCGAAAGCGCTAAGCCGCACGATCCCGCCAAGTACGACCGCGATGCCATGGCGCGCGATGTATTTGCCTTGATGGACCACGCTGGTGTCGAGCGCGCCCATCTGCTGGGCTTCTCAATGGGCTCGCACATCGCGCTGACGGCCGCCCTCGTCGATGGCAGCCGCATCGATCATCTCGTGGTGGCGGGCGTTGGCGCAAAGATGTTCGATCCGCCACGCGAGGAAGGCGCGATGGCCGAGGCCATGGAGGCCGAATCGCCCGACTCGATTAGCGATCCGATGCTGAAGAGTTTCAGGAACTTCGCCGACGAGCAGAAGGAAGACCGCCTCGCTCTGGCCGCCTGCTCGCGCGGCGCCCGCGTGCCGCTCACACGTGACTCGCTTATGGCGATCCGCCGGCCGACGCTGGTCGTGGCTGGCGCCCGCGACCAGCTCGCCGGGCCGCCGCAGGGGCTGGCCGAGGCCATTCCGGGTGCCAAGGCGGTCACGCTGCCGGGCTGCGACCACTTTTCCTGCATCGGCCATCCGCTGTTCAAGGCGAGCGTCTTCGACTTCTTCGACGGCTGGCTGGAGTAGCTGCCGTGGCAAGGGTTCCCTTCAAGCGCATCCGCGAGCGCGCGGCCAACCGCAAGGGCGGCGAGAAGGTGCTGGTCTCGCTCCTCCCAAGGGAGCGCAACAACAAGGATCTCGCCAAGCTCGCCGACGACCGCGTGCTGGCCGAGATGGCGCGGCGCGTGTTTTCCGCAGGCTTCGTGTGGAGTGTGATCGACCAGAAGTGGCCGGGCTTCGAGGAGGCGTTCCTCGGCTTCAACCCCAAGCGGCTCCTGTTTCAGCCCGCCGAGTTCTGGCACGACCTCGCCTCCGACAAGCGCATCGTGCGCAATCCACAGAAGATCAAGTCGGTGCGCGAGAACGCGAAGTTCGTGAGCGACATCGCGGCCGAGCATGGCAGCTTCGGCAAGTTCCTCGCCACCTGGCCCGCCGACGATCAGATCGGCCTGATGGAGGTCCTTGCCAAACGCGGCTCGCGGCTGGGCGGCAATACCTGCCAATACCTGCTGCGCTTCCTCGGTCGCGACTCCTTCATCCTGACCAACGATCTGATGCTCTGCCTGCGCGATTCAGGCGTGCCGATCAGTGAAAAGGGCACGTCCAAGAAGGACATGAAGCTCGCCCAGGAGCAGATCAACACGTGGGCCAAGGAGACGGGCCTGCCGCTCACCCACATCTCGCGCATTTGCTCGATGTCGATCGGCGAGAACCACGATGCCGTGCGGCTGAAGGAGATCATGCAGACATGACCGAGATCCTGTTGATCAATCCCAACACCACCGCGTCGATCACCGATCTCGTGCTAAAGACGGCCAAACGCTTCGCCCGGCCCGACACCAGACTGCGCGCCATCACCGGCGCCTTCGGGCCGCGCTACATTGCCTCGCGCGCCGCCTACGCCATTGCCGGCCATGCCGCGCTCGACGCCCTGGCCAACGACAAGGGCCGTAAGGACGCCGTCGTGCTGGCCTGCTTCGGCGATCCCGGCCTGGCGGCGCTGAAGGAAGTCAGTCCGGTCCCCGTCGTCGGCATGGCCGATGCGTCGATCCTGCAGGCCTGCGCCATGGGCAACCGCTTCTCGATCGTGACCGGCGGCGAACGCTGGAAGTCGATGCTCGAGGAATTCGTGGCGAGCCACGGCCTCTCCTCGCGGCTCGCCTCCGTGCGCACCGTGGCGCCGACCGGCGCCGACATCGCCCGCAACCCCAAGGCCGCCATGGCGCTGCTGGCGAAAGGCTGCACGGCCTGCGTCCGCGAGGACGGCGCCGACGTGGTCATCCTGGGTGGTGCGGGCCTTGCGGGCCTGGCCGCCAAGCTGAAGACCATGGTCGATGCCCCTCTTCTCGATGGGGTTGCTTGCGCGATCTCCATGGCCGAGGGGCTGGCGCGTCAGAAACCGGTCAAGGCGAGCAGCGGCGCGCTCGCCCATCCCGCCCCCGTGCCGAGCGTCAATCTCTCCAAGGGCCTCGCAAAGCTGCTCGGATAATCCTAGGCTCCCGGCCATGCGATTGGTCAGTTTTCGCCATGCGGGCGCGCTCAAATTCGGCGCCGCCGTGGACGGCGGTATCGTCGATTTGTCGGAGCGTACCGGCGGGCGCTGGCCCGGCCTGCGCGCCGCGATCGCCGGCAAGGCGCTGGGCGAACTGGCCGCGGCCACAAAGGGCTTGGTCGCCGACTTCAAGATGGACGAAGTCGAGCTGCTGCCGGTCATTCCGGACCCTGAAAAAATCCTCTGCATCGGCCTCAACTATGCGAGCCATGTCGGCGAAGTGGGCCGGCAGGTGCCGACCGCGCCCAGCGTCTTCTCGCGGCTCCACAACACGCTGGTGGCGCATGGCGGGGACATCGTGCGGCCGCGCGCCTCGATCGATTTCGACTACGAGGGCGAACTCGCGGTCGTGATCGGCGAGCGCTGCCGGCACGTCTCGCGAGCGAGCGCTCTCTCGGTCATCGCCGGCTACACCTGCTTCCTCGACGGCAGCGTGCGCGACTTCCAGAAGCATTCGGTGACCGCGGGCAAGAATTTCCCGGCGACCGGCCCGCTCGGACCCTGGATGGTCACGTCGGACGTGATCGCCGATCCGCAGCGACTCGAGCTCACGACCCGCCTCAACGGCACCGTCGTGCAGCACGACACGACGGAGCACATGATCTTCGACGTCGCCTCCATCATCGAATATCTCTCGACCGTGACGTGGCTGGAGCCGGGCGACATCATCGCCACCGGTACGCCCGATGGCGTCGGCGCCGGCCGCAAGCCGCCGCTCTGGATGAAGGGCGGCGACAAGGTCGAGGTCGAGATTTCCGGCATCGGAACGTTGGGCGTCAATGTCGTCGACGAGTGACCCGATCGGCCTGCCGGCCGAGGCCGCCTCCGACCCGTGGAGCCGCGAGACCAGGGTGATCGCCCTGGTCGCCGTGGCGCATTTCGTGAGCCATGTGCACATCATGCTGCTGCCGCCGCTGTTCGGCGAGGTGCGCGAGGCGTTCGGCGTCAGCTACATCCAGATCGGGCTGGCGCTGACGGCCTTCAACATCGCCTCGGCGCTGCTGCAGACGCCGGCCGGCTTCCTGGTCGACCGCATCGGCCCGCGCGCCATGCTGACCGGCGGGCTGCTGCTGGGCGCCGCGGCCATCGCCGCCGCCGCGCTGCTGCCGGGCTACTGGTTCTTCGTCATCGCCTACGCCTTCCTGGGCGTGGCCAACACCGTCTACCACCCGGCCGACTACACGATCCTGTCGGCCACCGTCGATCACAAGCGGATCGGCAAGGCCTTCTCGATCCACACCTTCGCGGGCTACCTGGGTTCCGGCGTGACGCCCGCGCTGGTGCTGGCCTGCGCGGCGGTCTGGGGCTGGCGCGGCGGCTTCCTGTTTGCCGCCGGTCTTTCGTTCGCGGTCGCCCTGCTGGTGATCGTGGCCGGCAACATCCTGCCGCGCGTCGTGCACAAGCCCGGCCAGCAGCCGGCAAAAGGCGAGACCAAGGTCGGGCTCGATCTGCTGCTGAGCGGCCCGATTCTGCGCAACCTGCTCTTCTTCTTCTGCCTCGCCATGGCCAACAGCGGCCTCCAGACTTTTACGGTGGTCGGCCTCGAAGCCATCCACGGCACGACCTTCTCGGCCGCCAACATGGCGCTCTCCGGCTTCCTGCTGATGAGCGCGGCCGGCGTGCTGCTGGGCGGCATCATCGCCGACCGCACGCCGCACCACGAACGCGTCGCCGCCGTGGGCTTCGCTTTCACCTCGACCATGGCGATCCTGATGGCCTGGGTGAACATGCCGGCGGCCGTGCTGGTCGGCGTGATGTCGCTGGGCGGGCTGCTGAACGGCATGATCCAGCCGTCGCGCGACATGATGGTGCGGGCCGTCACGCCGCCCGGTTCGTTCGGCAAGGTGTTCGGCTTCGTCAGCACCGGCTTCAACCTGGGCGGCATGCTCTCGCCCCTGCTGTTCGGCTGGCTGATGGACCGCGGCGAGCCGCGCGCCATCTTCATGATCGTCGTCGGCTTCATCCTCCTTGCGCTGGTCTCCGCGATCACCCGCGCCAAACCACAGGGAACCGCCTCATGGACTCGCTAGCGCCCACTACCGACAAGAGGACCGACGCGCTCGCCCGACGCTACGGCGTCGATGCGCTCCCACCGGCCGGCCCGTGGAATGAGACCATCGCGGTCATGCTCGACCACCGCTCGGTGCGCGGCTACAAGCCCGACCCGCTGCCGGCCGGCGCGCTGGAGACACTGATCGCCGCCGCCCAGTCGGCCGCCACCAGCTCCAACATGCAGTGGTGGTCGGCGATCGCCATCACCGATCCTGCCAAGAAGAAGGGGTTGGCCGAGATCGCGGGCAACCAGAAGCACATCGAGCAGTGCCCGTTGTTCATCTGCTGGGTGGCCGACATGGCCCGTAGCCAGCGCGTCTCGGAGGCCACCGGGACCGAGTTCGAGACCATGCCCTGGCTGGAAACCTTCATGGTCGCCTGCATCGATGCGGCGCTGGCGGCCCAAAACGCAGTGGTGGCCGCCCAGTCGATCGGCCTCGGCACGGTCTATATCGGCGCCATGCGCAACGACCCGATCAAGGTCGCCGGGCTGCTGGGCCTGCCGCCGCAGTCGTTCGTCGTGTTCGGCCTCTGCGTCGGCTATGCCGACGGCAAGGCCCAGGGCGAGGTGAAGCCCCGCCTGCCGCAGACCGTCGTCCTGCACCATGAGCGCTACGACGCCGCGCAGGAGGCCGCGCTGCGCGCCACCTACGACGCCGAGATGACCAAATTCTCGGCCCGCCACGAGCTGCAGGCCGCAACCTGGACGCAGCGGGTGCTGAACCGCCTCGGCCCGATCAAGTCGATGAACGGCCGCGAGACGATCCGCGCCTCGCTGAAGAAGCTCGACTTCGAGATCAGGTAGACCACCTCCCGCACGGGCTCTGCGGCACACGGAATGTGCCGCAAAAAGCCGCCAGCTGTGCCGGAGCGTGTGCCACAGCGCCCGAATCGGCCAGCCCGGCCAGGCACTTGGGCGAAAGCCGCGGCACAGCGCCGGCACGTTGGCAGCACCGCTCCGAATCGCGGAGGTGTGCCGCAATCGCCGGAGGATAAAGACCACCCAGAAACGAAAAAGGCCGGCGCGGTCCACGCGTCAGCCTATAGGAAATATAGCACAAAACCTGCTGAACTTGCAAATCAGCCTTCGAGGTTCTTGTCATAGAACACTGACCACGTCACGTCGGCATAGTCGAGCACCGGGCCGCAGCGCGTGAAGCCGGCACGCTCGTAGACCTTCCAGGCGGCGTGGTGGCGGTCGCCGGTCTCCAGCACCAGCCGCTTCAGGCCTTCGGACCGCGCCAGCGCCTCGATGCGCGCCACGATCCGCTCGCCGATCTTCTGTCCCCGGTGCGAGGGTCGCGTGTACATGCGCTTCACCTCGCCGACCCCGTCGGCATGGCGCTTCAGCGCCCCGCAGGCGATAGCTGCGCTGCCGTCGCGGGCGATGAAAACGGTCGTGCTGTCATCGGCCATCTGCTCCACGGTCAAGTGATGACAATGCTCGGGCGGCGTCAATTCCAGCAGGACGGCGTTCAGTTCGGCAATGAGCGCACGAACCTCGTCCTGCAGCGGCGCTTCGACAGAGATCTCGATCGGCATTACCTCAACCTGTCAGGCTGCCGCCTTCAACGGCCGTGCCCGCTCTATCCGACCTCGCTCGCGGGGGCTGTGTAGCGCGTTCCACAAATCGGTGCGGCGCTGGACGTTCAGCCAGAAGTCCGCCGTGTTGCCGAACACACGAGCCAGAATGAGGGCCGTAGGCGCCGTCACGTTCCGTCGGTCATTGCACAACTCGTTGACGTGTTTGCGCTGGACGCCCATCGCCTTGGCGAGCGCACCCTGCGTCAACCCCAGCGGCTGCATGAACTCTTCGGCGAGGATCTCGCCCACCGTGGCCGGCTTGCGCTTCGTCATCAGCATGGTTCGCCCCAAGTACTGGCAGTCATTCGTGCGGCGGCGGCAGACTCGCCACGATCCCCTCAAGTGCCGACACAAGCTTCGGCACATCGGCCTGAGTGGCCTTCCAAATCTCGTCCAGATCGATCTTCCCGTATTCGTGGGCAATGATGTTCCGCATGCCGATGATGTCCTGCCAGGGGATCGCCGGATGCGCGTCGCGTGTCGCCTCGGAAATGCGCCGGGCGGCTTCGCCGATCAGTTCCAGAACACGCTCAAGAGAGCGCAGAAAGCTCCGGTCCCGATCGAGATCGGAGCGCTTTCGACCATGTGCAAAGGCGACTGCTTCGCGCGCGAACTCCAGCATATCCAGGAGTGACGCCCGATCTCTGACGTCAGGCGGCATAGAGTGAGCGCCGGTCGCGCCTGATCGTGGCGAGCCTGTAGGGGTTGGTGATGTTGCGCTCGCGCACCAGATCGACCGGCCGGCCGAATAGTTCGGCCAGCTCTCGATGCAGTCGCGCAACGTCGAACAGGCTCCAGTCGGCATCGGGCGCGTACTCGACCAGCAGATCGACATCGCTGTCTGGCCGCGCGTCGCCGCGCGCCTGCGAGCCGAACAGGGTCAGCTTGCGGATCTTCCAGCGCCGGCACAGTGCGTCGAGCTTGTCCGGCGGCGGGGGGACGAACGCGGCCATGCGGCATCATAGCATGCCGGCCACCCCTCCCCAATCCGTGGTCTAGCCGTGCGGCACCAGAATCTGCCGCACCGTGGCCACGTCCTGGAGGCGGTCAAAGCCCATGTTCAGCTCGTCGAAGCCGATGCGCTGGCTCACCATGCGGTCGACCGGCAACTTGCCCTGCTGGTAGAGCGCGATGAAGCGTGGGATGTCGCGCACCGGTACGCAGCTTCCCATATAGGAGCCCTTGATGGTCTTCTCCTCGCTCACCAGCCCGCTCTGCTTGAAGGAGAAATCGGCGGCGATCGGCGAGAGGCCCGCCGTCACCGTCGTGCCGCCCCAGCGCGTCACCAGGTAGGCCGTCTCCATCGCCTTGATGGTGCCGGCGAGATCGAAGGCATAGTCGACGCCGCCGTTGGTGAGATCGCGCACCTGCTTCACATGGTCGGCGTCCTTGGCGTTCACCGTGTCCGTGGCGCCGAGCTGGCGCGCGAGGCCGAGCTTGTCGTCGGAGAGATCGATGGCGACGATGCGGCCCGCACCCGCCAGCACCGCGCCCATCAGGCCGCTGAGGCCGACGCCGCCCAGGCCGACGATCGCCACCGAGCTGCCGGGCTGGATCTGGGCGGTGTTGATCACCGCACCCACGCCCGTCACCACCGCACAGCCGAACAAGGCGGCCACATCGAGCGGCAGGCTCTTGTCGATCACCACGATCGAGCCACGATCGACCACGGCATATTCGGCGTAGCAGGAGACGCCGGACTGATGGTTCACCGGCTTGCCGTCCATGTGCAGACGATGATGGCCCGACAGCAGCTGGCCCGCGGCGCGCGGCGTCACCGAACGCTCGCAGATATAGGGCCGGCCTTCGAGGCAGCGCCGACAGCGGCCGCAGCTCACATTGAAGGTGAAGCAGACATGGTCGCCCACCTTCACGTCGTGCACGCCCTTGCCCAGTTCGACGATCTCGCCCGAGCCCTCGTGGCCCAGCACGATCGGCACGGGGCGCGGTCGATCGCCATTGATGAGAGAAAGATCGGAGTGGCAGAGCCCGGCGCCGCCCACCTTGACCAGCACCTCGCCCTCGCCCGGCGGATCGAGATCGACTTCGACAACATGGATGGGCTTCGACTTGGCGAAGGGTCGCGGCGCACCGCAGACCGTGAGGACGCCGGCCTTCATTTTCATGCGATTCCTCCGTCGACCCGGACCAGCGATCCGGTGGTGAAGCTTGATTTGCTCGAGGCGAGATAGAGGGCCGCCGTCACGATCTCCTCCGGCTGGCCGCTGCGCCTGAGCGCCGCCGTCGGGTTGGCCTTGTGCTCCTCCGGCCACGCCTTCGACACGTCGGTGAGGAAGCGGCCGGGCGAGATCGTGTTCACCCGCACCTTCGGCCCGTACTCGAAGGCAAAAGCCTCGGTGAGGGCGTTGAGTGCCGCCTTGGCGCCGGCATAGGGCGCGATCTGCGGCCGGGGGCGAAGCGCACCGGCGCTGGAGATGTTGATGATCGAGCCGCCGTCGCCCTTGGCCATGCGGCTGCCGACCAGCGACATCAGGCGGAACGGCGCCTTGAAGTTCAGCGACACGATGCGGTCGAAGAGCTGCTCGGAGGTTTCCAGCGACGAGGGGGCGAGCGGCGAGGAGCCGGCGTTGTTCACCAGGATGTCGACCTTGCCGAAGGCTGCGTAGGCGGCGTCGACCAGGCCATCCAGTTCCTGCCAATTGGCCACGTTGCAGGCATGGGTCGCGGCCTTGCGGCCAAGCGCCCGAACCTCGGCAGCGGCCTTTTCGCAGGCCTCGAGCTTGCGGCTGGTGATGAACACGTCGGCGCCGTGGGCGGCAAAGGCCTTCACCATCTGGTAGCCCAGGCCGCGGCTGCCGCCGGTGACGAGGGCAACCTTGCCCGTGAGGTCGAAATAGGGGCTGTTCATGGCCGCAACATACCGGACTGGCCGGCCCGAGGCCCATATGCCGGAAACGCGGTGGGCTCGCGGTCCGAAACGCCTCTCTGGGGCCCGCCTGGACGCCACCTCCCGCCCTGTCGCGCGTTTGTCACATGAGCCCGCCACTTTCGCGCCGTCTGCGCCCGACCAAGGAGAAACGGATGCCCATCGGACCCGATCGCCAGCGCCTCCAGGACCTGCTCCACGACGAGATGGTCGACAGCATCGACGAGGAGCTGGAACTGGAGATCGGTGACGACCTGTTGTCCCGTCTGCCTCCCGGCATCGTCGACGAAACCTTCCCGGTCGACACGACCCCGCCCATCGACCGCCGGCGCTACTTCTCGGAACTGCTGCACCTGCAGCGCGAGCTGGTGAAGCTGCAGAACTGGGTGGTTCACAAAGGCCTGAAGGTTGTCATCCTGTTCGAGGGTCGGGACGCCGCCGGCAAGGGCGGCGTCATCAAACGCGTGGCGCAGCGGCTCAATCCGCGCATCTGTCGCACCGTGGCCCTGACCGCGCCGACCGAGCGGGAGCGCACGCAGTGGTACTTCCAGCGCTATGCCGCGCACCTGCCGGGAGCCGGAGAGGTCGTGCTGTTCGACCGAAGCTGGTACAACCGTGCCGGTGTCGAACGGGTGATGGGCTTCTGCACGGAAGACGACGTCCAGGAATTCTTCCGGTCGGCGCCCGAGTTCGAGCGTATGCTCGTGCGGTCGGGGATCATCCTCATCAAGTACTGGTTTTCGATCACCGACGCGCAGCAGAACCTCCGGTTCCTGATGCGCATCCACGACCCGCTCAAGCAGTGGAAGCTGTCACCCATGGATCTAGAATCGCGTCGGCGGTGGGAGGAGTACACCAAGGCCAAGGAGGAGATGCTGGAGCGCACCCACATTCCCGAGGCGCGCTGGTGGGTGATCGAGGGCAACGACAAGAAGCGGGCGCGGCTCAACTGCATCCATCACCTCCTGCAGCAGATTCCCTACCGCGACGTCGAGCAGGACCCCATTGCCTTGCCCGAGCGGGCGCGCAAGCCGGATTACCTGCGCAGGCCGGTGCCGGCCGAACTCCACGTTCCCAGCGTCTTTTGAGACAGGCCCCACAATGGATTTCTTCAGACGCTTCACCATCCTGATCTGCGCACCGGCCTTCGACGCCGACGATCTCGAAGGCCATCGCCTCAGCGAGATAACGACGTCCATCGAGAAGCTTGGTTTCCAGGTCGTGCGGGCCAGGCGCGTCGAAGATGCGGAAATGGTGGTGCAGACCGACGCGGCCATCGGCTGCATGGTGGTGGACTGGGGCAAGAAAGGCCTCGACGGCAAGTCCGCGGCGCTGATCAACCTGATGCGCCGGCGCGGGCTGGAAATGCCGATCGTCATCCTGGTCC
>LNFM01015813.1_pt1 | contig 10257 bp, 14 predicted proteins | sample 596031 | NCBI WGS metagenome assembly LNFM01 (sample SAMN04254537, study PRJNA301005) | activated carbon metagenome | isolation source: dual media filters at the Ann Arbor, Michigan drinking water treatment plant | place: USA: Ann Arbor | reverse complement strand
GTAACCATCGTTGCAGCATGTATCAATGCAGAAACTGGTGTTGGACCCGCCATGGCATCCGGCAGCCAGGTATATAAAGGTATCTGTGCACTTTTACCAGTAGCACCTACAAATAGTAATAATGTAATAACCGAAATGTCTGTTGCATTTAGCTTCGCCAGGTTAGCCGCAGTGAATACTTCGCTGTATGTAACTGTTCCCAATTTTTGTATCAGCCAGAAAATAGCGATCAGGAAAGCAAGGTCACCAATTCGGTTCATGATGAAGGCCTTGTTGGCTGCTTTGTTGTATTCCGTTTTTTTAAACCAGTAGCCAATCAATAAATAAGAACAAAGCCCCACACCTTCCCAACCGATGAACATGATAACGAAGTTTGCTCCCATCACAAGCAACAACATGGAAAAGATGAAGAGATTGAGGTAAGCGAAATATCTTCCAAAGTGTTCTGTCTTTTCCTCATGCATGTAAGAGGTAGAGTAAACATGAATGAGAAAACCAACTCCCGTTATTATCAATAGAAATAAGGAAGAAAGCTGATCAATCTTAAACGCAAATGGAATTTTTAAATCCCCAACTGAGATGAAATCAAAATAATGAGCTTCATGTGTGTTGCCGCCCTTCACTTGTAAAAACACCCAAATGCTAATGGCAAATGATGCCAGCACCACCCCACTACCAATTACTCCAATAACTGATTTGGACAAATGCTTTCTTCCCAAACCATTGATAAGAAATCCTATTAATGGCAAAAGGGGGATCAGGTAAACTATTTGTAAAGCGTTCTGCATAACTATCTTCTAAACAGCATCAATGTTTTAAACGATTCAAAAAATTCACATCCACAGAATGTATATTTCTATACATCATTACAATTATTGCAAGCCCCACAGTTACCTCAGCCGCTGCTACCACCATGATAAAAAATACAAATAGCTGTCCGTCTGTTCCAACAGTCGTCGCTGCATCTGTAGCCAATGCTTTCATATGATGCATTTTTGAAAATGCTACCAACAATAAATTCACCGCATTTAACATTAACTCAATGCACATGAAAATAATGATCGCATTACGACGGGTCAGCACACCTACAATGCCAATGGCAAATAAGGCGATAGACAGAAATATGTAATAATTAATCGGCATAAAATCAATTTGTCAATTTGAAGATTATACGATTTGGAAATGAATTGCCTAACCGGCACATCTCCAAATCTTCAAATCATTCCTTCTTTCCAATCACCACCGCACCTACCATGGCACTCAAAAACAAAATACTGCTTATCTCAAACGGCACCACATACGTAGTGAATAATTCCTTTCCTAAGTTTTTGATCAACCCGATGTTTCCACCATTTGTCATTGCCAGCTGCTGCTTAGTATGTGTATCCTTCAATGCGGCCACTAACACCAGCAACAAGCAACCACCTGCAATCGCACCCGCCATTCGTAACCAACGATTTTTTTGTGGCTCCGTTTCTTTATTCAAGTTCATCAGCATTATTACAAAAAGGAACAATACCATTATCGCACCTGCATAAACAATGACATTTACGATAGCGAGAAACTGTGCATTCAATAATATATAGTGACCGGAAATAGCAAAGAAGGTAACGATCAGCCAAAGTACACTGTACACTGGGTTCTTGTTGGTAATCACCATCAAAGCACTGAAAAGTGCTACTACTGAAAGAAACCAAAAAAGTATTGTCGTAATGTTCATTCCCTTAAGCCGTTAATCGTTCTTAGTTTTTTGCTGGTTTATCTCCCAATGCTGCTTCATACGCTTCTTTATTCTCTATTGGGTGAGGTATCAGTAAATCATCTTTCTTATATATAAATCCTTTTCTTCCATAATTGGCCGGTGCAAAAGTTTGCGATAAATAGATCGCATCTTTCGGACAAGCTTCTTCACACAATCCACAAAAAATACAACGCAGCATATTGATCTCATACTTTGCAGCATATTTTTCTTCCCGGTACAAATGTTCTTCGCCTGGTAATCTTTCCGCACCTTCCATCGTAATTGCTTCCGCAGGACAAGCCACAGCACACAAACCGCAAGCCGTACAATTTTCTCTTCCCTCGGCATCCCTGTTCAGCACATGCAATCCACGGAACACTTTGGAAAAGGTTCTGGTTTGCTCCGGGTAATTGATCGTCGCTTTCTTTTTAAATAAGTGACTGATCGTAATTCCCATACCCTTCATGATATTCCAGAGATAAATACTCTCCAGGAAAGTCATTGGCTTACGGTCTACTTCTTTTGCTCTTTGTGTTAACATACTTTATAAAAGTTCGCAAATATATTGTTATCAGTCCGAATGTCGGGAGACCGAAAGACGGAAAGAATATTTCTTTATAATCGACTAGTCTTTCAGACTTCCAGACTTGTGGTCTTTCGGGCTTCAGACTACTTATTCAACAACAACATCACTGCCGCCGATATGATCATATTCACCAATGCCAATGGTATTAATTTCTTCCAGCCTAAATTCATTAATTGATCATACCGGAAACGAGGAATAGTCCAACGTATCCATAAGAATACAAATAGCATGAATGAGATTTTCGCCATTATCACTGCAAAGCTTATCGCTGTCATCCAGAAAGAACTCAATCCCCAGGATGCTTCATTTACAAATGGAATATCATAACCACCAAAGAATAATGTCACCATCACTGCACTGCTGATAAACATATTGATATATTCAGCAAACAGGTAAAAGCCCAGTTTCATGGAAGAATATTCCTGGTGGTAGCCAAAGTTCAATTCATTTTCTGCTTCTGGTAAGTCGAATGGTGTACGGTTACACTCCGCCAATGCACACACAAAAAATATGATAAAGCCCAGTGGTTGATAAATGATATGCCAGCCATTCTGTACCTGGTTCGCAACAATCTCACTCATTTTTAATGAGCCGGTCATAAACAATACAGCAATCAGGCAAAGACCCATTGGCAACTCATACGATACCATTTGAGAGGCACCCCGAATAGCCGCCATCAACGAAAACTTATTGTTAGAGGCCCAACCGCCGATCATAATACCATATACACCCACACTCACAATACTAAATACCAATAAAATGCCCATATCCACATCAGCCACCTGCATTGGTATTACATTTCCACCCTGTGTTACAAAGGGTGCAGCCCATGGAATAACTGTGCTGGTCAGCAATGCGGTTATCATCGCCAATGCCGGACCAAGGATAAATAAAAACTTATTCGACGCTAATGGGATAATCTCTTCTTTGAAAAATAATTTGCCGCCATCTGCTAATGGTTGAAAAATACCAAATGGTCCTGCCCTGTTTGGCCCACGACGGTCTTGCAGCCATGCCGCAACTTTCCTTTCTGCTAATGTGGTGTACATAGCAATAAAGAATGACAAGCCGATAATGCCGCCAATTAGCAGTGCTTTTTCTAAAATAAACCACCAGTCTATAACTAATAAAGTCATGTTCATCTATAATTATTGGTCAATAGTCAATGGCGAGTGGTCAATCAGAGACCGCCATTGACCATTCACTATTCACCATTCACATTCTTAAATGTCTTACTCGTTGCCGGCCCCGGTAATGAAGCTATTTCCACACTGTTCACATCACTGATGCTATGAATGTCCATCAGCAATTTCGGTTCTCTACCGCCCATTACTTCTGCAATTGTTTCTTTTGGTTTTTGCAACCCAACATAATGACCTTGCGAAATAACTGAATGCCTGCTGATGCTCGTTGGGCCTTCGATTACCCAATCACTTGCTTTCTTTTTATCAAAACGGCAAGTGTTGCAGATCCAGCCCGGCTTGCCATCATAGCTTTGTACTTCCCCCCACTCATCTTTTCTTGAAGTTACCCGCAACACATCATCCCCACGTTGCCATAAAGTTACCTTGCCACAACATTTTTCATTCTCACAATCCCGGTGTGCATCTACGGGTTTGGTAAACCATACCCGGTTTTTAAATCGGAATGTTTTATCAGTCAATGCTCCAACCGGGCAAACATCAATCATGTTTCCGCTGAAGTCATTATCAATTGACTTAGAAATATATGTGGAAATCTCAGCATGGTCGCCTCTGTCTAGAATACCATGCACCCTGTTATCTGTTAACTGATCGGCCACATAGGTACAGCGATAACAAAGAATACATCTTGTCATGTGTAATTGTATGTATGGACCTATATCTTCTTTCTCAAATGTTCTTCTTTTAAATTCGTAACGGGTGCCTTCTTTACCATGTTCGTAACCTAAATCCTGCAGGTGACATTCGCCAGCCTGATCACATATCGGGCAATCCAGCGGATGATTTAATAAAAGAAACTCTACCACACCTGCTCTTGCATCCTGCACTCTTTCACTGGTAATGTTTTTTACGATCATTCCGTCCATTACATTGGTACGGCATGATGCAACCAATTTCGGCATTGGTCTTGGATCAGCTGTCGAACCCGCAGCTACTTCAACCAAACAAGTACGGCATTTACCGCCACTACCCTGCAACTTGCTGTAATAGCACATTGCCGGAGGCGTAACATCACCACCAATTTTCCGTGCAGCATTTAATATAGATGTACCCGGAGCCACTTCGATAGTAATGTTATCGATAGTGACTTTAAAATTTGCAGGTGCCTCTTTTTTTACTTCGTCAGCCATATTAAAAATTCATTCTTTCTTTTTTTATGCCGTTGTTGGAATATGAATCGGATCTGCATAATGCATCAATCCATAATTCCTTCTTTGCGCATCATCCGCATTGGTGATATGCCATTCAAACTCATCCCTGAAATGCCGTATGGCTGCGGCTACCGGCCATGCGGCTGCATCACCCAATGGACAAATCGTATTCCCTTCAATCTTTCTTTGAATATCCCACAACAAATCAATATCACTCATCTTGCCTTGTCCGTTCTCAATTTTCAACAATATTTTTTCCATCCAGCCTGTTCCTTCACGGCAAGGCGAACATTGTCCGCAGCTTTCATGGCGGTAGAATCTTGCCAGAGTGTAAGTATGTTTTACCACACACTGTGTATCATCCAAAACAATGAAACCTCCAGAACCCATCATTGAACCTGTTGCAAATCCACCATCCGCCAAACTCTCATAGGTCATCATTCTTTTTTCGCCCTTCGCTGTAGTCAATAAAAGATTAGCAGGCAAAATAGGAACAGATGAACCACCCGGAATACAAGCTTTCAGTTGTCGACCGTTAGCAATACCGCCACAATATTCATCGCTGTAAATAAATTCTTCAACACTGATGGTCATATCGATTTCATATACACCTTGCTTTTTGATATTACCACAAGCACTTATCAATTTAGTACCGGTTGATTTACCAATACCAATTTTTGCGTATTCTTCCCCACCTTCATTGATAATGGGAACAACAGCAGCAATTGTTTCTACATTGTTCACCACCGTTGGGCAATCCCACAAACCTTTTACCGCAGGGAAAGGAGGTTTAATTCTTGGATTACCTCTTTTACCTTCTAATGATTCCAGCAACGCCGTTTCTTCTCCGCAGATATAAGCACCTGCTCCACGCTGCACATAAATCTCACAATCAAAACCGCTGCCTAAAATATTCTTTCCCAGGAAACCATTATTCTTTGCTTCCTGTATTGCTTGCTCTAAAATGCCAACGATCCATGCATATTCACCACGGATATAAATGTATGCCCGGTTAGACCCCAATGCAAAAGAGGATGTGATCATTCCTTCAATCAACAAATGTGGAATGAACTCCATTAAATATCTATCCTTAAAAGTTCCGGGCTCAGATTCATCTGCATTCACTACCAAGTAGCGAGGCACTCCTTCCGGCTTGGCAAGGAAACTCCATTTCATACCTGTAGGAAAACCAGCACCACCACGACCTCTTAATCCGCTTTTCTTTACTTCTTCCGTCACCGCATCCGGGCTCATTGTTTTCAATGCTTTCTCCACACTACGATAACCACCTTCACGGCGGTACACATCGTAGAGCCTGATGTTTTCAATGTGAGCTTTGTCTAATAATAATTTTCTTCCCATTTGCCCCAAAGGGGTTTAGTTTTTTAAAATATTTTTCTAAACTTTCTATAATACTTCCAATGGTATACCAGCGAAAACATAAACATCGCAGGGCCAGCTCCAATACAAAAACCTGAAATTAATCCTGCATTTATACTATCTGACTCTAATTCTTTAAAACCAATTACCAAAAGAATTAAAGCCAATAGATAATATGTTACCAACCCTCTTTTATTAATAGCCAAATTTCCCATAAAACATTTATCCTCTCACTGCTTGTCTCGCAAACAACAACCACCTCTTTCCTTTCTTCACCCATACTTCCAGCACTTTCAAATGATAGATAACTGTATTTCCTCCATTCAATGAGACTTCGTAATCTCCTACAAATCTCGCATGAGCTACATTTTCATTTATCGTCACCTGCAGGCTATCTTCCTTTATACTTTTATAACTTGTATAACCCGTCTCCAGGTTCTTGATCATTTCTGCTTTAGTTTCTATCCAGCCGTTGCTGTGTCCATAACTCAACGCTTTGTCTGTTTGCTGATTTATAGAAACAGTATTCTTCTTTACCAGCGACTGGTGAAATTCTTTTATCGTTGTTGCCAGTTTTGCTTCATTTATCTGCCCAACAACAACCAAACTTGTAAAGAACAATCCTATCGTAAGCAGCAATCTCATTTTATTAATTCTTTATTGCTGTTGCTTCGTTCCTGCACTCATTTATTATCGCATCTACTTTTTCTTTTGTCAAATGCTCCCGATAGTTTTTTCCCATCTGCATCATCGGCGCATATCCACAAGCACCTAAACATTCCACTGTTTTCAAGGTAAACAAACCATCTGCACTTGTCTCACCCGGCTTGATGCCTAACTTTTCATAGATGTACTTTACAATATCATCACTTCCATTCAGCATACAAGGTCCAGTTTGGCAAACTTCAAACATGTATTTGCCAACTGGTTTCAAATTATACATGCTATAAAAAGTGGCTACTTCATACACTTCAATGGGAGCCAGCTTTAATAACGATGCCACATAGTCCATCGTTTCTGTACTAAGCCAACCGCCAAACTCCTGTTGCGCCAAATGCAGTACAGGAATAACAGCACTCTTCTGCTTTCCATCCGGATAAAAACTAATTATCCGTTGAACTTCTTGTAATGACTTGTCTGAAAACTGAACACAATTAAGTTTAATGAACTCATTGTCATGATCGCATCACTCAACATGGCACCTTTCGTTAATTCTTCGTAAGCCTGGTAATAAATAAAACAAGGCCTGCGGAAATGTAACCGATAGGGCGAACGACCACCATCACTAATTAAATAAAATCCTAACTCACCATTTCCACCTTCTACAGATTGATATACTTCACCGGCAGGTATGTCTGTTTCTCCCATGATAATTTTAAAATGGTAGATCAATGCTTCCATCTTTGTATAAACATCTGCCTTCTCCGGCAAATAATACTCGGGTACATCTGCATGATAAACATCTGCCGCTGTTCCTTTAAACTCCTGCACTTTTTGATAGGCCTGTTCAATAATGCTGAGGCTTTGCCACATTTCTTGCTCCCTAACTAACCAACGGTCATAATTATCGCCAGTTGTTCCGACAGGAATATTAAATTGAAAATCTTCATAGCTGCTATATGGAGAATGAACCCTTACATCATAATCAACTCCGGCAGCTCTCAAGTTTGGTCCAGTAAAACCATAATTCAATGCTCTTTCAGCATTAATTGCACCAGTACCTTTTGTTCTATCCATGAAAATCCTGTTGCGTTGAAAAAGATTCTCAAACTCTTTCAACACTCTTGGATATTCTGCCAAGAACTTTTCTATTTTTTCAAAAGCAATATTGTTGAAGTTTCTTTCAAAACCACCAATACGGCCCATATTCGTTGTTAATCTTGCGCCGCAAACTTCTTCATAGATCTCATAGATCAATTCACGGTATTGCATCACATACAGGAAGCCAGTGTATGCACCAGCATCCACACCTACGATGGAATTACAAATCAAATGGTCAGAAATTCTCGACAGCTCCATGATGATGACACGGAGATAATCAACTCTCTTTGGCGTTTTCACCCCCAGCAATTTTTCACAAGTCAGGTGCCAGCCCATATTGTTAATAGGAGATGAACAATAGTTCAATCTATCAGTAAGGGTAGTGATTTGTGCCAGCGGTCTTCTCTCGGCTATTTTTTCAAATGCCCGGTGTATGTACCCGATAGTTTGTTCGGTAGAAACGATTCTTTCTCCGTCCAGTTCCAGGATATTCTGCATTACCCCATGCGTAGCTGGATGGGTTGGCCCCAGGTTCAGCGTAGTGGTAGTTTTCTCTATCGAGCCTTCCGGTAATTTGATATGTTGTTCACTCATAAACCCAAATCCCTACTGGGACTTTTGAAAATTTTTATTTTATCATCGCCTGTACTACTATCATCGTCTGTTGTGTCACTCACTTCATCGTCCGGTAATTCTATTCAGCAATTATGAACCGGCTTATTTATTCCTCTTTTCATCTAAGTAAACCAATGTAAAACTCATCATAGCTGCTGCAGCCAATATGAAACAACCTAATGCGGTAAACCCCTTATTAGGTTGGTTGTTATCAATTGAATTATATATACCTGACAACAACGATGCAACAAATGTGATTGCCAAAATATTTTTTATTGTCACATATTTCATCATAAAATCTGGCTTAACCTCTTCCAAACATCTCATCATCTTTGTCAATCCTTGTCTGGTCTTCCAATGGAAACTCTTTCCGCATCGGGAAATAATCCATTTCATCTACATTCAATATTCTTTTTAATTTTGGATGACCAACGAAATTTACCCCGTAAAAATCATAGGTTTCTCTTTCCATCCAGTTAGCCGCAGAAAATAATCCTGTGGCCGTATAAATATCCGGTTGATTAATATCTGCAAACACTTTGAAGCGAATACGGATATTATCTTCCAGGTTATGTAAATGATAAACTACTGCGATTTCTCTTCCTTTATTAGTTGGATAATGAACACCGCATAAGTCGGTCATAAAACGAAACTTCAACACCTCGTCATCATAAAGAAAATTCAACACTTTCAGGTTGAGTTCTTTGGGTGCTTCAAATGTGAGCATACCATAAGGCTCTTCAAAATTGGAAACTTGCTCTCCAAATTTTTCAGTTAGTTTTTGTTTTACTATTTCGTTGGTCAATGCCATCTTTAGCTCCGAGTCCCGATTTATGAGCTGCGGGACATTTATAATTTGATTGTTGCTTTAAGAACTCGTAGCTCATAGCTCGTAGCTCATAGCTTTCTACTTACTGTATTCCGTAACTATCCATTAATGCTTTATACTGTTCTCCATTTCTTCTTCTCAAACTTTCCTTCCCTACCAGATCCTGTATTCTCATCACCCCATCTATAATTGCTTCGGGTCTGGGTGGACAACCCGGCACATACACATCCACTGGTATCACCTGGTCAATTCCTTGTAAAACGCTATATGTATCAAAAATTCCACCGCTGCTGGCGCAAGCACCAACCGCTATTACCCAGCGGGGTTCTGCCATTTGCAAATACACTTGTTTTACCACAGGACCCATCTTTTTAGCAATTGTGCCCATCACCATCAATAAATCACACTGGCGGGGAGAAAAACCAACTCTTTCTGATCCAAATCTTGCCAAATCGTAATGAGATCCCATGGTCGCCATAAATTCAATGCCACAGCAAGAAGTAGCAAATGGCAAAGGCCAAATTGAATTCTTTCTTGCCAAGCCGATGACATCGTTCAACTTGGTGGCAAAGAAACCTTCGCCCATGCTGCCTTCCGGCATGTCCACCATGCTGATGTCGCTTTCAAGCGGCTTTTTGATTAAATTATATGATACAGGACGAGCCATATTAATTAGTAATTTGATGATTTGCCAATGTGACAAATTAATACAACAAAACATCAGGGTCTGTGTTCATCAGCACATCGGCTAATTATCACATTTTCAAATTAATCTTCCCACTTCAAAGCACCTTTCTTCAATATATATGTAAATCCACAAAGGAAAAATCCAACGAACATAAATACTGCCCAAAATCCATCCCAACCTAAATCTTTAAAGTTTACGGCATAGGGATAGAAGAAAATCACCTCTACATCAAACAACACGAATAAAATAGCAGTAAGGAAGTATTTAATTGCCATTGGCTGACGGGCATCTCCATGGCTTTCAA
>LNFM01037825.1_pt1 | contig 10258 bp, 11 predicted proteins | sample 596031 | NCBI WGS metagenome assembly LNFM01 (sample SAMN04254537, study PRJNA301005) | activated carbon metagenome | isolation source: dual media filters at the Ann Arbor, Michigan drinking water treatment plant | place: USA: Ann Arbor | reverse complement strand
AATGGCGCAGTGAGGTTTCCGTCTGAAGGACATACCGAATATGCCCGTCCTTCATAATGGAGAGGAACAGATGCCGGGCAGGCATTCCGGTGGCCGACTCAATAGTGACAAACACCGTGTGCTCGATCTGGACTTGCCGAAGGATATGGGGGGGAATCGACTCCTGCACTGCCGCGTTGGGACTACTCCACAGGAGTCGGCCATCCGCCGAGAAAACACGAAGCGAGTGAGGGACATCCGGTAGAACCTGCCGTTCCTGAGTGCTTCGGCCGGCCGGCCCCACATCCTGGCCGCTCTTTTCAAATATCTCGGGGCGCTGTTCAACGAGCTCGGCCAGTGTGTCCGACAACTCTAACAGCAGTCCGTCCACGAACCGGTTCAACAGGACTTCGCTCGTGACGTACACAAGAGCGGATAATACGAGCAGCCCCGCGATCAAGAGGAAGGTGGACCAACTGATGAGACTGCGCAGGGATTTCACGCGGCTGGTTCCGGTTCTTCGAGCATGTACCCGGCGCCCCGTACGGTGGCGATCAACGGAGGTGAAAAATCCCGGTCGATCTTGGCCCGCAGAGCCCGAATATGGGCATCCACGATGTTTGTCATCGGGTCATAGCTGATGTCCCACACATGTTCGATGATCGCCGTTCTGGTCAACACCCGATTCTTGTTGCGCAATAGAAACTCAAGCAGGGCATATTCCTTATTCGTCAGAGAAATTTCTTGCCCCGCCCGCCAGACGCGATGAGAAGCCGGGTCTAGCTTCAGATCCGCCGCTTGGAGTTGCACCAACTGCTGCGGGCTCCCCCGGCGGAGCAGGGCTCGGATTTGAGCCAGCAATTCCACGAAGGCGAAGGGCTTTGGCAAAAACTGATCCGCGCCGGTATCGAAGCCGGAGACCTTGGTTTCCACCGTGTTGCGCGCGGTCAACAGCAGCACCGGAGTCATGTTGCCCTTGGCGCGCACGCGGCGGCAGAGCGTGAGGCCGTCGAGCTTGGGCAGCATGATGTCGAGGATCAGCAGATCGTACGGGTTGTTCAAGGCCATCGCCAGGCCTTCTTCGCCGTCTGGCGCGACGTCCACCGCGTATTGCTCTTCTCTCAGACCCTTCCGAATAAACTGAGCAAGGTTCACATCGTCTTCAACAAGCAGTATTCGCATCGACTATCCTGGTTCCTCGCTTCCGAACGACCCTCGACGGCATCACGATCCGGCTATATTATGCCATCTCTCGGCTGATCGGTCACTCTCCTACAAGTCACGCAGGAGATCGTCGGACTCATGGAGGCACGGGCTGGTCAGTGAAGATGCCCCGGAGGTCGCTGTGGCATGACAAACTATGAATGGATGAGGAAGTCGCTCGAAGCTCTATGAAACAGACTGTTGTATCGTCGGTCAGCACAGGCTGCTTCGGCAGTTGGTGACCACCAGGTTGGTTGCCTTCTCGCCCGCTTCGAGCTCAATGGTCAGCCACGCAATGGTGTACGCCGCCTCCGCCTTCGATCAGACTCACGAGATAATACCGGCCGGCCGGAATTTTCATGAACCAGAAGTGTCCGGTCGGGTTGGCTCTCGTGGTGCGAAGATAGGGAAGCAATCGCTTTTCGGTCAGGAATTGAGCCAGCCCGTCACGGGCGCAGTCCGCTTGTTGGCGGGACATGAGGCCGTCATTGGCGGTCGGGTCGTCGTTTGAGATGCATCCGGTGGTTCGTACATTGTGGTCGAACCAATAGCGTGTGTAGGCGCTCATGGGAATCAGATGGACCGGGACACCGGCCTGAGTAATGGCCTTTCCGGATAATGAACTGAGGAAGACCTGTCCGGCGAGGGTGCCTCGGCCTTTCTGCTTATAGGCAGCCAGGTCTTTCTCGTTCAAAACCGGTGGACCGGACGCGATCGACTCAATAGCCTGTCCCTGCAGAGGCCATAGGTTCCCGATCAGGAGGCAGCAGACGAACCAGCACCGTATCCGATGATGATGGCGCATGGTGGTTACGTCGTTGGTGCCGGCGAGGGATTTTCCGCCGTGGTTGACGAGGGGGCCGCTTTGTGTCTGAGCATACGGCCCTTTTCCGGCGTCGGATCGGTGACGACTCCGTACACTTCTCGCCCTTCGTGATCTTCGGGAAGGTATTCGGTGATCGGCATCCCATCTTCACGAACAAAGAGTAGACAGTGGCAGTATTTGTAGATCTGCATTTCATCGCAGGCGCATATCCAGCGTCGTAGCTTGGCCTCGGCCTCTTTGTCCTTGTAGAAATTGCAGGGGCACAACGGCTTACCCAGTTCATCGATATGCATCGCCAGGCCTTTGACGACCGCCTCGGTGACGGCCGGATTGGGATGCATGGCAGTCCCGCTCTTTTCAGCGAAACCCTTCACGAACTTCACGATCTTCTCAATGCTCTCCTGTTTTGGCTCAGCCACGGGATGCTCCTCTCGACAAGGGCGGTCACTGCTGTGAGCAGCTAGTTTACAAGGGAAAATCGCTCCTTTACAATCCACCTCTTCGCGTACTGCGCTGACGGTGGATCAAGAGTCATGACAGGTTCTTCAGCACACAACACGTTGATCGAACGGCTGGTTCCCGAACTGGGAGCCGAGGTTGCGGAAGCCCTCGTCGCGAAGATGGCGGGGACGGCAGGCGCAGCACAGACGTCGGCGGCAGTGCGGGAATTGCTGGATGAACTCGAAGACCTGTCGGCCAAGGCGGTGCATGCGGCGGTCGAAGCGCTTCCCGAACTGGATCGGCGTGCCGGACTCGCGCACGTTGTTTCTTGGCTTGATCTGGGAGTCGCGCTGGCCGAATCATCCGGCGCCACGGCGCTTAAATACTTCAAAGACAGTCCGCTGATTCTGGGTCTGCTTGAACCGCCCGGGGCACGGACGGCTGTGCTTGAGATCGGGTTGGAACTGGCTGATCGGGATGCCAATGTCACATTGGAATATCTGCGAGTGACACCCCAGATTCTGTCGGTCTCTTCTCTCGGCGAGGTGCGGCCGTGGCTCGACATCGGCATCGAGCTGACATCGGTCGATGTGGTCGTTGGACTGGAATACATTCGCCAGATTCCCAGAGTGGCGTCTGTGCTCCCAATCGGCGACGTACGGGACTGGCTGGCGTTCGGCATGAAACTGGTGGCGCCGAATACACTCGGCAAGCCGGATTACATGGCCGCAATGGAATTTATGCGCACGAGCCCGACCATTCTGGAAGATATCGAGCATCCCAGCGTCCGTTCAAAGGCATTGTCATTGGGGATCGTGCTGGCCGAGCGGTCGGCTCAGTCCGGCGTGACCTGGCTGGCGGAGTCGCCTCGTCTGCTGCGCGCGCTGCCTGCGGAAGAGTGGCAGATCAAAGTGTTGCAGTACGGTGCGCTGCTTGCCGAACAGGATGCAGAAAGTACACTGAATTATCTCCGACGCTGTCCGGACGTCATCGGTCTGATCGGCGTCGCGCCTCAAGCCCTTTCCCGGTTCGAGAATTGGTTCAAGGCCGGGATGGAAGTGCTGGCGTACAGTCGGGAAGGCGCACAGACCTATTTTGCGATGGAGTCACAGAAAGCCCTTGCCTCGGTCGAAGCGGCGATGAGCGGTGTCCCGCTTCGGCGCGTTGCCCGCCGGGTCAAACTCTTTGTCCAAGGGCTCTGTGGAACAGACGTCACGATTGCGGCCTTGCCGGATTCACCGGCCGCCTCGCCGGCCCGCGCAACAGTAAGCGCCGATGCACGCACCATTTCATTGCCGGCGGTGTTACGCCGCTACCCGACAGCTGAAGCAAATGAGCGGTTGTATCTGGTGATGGCGGCCCATGAAGCGGGCCACGTGGAATTCGGAACCTATCGGCTCCGGCTGGAATCCCTCGCCGATGTGGTCCGGCTCGTGCGGCAACGATATGGCCGGCCGACTGACGCGACATCCGATACACTGAAGGCCTTGTTTCAGCTCTACCCCCACCCGCGTCTTGCTCAAGATGTGTGGACTGTCCTGGAAGACGCGCGCATCGACTTCTTACTTCAGGCAGAGTATCCCGGTCTGCGGCGCGAGCTGGCGCAGCTGGCCGCTGAAGCCGTCGTACCACGCGATCCTGCCCATGGGCTGACTGTCAAGGAATTGATCGTCGATTGTCTGTTGAGGCTCTCGACGGGCGAGTCAGCCGACTCCGCGGTGCCCCATGCCGTCAAAGAAGAAGTCTCTATCCTATGGACCATGTGCCAACCTCTTTTCCAGACCACGGCAACAGCTGAGCAGTCCGTTCGCCTGGCCCATGATCTCTATGTCAGGATGGAAGAACCGGATCAGGCGACTGAGGAGTCGACGGAGCTCGGAGTAGGGCCGACCGCCTCGGAGTCGATGCATGACAACTACCGGCCCGTGACCAATTGGGTCTATCGCGGCGCGATGAGTCCGGAGTTCATCACAAGAGATCGGGAGCCGGTCGAACGTACGGATGAGATCGAGACGGAACGGGATCGGATGGCCGGCCTGCAGGGCGGAACGAATGAACGAACAGGGTCCGGTCAGGGGACTCGTGGCGAGCAGGAATCCATGGGCAGGGAGGTGCTCGCCGGCGGGCAGTCGTTGTCTCTCGTCGAAGAGTTACTCGCACTGGAGGTCGAACCGCAGCCGATGCCGGAATCGACAGCTCATGAGGCCCGCACGGTTCGATACCCGGAGTGGGACCATACGATTCAGGATTATCGAGTGAACTGGTGTCTGGTGGCTGAACGGCCGGCGGAGACAGGGTCAGCAGAAAGCGTGGACGAGATCCTTGCGGCACATCGAAGCACGATCAGGTCGCTTCGCAGAATCTTTGAGACCCTGCGTCCTCCGGCGTTCCGCAGGGTCGCAGGGCAGGCCGATGGAGATGATCTGGATATCGATGCCGTCGTACGAAGAGCCGCGGAACTTCGAGCGGGCTCGGAAGGAGATGACCGTCTGTATGTCAGACGTGAAAAGCGGCAGCGCGAGGTGGCGGTCGCGTTTCTGGTCGACGTCAGCGGATCGACGAGCCGACGGCTTGACAGCGGATGCCGGGTGATCGACGTTGAAAAGGAAAGTCTCGTGCTGCTCTGTGAGGCGTTGGAGGCGGTGGGCGATCAGTATGGTCTCTATGCCTATTCCGGCCAGGGGCGCGCTTCGGTCGACTTTCTCACGATCAAGGATTTTGACGATCGATTGGGACCTGCCACGGCCCTTCGGCTGGGCGGGCTCGGCCCGCGGCAACAAAACCGTGACGGGGCGGCTATCCGTCATGCCTCGGCCAAGTTGCTGGCGCGTGATGCGATCCACCGGCTCTTGATCCTCGTAAGCGACGGTCGGCCGCTGGACGGCGAATATAAGGACGAGTATGCCTTGGAGGACACCAAGACGGCGCTTCGGGAAGCCAGGCAACGAGGCATCAATCCATTTTGTGTGACCATCGATCGGGAGGCCGATCTCTACATGCGTCGGATGTACGGCGACGTACAGTTTGCCGTGATCGACCGTGTAGAATCGCTGCCATCTCGATTGCCGCGCATGTATCATAGACTGACCAGATAGCGATGTGTGTCGCGACGGGCAGGGCGAAAGGTACGGAGAATCGATGGTAAATCCAGTAGAGAGACCCGCGGTTCCGTCCTGGCTCTATAAGCTGTTTACCGGCCATCAGTATCCCTACATCCGCCGGCTGGCGAAGTTCGCGCAGCCGCTTAAACAGGGCGAAGATCGCCAGGAGCCGACCAAGGAGCTGATCGAGGCGAAATTCTGGGAGGTCTATCCCCGATGCCGGGCCAAAGTGTTGCAAGAAGTGAAAGCGGGCATGATCGTGGTCTTTCATGACTTGGGCGAATATCCGGCGGGCGGCTATCAGGAATTGGTCGATAATCCCGAAGCATTTCTAGCCAAGACGTACGGCAAAAAGAAGATCAAAGTGAACTTTTACGACGGCGATAATTTCGTCTGCACGATCAACTTCAAAGTGGCGGGCTGGACAGAGCATGAACATGCGTGAGGGGTCAGGGGTGAGGCGTCAGGGGATGGCGCGCTTCACGCTTCACGTTTTACGATTCACGAGGTGGCGATGATGGGGCGTCCTAAAATTACCGTGGTGGGTGCGGGGAATGTAGGAGGAACGACGGCGCAGCGCTTGGCCGAGAAAGACATCTACGATGTCGTCTTGGTCGATATCACGGAGGGTATGCCGCAGGGCAAGGCGCTCGATATCTCGCAAGCCGGACCGGTGTGCGGCTATAGCACCCGCGTCGTCGGCACCAATGGCTATGACGAAACCGCCGGCTCATCGGTCGCGGTCATTACGTCCGGCATTCCGAGAAAACCGGGCATGAGCCGCGACGAGCTGCTGTCGACCAATGCGAAGATCGTGAAATCCGTCGTGTCGCAATTGGTGGCCCGCTCTCCGGACATCATCTTGATTCTGGTCACCAACGCGCCTGGTCAGCGGACTGCCCAAATCCAGAATCATCGGCATGGGCGGTATCTTGGATTCCGCCAGAATGCGCGCGTTCATCGCGGCCGAATTGAACGTGCCGGGACCTGACGTGCAGGCCATGGTTTTGGGAGGCCATGGCGATACGATGGTGCCGCTCCCGCGTTATACCACTGTGAAGGGCAAGCCCGTTTCAGACCTGATGTCGAAGGACCAACTGGATGCGATCATCCAGCGGACGCGTGACGGAGGAGCGGAGATCGTAGGCCTGTTGAAAACAGGCAGTGCCTTCTATGCTCCGTCCGCCTCAGCGGTCGATATGGTTGAGGCGATTTATCACGATGAGAAGCGGGTGCTGCCCTGCTCGGTCCTCTGTGAAGGCGAGTATGGATTGAAGAACGTCATCGTGGGGGTTCCGGTCAAGATCGGACGCAGCGGCGTGGAACAGATCGTGGAATACGAGCTGACGGTCAACGAGCGAGCGGCATTGGAAGCGTCGGCGAATGCTGTCCGAGAACTCTGCGCCGCCGTGGACCGGCTCATGGCGTGAGGAAAATACGTCGTCGTCAAGGTGTCGCGCATCAAAGGAAGAATCGCTGGTACCTTCTCCGTACGTTTGATGAATGGCAAGGCGTACGAACTTGACATTCGAAGAAGGGCTACAGTACAGGTATGAGCTTACAGTCAACCGTTCGATGAGAGGGAGCTATGAAATTTCTTGAAAATCCGACGCAGACGATGGCCGCGGGGTTCGCGCTCACCGTCGTGTTGATAGGGTTGTATCTTGGGATGACCGGCATTGGCGCAGGCGAAGCGGATTGGGGCCAGATCATCCTTCGCTGGATTCACTTCCTGGCCGGCATCACCTGGATCGGGCTCTTGTATTTCTTCAACTTGATCAATGCCGCGTTCTTGAAGAGTTTGGATGGGCCGACTAAGAACATCGTGATTCCCAAGCTGATGCCCATGGCGCTGAATTGGTTCCGGCACGGAGCGACCGTGACAGTGATTGCAGGTGTGCTCTTGTACGGCGCCATGTACCACAGAGGCGGAACAGGAGCGGTGGCCGTGGCGATCGGTGGGTTGCTGGGCATCATTATGTTGGGCAACGTCCATGGGATCATCTGGCCGAACCAGAAGAAAATCATTGCGGCTGTGACGGCTGCGGCCCAAGGCACCCCCGCGCCGCCGGAGATGGCCCAATGGGGACGGACTGCCCTACTGGCCTCGCGTGTGAATTTTATGCTCTCGATTCCCATGTTGTTCTTCATGGGAGCCGGCAGCCACTTTAGATAGAGCTGTCCGCTCACCGGTCGGGTTACCCCCTCCGGTGAGCGGGTTTGCTCCTCTCCTACGCCGTTTTTGGCTCTCTATACCCAGCTCCAATAGGTCCCCTAGTCCTAACCAATTGAGATTTAGGCCCATTCCTGGTCTGTTGCCTTGACGGACATGGATATGGACCCGTATAGTACGAGCTCCAAAGTTGTGATTTTTCACGCGGGATGGACGATGTCGATGGCGGCAGAACCACGTCTTGTTCAAAAACTCGATGGCGCCCCTTGGGAAATTGACGGCTATTTGAAGGTCGGGGGGTATGAAGCCTGGACGCGATGTGTCACTGAATTAAAGGCGACACAAGTCGTCGATGAATTAAAGAAGGCAGGTCTCCGTGGACGGGGCGGAGCGGGATTCCCGACCGGGGTCAAGTGGGACAAGGTTCTCAATCACCGGGTTCAGGAGCGCTACTTTGTGTGCAATGCGGGCGAACATGAACCGGGGACATTCAAGGACCGCCACTTACTCAAGACGTTGCCGCATCAATTGATCGAGGGCTGTCTGATCGCCTCACATACGGTGAAGGCCAAGGCTTCCTTCATTTATGTGAACCATGAGTATCATGAAGAACGAGAGAATCTGAGAAAAGCTCTGGCGCAGGCAAAAGAGCGGGGTTTTCTCGGGAAGAATGTGCTGGGAAGCGGGTTCGACATCGAATTGCAAGTCTTCGAAGGCCACGGTAGTTATGTCGCGGGAGAAGAGACCGCCATGCTGGAGTCCATGCAGGGCCGTCCGGCCATGCCGAGGCAGAAGCCGCCATTCTACCCGACGGACTTCGGTCTCTACGGCAAACCGACATTGGTGAACAATGTCGAGACACTGTGCAACATTCCTCGAATTCTTCACAAGGGAGCGACGTGGTTTACACAGGTCGGTACGGAACGGTGTCCCGGCACGATGATGTTTTCATTGAGCGGCGCGGTCAATCGGCCAGGTGTGTATGAAATGCCCATGGGCGTCACGATACGGAGTTTGATCGAGCAATGTGGAGGGGGCGTGCCGGGAGGCCGCAAGATCAAAGCGGTGTTTCCAGGCGGCCCGGCCTTTTCGATGGTGACGGCGGATCAGCTCGATCTGGCCATGGATTTCGATTCATTGAAAAAGGCCGGAACGGGTTTGGGCTCGGCGGGCGTGATCGTCGTCGACGATGCAACATGTATGATCGCCAAGACACTTCAGTTTTCCGACTTCTTCAAGAACGAAAGCTGCGCCCAATGTCCTCCATGCAGAATGGGAACGATCAATCTGGCTGCGTTGATGGCCAAAATTGAAGAAGGCCAGGGAACCCAAAAGGATCTCGACAGTCTCCTTCAGCTCTGCGGATTTGTGAAAGGCACAGGATACTGCACCCTGGTGACGGGCGCATCGGTCTTGGTGCAGAGCAGTCTGAAATTGTTCCGCCAGGAGTACGAAGACCATATTCGAATGCAACGGTGTCCGTATCGAGCCATACCGGCCGGTGTCGGAGCCCAATCCTAGGAGATCGTGATGCCGCGTGTGACGTTTCTGTATTTCGGCGAAAGAATCGGAGAGGTGGACGTCAACACCTCGCTCCTGGATGCGGCGAAAGGGTTGGGGCTTCCCTTAAATCATGATTGCGGGGGGAATGCGTCCTGCACCACATGCCGAGTGGAGGTTCAGGCGGGGTTGGACCAGCTTTCAGAGATCGATTTTGACGAACAAGATCTGCTGGATCGCGAAGCATTGAGCGAACCGCAACACCGATTGGCCTGCCAGGCGAAGGTGCTGGGCGATGTCGTCGTGCGCGTTCCGGGAAGCAAGTGGGAAGCTCCAGGCAAAGAAACAGCAGAAACCTGGGGAGTTGATATTCGGTAGAGAGGTGTTACACTAAGCCAACCCAGAGCGCGGGTTGCGAATCTGGAGATATAGGAGGACGACAATGGTTACGATTACACAGGTGGCGGAACAGAAGATCAGAGAACTGATGGCTGAAGAGAAGGATGTGGTCGGGTTGCGCGTGTATGTCCGCGGCGGCGGGTGCCATGGCTATCAATATGGGATGGCTTTCGAATCCAAGACGGCCGAGGACGATACGGTCGTTGAGATGGGTGACGTCAGAGTCATCATGGACTCGCAGAGCGCCCCGTTGTTGCAAGGCGCGGAGGTCGATTACGTGGACAGCGTGCAGGGATCCGGGTTTTCCATCAAGAATCCCCAAGCCAAGACGACCTGCGGCTGCGGCAGCTCATTTAGTTCCTAAGCGGTCTATCCGAATGTCCGGGGGAGCGCCGCCCACGGGGTTTCTATTATGAGGCCAGGGTTGCTCACTGAATGAGTAACCCTGGCTTTCGTTCTTTCGCAGGGTGCGAATGCATCAGATACATGTGACCAGGCGCTATAGGTTTTGTGCCGCCCACCGGCTGCACACCGATCACCTGACGCCGAAGGAAAATCAGGTTATCTTCGGGAAATGCAACAATCCGAATGGTCACGGCCATAACTATGCGGTGCTGGTCACGGTCAGGCATGACG
>LNFM01013688.1_pt1 | contig 10258 bp, 7 predicted proteins | sample 596031 | NCBI WGS metagenome assembly LNFM01 (sample SAMN04254537, study PRJNA301005) | activated carbon metagenome | isolation source: dual media filters at the Ann Arbor, Michigan drinking water treatment plant | place: USA: Ann Arbor | reverse complement strand
GGCAGCCGGTCGGGAAGGTGGAACCGATGGTCGCCTCGGCCTGGGTCTTCAGGCCTTCGGGACGCCGCGCCAGTTCGGCCAGCGTGGTCGACTTTCCGCTGACCCGGTCGGTCAGGGTGCCTGCCGCGTAGTCGACCTGCGACGGCTCGGTGTCGAACATCGCGGCGGCCGCCGACTTCGCCACCTCGACCAGCTTCAGGCCGGCCAACTTGCAGACGCTGCCGGCGCCGACCAGCGAGCGCGAGCCGCCGGTATGGTTTCCGATCAGCACATGGTCGGGCGAGCCTTCATGCAGCAGCACGTTCGCGGTGTCGATGCCCATTGCATCGGCGATCACCTGGGTGAACGTGGTCTCGTGGCCCTGGCCCTGCGCATGGGCGACGCTGTAGGCATGCACCATGCCGTCGGCATCGACTTCGATGTCGACCTGGTCCTTCGGGAACACGCCGGCGCCGGTGTTCTCGATGAAGGTCGCCATGCCGATGCCGCGCAGCATCCCGCGCGCCTTCGCCTCGGCACGGCGGGCGGGAAAGCCCTTCCAGTCGGCGAGCAGCACCGCCTTCTCGAGCGAGCCGGGCACGTCGGTCGCTTCGTACGTGGTGCCGGTGGGCGTCTTGTACGGGAACTGGTCGAGGCCGATCGCATTGCGACGGCGCAGGTCTGCCGGATCCATGCCCAGCTTCGCCGCGGCCTCGTCGACCAGGCGCTCGATCATGTAGTTCACGTCGGGACGGCCGGCACCACGGTAAGGGGCGATCGGCGAGGTATTCGTGAACACCGCGCGCCAGCGACCATGCATCGCCGGGATCCGGTAGACGCCGGACAGCAGCACCACCGGGTTGCGCGTATGGCTGGCGATGCCGGCCGGGGTGATGAAGGCGCCCATGTCGGCGACCCAGTCGAGCTGGATCGCGGTGAAGCGGCCGTCCTTGTCGATCGCCAGCTTGCCGGCGATCTGGTTGCTGCGGCCGTGGTAGTCGCTGGCCAGGCATTCGGAACGCGTGCCGGCCCAGCGCACCGGACGGCCGAGCGTCTTCGCGGCCAGCATCACCGCGCAGTGTTCCGGGTAGTGCGGGCTGCGGTTGCCGAAGCTGCCGCCGACGTCCAGCGCATGGATGGTCAGCTTGCTCTCGGGGATGCCGGCGGCGAACGAGACCTGCAGGCGCAACGCGTTCACGCCCTGCGTGACCGAGTACAGATGGTAGTGGTCGTTCGCCGCGTCGTAGGTGGCCGCGCAGCAGCGCAGCTCCATCGGGCTGGGGATCACGCGGGTGCTCTCGACGGACAGTTCGACCACGGTCGCGGCGGCGGCCATCGCTGCGTCGACTGCGGCGCGATCGCCGGCCTCGCCGACCCAGCACAGGTTGCCCGGTGCGGTGTCGTGGATCACCGGTGCACCGGCATCGAGTGCACGGCCGCCATCGACCACGTGCGGCAGGTCGCGGTACTCGACCTCGATCGCCTCGAGCGCGTCCAGGCCGGCGGCGACCGAATCGGCCACCACCATCGCCACCGTCTCGCCGACGAAACGCACCCGGCCGTCGGCGAACGCGCTGCGCGCCGGTACCCGCGGCGGTTCGCCATCGGTGCCCTTGAGCGCCAGCATGCACATCACCTTCACCATGCCGGCGGCCTTGCTGTCTTCGGCGGTGAACACGCCATGCACGCCGGGCATCGCCTTCGCGGCATCGACCTTGATCGACACGATCTCGGCGTGGGCGCGGTCGCTGCGCAGGAACACCGCGTGCAGTTCGCCGGCGAAGGTCCGGTCGGAGGTGTAGAGACCGTGGCCGGTCACCAGGCGGCGGTCTTCCTTGCGCTGGAACGGGGCGTGGGGCGTGTGCGCGTGATCGGGCATGAGCGTGCTCGTCCGGAGTCGACTGGGAAGGGAATTATCACCCAGTCCGGCCGGTTCGAGCCACGTCGGGCTTCCTGCAGCGACTATTTCGCCAGGTCGAGAAGCTGCGTCGGGATCGGAATGTCGCCCAAACCGTCGAAACGCAGCCGCGCGCCGCCTTCGTTGGCACGGCCGGTGAGCCGGTAGTCCACCTGCCGGCGTCCGCCGCCGAGTTCGAGGATCTGCCGGATCACCGCGCCGGTGCTGCCGACGGCAGGCAGGTCGACGACCGCATCGCCGAATCGCGGGACGACGACCTGCTGGTCACTGACGCCGCGCGCGAAGGCCCTTCCGTTCAGCGTGAGGTCGTAGACGAAGCCGTCGAGCTTCAGCGCACGGTCGCTCGGGTTCTGGAGACGCACGCGCAGCAGGTACTTCTGCTCGAGCAGCGCGGCCTCGGCCACCGACACGCTGGCGAGGCTGACCCGCAGCGCCTCGCTGTCGATCGATGCGCATCCTGCGGCGGCGAACGGCCCGGCCAGCGCGAGGCTCAACAGTGCGCGGCGGTTCACCGCTGCCCCGCGCGGAAGATCGCCATCAGGTCGCGCACGTCGGCGAGCGCCTCGATGCGGTCGACCATCGCGGCGAGCCGCTCGACGGTGGCCGGATCGAACCAGCCGGCGGCGGCTTCGCGCAGCTTGGCGACGATCTGTTCCCGGTTCAGCGGGTTGCCAGGGTCCCCGAGCGCCTCGCTGCGAGCCTCGCGCAGCACTTTCCCGTCCGACATCGTGATCTCGACCGATGCGGCATTGCCGGACAGCGAGGCGTCGGGCTCGACGCGCACCCGGTTGCGGGTGAACGCATCCACCCCGGCGTCCGCGTACCGGCCGGGCAGGAACTGTTCGAGCCAGCAGCAGCGATCGTGCAGGATGATCGACGCGATGTAGGGCGCGGACAGCAGTGCCTTGAACTTGTCCGTCCAGGGCAGCGTGCCGTGCATGCCATGCACCGCCGGGGACAGGCCGATGCGCACACGCTCGACGCCGTCGGCCTGCACGCCATGCGCTTCGACCAGCGCGAACAGCGCGGTGATCATCGCCTGCAGCGAACTGCCTGCCGGCCAGCGGCGCAGGGCAAGTTCCTCCAGCTTCCAGGTGTCGCCCAGTCCGCCGGTGATCTCCGCCGGCAGGCCGCCGCTGGAATAGGCGTTGAACAGGCCCCCGTCCGGGTGGGCCAGGATCTCGCCGCTGGCCCGGAATCCCTCGGCGGCCAGCAGCGCCGCCATCAGCCCGGACAGGCTGCCCCGTGCCTGGTGGAACTTGATGGTGGGCGTGCCCCAGTGGGCGAAGGTCCCTGCCGACTGGCTTCCCGCGAGCGCGAAGGCATGGCACTGGCGTGCGGCGTCCAGTCCGAGCAGGCTGCCTGCGGCGGCCGCGCCGCCGAACGGCCCCACCACGCCCGGGGAATGCCAGCCGCGCCGCCGGAACTCGGGATAGTCCATTGCACGCGCCACGCGCACCGACACCTCGAGCCCGGCCGCGATCGAGGCCAGCAGGGCGCTGCCGGTGCAGCCGTCGCGCTCGGCGATCGCCAGCGCCGGCGGCACCACCTGCGGCGTGGTGTGGAACAGCGTCGGACGGTGCACGTCGCAGACGGTGACGGCGGTGACGAGATAGGCATTGGACAGCGCCGCGCCGGCGAGCGAACTGCCGCCGCCGGTGAGCAGCGTCGCTTCGTCCGAACGGCCCAGTGCACCGGCGAGTGCCCCGATCTGTGCCGTCTCGTCGCCGGCACGGCCGGCGATCGCGCTGGCCAGGGTATCGAGCAGGATGTCCTTCACCCGTTCTCGCACGGGGGACGGAATGTCATCGTGGCGCAGGCCGGCCGTGAACGCCGCCAGCACGGCGGTAGGCCCCGGCGGCGGGGAGGTCGGTGACGAAGGCAGCGCGGCAGCTGTCATGGACGGTCTCGTGCGGAATCTGGGGAAGCGGCGGGCATCCAGTCTACGGCAACGGGCTGGCCAGCCGCCGGCGACGCCTGTCCGATGCAGCACAGGCAGGCAGCATGCCCGCGCCGATGCATAATCCGGCGGCGCGCCGAAGCCAGCCGGGCCGACGGGCGCCCAACGGAACCAGCCTTGCCGATGATGCGATCCGACCCGCGACCCTTGCCGATGCTGCCACGGCTGCCGGCGCTGCCGACGCGGCCCTCCATCGCCGTGCCGGCATGGCGGGGCCTGGCGCTGGCGGTGCTGGCGCTGCTCGTCCTGTCCGGCGCGGCACCGACGGTGACGGCCCAGGCCGCCGACCTGAGCGAGATCCAGCGCCTCGCGCGCGAGAACGACGCCCAGTTCGCCGCGGCGCGCGCCGCCTGGCAGGCCTCCCGTGAACGCATCCCGCAGGCGCGCGCACTGCTGCTGCCCGCGATCACGCTCAGCGCGAATGCCAATCGCAACGAAACCGACACCACGCTCAGGGGCTCGTCGAACCCCTTCTTCCAGCCGGGCCGCCGCGGTTTCGAAACCACCGCGCTGACGGTGCAGGTGATCCAGCCGGTGTTCCGGCGCACGAATGCCGTCCAGCTCGAACAGGCAGGACTGCAGGCCGGCCAGGCCGACCTGCAGCTCATGCTGGCGGGACAGGACCTCACCCTGCGCGCCGCGCAGGCGTTCTTCGACGTGCTCGCCGCGCAGGAATCGCTGGCAGTGGTGGAAGCGCAGAAGCGCGCGATCGGCGAACAGCTTGCGCAGGCCAAGGCCAATTTCGAGGTCGGCACCTCCACCATCGTCGACTTCAACGAGGCGCGCGCCCGCTTCGACCTGGCGACCGCGCAGGAGATCGTCGGCCGCAACGACCTCGAAGTGCGGCGGCAGGCGCTGCAGCAGATCATCGGCCGCGCGCCGCCCGCGCCCCTGCGCCCGCTGCGTGACACGGCGGTGCTGGCCGCGCCCCTGCCGGCCGACATCGAACGCTGGGCCGAGCAGGCGCAGCAGAATGCGCTCACCGTCCGGGTGCAGCAGGCGGCGCTCGAACTCGCCGGCCGCGAGATCGAACGCCAGCGGGCAGCCCACCTGCCGACGCTCGATGCGATCGGTTCGGCCGGCAACAACCGCGCCGGCGGCAGCGCGACCTCGCCGATCGGCACCGACATCACGCAACTGGTGCTCGGCCTGCAACTGAACGTGCCGCTCTACCAGGGCGGCGCGATCGATTCGCGCGTGCGCGAGGCGGTCGCCAACCGGGAGCGTGCGTTGCAGGATGTCGAAGGTGCACGGCGAGCCGCAGTGCTCGCCGCGCGGCAGGCCTTCCTCGGCGTGACCAGCGGCATCGGCCAGGTCAATGCGTTGCAGGCGGCGCTCGAATCGACCCGCATCTCGCTCGAATCGACGCTGCTCGGGCTCAAGGTCGGCGTGCGCACCCAGGTCGACGTGCTCAACGCGCAGCAGTCCTTCTTCAATGCACGGCGCGACCTGGTGCTGGCGCGCTATTCGACCCTGCTGTCGGGGCTGCGCCTGCAGGCCGCCGTCGGCGACCTGCAGGAAGACGACCTGCAGCCGATCGACGCGCTGCTGCGCTGAGCCCGCATGCGGTGTTGAACGGGGCCACGGCGGTGGCGCAGGGTCGGCCGCGGGCGCAAAATACCCGGCTGCGCGATGCGCCAGACGCCCCCCGCTCGAACCGAAGGATTCCCGATGTCCGCGAAACCGATGCGCCTCGGCATGTTCATGATGCCGCTCCACCCCGCCCACCGGGCACCCTCCGTCACGCTGGAGGAAGACCGCGAAGCGGTGATGCTGGCCGACCGGCTCGGCTTCCATGATGCATTCGTCGGCGAGCACCTGACCGAGAAGAGCGAGAACGTCACCAACAGCTTCATCTTCCTTGCCACGCTGATCCATTCCACCAGGCAGATCCGCCTCGGCACCGGCACCTCGAACCTGTCGCACAGCCATCCGACGCTGATCGCCTCGCATGCCGCGATGTTCGACCACATGGCGCGCGGGCGCTTCATCTTCGGCATCTCGCCCGGCGCGCTGTCGTCCGATGCCGAAGCGCTCGGCATGCTGTCGGAAGACCGCAACAAGCTGTTCGCCGAGTCGATCGACGTGATCCTCGAGATCTGGAAGCGCAGCGCGCCCTACGAGATCGACCTGCCGGGCAACCGCTTCAAGGTGTCCACCGCCAAGACCTCCGTTGCCGAGATCGAGCGGGGAGAGATGTACAAGCCCTACCAGCTGCCGCGTCCCGAGATCGTCGGCACCGTGGTCGCGCCGTTCTCGAAGGGCGTCATCGCGATGGGCGAACGCGACTTCCATCCGCTCTCGGCGAACTTCCTGCTGTCGAAGTACCTGAAGAGCCACTGGACCAACTACGCGCAGGGCAAGGCCAACGCCGGGCAAGTGGCCGACATCGCCGACTGGCGCATCGCGCGCACCATCTTCGTCGCCGACGACGAGGCCACCGCGCGCCGCTATGCGATCGAGTCGCCGGACAGCCCGTACCGCTACTACTGGAGCCTGCTGCTGAAGAAGATGATGCTGTCGAAGCGGCATGCGATCTTCAAGGAGAGCGAGGCCCAGTCGGACGCGGAGCTCACCATCGAGTACATGCTGGACAAGCTGGTGCTCTGGGGCACGCCCGACCGCGTCGCAGAACGCATCCTGGCGCTGCGCGAGGAAGCCGGTCCGTTCGGCGAGATCGTCTACGCGAACATGGACTGGGTCGACGAGAAGCTCGCGCGCCGCTCGATCGAGCTGATGGCCACCGAAGTGATGCCGCGCGTGAACGCGGCGATCACCGGTTCGTCGGTGCGCGCGAAGGCGGCGGCCTGAGCGCAGGAGGCCGGCAGGCGGCGGACGACCGCCGCCCTGCAGGGCCCGCCCGGCGCAGACTCAGCCTGCGCTGGCCCGGAACCCGGCGAGTTCCTGCGGGTCGAGCTGCTCGATCAGGTGGGTCTCCCAGGCAAGGTACTGCATCGCCGCCTCGCGGTTGCCTTCGTGCCGGTCGTGCACGAAGAACAGGTAGTCGATGCAGTCGGCATTGGCCGGCAGTTCCGGCGTCGACTCGACCGGCAGGCCTGCCGCCTGCCAGGCCGCGAACCCGCCGGCGAGCAGCGCCACCGGACCCGCCCCGGCGACCGCGAGGTCGAGCGCCGCCGCACGGGCGACGGCGTCTTCATCGGCGAGCAGCACCAGCGGTCTTCCTGCAGCCGCCTTCACGACGGCATCCAGCCGCGGCCGGATCGCCCATGCCGCGCCGCGCGGATGCGCCTTGCGGTGTGACATCCCCGGCCGCAGGTCGACCAGCAGCGCAGCGCCGACGGCGGCTGGTGCGATCGCATCGAGCACGGGCAACGCGGCCACCGCCTTCGCGGCGGCAGGACGGGCCGCGAGCTTCGCCGCGACGCCGTCGCGCAGCACCTGCGCATCGTGGCCGAGCTGGCGCAGCCACATCGCCACCACCGGCGCGCGCACGCCATCGCCATCGGCGAGGATCACGCGCGCACCCTTGACGCCGACCCACTGGTCGGTCGACTGGATCAGCTGGCCGCCGGGGGCATGCACGGCACCCGGCAGGCTGCCGCCGGCGTATTCCTCTTCGGTGCGCACGTCGAGCAGGAAGGTGCAGCGCGCCGGATCCGCGAGCTGCCGGTCGGCTTCGGCGGCATCGATCACCGGCACGCCGAACCGCTGCATCAGCTGCGCAGCCTGCGCGCGCTGCGGCGCGAGGTCGGCCGGCGGCGCCGGGTAGCGGCGGTCGGCACCACGTTCGAGCTCCAGGCCGGACAGGAACCAGCCCTGGGTGCCGTCCTTCAGCGCGACCACGCGGTTGGCGATGCCGAAGTGGCGCAGGGTCTGCGCGCCGATGATCGAACGGGTACGGCCGGCGCAATTGACCACCACCGTGGTCGACGGGTCCGGCGCCAGCTGGCCGATACGCAGCGCGAGCTCGCCGTTCGGGCAACAGATGCCGCCCGGGATGTTCATCTTGCGGTACTCGCTCCACGGCCGGCCATCGACGATCACGAAGTCGTCGCCGCGCTGCTTCATCGCGACCAGTTCCTCGGCGGTGATGCGCGGCGTGTCGCAGGCATGTTCGACCAGCTCGCCGAAGGTCTTGCTCGGCACGTTGACCCCGGCGAACAGCTGGAAGCCCGCCTGCTTCCAGGCCGGTGCGCCGCCCTCGAGGACGTGCACCGCCGAATAGCCGAGCGCTTCGGCGCGGGCCGCCGCACGGGGCGCGACACCGTCGCCGTCGTCGAGCAGCACCATGCGCACGCCCGTGCGCGGCGCCAGCCGCTCGAGGTCGAGCTCGAACCGGCTGTACGGCAGCGGCACTGCATAGAAGGGATGGCCTTCACCATACTGGCCGTGCTCGCGCACGTCGAAGAAGGCGATCTCGGCGCCATCGTGCAGCCAGGTCTTCAGGGTCTTCGAATCGACGGTTCGGGTCATGTGCGTTCGGTCATGTGTTGAAGGGGGAAGGGTGGAAATCGTGGCGTGGTCCGGAACGGCTAGTCTGCCCGAATCTTCGCTTCGCCGATCACGCGTGCCCACTTGCGCGATTCGGCCTTCATGAAGGCGCCGAACTGCTCCGGCGTGTCGCCGATCGGCTCCGCGCCCAGCGCGAGCAGCCGGTCGCGTGCCTCCGCGGTGCGCAGCAGCTTCACCATGTCGGCGTTGAGCCGCGTGACGATCTCGCGCGGCACCGCCGACTGCGTCACCAGCCCGAACCAGTTGGTCAGGTCATAGCCGGGCAGCGTCTCGCCGACCGACGGCACCTCGGGCAGCACCGTGCTGCGCTTCGCGCCGAGCGTGGCCAGCGCGCGCAGCCGGCCGTCCTTCACGTACTGCAGCCCCTGCACCAGGCTGTCGAAAGTCACCGGGACATGGCCGGCGATGACGTCGGTGAAGCTCTGCGCGCTGCCCTTGTACGGCACATGCACCAGGCGCACGCCGGCGAGCAGGTTGAACAGTTCCGCACCCAGGTGCGGCGCGCCACCGGCGCCGCTCGATGCATAGTTCAGCTGGCCGGGACGCGCCCTGGCCAGCGCGACCAGGTCCTTCACGCTGCGCACCGGCATCGACGGGTGCGCATACAGCATGAAGGTGACCGCGACCACGTTGGTCACCGGTTGCAGGTCGCGCTCGACGTCGAACGCGAGCTTCGAATAGAGCAGCGGATTCACGCTCAGGTTGCCGAGCGTGCCCAGGAGCAGCGTATGGCCGTCCGGGGCCGCCTTCGCGGCGACCTCGGTGCCGACCAGGCCCGCGGCACCGGCCCGGTTGTCGACCACCACCGGCTGGCCGATGGATTCGGCCAGCCGCGGCGCGACGATGCGCGCGACCAGGTCGGTGCCGCCGCCGGGCGGAAAGGCGACGATCATCCGCACGGGCTTCGACGGCCACGCCTGCGCGACAACGGGGGACGGCAGCAGGGTCGTGCCGATGGACAGGATGGCGCAGGCGGCCGCGGTGCCGGCCGCGTGCGCCTGCCGATGCAGGTCTGACAAGGTCTCCTCCCAAGCGGGCTGCCGCCCGTCTGTCGCACGCCATTGGACACGGGTGCCTGCACCGACTGTAACCGCGCCGGTGGTCCGCGGCAAACCGGGTATGTCCGTTGCGGGAGCCGGGCACATCCAGCGTTCGTCACAGGAGGTACGTCATGGGCCGCATCGTCAGTGCAGGTTTCCAATCCCAGTCGGATGCGGACCGGGGTGCAACAGCCCTGATGCAGGCCGGTTTCCCGAAGCCGAAGATCGCGGTCTTCTATCTCACGCCCCCCCGCGAGGAAATGAACGCGCCGCCGGTCGACCCTGCGAATGCATCACCTGGCGCCGAAGACGCTCGCGGCACCGGCCCGGCGGGCGCCGGCATCGGCGCCGCGATCGGTGGCGCCGTCGGCGCGATGTCCACGCCGCTGCTGGGCCCCCTCGGCATCGCCGGCGGCGTCGGCATCGGCGCCTATGTCGGTTCGCTGTACGGCGCGCTGGGCGGGATGAAGGACGACCCGCAGGATGGCCTGCAGGAAGATGGCCAGCGCCAGGTGTCGGGACCCGCGGACCCCGGCGATGCCGATGAAGCACGCATCCGCGAAGGCATGCGGGTGGCGGTGCAGGTCGATGACGACGCGGCGGACCAGCGTGCGCGCCGCGTGTTCGAGGCGAACGACGCCCTCGAGGTGACGGTCGGCGCCGGCACCATCGACGAGAGCATGATCGTCGACGCCCCCGCCGGGAGCGCTTGAGGCCGCCGGGGGGCCAGCGTACGCTCGGGGCTCCTGGACAACGGCATCGGCGAGCCCCGCAATGACAGACAGCACCCGTAGCAAGACAGGCGCAGACGCAGGCGCGAAGGCCGATCCGCGCGACCAGCGCGGCAACCGCCACAAGGACACGTTGGTCGGCCATGCCGCGCGCGAC